>Ga0070741_10015296_pt1 | contig 13032 bp, 10 predicted proteins | sample Coa_R1_4_FD_66440 | JGI IMG/M metagenome (GOLD analysis project Ga0070741, IMG submission 66440) | Surface soil microbial communities from Centralia Pennsylvania, which are recovering from an underground coalmine fire - Coalmine... | ecosystem: Environmental > Terrestrial > Soil > Unclassified ...
GATAAGATGGCCGGGCAGGCCAAAAACCTGCATGGGGTTCTCCTTGATTCTCGAGCTTCGACAACCCGAGCTTCGGAGAACCCCATTCTTCACTCAACCCGTCTCACATCTGTCTGAGCCCGCACAGGGCGGCGGCTGGATCAAAGAAAAGGGCGGGCCGCCGGCCCGCCCCTGGTCGCGTCGGTCGCTCGCCGCCCAGCCGCTACTCGGCCGGCGGCGTGCCCGGACCCATCGGGCCGTCCGGACCGCCCGGACCCATCGGGCCGCCGGGCCCCATCGCGCCGCCGGGCCCCATCGGACCACGCGGGCCGGTCAGTTCGCCCGGATCGATGGCTCCGTTGTGGTTCCTGTCGAGGAAGGCGACGACCTTCTCCAGCCGATTGCCGAGCTCGGCGACCGTGACCTTGCCGTCGCCGTCGCGGTCGAGACGCTGGAAGCTGCGCACCATCGCCTCGCGCATCTGGTCGAGCCAGAGCTGCTGGTATTCCGCCAGCGACAGGGCCGAGTCGCCGTCCTTGTCGTAGGTCTTCACGCGGCCGTCGGTCGCCGCGGCGATCTCGTCGGCGCTGATCGTGCCGTCCTTGTTGGTGTCGAGCCGCTCGAGAAGCGCCTCGCCCATGCGCGGGCCGGGCCCGCCGTCGCGGTCGCGCTCGAAGCGCATCGGGCCGGGGTGCCGGTCGCCGTCCATGCCGCCGTCCCAGCGGCCGAAGCCGGGGCCGTGCCAGGCGGCGGGGGTCACGCCGGCGACGGGCGTGTCGGTATTGGCGGCGAGCACTGGAAGCGCGACGGCGCTGACGCTGCCGAGGAGAAGCGCTCCGAAGAGGATGCGGGATCGTCTGGTCATTTTGGAATCGTCCTTCGTTGGGGTGGGCGACGTCTTGCAGGACGGGATATAGGCGGCAGGGTTCGCAGAAGTTTGTCGCCCGGCCGCCCTCTTTGTCGCGACCCTTGTCAGGCCCCGTCCCCGTTACATCTGGTTACACTTTTCCCGGCGAAGGCGGGCGCGGCGCGGCATATTAGCCAGCGTTCCGCAAGGTACGGGCTGAATGGACCCCTCCCCGCACATCCTCGTCGTCGACGATTCTTCCGACATCCGCGATCCGCTGGCCAGGTACCTCGCCCGTAACGGAATGCGCACGTCGAAGGCCGCAAACGGCGTCGAGTTGCGGAAGATCATGAAGACCAACGCCATCGACCTCGTCGTCCTCGACATCATGATGCCGGGCGAAGATGGCCTCGCGCTCTGCCGGATGCTGCGCGAGACGACCGATACGCCGGTCATTCTCCTGACCGCCCTCAGCGAGGAGACCGACCGCGTCGTCGGGCTGGAAATCGGTGCCGACGATTACGTCGTGAAGCCGTTCAACCCGCGCGAATTGCTGGCCCGCATCCGCGCCGTGCTGCGGCGCGCCCAGGCCCTGCCGAAGCCGGCGGAGAGCGCCGCCCGGCGCGTCCGCTTCGACCGCTGGACCCTCGATCTCGCCAAGCGCGAGCTGATCGGGCCGGACGGCGTCGCCACGGCGCTTTCGACCGCCGAGTTCCGCCTGCTCAACGTCTTCCTCGACCGCAAGCACATGGTCCTGTCGCGCGAGCAGCTCCTTGACCTGACCAGCGGCCGCAGCCTCGAACCGTTCGAGCGTTCGATCGACAACCAGGTGAGCCGCCTCAGGAAGAAGATCGAGTCGGATCCGAAGAATCCGTCGATCATCAAGACGGTGTGGGGCGGCGGCTACATGCTCGCCTGCGATGTTGCCGAGGTGAAGGAATGAGGCTCTGGCCGCGCACGCTCGCCGCCCAGCTCGTCGCCCTGCTTCTTGCGGCGCTGGTTCTGTCGCTGGCGGCGAGCTTCGCCCTCTTCTTCAACGACCGCGCCGATGCCGTCCGCCAGGCCGACCGCGCCGGGCTTCTCGAGCGCGTCGCATCGGTCGCCCGCATCCTCGAGGCGACGCCGAAGCCGCAACGTCCGCTGATCGCCGACATCGCGACTTCGCCGCGCCTCCGCTTCTGGATTTCGCCGGAGAGCGCCGTCGCCGATTCCGGCGAAGGCCGAGTCATTCTCAGGAACATGTTCGAGCGCATGTTCGCCATGCCCCTGCGGGCGCCGCCGCGCCTCGCCTTCGTCCCGCTCGATCCGCCCGGCGACGACGACACCACGCCGGGGCGGCCGCGATTCTTCGACCGCTTCGACGTCATCGCCTCGGTGCCGTTCTCCGACGGCGGCTGGCTGAACGCCCAGACCCGCATCCGGGCGGAACCGGTCCCCTTTCCCTGGCCCTCGACGATCCCGCTGGCGATCATGGCCGTGGCGGTGCTCGGCATCGTCATCGTGGTGGCGCGCCGGGTCACCCGGCCGCTTACCGCGCTTGCCGGGCGCGCCGAGGCGCTCGGCCGCGGCACCGCAGAGGAACCGCTTCGCGAGGAGGGCCCGGAAGAAGCCCGCCGCCTTATCGGCGCCTTCAACCGGATGCAGGAACGTCTCCGGCGCTTCGTCGGCGACCGGACGCGGATGCTGGCGGCGATCGGCCACGACCTTCGTACGCCGATCACCTCGCTGAAGCTTCGCGCCGAGCTCCTCGACGACGAGGAGGCGCGGACCAGGATGCTGGCGACGCTCGACGAGATGCAGCGCATGACCGAGGCGACCCTCGCCTTCGCCCGCGACGACGCGGCGGCCGAACCGACCCGCGTGGTCGATCTGGCCGCCCTTCTCGACAGCATCGTCGACGACCTCGCCGACATGGGAAAACCGGTGACGTTCATAGAGTCGCCGCGCTTCCCCTATTCCTGCCGGCCGACCGCACTGAAGCGGGCGGTCGGCAACCTTATCGACAATGCGATCCAGTACGGCGAGCGCGCCCGCGTCAGCCTCGAGGCCCGCCAGGAGGGTCCGGTGATCGTGATCGACGACGACGGGCCGGGCATCCCGGAGGGGCGGATCGAGGAGGTGTTCAAGCCCTTCGTCCGCCTGGAGGAATCGCGCAACCGGGCGACCGGCGGGGCCGGCCTCGGTCTCTCGATCGCGCGGTCGATCGTGCTATCTCACGGCGGCGAACTCGTTCTTGCCAATCGGAAGGGCGGCGGGCTGCGGGCCGAGATCCGGCTGCCGGCCGCGGAAAAGGGATCGCTGGCGGCATGAAGTGGCTGACGCTTCCGCTGCTCCTTGCCATTGCCCTGCCGGCGATTGCCGCCGAGGCGCCGGGGACGGCGCCTGCCGCGGAACCGCCGAAGCTCGGACCGGATTTCGTGACCGAGCCCGATTTCGCGCTCCTCCTCGATGCCGCCGGATCGGCGCACGCCAGGACCCTCGCCGGCGGTGCCAAACGCCGTTCGGCCGAATTGCCCGAATTCGGAATGAAGCTCGACGCGTGGATTTTCGACCGCGCCGCCTACACGCTCCGCATCGCCCGGACCGCTTCGCCGACCGGATCGACGATCGCCGAGCTGATCGGCAACGGGGTGTTCGCCATCGACGGCGGCTATTTCGAGCGGGACAAGAAGACCAAGGTGGTCGAGGCGAGCGGCCTCCTTGTCATCGACGGCAAGGAAGTCGCGCCCGAGAACGACCGGGCGGGGTCCGGCCTCGTCTATGCCGGGAGGGACGGCGTCGGCATCGGGTATCGCAAGGCGCTCGCCGACCGGTCGGGCATGGCCTACGCGGTCCAGGTCGGCCCGGTCCTCGTCGAGCCCGGCGGAATCGTCGGCATCGCCAACCGGAAGAACGTCCGGGATAACCGCAGCGCGCTCTGCCTCACCCGGCAGTCGATCGTCGCGGTCGCCGTTACCGGCGGGATCAGCCTTTACCAGCTTGCCAGGCTGCTCGCCGCCGACCCCGCCAAAGGCGGCTTCGGCTGCGAGGTCGCGATCAACCTCGATGGCGGGCCGTCGACCCAGGCGATGTTTCGCGGCGACAAGACCCCCTCCGTTCCCGGCGGCTCCCCCATCCACAACGCGATCGTGATCGTGCCTGCCTCAAAGTGACCCTCGCCAACCGCTGGAAGCCGCTACACTGTTTTTGCTTCCTCCCGCCTACTCGGCCTTCCCGTCCGTGCCCGACCGCATCCTCCTGCCGCTCATCGTCGCCTGCGCGCTCTTCATGGAGAACCTCGATTCGACCGTTCTCTCGACCGCGCTTCCGGCGATCGCCCGCGACTTCGGCGAAAGCCCTATCCACCTCAAGCTGGCGCTGACGTCCTACCTCCTCGCCATCGCCGTCTTCATCCCGGCGTCGGGATGGCTTGCCGACCGTTTCGGCGCCCGCGCGATCTTCCGCCTGGCGATCCTCACCTTCACCGTCGGCTCGATTCTCTGCGGCTTCTCCAGCTCGATTGCCACGATCGTCGGCGCCCGGGTCATCCAGGGGATCGGCGGGGCGATGATGGTGCCGGTCGGACGGCTGGTGATCCTGCGCACGGTGCCGAAGTCGCAGCTGGTCGGCTCGCTGGCCTGGCTGACCGTCCCGGCGCTCATCGGTCCCGTCGTCGGACCGCCGATCGGCGGCTTCATCACCACCTATTTCGCCTGGCAGTGGATCTTCTGGATCAACATCCCGGTCGGCGTTCTCGGACTGACCTTGGCCACCCTGTTCATTCCGGACGTGCGCGGCGACTCGCGCACCGGTTTCGACGGCCTCGGTTTTGTGCTTTCCAGCCTTGGTCTCGCCCTCTTCATGACCGGGTCGACCACCCTCGGCCTCGAGATCCTGCCCCGGCCCCTGGTGCTGGCGATCCTGGCTTCCGGCGGCATCCTCCTCTTTGGCTATGTCGTCCACAGCCGGCGCGTCGCCAGCCCGCTCGTCGACCTGTCGTTGCTCTCGATCCACTCCTTCCGCATGAGCATGATCGGCGCGCTCCTCTTCCGCCTCGGCGTCGGCGCGACGCCGTTCCTCCTGCCGCTTCTCCTCCAGGTCGGATTCGGTCTGACGCCGTTTGAATCGGGAAGCATCACGTTCGCTTCCGCCGTCGGGGCGATCGTCCTCAAGTTCGTTGCCCCGCCGCTCTTGCGCCGCCACGGCTTCCGGACCGTTCTCGTCATCAACAGCTTCATCGCCAGCGGCTTCGTCGCCTTGCCGGCATTCTTCACCGCGCAGACCCCGGTAGCGCTGATGACCGGCCTTCTCTTCATCGGCGGATTCTTCCGCTCGCTGCAGTTCACCAGCATCAACGCGCTCAATTTCGCCGACGTGCCGCCGGAGCGGATGAGCCGGGCGACGACGCTGACCAGCGTCGCCCAGCAGCTTTCGCTGTCGGTCGGCATCTCGGTCGGCGCGATTACGCTCGAATTGACGACGCGCTACGGCGGCGGTGCGATGACGATCGACTCGTTCCGCCCGGCCTTCATCGTCGTCGCCCTGCTCTCTCTGGTCTCCGCCCTCCCGTTCCTGCGCCTTGCCCATGATGCCGGCGAGGAGATGTCGGGGCACCGCCGGCCGCCTCTCGCGCCCGACCCGGTGACGGTGATGCGCGAGCGCGGCTAGGCTGGTCTGCCGCGGAAGTCCCGCGCGACGAGGTACAGTTCGACGGACTGCACGCGGCTTGCCGGCGGCTTGACGTGGTGCACCGAGCGGAAATTCCGTTTCAGCATCGCCAGCAGCGTTCCTTCGCTGCCGCCCTGGAAGGCCTTGGCGAGGAAATGACCGCCAGGCTTCAGCGCCGTCATGGCGAAATCGGCCGCGACCTCGCAGAGATGGATGGTCCGCAGGTGATCGGTCTGGCGGTGGCCGGTGGTCGGCGCCGCCATGTCGGAAATCACCACATCCGGCGCAAAGCCGCCAAGCGCCGCGCGGATCGCGTCCGGCGCATCGGGGTCGAGGAAGTCCTTCCTGAGGACGATCACGCCGGGAAGCGGCGCCATTTCGAGATAGTCGAGCGCGACGATCAATGGCTTGGCGTCGGTCGATCCGACGCGCGACGCCGCGACTTCCGACCAGCCGCCGGGGGCGGCGCCGAGGTCGACCACTCGCTTCCCCCGCGCCAGCAGTTTGTACCGGTCGTCGATTTCGATAAGCTTGTAGGCCGAGCGCGCGCGATAGCCTTCGGCCCTGGCCTTGGCGACATAGGGGTCGTTGAGCTGTCGCTCGAGCCAGCGCGTCGACTGGGCCGACCGGCGCTTGGCGGTCTTCACCCGGACCTTGAGCTGACGCCTTCCGTCGCCCGGTTCAGGCATGGTGCGGCTCGCCCGCCCGGCGGCCCGAGCCGGCCGGCCAGACGCCGTCCTCCGACATCAGCTCCATGAGCACGCCTTCGCGGAGGCCGCGGTCGGCGACCCGCAGGCGATCGAGCGGCCAGCGCCGGCGGAACGCCTCGAGAATCGCGCATCCGGCAATCACGAGGTCGGCGCGCTCGCGCCCGATGCATGGGTTGGCGACGCGCGCTTCGTAGTCCATGGAAGCCAGCTCCGCGACGAGGTCCCTCACCTCGTCTCCGCTCAGCCATACCCCGTCCACGCGCCGGCGATCGTAGCGCGGCAGACCGAGATGGATGCCGGCCAGCGTCGTGACCGTGCCGGACGTGCCGAGCATGTGCATGCCGCCGGCGCTCGCCGCGGCGTCGAGCGCTTCGATCTCGGGGAAGCCGAGGAGGAGTTCGGCGACTTCCGCCACCATCGCCTCGAAGCGCTCCGGCGTGACATCGCGACCGCCATGCCGCTCGCTGACATTCACCACGCCGAGCGGCAGCGACATCCAGTTGCGGATTCTGTCCGCCATGCGCCTTCCGGCGCTGTCCCCGGCAAGGTCGAGCCAGACCAGTTCGGAGGATCCTCCGCCGATGTCGAAGACGAGCACGCCGCTCGCCTCCGGGTCGATGAGCGACGCGCATCCTGCAACCGCAAGTCGCGCCTCGGTCTCGCGCGAGACGACTTCCAGCTCCAATCCTGTCTCATCCCGCACGCGACGGATGAAGTCGGCGCCGTTCGCAGCCGTTCGGCAGGCCTCCGTCGCGATCATACGGGCGCGGAGAACGTTCCTTTCGGTCAGCTTCGCGCCGCAGATGCGGAGCGCTTCGATCGCCCTCCGCATGGCGGATTCCTGCAGTTTTCCGGTCGCGCCGACCCCTTCGCCGAGGCGCACGATCCGGGAGAAGGCGTCAACCACCCGGAATCCGTTTTCCCGCGGCGCAGCAATCAGTAAGCGGCAATTGTTCGTACCGAGGTCGAGCGCGGCATAGTGCGCCTCGCGGGCCTGCGCTTCTCCGGCAACGGCCAGGATCGGCGCATGCCCGCCCTTCTCCGGCGCCGCCGCGACGCGCGGCCCGCTGCCCGGCGCATAGACCGGGCCGCGCCGGCGCCGCCGCCGATTCTTGCGCTTTCCCTGACGTCCGCCTTCGGCGCGGCTGCCCGGCCGCGCCGGAACCGATCCGGTCTCGCGCCCGTCACCTTCGCTCCGGCGCCGCCGGGACGTTTCCGGATCCGCCAGTGGCGGCCCGTCGTCCATCGTCGACACACGAATTCTCCGGCCGCGCGGCGCCGCAGGCGGCTGCGACACGGCCAACGAGTTCCTTTTTCACTCCCGAGTCTAGCAATTCGAGCCGCCGTGACAAGAACGTTTCCCGGACAGGCTTTCCGTCCGCCCGTTTCTATGCCGCCTCGCGCCGGGTTACGTCGATCAGCGTATCGGCGGCGATGTCGATCAGGCCGAACTGGGCTTGGAGGTCGATGCCGCGGTCGCGCTGGAGTTTCAGGCCGAGGTTCGAGGAACTGTGCCAGGTCAGTCCGCTGGCGTTCACCTCCAACGCATAAAGGCGCCCGGTCACCGTTTCGCGGATAACGTCGACGCCGAGCACCGGTATTTCCGGAAAAGCGGCGGCAACCCGGCGCCCGAACTCCAGGATTTCCTCGTCGAAATTGAGAGTGACGGTCCGCTCCTCATGATTGGCAGCGATCGGCTCTTCGAGCGGGCCGATTCCGTCGGGATCAAGGTCGAATGCGCGCGATTTCAACCACCGAGACGTCGTTGCCCAGATGCGGCGACCGAAGAGAAGAGTCACGCGATGACAGGTCGTGTTTGGACCAGTGTCGATGAAACGCTGGGCAAGGACCGGCACACCACGACGCGGATCGCCGGCAGGAAATGACATCGGATCGCGCCAGCGCACATCACGGGTCCGTACCAGGTGGATGCCTTCCCCGCCCATGCCACGATTGGGCTTGAGTACGGTGAAGGGGCCCCACGCACCCGGATCGAGGCGCGTGTCGGGTCCCAACATCACAGTCTCGGGGACCGGTATCCCGCCCGCAATCAGGCGCTGGACCTCCTCCATCTTGGTATGGCGGCGCCCGCAATAAATCTTGCCGCGCATCGGCGTGAAAGAGCGCAGCCGCACCGGCGAAAAGACAAGCGCTGGCCGCACGGCTGCCCGACGCCGAGTCACAGAATTGGGTAGCAGATTGTTGACGACGAAGACCTCGATCTCCGGGGCGCGCCGCCCCACGGCCTCCGCTTTTTCCTCGATTTCGGACAGCGATTGGAGGTTCTGGGTGTGAACGAGAACGAGATTACGCTCGTAGGCCATCTGCCCCGAACCTTCACAGATATCGACGTGCCGGCAACTCGGGAACAACGGTTCTGTTCTCAAGCATCGTGCCTGCCGAACCACAGTAAGATGCGGGCATACGAATTGGGAGGAGCCATCCTCGTGACGTCAGCGACCTCTAACGACCACCCACGATCACACGGTCGAACCCGGTCGCAGCCATCGGGCAATCTAAGCAGTCCTGAACATCGCTCCTTCCGCCCGCTTCCTTGCCACAGTCATCAGCGCCTTGCCACGAACTCGTAGACGTAGTGGCTGGACTGCTTGAACTGCCACCCGACGGGCATGTCGTAGGTGCGTTTCCAGATCCACCAGCTGCACCACCGGTTCGGACATCGGCCATGCGGGTACCACAAAGGCTTCGGTATCTTGAACGAGAGTTTCCTGCCGATCACGAACTCCTCGACCGGGATGGGTTTGACCAGGTAGGTGCCGTTGGCATCCCGCGCGTAGATGGCGCTGTCCGTCACCGCCATGCTCTCTTCGACATTGTCGGTATAGATGCCGAAGAAATTGAGGTAGTGCCGAACGTCGCTGACGCTCGCAGGAAGGCCTGAAGCGCTCGGCCATGGGTTGTTGAGCGCCGCCTGGTTCCCCTCGCTGCCGCCGTCGTAGGAGTGGCTGAGCGTCGCCTGAAGGAACGAATAGTAGTTTCGGTAGCGATTGCGGGCGTCCCAGGCCGAGCCGCCCATCGCGTCGGCGATGGGCATCACCATTCCCGTGGGCGAAACGTAGGGCGTGCAGCCGCTCGCCAGGAATGCAAGGGAGGGCGGCAGGGCATAGAAATTCCTGCTGCTGATGAAGTTGGCGACGGAGCGAAGGAGCCTGCCGCCGTTTTCAGTGAAGTCGAAGGCTTTGACGAGGCTCGAAACCACAGCCCCGCTTGGAGCGCGGATCAGCGGGTAGACGAGATTGGGATTGCCGCAGGCCGAATTCATCGAAATCACGGCATCGTCCAGACCGGGCAGGAACGGCTTCATCAAGCCCAGCATCTTGCCGCTCGGGTGGCCTCCCGCCACGGTGACCGTGCGCACCGGCGAGGCGTTCACCGCTACTCCCCAGACATTCTGGGCGACCACCGGCACCAGGTCGCGGAGCACGCTGGTGCCCAGGAACTGGGCCATGGCGGCGGTGCATCCGATGGCAGGCAGCACACCGGTGAACAGCGTGCAAAGCGCCGCACTCGACGATATTCCAGCGGCGAGCGCCACCGTAGCGAACCGCGTTCCGGAAATCGCTCCTTCGAAGGCCACCTGCGCAAAAATCCTCGCCGGGATTTGCTTGCCGCCGGGACCGAAGAATCCTTCTGCCGCGAGGCCCATCGCGGTCGACACAACCAGCGGACCGGTCGAATGGCTGATGATGATGCAGCCGTTCGAGCAGAACGGGCGCTCGAACTGCTGCGGATAGTTCGGCGGGGTGACGACGTTCAGCTTGCTCGGCGACATGGCGAGCTGGATCTGCGTCAATAGCGCGGCCTGGGCATATTCAATGGTGTTGCTGGTGGACCACGCCACCAGGAGATAGCGATTGCGCTTGGGAACGTAGGCCGGCGCGCTGCCGGTGAACTGCCAGCCGGCCACCAGGCTTCCGGGACTGTCGGGATCGAAGAGGTTCTCGCGGATATGCGGGCCCCAGTAAGCCTTCGCCTGCTGGCGGAAATAGCCGTTGGGAGCTAGGTAGGCGGCAATCGTCCCGGGGTCGTTCGGTCCGACCCAGCGCTGCCGCGCCCCGGGCGTGTTGACGATCCAGTCAACTAGATTGGCGGTGTCGAGCCCGTTCACGTAGATGATGTCGCGGCCTTCGAACGGCTGGTCTGCCTCAAGGAAGCGGGGGCTGTCGCAAGGCACTCTCTTCAGGTCGATCGTGCACGGTCCCAATGCGAATGGCGCGATGCTGACCAAGGCGGGCATCGGGTTGGCCTGCAGGCTTTCTGCGATGAGCTTGGCATCGCCGCCATCGAAGTTCTCGAGGGCCGCCTCGATCTCTATCTCGTCCTTGGTGGGCTCCGCGTTGACCGCATCGGGGAGGGTACCGCCGATCGAGGGCTCGCATGGCAGCTTGGCGTAGAATGCGTCCGTCGTCGTATCGAGTGCGGGATAGAGGTCGGACACCAGACCGCGTGACTCCTCCACCAAGGCGGGCGGAGTGATCTCGACAGCTCCGGCCGGGATGAGGGCATTGCCGTCGGGATCAAGATCGGCTGCCTGGTCGCACAGAGCATCCGGGTCAACGGGCTCGTCTCCAACGATCGGCTTTTCCTCGCTGCCGGGCTTGGTCGTCTCGGCAATGTCACCCTTGCCCTTGCACGATTGCGCGTTCTTCACCTGCTCGACGTACTTGCTGTTTACCCATCCGGATTCGGGTTCGGCTCGCAATACATCGACCGAGTACCAGCTCCCGTCCGTGCCGGTGACCCGCAGCGGTGTGCCGATCAGCAGGTGGTCCATCTCGCCTGCGTTCGCTGATGGCTTGTCGCGCAGTGTCAGGAAGTCGCCCGCCTTGAGATTGGCGACGCAGCCGAACTCGCCGCCTGCCGAAACCGGCGCGGGCCGTTCGTTGACAGCGGTCTTTGCAGCGCACGCCCCCGGGTCATCGACCCGCTTGAGATACCTGGCGTTCACCCAGCCGCTGCCCGGCTTGCCGTTCAGCGTTGCCACGTGTGACCAGCTGCCCTCAGCGCCAACCACGCGGAGCAGCGCGCCGGTCGGAAGGCGCGCCAGCTCGCCGGAGCGCGACGAAGGCTTCTCTCGCAGCGACAGGAAATCGCCGGCCGCAAGGTTCGTCACACAGGCGTATTCCCCGCCGGTCGCCACCGGAACCCGCTTTTCCTTGACAGGTCCGGCCTTGGGGCTCGGGTTGGCCGTGTCGCCCTTGGCCGTCACCCGGGATGCCACATCCAGGCAGGCCGCGGGGTCATCGACCCCCTGGAGGGACCGAGCATCGATCCAGCCGGAAATCTTGCGCGAGCCGATCACCTCGACCCGCGCCCAGCCCTCTTCCATGCCGGAGACCCGCAGCGCAGTTCCCGGTTCAAGCCGGTTGGCCTCGACCGCGTCCAGGGCAGGTTTTTCTCGCAGCGAGCCAAATTCTTCAGCATTCAGACTGGTCACACAGGCATACTGCCCAAGAAAGACTGGAGCAGCTTCCGCGGAGTTCTGAAAGGAATTTAAGATCAGGATGGGCAGGACGGCGATGAAATATTTCATTTCTATTACCAAATTATTTTGCCTCGGGCCGTAGTTCTACGGACTAATACATCAGAGTGCAATAAAAAGCGGCTTCACGGGATTGTCGTGCTCGATCAAAGACCGACTCCGGACGATCTCAGTCTCTTTCGCCCTGACCGACAGGCATGCCGTGGTCGTGCATCCGCGGGGCATCGCCCCTGGGTGAAGGCGCCCCAGTCGTAGTGCAGGCGGCGGCGAGCACGGGGAGGCCTCGGGCCGACGGGCCTCCGTGACAAGGTCGTTTCCCGGATGGCCTTTCCGCCGGGCCCCTTACCACAATCCATCGTAAGTATTTGGTAACCTTAACGGTTTTGTGATCCGATACGACACGAACCGGCTCGGCGCGATTCTTGAGTGGGCTTGGGACCGCCAGCTTCCCGGCGGCGCACCTCCGGATCGATTTTGGCGTCTTGGCCGTCGACCGGCCAAGAAGAAGCTCACCCGAAATGAAGTCGCTCCGCATCCTCGGCGGTCTGCTCGCCGGGCTGATTGCCCTGTCCGTGTCCCCGGCCGACGCCAAGGACATGTGGCCGCCTCCCGCAAAATACGACCGGGGCCGGCTCATCAACGCCAAATATCAGACGCCGATCATCAGGAAACTGTCGCCTGCCAAGCTGATCGTCGCCTGCCAGGGCAAGCACCTCGCCTGCTCCTACGCCGAGATCGGATCGCCCTGCTTCATCTTCCTGCCGGCGGTGGGCTGGGAACCGATGCTGCGCCACGAAATGGGGCACTGCCGGGGATGGTCTGCGGACCACCGGAGCTAGCGCTTCGGCGTCTACCCGAGGCGCCGATCGGAATAACGCGCGCGCGATCAGTCGGGTCGCCGCGGAATTCCGATTGGCCGCGTTTCCGTGAGATGCCGGCAGGGATGAGGGACCGGCGCCTGGCCGCGCAACGACTGGAATTCGCTATCGGCCCGGAAAGAGCAACCGCAACAACCCTCCACCGACCCGCTTCTTGACGACGGGAGTGTCGACGGTGGGTCGGCGCATGAGAAATCCGCCCTGCGGCTGATCGCTCAGCACCGTGACGAACTCGGTGCGGTAGTTGGTTTCGCGGCTGAGCGGCTCGTCCGAGACGATGATCGAGGATCGCGGCAGTGCCGTCGGGGCGATGCGGGCGAGCACATCCGGCGGGATGGTGATGCGGTCGAGCGCGTCCTTGGCGTCGTCCCCGTTGTCGATCGTGACCGCCGTCCAGCGCAAGCCGGCATCGCTGTTTGCCATTGCCGTGAACACATGCGTGCCGATCGGCTTGTCGGGATCGCGGAT
>Ga0070741_10015297_pt1 | contig 13032 bp, 11 predicted proteins | sample Coa_R1_4_FD_66440 | JGI IMG/M metagenome (GOLD analysis project Ga0070741, IMG submission 66440) | Surface soil microbial communities from Centralia Pennsylvania, which are recovering from an underground coalmine fire - Coalmine... | ecosystem: Environmental > Terrestrial > Soil > Unclassified ...
CGGGAGGTTATGCGGGTGAAACGGCAGTTCGTCGAAGAGGTCAAGCACCGCCAGGCCGAACGCGAACACACGCTCTCTTTGACTCAAGGGCAGCGGTACGTGCTGCGGGAAATGCGAGTCCTCTTTGTGGCAACAGTGGATGAAGACGGGAAAGCGCAGATCAACATCCTGGAAAAGGCATTTCGCGGGCCGATCACCGTGGCCGTCAACCGCGAGTTAAATCTCTTGCGCCGAAACGGTGTGACCGGCACGGAGTTATTGAAGACACTTGCCCGCCTCTACCACCAACACAACATGCGGGACTGGCTGGATCATCGCAGCTTCCAACTGGAAGAGCAGCCGATCCCAAAGATCGTTTGCAGTGAAGCGCTGGTATGACACGCGACCCTCATAAGACAGATCTCTGCTTGTTTTATCCCACATTGGAGACAGCAAAGATAAAAAAGTCTGGTCCGTCTTCTCCCATACGATATAGTTTCTATATCACAGAGTGTTTTTTGTTCCTGAATCCTACGCGTCTGCCAGTTCCGCCACTTTCGCGAGGGAAAGTACACATACCAAAATTGTCACTTTGAGTGAAAAGAAAGATTTTCCAGAGAGACTCTTCGCGTTGCTCAGAATGACCTACCCAAAGGTCCGTAAGTAAAGTGTACGAATGTCTTTGACCCGAAGCCTTTCTCCGTCACTCTCAGAACCCTTGGACGTACGCCGCTATGTCTGCCACTGCCTGTGCGTCGAGGGTGGATGGGTAGAGGCGGGGCATCTTCTCCGACGGATTCTCGATCCATTTAACCGTGCCCGCGAAATCGAGCTTCGAGTGCACGCCTTTCAATGCCGGACCGGATACGCCTTCGCCTTTGTTGCCATGGCAGGCCGCGCAGTTCTTGCTGTATAGCTCCTGGCCGCGTCCCGCGTCCGGCGTAAGGGCCGCTGTTACTACTCCCGCAGGCGCGGCGGTTTGCGGCGTCGGTGCTGCCGCCGCCGGCTGTCCGCCTGCCGCCAGCGCGTAAATGATGAGCGTTGGCTTGCCATTATCGCCGAAGGATAAGCGCGACACGTTACCCGAGGTGATCGCGACGTATTGCTTGCCGCCGAGCGCGTAGGTAATCACGCCACCCGCCAGGGCGCCGTTGGTCTGAGTCTTCAGCAGCACTTTGCCGGTGGCAGATTCGAACGCAAGAAAATTTCCGCCCATATCGCCAGTGAACGTTACGCCACCCGCAGTCGGAGTGACCCCGGCTACGACAGGCGCATCGGCATGATACTTCCATTTCACGGCGCCAGAATTCGGATCGACGGCGGTCACCCAGCCGGTCTTTGCTTTATCCCACTCCCACTTTCCCGCCAGCATCAACTTACCGGGTTGAAATTCAACTTCGTCAGACATGATAGTGGCACACCAATCGACGGAGCCGACTATGATCTGTTTGTTCAATTGATCGAAGGCGGGCCCGTTCCATTCGACGCCACCGACCGGTCCAGGGCAGGTAAATACGCCCCTCGCGTCCGGCGCGCGTTCGGGCTTCTTGATGGTTGTAACCGGGGTAGCAAACACGCGTTTGTGGGTTTCGCGGTCGATGCCATAGAGATACCCGTCCTTGCTTCCCATGGTGACCATGGGGTGCCCTTTGCCGTTCCAATACAGCATCGGCGCGGCAGCAAGATCGAGATCAAGCCCGTCATTTGGTGACATTTGATACCACCACTTAATCGCTCCGGTGCGCGCATCAAGTACCACCATACTATCGGTAAAGAGGTTGGCTCCCGGCCGATGACTCGCCACAAAGTCAGGCGCGGGATTGCCGACTGGCGCGAAGACCTCTCCACTGGCCATGTCGAGCGTATACGTCGTCCAGCTCCCGCCGCCGCCGTAGCGAGCAGTGTTCGGGTCTTTCCACGTGTCGGCGCCGACCTCCTTGCCACGTGGGATCGTATAGAACCGCCATACCTCACGCCCACTCTCTTGTTCGTAGGCCATGATACGCCCACGGATCCCCCAGTCGCTGCCAGCCATGCCGGCGATCAACAATCCCTGCCAGATCACAGGCGCAGAGCTGAGAAATTCGCCGACCGCAGGATCGCCGATCTGCTGCTGCCAGAGTGTCTTGCCAGTGGCCGCATCAATTGCCAGCAGACGGGCATCGGGCGTGCCGCGGAACAGTTTCCCATTAGCGAAAGCCACGCCGCGATTAACCTGGAAGACATCCTCTTGTTCGGGCTTGTAAACGTTGCGCCAGCGCACCACACAGTTGGTCGCGTCAACCGCCAGGGTGTCGTGTGAGTTGGTCAGATATAGCGTGCCGTCGATCTGGATGAGCCCGGCTTGGAACGTCCCTGAATCGTCGACTTTTAGGCGACAGACCTCGGACAGTGACGCAACGTTCTGCACGTTGATCTGATCGAGCGGCGAATAGCGCTGGCCGTTCACCGTGCCGTTATAACTCATCCAATTCGTGTCTACGGGGCCGGCCGCCTGGCCAACATCTGAGGCCAACAATGCAGTCGCCGTCACCAAAATAGTCAATATATAGCGCGGTACCTTTCCCTTAAACGTCATCGCATCTCCCCCGTCTTTAGTGGGCCAATTCGAGACTGTCAGATACCTGCGTTCCGCTCATCTGTCGAGGTGGGATGCTCACTCCTTAATTTCAAAAAGGAAAAGCACCGCCGCGGAGAGAATACCTCTGTCGCTCGGGGGATTTACCATAGCAATGAAGGACGAGACCAACCGTTTGTGATTTTTGGGACCTTGACGGCAGTGGCCTTATCACGGCATAAATGTGGAAGCATGAGGTGTTCTTTTCCCCTTCTTCTCAGTTCCGGGAGACTTCGGTTGCGGTCGCCGGTGTCCCGATTTCTCTCTGTCATTGGGATATACGTTGTTACGTTCGTTGCAACTCTCGTCGCGTATCGCCGCCGTCGAGGCAGAGAACTTTTGCAACCCTCTTCTCTGGAAACAGTCCCGGGCCTCGTATTGTTGAATATTATGCTCCAAACATTCGACGGACTGGCGACCTATCATGGTCTCATGCTTGGTATGGAAGAGGGGAACCCTATGATGCGTGCCGCAATGGTGCAATTGGGAGTAACAGAAGCGCTCCTCGGCACGAAAGGGGCGGCGTGTCTTGCGCTGCCGCTGTTCCTGTTTCTACGCCCTCGGCGTCTCAGCGTCTGGGCGCTTGCCTTGATCGCTGGTTTCTATCTGGCCCTCTCATTTGTTCCGTGGCTCACAATTTTTTTCACGGAAGCCAAACGCATCTGGGTGTAGCGTTGCCGTAGACGAGAGGAGCCGGACATGCGCCCTCGGAGTACTCGGCTGCAGCGGGCAGGAATTGGATTTTCACTTTTAGTTACTGCCTTTCTTCTCTTCTCCTTTGCCGCCCCGAGATTGACAGGTGACCCCCGTCCGCCCCGACATCACCTCACACCAAAGACGTACAAAGGCAGAGTCATCGCGCCAACAATGAGTTATCTGGGCGCCGATTGGCTCGAGCGCGCGGAGCGCGACGGCCTCGAACAGCCGGACCAAGTGCTGGACACTATCGGCATTCCTCCCGGGAGTACCGTCGCCGATATTGGTGCGGGCACGGGCTACTACAGTCTACGCCTCGCGAAGAGGGTCGGACCGCACGGACGTGTCCTCGCCACCGACATTCAACCGGAAATGCTCTCGCTGCTCCAAGCCAACATGAAGAAAGCGGGCCTCACAAATATCGAGACGATACTCACAACGCCAACCGATGCCAAACTTCCGGTCGGCCAGCTTGACTTGGCACTCCTGGTTGACGTGTACCACGAGTTAGCGAATCCAGAAGAGACGATGACTCAGGTCCGTCAAGCGTTAAAAACAGACGGACGCCTTGTGCTCATTGAGTATCGCGGGGAAGATCCTACTATTCCCATCAAACCCGAACATAAAATGACCCTCGCGCGAGTGCGTGCGGAAATCGAACCGATGGGCTTTCGCCTCCAGCGGGTCTTCGACTTTCTCCCGCGCCAACACCTGATCATTTTTGTTCCTGCCGCTACGGGTGCGGAGACAAAGTGACGATGGATTAGGATAGTCTGTTCCCGTCGCGCATTTCCTTGCAACAGCGTCGTCGGTACCCTGACGAAGCTGGAAGAGGGAGAGACCCTTGCAGTGATCGTTGATTTCCTCCAAAACTCATCGCCATGACCTGGAAACCAGAGACCGAAGCAATCGAAGCGCGGCGGCAGCAAGCCCTGCAAATGGGCGGGGCCGATAAAATCGCCAAACAGCACGCGCAAGGAAAACTCACTGCCCGTGAACGCATTGCCCGCCTCCTCGACGAACGCTCCTTTACGGAGGTGGGGATGCTGGCGACGCATCAGAGCCAGCGCCCGGAGATGCAAGGACTCTACACGGCGGCCGACGGCATCATCATCGGCTACGGTCGCATCGACGGCCGCGAAGTGCTGGTGGGTGCGGAAGACTTTACTGTCATGGGCGGGTCGGTGGGTCAGACCGGTATTATTAAACGCGAGCGACTCTTCGAGTTAGCCCACCAGACGAAAGTGCCGGTGGTCTGGCTGATCGACGGCTCCGGCGCGCGCGCGAACGAGTGGGTCCGCGGCGGCTGGGTCGCGGCCACACACTTTGTGTTGATGTCGCAGCTTTCCGGAATCGTGCCGCAAGTGGTCGCAACGATGGGGCCCTGCGCGGGAGATCCGGCGCTAATGGCGCCACTGGCCGACTTTGTCATCATGGTCAAAGGAACCAGTATGCTCGCGGCCGGCGGGCCACCAATTGTCGAAGCGGCGATTGGTGAAAAGGTGTCGAAGGAGGAATTAGGCGGCTCATTTGTGCACTGTCATCTGAGTGGGGTCGGGGATAACGAAGCCGAAGACGACGAAGATTGTCTCCGCATGATTCGTCGGTATCTCAGTTATTTCCCCACCAACGTGTATCAACTGCCGCCACGGCTAACCCCGACGGACGACCCTGAGCGACGTGATGAGGCGCTATTGTCTATCGTGCCACGCAATCGCAAGCGCCCCTACGATATGCTGAAAGTGATCGGCTACTTGGCGGACTATAACTCACTCTTTGAAATCAAACCCAACTACGCTCGCTCAGTGGTGACCTGCCTTGCGCGGATGGATGGCGACGTGGTCGGTCTTATTGGCAACCAACCACTGCAACTCGCGGGCATTATCGACGGCGCGGCCGCAGACAAGATGACGCACTTCATTCAACTCTGTGACGCGTTTCATATCCCGCTCATCTTCTTGTCTGATGTGCCCGGATTTATGACCGGGAGCGTTTCTGAACGCGAAGGAACATTGCGGCGTGGATTGCGCGTTGCCTATGCCCTGTCCTTTGTGACGGTGCCGAAGGTCTCGGTCGTGTTGCGCAAAGCTTATGGTATGGGAGCCGTGGCGATGTGCGGTCATAAGATGGGCCAAGTGTTGACTCTCGTGTGGCCGTCCGGAGAGTTCGGGGCGCTGCCAGTCGAAGGAGGCGTGAGTGCCGGACATAAGACGGAATTGGGTAATGCGGACGACCAAGACGCAAAACGCCGAGCACTTGAAGACTATTACAAACAGTTTGGTAGCCCGTTTTCGACGGCAGAAAATTTCAATTTTGATGATCTGATTGATCCACGTGACACGCGCCCGCTGATTATTCGGGCATTGCGTGCAGCCCGGGCCGGCCGGACTGCGCCGCTCGGGCCGAAGACGCGCCACGGTATTATGCCGTAGAGAACCATTGCGGAATGGGGACTGTAGGTGGCGGGCGAACCACTTTCAGTAGTTGTGTCGTATGCCGTAGGTTCGATTTTCTTACACACGAGGGTGTACCACGTCGTCGCATTCGGATATGGCACTTTACTCTTGCGCTACAATTCTTCACTTTGGACGTATCACTGTCCCATGACATGAGATGGAGAGGCGTATGCCGCGAAAGCGCGTGGAAAAAGAAAGTATATTGGTGCTCGGCGGGGCCCGTTCCGGGAAGAGCACGTATGCCTTGCAGCGAGCACAAGCGTGGACCGGACAGCTTGTGTATCTGGCTACCGCAGAGGGCAAAGACGCAGAGATGAAGGCTCGCATTGCCGCGCATCGAGCACAGCGACGCAGTCGGCGCTGGATGACCATCGAAGAGCCAATGGACGTGGTATGGCAGTTGAAAGAGCTGGACGACAGCGTCGGCGCGGTGGTGCTTGACTGTCTCACTCTGTGGGTGTCGAACGCGATGCTCGCAAAGCGCCGGGACGAACTCGAAAACCAAGTCGCTGAGCTGGTTGAGGAGATTCCGCTGTTTCCTTTCCACTTTCTTGCCGTGAGCAACGAGGTTGGTCTCGGGCTGGTACCAGATAATCCCCTCGGGCGGGAGTATCGAGACTTGCTCGGAACAGTGAACCAGCAATTAGCGAAGGTATGCAAGGAAGTGCTGTTTATGGCGGCGGGACTGTCAATGAAGTTGAAGGGCTAAAAGGTCGGGATGTAATGAGCCTGCTAGATGCTACCTTGAGCGACATCCAACCGCTCGACACCTCTCTCGCGATTCGGGTGCAGACTCGTCTTAACTCCCTCACCAAACCACCCGGCAGCCTCGGCCGTCTTGAAACCCTAGCGTTACAGTGTGCCTTGATTACCGGGCGCGAGCGCCCCCGCGCGGACAAGAAAGTCCTCTTCGTCTGCTGCGGAGATCACGGCGTGTGCGATGAAGGCGTCAGCGCGTATCCGCGCGAAGTGACGGCGCAGATGGTCTACAATTTTCTTCGCGGCGGAGCGGCGATCTCAGTGCTGGCACGGCAGCTCGGCATCACCGTTCGTGTTGTTGACGTCGGCGTGGACCACGAGTTTGCCCCGGAGCTGCCCGGATTGATTCAACGTAAGGTCGCACGAGGAACGGCTAATTTCGTGCGTGGTCCGGCAATGACCCAAGCGCAAACGCTGCAAGCGATTGAAGTCGGTATTGCGCTCGCGACTGACGCGGTTCGTGACGGTGCACAATTGCTCGGGGTCGGAGAGATGGGCATCGGCAACACGACTGCGGCAACGGCAACGCTATCGGCGTTGAGTGGTATTGCTCCAGAAACGTTGACCGGCCTGGGGACGGGAATCGACGAAACGGGAAGACGGCGAAAAGCCGCCGTGGTCAGACAGGCGTTGGCGTATCACCAACTGCGCTTAACTGACCCTCTTCGTGTCCTTGCCGCTGTCGGCGGGTATGAAATTGCCGGGATTGTGGGCATTTGCCTGGCAGGGGCGGCGTCACACGTCCCGGTGGTGATCGACGGGTTCATTGCCACGGCCGGGGCGTGGGTGGCATGCACACTACGCCCGGCCGTAAAAGAGCGGCTTATTTTTTCCCATCTCTCTGCCGAACAAGGACACCGCCATGTTCTTGCCGCACTGGGTGTGCAGCCGCTGCTCGATCTGCACATGCGACTCGGTGAGGGAACCGGGGCCGTGCTGGGGATGAGTCTGGTGGAATCCGCCGTACGCGTCCTCGATGAGATGGCAACATTTGACGAGGCCAAGGTGTCGGGCAAAAAATAAGAGAAATTGTGTTGTCGAACGGGGCGATGGGGAAAAGGCTAAAAGGCGAAATGGTAAAAAAGAGAGCTTCTTCGTTTTCTTTCCATTTTCCCGTTTCCCCTTTTCGCCATTGCCCCTTACTCTGAAGCTGAGAGTGTTGGCTGTGGGAACACCTTGGGTCACCTCCGTCCACGAAAAAACTCTCATCGTTACGTTTCCCGACCGGTATCGAGTGTTGAGCTGGGCGCCGCTGGGTGGGGGCGCCGTCGAGGCACAAACGATTATCAATCACCAAGTGAATACCCATGAGTCGCCGGCCCCGGAGCCGGAGGTCTTCATGGACACTCTCGCTCACCGCTTGGGCGTAGAGTTTCCTGTTGTCGGCCTCATGACCGGTGTACCGATCAAACGCTTAGTGCAGAAGGCGGTAACGCATGACGACCTTACGATCGAGTGCTTTGCCACGGTGGGCCTTAGCAACGCCCTTGCCGCCGGAGACCCGGCCACGTACGAAGAACATGTTGGGACGATCAATCTGATTGTCGTCGTCGGCCAACCCCTCGCTCCTCCGGCTATGACCGAAGCCATACAACTTGTGACCGAGGCGAAGACTGCGGCGTTGATGGGCGCGGGTATACGAAGCGCGGTATCCAATGCCCTAGCCACTGGTACTGGCACTGACTGCGTTGCCCTCGCTTGTCCCGTTGGTGTCCCAGCCTATCGCTATTGCGGTAAACACACGAAGTTAGGCGAGCTGATCGGTAAGGTCGTGTCCGAAGCGATGAAAGAAGGAATACGCAAAGCGACGGCGCGGTAGGTTGTAGGGCAATGGAACACAGTACGGCACTGATTTTCGCTTTTGTTCTTGATGCCATGATTGGCGACCCCCGGTGGCTGCCGCATCCGGTTCGCTGGATCGGCAAAGCGATCGCCTACGGAGAAGCCCGACTTCGGCAATCAACCACGCTGACGATGCCCGACTTCTGGCGCGGCGCCGTGCTAGTCATGCTGGTGGTTCTCGGTACGTATTTGCTGACTGCCCTATCCCTCTATTTTCTGATGAGACTATCTTGGTGGATCGGAGCCACTGTGACCGTTTTGCTGGGATCGTTTTGTCTCGCCCGCCGTGATCTCAAGGAACACGCACAGGCAGTGTCCGACGCTTTGATCAAACGTGACATCGTCAACGCACGGGCGATGCTCGCTCGTATGGTAAGTCGGGAAACGTCAGAACTCTCAGAGCCGGAGGTCATTCGTGGAACGATCGAATCCGTGGCAGAGAATAGCTCAGACGGTGTGACCGCACCGCTCTTCTATATGGCGGTCGGCGGGGTGCCATTGGCACTGACCTACAAAGCCGTCAACACACTGGATTCGATGATTGGCTATCGCACCGAGCAATACGAGCAGTTCGGTAAAGTCGCCGCGCGGCTCGACGATGTTGCCAACTTTTTCCCGTCGCGCTTGAGTGCGCTAGCCCTCATCGGAGCGGCATGGGTCGGTCGCCGATCCGGGCGGCTTTACGATGAAAAGGCAGCCTGGCGCATCACCCGGCGTGATGGTCACAAGCATGGCAGTCCGAATGCCGGCTACCCCGAAGCGGCAATGGCCGGAGCTTTAGGAGTCCAACTTGGCGGGCCGAGCCGCTATTTCGGTGAGGTGGTCGAGAAACCCACCTTGGGCGACGAAGAAAACTCTCTTCAAGGTAAACACATTACGCAAAGCCTACACTTACTCGATCTTGCAAGCATTGTAACACTCTTCACTTTGCTCATTGCGGATTGGGGATTGGGGATTGCGGAATAAAGACGCAAAAATGGCGGGCCGTCCGCAACAAAGCAGCAATCTCCAATCCCCAATCCGCGTCCCGCAATTTCGCCACGGCGGGAACATCTACGCCTTTGCCCGTGAACACGAGTTGCGACCGGAGGACGTTCTTGACTTCAGTGCCAGTATCAATCCCTTAGGTTGGCCACGCGGGGTTGCGGCAGCGTATCGTCGAACGTTGTCACTGGCAGTGCATTATCCCGAACCATATGCAGAAACTCTGACGGCGGCGTTGGCCCGCTACCATAACCTCGCCCCGGAAACTCTCATCGTCGGGAATGGTTCGACACAGTTGATTTACCTGCTCGCCCGTGTCCTGAAGCCGCGGCGTGTACTGATTGTCGCACCATCATTCAGCGAGCATGAAACCGCATTTCGTTTAGTCGGAACGCAGGTATCACGGTTTGTTTCCTGCCCCCCGATGTTCACCCTCTCCGTCGAACAACTGCGCCGGCGACTTGCCGAAGGGTACGACACCCTTGTCCTCACTAACCCAAACAGCCCTACGGGTGCGCTGGTTCCTGGTGAAATAATGCTTGATATCGTGCACTGGTGTCGCCGCTCGCGCGTTCGTCTCCTTGTCGATGAGACATTCGTAGACTGGGTCGAAGGTGAATCACTCAAAGGCCTTGTCCCCGGTCAACCGCATCTGTTTATCCTCCGTTCACTGACCAAATTTTTTGCTCTTCCGGGATTGCGAGTGGGGTATGCCATAACGCATCAGCGAAACGTGAAACAACTCGTGAAACAGATTGAGCCGTGGTCAGTAAATACTGTCGCCCAAACCGTAGCCGCCGCGTGCCTGAATGATCGGCGATTTGTCAGGCGTAGTCGCACGTTCATGGTACGAGAGCGTCTTTGGATTGAACGACAGTTGGCGGCGATAGCCGGAATTGAAGTCTTTCCTTCACAGGTCAATTTCCTGCTCCTAAGAATTAAGAAGCATGGGTGCCCTGCGGCTGATGTTGCCCGTCAGTTGGCGAAGTACGACATTCTCATTCGAGATTGCAGCAACTTTGCCGGACTTGGCAAACAGTTCCTTCGTATTGCCATACGGCGACGTGCAGAGAACAAGCGTTTGTTGGCAGCGCTCGGCACCGTTCTTAACACCCAAAAAGGTTGAAGGTTAAATAATGCGGCTGTCATTCCCGCGAACGCGGGGATCTAGTCTTTTCGTCGTCCGGCTCAAAGTATTTGCGCATCTCGGCAAAACTCGTACGTTGATGGTACTGTAACTCGTCGAGCGGGTAGCGGTGCTCCCGGCCATACACACAATCGAAACGTGCGTGGCAGTAGTCAACACAGTTGGCCGTTACACGCAGACGATGCTGTACACAAGCCGGAATGTCCCACCCTTTCTGCACTGAGACCGCCGAGGCCGGACAAGCCGCCATACACGCGCGTTCGACACACGTCGGGCACGGGTCGAAACCAGCGGCAGTTGGTGCCGCACGAAACTCTTGGTTAATCAGTAGTGCCGCGCGAAGTGCCATCCATGGTCCGTAGACAGGATGAATTACGACACCGAGAATACTCGGTCCCGCCAAACCAGATGCTCGCGCCAAGTGCATAAATGACACCGGCTCACTCCAGAAGCGAAACGGGTAGAGGTAACGATACCCGACACCGGGCTGAGCGAGGATCGGAGTAAGCGTCTTCTCGATAACTTCAACCGTGTAATCGTCGAGTGGATGCCTACGTCCTTGAAGATACCCTGGTCGCTCCTGACAATACGCACGAAAGCCTTCCCAGAACTGTCCGCCACCATTGCCGATCACTATCAGTGTCTTCGCTTCAGGAAGGAGCGAAGCGACGTGGTACTGTGACGGCACTAGTGCCTCGTAGTCCGCCACAGTAGTCGTGCCGATCAGATTCAAACCGTGAGGTGCAAGAGCACTGGTGATTGTTTTGAGGAGATCCACAGGACGATTTTGGCTATGAATGAAACGTTGAGCAAGAGGATGCCCCTTGAATTCCCCCCCCCCCTGTATGGTAAGAAACCTGGATTGTTGTCACAAACAGGGGGAGTACATGCCGCAGGGGTCGCGCCGGATTGCCGTTGTTCCCTTTCTTATCCTTCTCACACTAAGTGCTGTCCCTATCCAGGCCGACCCTACGACCTTTGCGCCGGGAGATGTGTTCGTCGGAGCGGAAAACATCTTGCAGTGGTTCCACCCGGATGGGACGCTCAATCGCACCCTGTCGTCAGGAGATGGCACTGAAATTGCGGAGTTGGCCTTTGGCGCCGATGGGAGTCTCTATGTTAGTTATTGGCGGACTGAGACTCCTGCAGGCGGTATTGACCTGGGGAAATTCGACAGCATGGGCAACTTTATCGGGCCGCTGGGGACGGTCGTGTGTCCTCTTACTTCCGGGTCAATTCACTTGTCTCCCCTAGGGATTGCTCCGACGGCTGATGGGAATTTCTATTTCTCCTGTCCGGCATTTATCCCAAGTGAGTCGCGGTTGATTAAAGTTGACCTCCAGGGAAATATTTTGCAGACGTTAGATTTCCCAAACGGAGTTGGCCTCATTTCCCTGACCCTTGATTCCTGTACCCTATTCAATGCCGTAGGGGAGGGTAGTGGTACGGAGACTCAGAACCATATCGAACGGATTAATGTATGCACTGGTGGTAGCCTGCCAAGTACATTCTCGCTTCTACCTACTGGCAATACTATTGATTTGCTCCGGGCACTTCCGAACGGACAGGTACTGATTGCGACGACACCTCCAGAGGGCACCAGCTCTATTGTCCCGAACCAACTATGGATGTTTGATAGCGCGGGGCAAGTAATGTGGAGTAAGACTGCCCCCCGGTGAACGAGGATTTTGGGATTGGGCAGCAGTCGATGTTGATGGAACCTCAGTGTGGGCGGTGGAGATAATGTCTTCCGTCATCTACAAGTTCGATATCCAAACCGGTGCCCAATTGGCGAGTTTCAATACCCTGACACCATCAGGAGAGGGAGTCTTCGCGGTGAAACCTGGTGCTCCTCCCAAACCCCAACTCCTCGACCCGGTCAAAGAACTACTCACTGCCCCTAACTACACCCAGATCACCACCGCCGTCGAGACGCTTGCTGTCAAAGGTATTAAAACTGAAGGCGTTGCAGCCGATGGTGTGGCCAAGTTAATGATTCGCTACCCTGTGCCCAGTGCTGGTATGGTACAATTCTTTCTTGTGGACGAGAACGGCAATGCGATTGCTACTCCCCCCAACCCGCAAGAAAACGGTGTGCTCAGTGCGTTGGGAGGAGGAACAGGCACCGATACGGTCAGTGTGAACACTGTAACTACGAGTGCAGGAGAAATGGCCTTTGCGGTGTACACTGCCCCGTCCAACTTCGTGCGGGCCGGAGCGACTGCCGAGCAAGACAAGCAAGCCTTCGAGCGCGCGGCACCGCTGGTGCATGTCAAGCCCGTCTTCACTCCCACCGGTGGCAACATGACCGAAGGGGAGAAGATTCCGATCAAGATCAAACGTCCGCTGGTCTTCTTGGTGCATGGGATTTGGTCATGTGCAGATACGTGGGACAACTTTACCCCGTTGGTGGGGAATGCTCCGTTTCCAATTGATCGCGCCGATTATCGAGACGCGGAGAATGGTCCGTGTACAGCGAGTCGTGATTTTGCCACTAACGCGCCTATCGTGTACCTGAGTCTACAGAAGAAGATTGAAATGTATAAGATGAA
>Ga0070741_10015298_pt1 | contig 13030 bp, 14 predicted proteins | sample Coa_R1_4_FD_66440 | JGI IMG/M metagenome (GOLD analysis project Ga0070741, IMG submission 66440) | Surface soil microbial communities from Centralia Pennsylvania, which are recovering from an underground coalmine fire - Coalmine... | ecosystem: Environmental > Terrestrial > Soil > Unclassified ...
GCGCGCCGCCGAGCGAGAGTGCGGCAATCGCCGCGAGCGCGCGGCGCATGAACTCGAATTCGGCAAAGGGCGCGATCAGCGCGGCATGAAATGACATGGTCAGGCCGCCCGCGATGGAGGATCGATGACGCAGGCTGACGCGCTATCGTCGAAGGCCTCGCACATCCGCATCGCCACGACGAGATTGTCCGGCGTCAACACTTCACCCGTTGCGCCCCAGGCCACCGGCCCGCGTGCCAGCAACAGCGTCTCGGGAAAATGGGCACGCACCATGTCCAGGTCGTGCAGCGCCGCCAGCACGGTGCGCCCCTCCGCATGCCAGTGCTTGACCAGCATCAGCAGGTCGGCTGCGGTTCGCGTGTCGATCGCATTGAAGGGTTCGTCCAGCACGATCAGCCGCGCGTCCTGCAGCAGCACGCGCGCGAACAAGAGGCGCTGCATCTGCCCACCCGACAGCGTGCCGATGGTGCGGTTCTCGAAGCCGGTGAGACCGATGGCGGCGAGCGCCCGCGCGATCCGCGCTCGCTCGCCTCTACCGACGCCACCGAACAGGCCGGTGGCGCGCCACAGTCCCGTGCCGACGAAATCGAACACGGTGATGGGGAAGCTGCGGTCGATATCGGCGGTCTGCGGCAGATAGGCGATGTCGCGCGTATCGAGACCGCAGAGCGAGATTGCGCCCGCGAGCGGCCTGAGGATCCCCGCAACGCCGCGAAACAGTGTCGACTTGCCGGCGCCGTTCGGGCCGATCACCGCGAGCAGCGCGCCGCTGGCGACTTCACCCGAGAGATGATGCACGGCCGGGTGCCGGTCATAGCCGAGCGTGACGTTGGAGAATTGCAGCTGCGCCGCCACGGCTCACCTCATCGCCAGCCACACGGCAGCCCACAGCGCGGCGCTGACGCCAAGCGCGGCAACGAGCCTCACCACCACGGGCATGCGCAGGATCGACCAGGTCGCAGTCTGTGCGGGATGCGGCGAGGCCGGGCCATAGCTGTGGGCGTGCCCATCGCTGTGATGATGGTGGTCGTGGGGAGTCATTGCTAAATGTTATATTATAACATTGCAGATGTCTACCAATGCTTTCAAAGGCTTACGGTTTACCAATCGCCATGGCGATGGCCGCGGCGAGGAAGGGAAAGGGGATCGAGACCGCCGCGCGAAACCAGACGAAACGGGCCGGCATGAACGGGATTTCCCAGAGCAACAGGCGCTGGAAGGCGAACAGCGCCCAGGCGATCACATAGGCCAGCACCTGCGGCGACCCGCCGCCGGCTTTCAGCGCCACCGCGCCGATGGAGAAGCCGACCACCGGTCCGCCCGGCGTCGCCGCGCCCGCGACCACAGCGGTAGCAACGCCAAGCCAGCCGCTGTTCGGCCCGAGCCAGCCGGTGATGATCTCCTGCGGGATGACCGCGGCGATATAGCCCGAACCGACCACGCCGAGCGCGATCCGCGGCACGATGCCGATGAAATCCCATGTGCCCTCGCGCAAGGACGAGGTCAGCACCGCCTGCCCCTTCTGGTACGCGATGAAGCCGACGGCGATCACGGAGCCCCACAGGACGATGTCGATCAGGAGCGCCGCGCTCATTCGTCGTCGCCTCGCGGATACATCCGCACATAGACGAAGCGGCCGAGCGCGCCGGCAAGGATCGGCAGCGGCAGGGAGATCACGATGCGCCACAGCGTGAAGTCGACGCCCATGATCGGTAATTCCCAGGCGACCGCGCGGCCGTAGCCGATCAGGGTCCAGCTCACCACCATCGCAATGGTGGCGCCGAAATCGGCGCCGACCGTGAGCAAGGCGCTTGCGACCGGATAGGCGGTGAACGGACCGCCCGGCAGGATCGCTCCGAAGGCGGCGCCGATCAGCAGGCCCTTCAATCCGGAGGAAGGACCGAGCGCGCGCGAGACCTTATCATGCGGCAGGATCTCCGCAATGAACGCGCCAAGCAGGCAGCCGGCAAGCACGCGCGGCAGGATGCCGCCGAACAGGGTCACGTCGTGCATGAGGATGTCGAGCACGCCGCCGATGCCGTCGCGCCTGTAAACGAGCACGGCGCTGACCGCGACCAGCACGCCGATTGATATCATCGACCAGCCGATCGGCTTGCGGCGTTTGCGGCGCGGCTCAGCTTCCGCGGCGTCGTCGGCCGGCGCTTTGATCGGTTGGTCCTGCAAGGTTCTCGGCCGGGTCGTGAAGGGTCGACCCTGCTTAGGCGTGACCGAGGCGCGATGCAAACGGAAGAGCGGCCAAACCCCCTATGCAAAAGAGGCGGCAGTTCTGGCTGCCGCCTCCAAACTCCTCGTCATTGCGAGCGAAGCGAAGCAATCCACAACCAAGCAAAGACTGGATTGCTTCGTCGCTCCGCTCCTCGCAATGACGATTTATCAGGTCGCCTTGCCGAACAGCTCGTCGACGTAGTCCCAGTTGACGAGATGATCGAGGAACGCCTTCAGATAATCCGGACGGCGGTTGCGATAGTCGATGTAGTAGGAGTGCTCCCAGACGTCGCAGCCGAGGATCGGGGTCGCGCCGTGCACCAGCGGGTTCTCGCCGTTGGGCGTCTTGGAGATCGCGAGCTTGCCGCCCTTGACCTCGAGCCAGCACCAGCCGGAGCCGAACTGGCCAACGCCGGCGGCGGCGAAGTCGGTCTTGAACTTCTCGAGACCACCGAGATCCTCGTTGATCTTCTTCTCCAGCCGGCCCGGCAGCTTGTTGCCGCCGCCGTTCGGCTTCATCCATTTCCAGAAGTGGTTGTGGTTGTAGTGCTGGCCGGCGTTATTGAATACCGCGGCGTTCTTGCCGTGGGATTTCTTCACGATCTCCTCCAGGGACATATTCTCGAATTCGGTCCCCTTGATCGCGTTGTTTCCGTTGGTGACATAGGCCTGGTGGTGCTTGTCGTGGTGATATTCGAGCGTTTCCTTCGACATATGGGGCCCGAGGGCGTCGTGGGCATACGGCAGGGGGGGAAGCGTAAAGGTCATGGGATGACATCCGAGAACTGTGGGGGGACGAGGCTTAACGGCACCCCTTATAGAAGGTTCCAAGGGGTTAGACACCGCATTTTCACCGGCCGGCCGGCCGGCCGCAGGCGTCAACGGTAATTTGCAAACCACCACGTCCTAGAATTAAATCGCGCAATAGTCTGGACTTTTTGATCGACATTTTGAATGGGGGAATGATGGCAATCAGACCAATCCGTGCTCTTGCGGCCGCCGTCGCGTTGCTCGCGCTGCTGCCGGGCCCCAGCGAAGCCGCGCAGACCACGATCCGCGCGCGCTTCTCATTTGACGCGCTGGCCACTTGCACCTCGCCCGCCGTGCAGAATTTCGCCGTCCATGCCGAGGGCTCCGGCACGCTTTCCACGGACCGCACTGCGACGCTCGACATGTCATCCAACATCCAAGGCCGGGAGAGCTATACCGCGAAATTGGGCGGCCGACCGGCAGAAGCGCCGGGAGGCTCGGCCTCCCTGCGAGTCGTCAACCGCCACACGCTTCGCGCGGTGCGCGAATATCCGAATAATGTGATCATTGCCACCATGACCGTGATCGGCAATTCCTGCCGCCTGAACATCGAAAACCGGTTGAAACCGGGCAAGCGGGAATTCACCTTCTACGGCAATGGCGGCGTCGCCATCTGCTCCAAGCCGCGCATGACCCACGCCGAATGCGCGCCGTACTAGGCGCGCGAGCGCCCTACTCGCAGAACGAGGTGCCGCTGTAGACGAAGCACTTGCGTCCGCCGGAGGCTGGCCCATGCGTGCGCGTGCGGGCAACCGCCTTCGCTGCGCGCTCGGGCTTCGGCCGGCACGCGCCGCTCGGTCCGAGCACCTCGCCGGCATCGCAGGTGATCTTCACACAGTGATCGCCGCTGGCGCGGAAGCCGCGGTCGCATTCGAGCGGACATACCCGCCCCTGCCTGGTGCGGACCGCGTCAAGCGCGTCGATGCTGGCAAGCTTGACGTCGAATTTGGTGCCGGCGCTCTCGTTGAACGACGACAGCGCCTTGCGCGCGGAAGCGCTCCAGTCGTCATCGATCTCGCCGCTCTTGCAGCCGACCCGTTTTAGCTCAGCCTGCAACTGGCGCGGCAGATCGGTCGGCGGCTGCGGCGGCGGTTTGATATCGGCTGGCGGTAGCGCGGCAACGGCCGGCTCCCCGGGTTTCACGGCGGGCGCCTGATCGGCGGCCTTGGGCGGTTCGATGGCTGCCACCTTTGCCTGTTCGAGTCTCTTTGCGTCTTCGGCGGCGAGCCGCTGCTGTTCGGCCTGCTTGACGGCTTCGGCTGCGGCGAGCTTGGCCTCCTCGTCCCGCTTCTTTTTCTCGGCGGCCAACCGCGCTGCTTCGGCCTCCTTTGCCTGTTGGGCCGCCTTGGCCTGTTCAGTGGCCTTGGCGCCTTCTGCCGCAAGCCGCGCCTGCTCTTGGGCTGTCACGCGGGCCCGTTCCGTCGCCTGCACGCGCGCCGTCTCGGCAGCGAGCTTGTTGAGCTGGGCCTTCGCAAGGTCGGCATAGAACCCGGTCGGATGCGCCGCCACGAAGGAATCCCAGGCTTGCACGGTGCCGACCCGCTCGGCCAGCTCGTAATCGTGCCGCATGTCGGCATTGGCATTGGCCGCGGGCGCCTGCGGCTTCTCCGGCGCCGGCACCAGGGCGACGTCTTTGCCACCGAGCGAATTGGTGGTGTAGGGCTCCTGCTGATCGCCGGTCGCGCTCATCACGTCGTCGCGGACGAAGCCGAAGGCCTTGCGGATGTCGAGGCCGGGCCGGGTCAGATATTTCAGCAGCGCCGTCGTGAATGGACTGTTGGCGCCGGCGCCGTCGGCCGCGGTCGAGCCTTCCTTGGCGGCGAAGGCAATGAAGGTGTTGGGCCGCGTAGCCTCGACGCCGACCAGGCCGCGCCCGATCGCCCGCGAGGCGAGCGTGCGCTTCATCTTCTTCATGAAGGGGTTGTCGCGGCAGGCATCGAGGATCACGAGGCGCAGGCGGGTCGCCGGTTCGGCCGCCATCAGGATGCGATTCAGCGAAACCGCCTCGTCGTCGACATCGGCGTCGCGCTCCAGCACGGCATCGACCGGCACGACATAGTTGATGCCGTCGACTTCGAGACCGTGGCCGGCGAAATAGATCACGGCGATATCGGCGCCCCGCGCCTTGTCGGTGAATTCGCGGAGCGCCCGGCGCATCTCCTGGGCCTTCAGGTCGCGGCGCGAATCCACCACGTCGAACGATGCCTGCCGGAACATGTCCGCGATAGCAGCGGCGTCGTTCGCCGGATTGGCAAGTGCGTTGACGTTCTGGTAAGCGGAATTGCCGATCACGAGCGCAACGCGCTTGCTGGCCAAGGCTGCCCCGCTGGCGCAGCTACAGGCCAACACGGTCGCGATGAGAACGGCAAGACGGCGCATCGAAAAATCCGGAATCCAATAGTAAAATCATATCATCTGGCCACCTCACAGCAAGGCGACCTCCGCCGTAATTGTGATCCATCTCACTCTGGGAACAGGGCGGCCTCCTGCGAGGATCAAGCGAATGAGCATCGAAATCGACGTCCTCAACGGCGACACCTCCTGGAAGAGGACGGAGCCCCTGCACACGGCGGTGTTCGGGCAACAGATCGTCGAGAAGCTGCCGTGGGGCCATATCCAGTGGGCGCATGCGGGCTTGCGCGTGCTGATCGATGCGCCCGAGGGCGGGCTTGCTTGTCACGTCGGCATCTACTTCAGGACCATCGACTGGAACGGCAACAAGATTCATGTCGGCGGGGTCGGCGGCGTCATGACCCGCGAGGATTGCCGCGGCCGCGGCTATGCCAGCCTCGCGCTCGCGGCGGCGATCGATACCATGCGCGCCAATGAAGCCGTGCGCTTTGCGCTGTTGCTCTGCGAAGAGCACAATTACGGCTTCTACCGCGCACGCGGCTGGGAGCCCTTCACCGGCGAAATCTGGTGCGAACAGCCGGGCGGGCGCATCCGCTTCGACCTGATGGCGCCGTTCGTGTTCGACATCAAGCGCGCGCCGCGACAGGGCCGGATCGATCTCTGCGGCCTGCCGTGGTGACTTCCGATTTTGTCACGCCATCGCCTTCAGCGCGGTCGCGGCCGTGGCGTAGCCGCCCCGCGCGCCGTCGATGAAGTGCACGTGGTCGGCGCGCATCACCGATGGGGTGAAGCAGGTCATCATCGCCGCATCCTGCCGGTGCAGCCCGTAGCGTACGATGCCGCTTGCGGCCGCGGCAGCAAGGCGTTTTTCCAGCGCATCCGCCAGCTCCTCGGTGCAGTCGAGGATCATGCGCAGACCGTCATCATATTTGCGGAAGTCGGAGTTCTCGACCACCTGCTGGACGTAGTTCTTCGGCACGAAATTGCCGACCTTGATGCCAAGGCGCATCACCGAATAGGCCCATAACGTCAGCACCAGCACGACGGCCCGGCGCCTCGCCAGCGAGCCGCCGCGCGCGGCGCGCGCCTCATAGTCCACGCCCTGCGGCGGCCATTTCAGCGGCGGCCCTTCCGCCGGGACCGGCCGCCCCGCATCGGGACTCTTCTCAACCAGGCCGATGATGTCCTCGATCACCTTGCGGAAGGCTGCCTGATCGGCGCCCTGCGCCGGAACCACCAGCACCGAGAGAATCACGCCGCGCGCGGCCGGGATTTCCTCGAAGCGGCATGACAGGCCGGACAGATCGGGTTGCGTGCCGGGCGGGGCGGGGTTGACCGCGAACTCGCCGCGCTTCATGGCCGCCTCCGCCCAGGCGAGCCCGCCGCCGGAGAACATCGCATAGGACAGGTTGGCCGACGGTCCGAACCGCGCGACGCGCACGTCCGCCCCCTTCGCACGGATCGCGCTGACCGGCACCAGCGCCACCCGCATGACGAGGTCGAGGTCTTCGTTGACCCATGTCGCGGTCGCCGCCAGTGCTTCGCGCGCGTCGTCGAGGTCGGCGGGAGAAACCGCAAAGCTTGCGCCATCGCCGCCGAACACGAAGGGGAATTCGCGCCCTTCCAGGGCGTTGGTCACGGCCGCAATCACCGCGGCGCCGGCCATGTTGACCGCCTTGTAGCGATTGGCGGCGATGGCCTTGGTCGACTCCACGATATCGGAGACGCCGATGATCCAATCATCCGGCAGCGGCGAATAGAGCGAAGGCTCCATCAGGCGCTGGAAGCCGCGAAAGACCGGGATGCCACCATAGAACGTGTCACTGCCGCTTGCTGTGGTCATCGGTGAGACCGTTCGCATCAGGATTTGGGAAGGTACGACGGGATCCGCTCATCGGGTTCAGTTAAAGCTACCTAAGGTGAGCGTTCATTGCAAAAGGCGACCACATGACGCAGCGCGGCGCGCCAGCCGACCGTCATCGAAAAGCCGGCCGCCGGATGCTAGCCTTCCGCCATGACGCCTCCGGACCAGGCTCCCAGCCAGATCACCGTGCATGCGCTGCAGATCGGCGACCGCATCAACACGGCCGGCTTCGAGGGCGAGGTGCTGTCGGGCACGCCGCTCGCGGTGCGGATCGGAAAGGCCGGTCTCGCTGTGGTGTTTCGCTATGGCGCCGTGGTGTTTCTCGGCCTCACCGCCGATCAGGAGGCCGAATTCCTCGAACAGCTGCATGCGCGCTGCGCCGGCAAGATCAGCCCCCATGAAGAGGAATGGGCCAAGGTCCAGATCGCCCGCGAAGGCGGCGAGCCAATCCCGGTCGGCGGCCCCATCCTGGTGCGCGACATGTCGCTGGAGCGGCTGCTGGTCGTCGCCGATGCGCTCGCCAAGAGCGTGGTGCTCGCCCATGATGAAAAGGAGGTCGCCAACGTCTTCGACACCATCGAGCCGTTCGCGCGCGAGCTCGCCGCCTCGGGCCAGACCTCGAAGAGCCGCACCGACCTGCTCAAACTGCTCGGCAACTCGCTCCTGGTACAACAGCATGTCGCCGGCCGCGTCGCGGTCGACGAGAAGCCCGACGTGCTCTGGGACCGGCCCGACCTCGAACGGCTCTATGCACGGCTCGAAGACGAATACGAGCTCAGCGAACGTGTCGGGATTCTCAACCGCAAGCTCGAGGTAATCTCGGACACCGCGACCACGCTTGCGGATATTCTGGAAGCAAAGCGCTCGCTGCGGTTGGAGCTGATCGTCATATTCCTGATCGCGTTCGAGATTATCGTGACCGCTTACGAGATATTCTCCCGCAGCGGGCATTAAGCCGTTCACGGCCGCTTCAGCTCGGTGACGCGGAACGGCTCCAGCGCGTCGATCGTCTCCGGCGGCTGCTTGTGATAGTTGAAGCGGAAGTAACGCACAGTGATGCCGTCCTTGGTGAAGTCGGCGATGATGAAGCCGTTCTCCTCGATCGGCTTCAGATCCTCGACCATGGTCAGATGCGTCGAGGGCGTGGCGCCAATGCCGCGGAACGCCGAGGGCCAGCCGCGGTCGCCGGTGCCGAGCGGACCGGACAGGATCACCACGACGGGATTCTTGCCGAAATCCAGCGCGCCGCTGCGCTGCATGCGTCCCTCCGCGATCGCATGCAGGTCGCCGGAAACGACGAGCGGAATCCGCCCGGGCATCGCGGCGATCTCCGCCATCAGCCGGTCGTGCTGCCTGAGCCAGCCGCTCTGCCAATAAGGTTTGGGGATATCCGTCGTCAGCTTGCCGTCCTTCGCCAGGACGTCCGGATACCATTCGCCCCATTTGCCCGCGCTCCAGCCCGGCGGATTGGAGGGAATGTTGACGACATGGATCATCTCGCGATCGGTCATCCGCGACTTCAGCCAGGCTTCCACCGTGCCATCGACGAACACCGCGCTGGGTCCGGCAAGAGTCTGCGTGCGGCGGACATCGTAGAGCAGGATTTCCGCGAGCTTGCCGTAACGCAGCGTGCCGAAGGCTTCGCCGACGCCGGGCGCGCGATCCGCCGCGGAGGCGCCGGGAAGGCCGAGTGGGCGATTCCGGTCGGGCAGATATTCGGGATAATAGAGCTGGCGCGTGGCACGGCTGAGCGCGAGCATGAAGGCGTCCGGCGGAAAGGTAATGATGTCGTCGGTCGCCTCGTCATTGTCGAAATAGTCGTGGTCGTCCTGCATGAAGAAGACCGGCGTCGAGCGCAACAGCGCGCCATATTGCGGGATGATCTGCGGCGCGGTGGCGCGGCGGAACACGGTCTCGTTCGCCGTGCCGAACACCGGCTGCGCGCGATCGAACACGCCTGCCAATTCCTTGCCGAGCGCGGAGGCGCCGCTGCCCTTGGAGGCCTGCGGCGCGCGCAGATCCCAATAGATCTGGTCGCCATTGGCGATCAGCGCATCCGGATTGAACGACAGCCCGCGTGCCAGGAGCCGGCGGCGCAGCGCCGACGGCAGCCAGTTGATCCTGCCCTCCGGCAGGCCCCGATTCAGCCCGTCATGTCCGCCGCCGCAGGTATAGATCATCAGCCGCAGCCGCTCCGGCATGGCGTCCGGCGCGGGGAAGGTCGAGAGCTGCCACGGTTCGCACAGCGGCTTGCCGCCGGCACTCACCAATGTGAGCTTGTAGGTCGTCGCCGGCGAAAGGCCGGTGACGTCGAACTGCCAGAAATCGCGCGCCACGGCATTGGACTGGCCGCGTACGCACGTGTTGCCGATCTCGAGCTCGGGGGCTGCGACCTGTCCTTGCGTGAACGACGCCTTGATCAGCAAGCGGTCATGACTCGCGGTCGGGATCAGGTGCTGCACCGCGCCCTGGTCCCAATCCTTTTCACGCGGCGGATTCTGCGCGGCGGACGCCGGGCCGCCGATGCCAGTTGTAATGAGCCGGGGGAGTGTGGCGGCTACGGCCGCACCAGCCAGGAATTCCCGTCGCGTCGCCATGCGCCTCCCTCGATCCGCGTTGACCCATTGTTCGCTGCGATCCTGTACCCGAGGCTGCGTCCGAGCAAGGGCGGGGTCATTCCAAAGCGCTGACGCTCCAGGTCGCATGGCTGACGTCCGGCATCCGCGACAGGTCGGCGACGACGGCGTCGAGAGCGCCGGGCTCGGCTGACAACGGCACCAGCACGGCTGCGACCTCGACATTGTCGTCGGAGCGGAACACGATACGCGTCTCGCGGACGGGATAACTGGCGGCTTCGAGCCGCTCGTTCAGACTATCGCGCATCTCGGCGGCACGCTTGGCATTGGTGGTGACCGATATCTCGTAGGTGGCCTCCGATGAGCTCTCGTTCAGCGGGATGCGGTCGATTGCGTTCACCAGCGGCCGCAGCAGCGTGTTGCCGGCCAGCACGAACAGCGTCAGCGTCACCGATTGGGCCACCATGTCGGCCCCGGCAAAGGCGCCGACAGCGGCGGTCGCCCACATCGTGGCCGCCGTATTGAGCCCGCGGACGTTCATGCCTTCTTTCATGATCGCGCCGGCCCCGAGGAAGCCGATGCCGGAGACGACATAGGCGATGATCCGAACGCTGCCTTCGGCGCCCGTCAGGCGGTTGCCGAGATCGACAAAAGCGGCGGCACCGATGCATACCAGCACGTTGGTGCGCAGGCCCGCGCTGCGTTGCCGGTACTGCCGCTCGGCCCCGATCAGCGTGCCCAGAACGAACGCCGTCGCCAAACTGACGATGGTGTCGAAAAAATCATAGAGCTGGAAGGTCTTGATGAACTGCACGGGACCGCCCCAATCGGAACACGCGGAATATTGCGCCCGATAACGCGATCAAACAAGATTGGTGTGATCAGGCCGTGTTGCCGGCGTCCACCGTCAGCACGGTGCCGGTGATGTTGCGGCCGCCCTCGCTGAAGAGGTACTCGACCATGCTGGCGACGTCGTCGGCCTCCGGCAAACGCTTCAGCGCGCTGCGGCTTGCGATCTTCTGCCGGCCCTCGCCGCCGAGATTGTGAGTCAATTCGGTATCGATGAAGCCCGGCGCGATCGCATTCACGGTGATGCCGAGCTTGCCGACCTCGCGCGCCAGCGAGCGGGTGAAGCCGGTCGCCGCCGCCTTGGTCGCGCCATAGACCGACAGCCCGTTGTAGCCGGTGGAGGCGATGATCGAGGAGATGTTGACGATGCGGCCCTCGCCGTCCGCCAGCATGTGGCGCACGATGTATTTGGTGAGGATGACCGGCGACAGCACGTTGAGGCGCACCAGCGCCTCGATCTCGGAATTGTGCATGGTCGCGAGCAGGCCTTCGGTGCCGATGCCGGCATTGTTGACCAGGCCATAGATCGCGCCGAACTCGTCGCGCATGCTCTTCACAAAGGCGGGGATGTCATCGACGGCGCTCAGGTCGCTGCTGCGGAAATGCAGATTGCCCTGCTTCGCCTCCGCAATCGCCACGCGCAATTCGGCGCTCTCGCGCCGCGCCACCGCGATGACATTGAAGCCGGACGCCGCGAGTTTCCGCGCGATGGCGAGCCCGATGCCGCGACTGCCGCCGGTGACGAGGACGTTACGCATCGGATCGCACGAGCTTGCCCGCGGGCGTCACGTCGAGGGCCTCGACGAAGCGGATCACCGCGGGAACCTTGTGCGAGGCCAGCGATGCGCGACAATCGGACAGGATCTCGTCACGGATGTCCTCGGGCCGCGCGGCGGTCCCGGCGGTCAGGATCACGTCGGCGACCACGATCGCGCCGGTAATCGGGCTGCGGCGCGATTTCGCGCGCGACATCCGCACCGCGGCGTGACGGTTGATGACCGCCTCGATCTCCTCGGGATGAACCTTCAGGCCGCCGATATTGATGATGCCGCCGCGGCGGCCGACGAAATAGTAGCGATCGCCGCGCAGCTCGACCATGTCGCCGGTATCGACAAAACCATCCGCGTCGGTCAGCGCGGCCGCGGCCTTGCCGACATAAGCATGCGCGGCGCGCTTCGAGCGAATGCGGAGCGAACCGTCGACTACTTTCATCTCGACCCCGTCGCGGTTCGCACCGATCAGGCTTGCCGGAAAACCCTCGCGGCCGTCATTGACGGCAAAGCCGACACCGGCCTCGGTCGAGGCATAGGCATGGCCGACGGAAGCATTCGGAAACGCCTGCGCCAGCCCATCGAGCACGGCCTGGTCGGCGATTTCGCCGGAGAGGCGAACGTAGCGCGGCGCGAAGCTTGCCGCCGAACCGCTCATGAGAAGCTTGCGCCAATGCGAGGGTGTGCCGGAAATATGGGTGACGCCGCGCGCGTGCAGCCGCGCGACATGGTCGGCGAGCGTCTCGTGAAAGTCGGACAGCACCATCGAGCCGCCGCCGATGATGGCGCGCAGGAAAATCTGCAGGCCGCCGTAGCGGCGGATGTCGTAGAAGGTCGCCCACACTGGCGGCGTGCCTCGCGCGGGGCCTTCGGCGACGATCGCGCCGGAGAGGCCTTCCAGCGTGTGGCCGACGATCTTCGGCACGCCCGAAGTGCCCGAAGTCAGCATCAGCCATTCGGTGGCGCGCTCGGTTGGCGCAGGCCGCGCCGGCGTCACGGGCAGGCCCGCGGTCACGACGAGCGGAACGTCCTTGTCGGTCCATCGCTCGGGCTGGTCGGTAACGACGGCGTCGATCCCGGCATCCGGGATCAGCGCGTTGAGATGATCGGGATTGAGATCGGGCGGGCACAGCAGCATGCGCCGGGCGATGCCGTCGATTTCGATCATCGCAAGACCGGACAGCAACTGCCCCGACATCGACAGCAGCACCGAGCGTCCGGACAGCTTGCTACGGCAACCGTCGAGACAGGTTTGCGACAGGATATCGGTCAGCGAAACGCTGTGCCGCGCATCGGAGATGGCGCGGCCCTTCAGCTCCGGGCTCAGATAGTCGCGGAGCGCGAAAACCTCACGCGGGGACATTTTCGTAGGCCCGGACGAAATCGCCGACCGTCAGCGGAAACGCCGCGTCCTCCGAGATGGTAAACGGATCGATACCGAGGTCATCCTCGAGCCGCGCTACCAGGATGGCGAAGGCGAGCGAATCGAATCCGGTTTCGTGCAGCGAAAGGTCGTCGGTGAGCGGCGGCAGGTTGACCTTCTGCTCAGCGGCGATCTCTTTCATCGCCGCAATGATCCTTAA
>Ga0070741_10015299_pt1 | contig 13027 bp, 10 predicted proteins | sample Coa_R1_4_FD_66440 | JGI IMG/M metagenome (GOLD analysis project Ga0070741, IMG submission 66440) | Surface soil microbial communities from Centralia Pennsylvania, which are recovering from an underground coalmine fire - Coalmine... | ecosystem: Environmental > Terrestrial > Soil > Unclassified ...
CTGGCCCCGGCCGCCCCAGACGGGCTGGCCCCGGCCGCCTCGGACGTGCTGGCCCCGGCCGCCTCGGAGCCGTCGTCCGCGTCCTGATGGGCTACGGCCGCCCCGGGGACGAGCCCGACCGAGAAGACCGACGGGACGGTGAACACGCAGCGCGGGAGCGCGCTGTAGTCGGCCTCGCGGTGATCGCCGAGGATGTTCGCCGCGACCACGCCGGCCTGGTAACGGCTGGCGTGCGTATGGGTGGTGCCGGTGACATCGCCCGCGGCCCAGACCCGGCCCCCGTGACCGCCGGCCCCGGCCACCTCGCACCGGGTGGTGGTGGGCAGCGCCATCCCCGGCGTGATCTCCAGGCCGAGCGCGTCCAGGCCCAGGCCGCCGAGCCGCGGGCGGCGGCCCGAGGCGAGCAGCAGCCGGTCCGCGTCGATCCTGGTCCCGTCGGCCAGCGCCAGCGTGAGCCCGTCGGGCGTGCGCTCGGCCTTGGTGGCCCGGGAGCCGAGGTAGATCTCCGCCCCGGCCCGGCGCAGCGCCGCCGCCAGGATCTCGCCCGCGAAGGCGGGCTCGCCCGGCAGCAGCCGCTGATCGGCCTCCACCAGCGACACCTGGGAGCCGAACGAGGCGTAGATCTGCGTGAGCTCGCAGCCGGCCGGGCCGCCGCCGAGCACGATCAGGCGCCGCGGCAGGTCGGGCGAGCACAGGCTCTCCGCTGTCGTCCAGGCCGGTATGTCGGACAGGCCCTCGATCGGCGGGGCCACCGGCTCGCAGCCCGTCGCCAGGACCAGGTCCGCGTACGCCAGCGGCACGACCGTGCCGGCCGGCGCCGATTCCTCGCCCGGGGCCAGCGTCACCTCCACCGCTCCCGGCGCGGTGACCCGGCCGGTCCCGCGGATCACCGTCACGCCCGCGCGGCTCAGCCGCCGCAGCGCGGCCGAGTCGTCCAGGCCGCCGGTGACGTCGGCCCGCCGGGCGACGGCGTCTTCCCAGCTCGTGCCGCGGGCCGCGGAAAGCAGCAGCGAGTTCGACGGCAGGCAGGCCAGGTAGGGAGACTCGCCGCCGATCAGTCCCGCCTCGACCAGGGCCACCGCCTTACCGCCGCCGGCCACCTCGGTGGCGACGTGCACGCCAGCGGTACCGCCGCCGAGCACGACCACGTCGAAAGCGCCCATATCTCTCCGTCCCCCTCGAACTTCGAGTCGCTGTCCGGCCTGAACCCCATGCTGAGCCAGCCGGCCAGGTCCGGGCCCCCTCATCATCGCAGCCGAAGCTAAGCTCGCTGGGAGAGTTGGGCGAAATCCACCCATGCTAGTCCTATGGACCCTCGAACTCGTGATCGATCAAGGGAAATAGGACAAGCGGGATGATCAGCGCCGACGCAACCGGGGTAGGTGAAGACCATGCGCAGCATTTGGGCCGGAGCCATCTCATTTGGCCTGGTCGTGATACCGGTCAAGCTCTATGCCGCGACGGAGCAGCGGGACATCACCTTCCGCCAGGTCCACCGCAAGGACGGGGCCAGGATCCAGTTCCGCCGGTTCTGCACGCTCGACGGGGAAGAAGTCGCCTACTCCGACATCGCCAAGGGCTACGAGCTGCCCACCGGCGACATGGTGGTGCTGACCGACGAGGACCTGGCGGACCTGCCGCTGGTGACCGCGCACCGGGTCGAGGTGCTGCACTTCGCGCCCGCGGCTCAGGTCGAGCCGATCTACGCCAACAAGAGTTACTACACCGAGCCCGAGCCCGCGGGCACCCGCGCCTACGTGCTGTTCCGTGATGCCCTCGAGCAGTCGGGCAAGGTAGCCGTGGCCAAGGTCGCGCTGCGCCAGCGCGAGGCCCTGGCCGCGCTGCGGGTCAGGGAGGGCGTGATCACGCTGGAGACCCTGCTGTGGCCGGACGAGGTGCGCACGCCCGAGTTCGCCTTCCTCGACGAGGACATCGAGGTCAGGTCGCAGGAACTCAAGATGGCCGCCTCCCTCATCGACACGATGACCGAGGACTTCGAGCCCGGCCAGTACCGCGACGCCTACCGGGAGGCGCTCGAGGCCGTCGTCCAGGCCAAGGTCGAGGGCAACGACATCGTCCGCCCGGACGGCCTTGACCTGCCCGAGGACAGGAAGCAGCCCGCCGACCTGACCGAGATCCTGCGGGCCAGCGTGGCGGCGGCCAAGGGCGGCGGCCGCGCCAGGTCCGACGGCAAGGAAAAGGACGACGGCAAGGAAAAGGACGACGCCAAGCCGGCCGCCAAGCCCAAGCCCCGTCGCAAGGCCAGCGCGTGACCGCGGACGCCGCTCCCAGCCAGCCCGGCGCGGTACCTCCCGGCGTGATCCCGCACTGGCCGGGGCGGCTCGTCGACGTGGGCGATCACCAGGTCTACGTCCGCAGTGCCCCCGGCGGGGACGGCGCCGAGCCGGCCCTGTTCGTGCACGGGCTCGAGGGCTCGTCGCGGAACTGGACCGACCTGATGGACCTGCTCCGCCCGGACCTGGCCTGCGAGGCGGTGGACCTGCCGGGGTTCGGCGACTCGCCGCCCAGGCCCGACGGCCGCTACTCGATCGCCGCCCTGGCCCAGAGCGTGGTCGCGCTGATCGAGCAGAGCGGCCAGGCTCCCGTGCACCTGGTCGGCAACTCCCTGGGCGGCGCGGTCTGCGTGAAGATCGCGGCGACCAGGCCCGGCCTGATCCGGTCCCTCACCCTGATCTCGCCGGCCCTGCCCGACTCGCGGCCGCGCCTGGACCTGGTCCGCTTCCCGCTGATGAGCCTGCCCCGGGTCGGCGCCCGCCTGGTCCGGCAGTACCAGGTGCTGCCGCCCGAGCGCCGGGTGGCCGACGTCATCACCACCTGCTACGGCGAGCCGGCCCTGTTCCAGCCGGACCGGTTCGCTACCGAGGTGGCCGAGCTCACCCGGCGGGACGAACTCGGCTACGCGGCCGCCGCGCTCGTCGGCAGCGTCCGCACGCTGACCGCCGAGTTCCTCCGCAAGGGCCGTCACTCGGCCTGGCGGGACGCGGCCCGCGTCACCGCCCCCACGCTGGTCATCTACGGCAGCCGGGACCGTCTGGTGGACGCGCGGATGGCCGGCCGGGCGGCCCGCCAGTTCGCCGACGCCCGGGTGGTCGTGCTGCCGCGCACCGGGCACGTCGCGCACATGGAGCACCCCGGCACGGTGGCGGCCGAGATGGGGATCGGTCTGGGAATTCCCGACCGCTTCCGCCGGTTGTCCGAGGAACGTGCGGGGGAAACCCCCTCCGGCCTCCGGCCGTCGGGGGAAGGTAACACCCAGCCCGTTCGTTCCTAAAATCCTTTGATCTTTGGAGAAGACAGTGTCGCTGCCGCCGCTGGTCGAGCCAGCCGCCGAGCTGACGGTCGATGAGGTCAAGCGCTACTCGCGCCACCTGATCATCCCGGACGTCGGGATGACCGGGCAGAAGCGCCTCAAGAACGCGAAGGTCCTGGTGGTGGGGGCCGGCGGACTCGGCTCGCCCGCCCTGCTCTACCTGGCCGCGGCCGGCGTGGGCACGCTCGGCATCATCGACTTCGACGTGGTGGACGAGTCGAACCTCCAGCGCCAGGTCATTCACGGCCAGTCCGACGTGGGCAAGCCCAAGGCCGAGTCGGCGCGGGACAGCATCACCGAGATCAACCCGTTCGTCCAGGTCAACCTGCACGAGGTCCGGCTCGACTCGGACAACGCCATGGAGATCTTCGCCCAGTACGACCTGATCGTGGACGGCACCGACAACTTCGCCACCAGGTACCTGGTCAACGACGCGTGCGTGCTGCTCGGCAAGCCGTACGTGTGGGGCTCGATCTACCGGTTCGACGGCCAGGCCAGCGTGTTCTGGGCCGAGCACGGCCCGTGCTACCGCTGCCTGTACCCGGAGCCGCCGCCGCCCGGCATGGTCCCTTCCTGCGCCGAGGGCGGCGTCCTCGGCGTGCTCTGCGCCTCCATCGGCTCGATCCAGGTGAACGAGGCCATCAAGCTCCTCACCGGGATCGGCGAGCCGCTGGCCGGCCGGCTGATGATCTACGACGCGCTGGAGATGAACTACCGGACCGTCCGGGTGCGCAAGGACCCGGACTGCGCGGTCTGCGGCACGAACCCGACGGTCACCGAGCTGATCGACTACGAGGAGTTCTGCGGCGCCGTGTCCGAGGAGGCCGCCGAGGCCGTCCAGGGCTCGACGATCAGCGCCAAGGACCTCGCCGCGATGCTGGAGGCGGGCGACAGCATCTTCCTCGTCGACGTGCGCGAGCCGAACGAGTACGAGATCGTCTCCATCCCCGGCGCCACCCTCATCCCCAAGGGCGAGTTCCTGAACGGCAACGCCCTGGAGAAGCTGCCGCAGGACAAGAAGATCGTGCTGCACTGCAAGAGCGGCGCCCGGTCGGCCGAGGCCCTGGCCGTGGTCAAGGACGCCGGCTTCACCGACGCCGTGCACGTCGGTGGCGGCGTCCTGGCCTGGGTCAGCCAGGTCGACCCCTCGCTGCCAACATACTGAAAAGGCTTTATCCCAAACGGGGCTGCGTACCCGCCCCGGCCCGCCGCTTCGCCTCGTGGGGAGGTCGCCCGTGAAGGGGGATCGCGTCGAGATCGTGATCGACTCCGGAGACGGTGTCCAGACCTACGAGGTGACGGCGACCCGGGCGGGGCGCCGCGTGGATATCGCCAACCGCCGCGGCATCATTGAGGTCAGCGAGGTGACCAGGAGCGGCACCGCGGTCAGGACCGCGCGCTTCATGGCCAGCCGGGTGGTCGCCCTGGTCGAGTACCCGGCGGACACGTCGGGAGCCGGCTAGCTAGCATTCCCGGATGGACCTGCTCAGCGCGAAGGTCAAGCCCTACTCCTGGGGAACCCGCGACGCCATCGCCGACCTGCAGGGACGTCCCGTTCCTGCGCCCGGACCCGAGGCCGAGCTGTGGATGGGCGCGCATCCGTCGGCGCCGTCCGGCGTCGCCTGGACCACCCTGGACGAGGTGATCGCGGCCGCCCCCGAGCGAGTGCTCGGGGTGGAGTGCGCGGCCAGGTTCGGGGGCAGGCTGCCGTTCCTGCTCAAGGTGCTGTCGGCCGCCACCGCGCTGTCCATCCAGGTCCACCCTTCGCGGGCGCAGGCCGAGCAGGGATGGGCGGCCGACAACGAGCGGGGCCTGGCGCCCGGCGACCCCGGCCGGAACTACGTCGACGACTGGCCCAAGCCCGAGCTGCTGTACGCGCTGACCCCGTTCGAGGTGGCGGCGGGCCTGCGGACCCCGGACGACGCCGCGGCCCTGCTGCGGGCCCTGGCCGTGGCCGACCTCGAGCCGCTGGCCACGGGCCTGGCCGAGGCGGCCGGCCCGGACGTGATGACCACCGCCCTGGCGTCGGTGCTCCGCTGGCCGCCGGACCGCCGCGCCGCGCTCATCGCCGACGTGGTGGGCGCCTGCTCCCGGCTCGCCGCCTCCGGCTGCCGCTACGCGGCGGCCTGCGCCGCGGCCGTGCGCGTCGCCGCCGATCACCCGGGCGACCTCGGCGTGGTGGCGCTGCTGCTGATGCGGCACGAGGTCCTGCAGCCCGGCCAGGCCGTGTTCATGCCGGCCGGCGGCCTGCACGCCTACCTGCGCGGCACCGGCATCGAGCTGCTCGCCAACTCCGACAACGTGGTCCGCTCCGGCCTGACCGGCAAGCACATCGACGTGCCCGAGCTGCTCAAGCTGGTCGATCCGGCGGTCGCCGTGCCCATCCTGGCGCCCCGCGTCCTCCCGGACGGCATCACCTGGTTCGACACCCCCGCCCCCGAGTTCCGCCTCCACGTAGCGGAGCTCGCCGGCTCGCCGCTGGCCTTGCCGGGCACGGGCCCGCGCATCGTGCTCTGCCTGGACGGCGCCTGCACCCTGCGCGCCGCCTCCGCCGCCACCCTGGACCTGAACCGCGGCGAGTCCTGCTTCATCCCGTTCGCCGACGGCCCCGTAGCCGCCACCGGCCACGCCCGCCTGATCCTGGCCACCCCCGGCCCCGCCCCCGCCTGACCCCGGCCTCGCCTGTCTAACCCCGCGCCCGCGAGGCTGTTCCGCATCATGATGAAATTCGCCTCGGCGCCCCGGCCAGCCCCGCGATGTCCCCGGCTGACAGGCGCGCTACTCCCGGCACCTCATAAGTCCTACCTGTCCCATTGGTCACTTCGTAAGTCAGTGGTTGTGGCATTGCAACGAATAAAGAAGATATAGCGCCACAACCACTGAATTCGAGCACCAGGCGTGCTGACGGGAAAATGGCGTTGGCGTGAGCAAACCGGGCGGGTTACTATGCAAGCGTCTCTGCTGTCGGCGGTGGGAGAGTGCGTTGAGGCTGTGAGGTCAGCGATACCGCGCCAGTCGCGCGTGACCTCTGCCTGCGCCCAGGTGCCCAGAGCTCAATAGCTCGAAGCTCAGCGCACCTCAGTCCACGCGGCGTGGTGTCGCCACACGTACCGGAAATTCTTCCTACGTGCTGGGAGCCCGCGCCTCATGACCGCAGCAATCATCTGCTCAGAGCTCAGTTTCAGCTGGCCCGACGGAGCCCCCGTGCTCTCCGGCCTCACCACGTCGTTCGGCCCGGGGCGCACCGGCCTGATCGGGGTGAACGGCTCGGGCAAGTCCACGCTGCTCAAGCTCATTGCCGGTGAGCTGTCCCCGGCCGCCGGCACCATCAAGACCCGCGGCGAGGTGGGCTACCTGCCCCAGGCCATCACCCTCGGCACCCGCCAGAGCGTCTCCGGCCTGCTCGGCATCACCGCCGCCCGGGATGCGCTGCACGCCATCGAGGCGGGCGGGACGGGCGAGGATCTCTACCTGGCCATCGGCGACGACTGGGACGTCGAGGAGCGCGCCCGCGCCTGGCTGGACCGGCTCGGCCTGGCCCACCTGGACCTCGACGGCCAGGTGGAGCGGCTCTCGGGCGGTGAGACCATTGGCGTCGCGCTGGCCGCGCTGTTCCTGCGCCGCCCGGACATCCTGCTGCTCGACGAGCCGACGAACAACCTGGACCTCGACGCCCGCAAGCGCCTCTACGACGCGGTGGCGTCCTGGACCGGCGTGATGGTGATCGTCAGCCACGACCGCGAGCTGCTCGGCCTGGTCGACCAGGTCGCCGACCTGTCCGGCGGCGAGATCCGCATGTACGGCGGCAACCTCGACGCCTACGAGGAGCTTCTCGCGGCCGAGCAGACGGCCGCCGAGCGCGCGGTCACCGCGGCCGCCGCGGACGTCCGCCGCGAGCAGCGCGACCTGATAGACGCGCAGACGAAGCAGGCCAGACGCGATCGCATGGGCCGCAAGGTGGCCGCGTCGGGCGGCCTGCCCAGGATCGTGGCCCACGCCCGCAAGCGCGCCGCCCAGGAGACCGCCGGGCGGTCCAGGGAGCTGCACTCCGAGCGGCTCGACGCGGCCCGCACCCGGCTGGACGAGGCCGAGCAGGCGGTCAGGGACGACGCCGAGATCCGCGTCGACCTGCCGGATACGGCCGTCCCGGCCGGGCGCACCGTGCTGACCATGACCGGCCTGAACGGCGCGCACTGGCACCCCGCCGCCCCGCCGCCCGGCGCGCACGGGAAGCCCGCCGCCCAGCCGCCAGGCGCAGTCCGGACGGCCGGCGGCCAGGACGCTTCTTCCGCGCCCGCCGAAGCCCAGGCGTCCGCGCGCGAGGCCATGCCCGCCGAGGCCCTGAGGCCCGCGCTCGAGGACATCATCGTGCGCGGCCCGGAGCGGATCGCCCTCACCGGACCGAACGGCGCGGGCAAGACCACTCTCCTCCGCGCCATCGCCGGCCTGGCCGAACGCCCCGGCGTCGCCGTCCGGCGGGGCGCGGTCACCGGTTACCTCCCGCAGCGCCTGGACATCCTCGACGACTCGCTGAGTGTCGTCGACAACGTCCGGGCGGCAGCCCCGGCCGCGTCGCCCAACGAGGTCCGGGCCAGCCTGGCCCGGTTCCTGTTCCGCGGTGACCGGGCCAGCCGGCCAGCTGGCACGCTGTCCGGCGGCGAGCGGTTCCGCGCCGTCCTCGCCGCCCTGCTGCTCGCGCAGCCCGCGCCGCAGTTGCTCCTGCTGGACGAGCCGACCAACAACCTGGACATGGCCTCGGTCAGGCAGCTGTCCCAGGCGCTCGAGGGCTACCGCGGCGCGCTGATCGTGGCCAGCCATGACCTGCCGTTCCTGCGCTCGGCCGGCATCACCCGCTGGCTCCGGCTCGACCGCGACGCCGGCCTGGCCGAGATCGACTCGCCATGACATCCGATTGGCCGCCACGCGCGGAGTCCGCTAGACTGCGGGAGCGGATCCGGGGAACCGGGTCCGATGCCATTGGGGTATGGGGTAATTGGCAGCCCGACAGGTTCTGGCCCTGTTAGTCTAGGTTCGAGTCCTGGTACCCCAGCTGTTCGGTGTGAGAGCGCGGGCGGAGTGTGCCCGCGCTCACGCTGGGCATCTTGTATGAAGAGCGTTGCACGAAGAGCACGGCCCCGTCGTCTAGAGGCCTAGGACGCCGCCCTCTCAAGGCGGTAACGCCGGTTCGAATCCGGTCGGGGCTACATCAGGAAGGCCAGGTCATCGACCTGGCCTTTGCCGTATCCGTCAGGGCCGGGCGCCGAGTACGATGACGCCTGTCTGCCCCCTCCAGACATGACGTCCGTTCCCCTGGGTAGGGACCACCGAGCCCAGCGGGTCCAGTTTTCGCTGATCGGGAGGATGCAGCCGCCGATGACGGAGCCACAGACCGAGTACAGCAGCCCGGCGCTCGAAGAGGCGTCCCGCGAGCTCCAGGCCGCCAGGCACGACGCCCAGGTCGCCTTCGACTGCATCGCCCTCGGCGACCTCGACCGCGCTCACACCCACGCGCTCACCGCCAAGGTGGCGGCCGACGCCGCGGTGACCGCACTGGCCGCGGAACTGGGCCAGCCGCAGCCGGGCCAGCCGGGGATGGGCCGGCCGGAGCCGGACTGACCCGGCACTCCTGATATTCATACCCGTATGGCGCACGCGGTCATCCCCGCCCCGATCCGGTTCGACGCGGGCCAAGGCCGCGGGTTCGCCCTGCGTCCGGGCACGGTGGTCGCGTACGCCGACGCCGGGCTCGGACCTGTCGTCGGCCGGTTCTGCGCCCGCCTGGCCCGGCACGCCGGCCTGCACCTGACACCGGTGCAGTACAGCCCGGTCGAGGGCAGCACGGCGCCGGACGAGCCGTCGATCCTGATCGAGCCCGCGTCGGGGGACGAACTGAATGGCCTCCCCGCCCCGGCCGGCCTGGCGCCGTCCGGCCACGCCGCCGACGAGCGGTACTCCCTGACCGTCGAGGCCGCCCAGGTCACCGTGCGCGCGGCCGGGCCCGCCGGGATCGGCCGCGGCCTCACCACCCTGCTCCAGCTGGCCGCCACCTCGTCGGACGCGGGCCCGGAGGAGACCTGGCTGCCGCCCGCGCGGGTCCTGGACGGGCCGCGTTACGCCTGGCGCGGCCTGTCGCTCGACGTGGCCCGCACCTTCTTCACCGTCGAGGAGATCCGGCGGGTGATCGACCTGCTGGAGCTGTACAAGCTCAACGTGCTGCACCTGCACCTGACCGACGACCAGGCCTGGCGCCTCCCGATGGGCAGGCCGCCGGGCGGACCCGATCCCGCCGACGACTTCTACAGCCCCGAGGACCTGCGCGCCCTGGCCGCCTACGCCGCGGACCGCTTCGTCACGATCGTGCCCGAGGTCGACACGCCCGGGCACGCGACCGCGCTCCTGCGACTGCACCCGGAGCTGGCCACCGGCCGCAACGAGGTCGACTACGAGATCCTGCCCGGCCACCCGCGGCACGCCACCTGGCTCGACCCGGAGCTGCCCGCCACGTTCGGGATGATGGAGCAGGTGCTGGCCGGGCTGGCCGCGATCTTCCCCGGCCCGTACCTGCACATCGGCGCGGACGAGCCCCGCGGGATGCCCGACGATCTCTACGCGGCCTACGTCAAGCGGCTGCGCCGGCTGATCCGCGCCCTCGGCCGCCGTCCGCTGGGCTGGCAGGAGTCGGCCCGGGCCGGGCTCAGCCCGGACGACGTCATCCAGTTCTGGCTCACCGGCTTCGAGCTCCCGCCGGACGCGCCGCCGCGGGTCCGGGCGCAGGCGGCGGCGGAACTCGCGCTGGCGAGCCGCGATATCGAGGCGGTGACGGCGGCGTCGGTGCCGGTCATCGTCTCGCCGCTGCCCTTCTGCTACCTCGACGTCCGGTACGCCGAGCCATCCGCCGACCCGGCCCAGGGGGACCTCCAGGACCGCCTCGGCCTGCGCGTCTACGCGCCCAGGGACGTCGCCGCCTCGTTCGGGTGGGAGCCCGCCGAGGCGCTCGGGCCCGGCCGGGCCGCGCAGGTCGCGGGCGTGGAGGCCGCGATCTGGGCCGAGACCATCACCGGCTTCGATGACCTGTGCTTCCTGCTGCTGCCCCGCCTGGCCGGCGTCGCCCACAAGGCCTGGAGCGCCCCCTCGCTGGCCGGAGAGCCGGCCGGCCAGCCGCCCGCGGAGCCGGACGGCGCGCCCGCGGAGCCGGACGGCGCGCCCGGCGGCTGGGCAGCCCACCGTGACCGCCTCGCCCGCCACGGCCTGCTGTGGGCGGCCGAAAACCTCACCTACTTCCGCTCCTCCGCCGTGGACTGGGCCTGACCGGGCTCAGCCCGCGGGCAGGCCCAGGTCGAGCAGCTCCTCGAAGAAGCCGCCGATCTGCCGCTCCCTGTCCACCAGGTGGACCTCGAGGATCCAGTGGCAGACCTGGCCATTGGCGTCGTGGCGGCGCATCGGCTGGTCGCTGCCCGGCGCGATGTAGGACTCCACCTTCTCGCCCGCGATGTTCTCGTGCGGGAACTGCCCGACCAGGTGCCCGGCGATCGTGCCGCCGAACTCCCAGCCCGCCGCCTCCGCCGCCTCGACCATGAACGCGAACAGCTGCTCGCCGGTGACCTCGGGCCGCTCGGCGAAGAACTTCCGGCCGGCGTCGAACATGACCGGCAGGTCGTCTCGCAGCCGGAGCTTGACCGGGTCGCCGCCGAGCACGTAGGTCCGGCCGAAGTCGGCTTCCCACTCCTCGAAGATCGGCCCGAAGTCGCAGAACACGATGTCGTCGGCGCCGATCTCGAGGTCCGGCGGGTTCTGCGCGTACGGCTGCAGGGTGTTCGGCCCGGCCCGGACGATCCGCTTGTGCCAGTGCCGGTCCACCCCGAACATCTCGCCCGCCAGGTCCCTGATCGCGTTGCTCGCCTCGACCTCGCGCACGCCGGGCACGATGATGCCGCGCGGCTCGATGGCGTCGAACAGCTCGGCCGCCTTGCCCTGCGCCTCCAGCAGCCGGGCGGCGCGCGCCTCCTCGTCCTCGACCAGCCCGGCCGGGCGGCCCCTAGCCATCAGCCCGCGCTTCGAGCAGTTCCCGGCCGGGGTCGGCGGCGGTGCGGATGACGTTTCTTCGTGCGGGCGCCATGTTTTCGACCATACCCGCGCCCCTGGTGATGACTCGTGCACAGGGCGGCGGCCTGGCGGAACCGGCGCTTCCTCGACTGCCGGTGGGCGTACCGGCCGGCGATGGCGAGCACGTCCCTGACGTACCAGCAGGCATGGTTGTAGGCGTAGATCGCCTGGCGGAGCCCGCGCGGCCCGCGCGCCGCGCCGTCGGCGCACAGCATCCGGGCCGCGGTGAAGACCGCGTCCGCGGGGTCGTAAGGGGTCAGCCTGGCCCTCGGGTCGGCCCGCACGGCGTAGCGGGCGAATGTGGCCGGCTCGAACTGCATCGGGCCCTCCGCGCCCTTGCGGTTCTTCCCGTGGTGCACGCCGCGGGCCGGGGACCGGCCGTTGTCCGACTCCATCGTGCCGATCCCCGCCAGCACCGGCCAGGACAGCCCGGGGCAGGTCCTGGCGGCCTGCCGGTACAGGGTCAGGTACCGGGCCGGGATCGGCGCCGCGGCCGCCGGCAGCATCGTGACCGTGAGCACCAGCGCGAGCAGCCCGGCCGCCAGCCCGGTGAGCAGGCTGGTGACGGCCAGGCCGTGGACGGGGCGCACACGTCAGATATGCACGCTGTGAACTCTGAGTAATCATTATATTACTCAGAGTAGTCATCCGATCCTGTCCCGGTGGTTCCCGGGTAGACCTAGGTACACCCCGGCGTCCGGGGCACAGCGACACTGACAACCGGCGCGGCCGGGCGGCAGACTGGCAGGGACAGAAGGAGGCGCCCGATGCCGACCGCGACCCCGCCGATCACGCTCCCGCGCCGCCCGCTGCGGTTCGGCCTCGGCGCCGGCCTGACCGCCGCGGCGCGCGGGCTGGCGCTGGCTCTGCTCGGGCTGGCCGGGTTCCTGCCGCTGCTGGCCATGCTGGTGGCGCTGGGCCTGATCGCCCTCGGGGCCCGGATCCTGATCGTCGGCGACGGCGGGGTCGGCCAGGAGCGCGTGCTGCTTGGTGTGCTGACGGCCGCGGCCGGAGTCGGCGTGGCCCGGTTCGGGCTCGTCGGCACGCTGCTCGGGCTACGCCGGGTGGCCACCCTGGCCCGGTATCTGGCCGGGAGCTGGTGCGGCGTGCCGATCGCCGATCCGTACCTCCCGCTGCCCGCGAGCCAGGAGGAGCTCGGCTTCACCCAGCAGCTCCGGCGACTGGCGCAGGACCCGGCGACCTGGCGGGATCTGCTGTGGGCTTCCGCCGGCCTGGTCGCAGGCCCGGCGCTGGCCGCGCTGTCCGCTGTGATCATCGGGATCGGCCTCATCGCGTTCATCGGGCCTGAGCTTCTCAAAGCCATCCCGCCGCCTGCCTTCCCCGGCAACAGTGCCGGGACGCTGATCGTCCTCGGCCTGGGCATTATCGCGGCGGGCGTGCTGGCGGCGCCGCTGACCCTGCGCGGCTACGGGCTGCTGGCCCGCTCGATGCTGGCCCCGCCGGGCCGGGCCGGCCTGACGCGGCGGATCCGGCACCTGGCCGCCACCCGCGACGAGGCGCTGGACACCAGCGCGGCCGAGATCCGCCGGATCGAGCGGGACCTGCACGACGGGGCGCAGGCCCGGCTGGTCG
>Ga0070741_10015300_pt1 | contig 13027 bp, 14 predicted proteins | sample Coa_R1_4_FD_66440 | JGI IMG/M metagenome (GOLD analysis project Ga0070741, IMG submission 66440) | Surface soil microbial communities from Centralia Pennsylvania, which are recovering from an underground coalmine fire - Coalmine... | ecosystem: Environmental > Terrestrial > Soil > Unclassified ...
GTCGACGGCGAGACCGTCCCGTGGTTTCCGCCCACGCATCCCGACCGGCCCGATGCGCCGAACATAGACATGTCGATCACCGTGGGCTGGAACGCCGCGGTGAAGGCCGGCATCAGCCGTCAGGAAATGGATGAGTGGGCATTGGGCTCACACCGCAAGGCGGTAGAGGCCATCGACGAAGGCCGGTTCAAGCAGGAGATCGTTCCGATCGACACGCCGCACGGGCTCTTCGAGACCGACGAACATCCGCGCCGCGACACGACATTGGAGAAACTGGCCGCGCTGAAGCCGTTGCACCCTGAAATCGAAGGCTTCTCGATCACTGCGGGCAACGCGTGCGGCGCGAACGACGGTGCGGCGGTGCTGGCCGTTGCGAGCGAACGGCTGGGCCTGCCCGCGTTGGCTACCGTTCACGCGTGGGCTTCGGTAGGCGTGGATCCCGCGATCACCGGCCTTGCGCCGGTCGAGGCGATCCCGAAAGCCCTTGGGCGAGCTGGTATTTCGCTCGACGACGTCGACCTATTCGAGATCAACGAAGCGTTCGCGTCGATGTGCGTGGCCACGGTCAAGCTGCTCGGCATCGACCCCGAGCGCGTCAACCCCAACGGAAGTGGCTGCTCGCTCGGTCATCCGGTGGCAGCGACGGGCGCGCGCATGATCGTCACGCTGGTGCACGAACTGCGCCGGCGAGGTGGCGGCATCGGCGTCGCGGCCATGTGCGCCGGCGGCGGAATGGGGTCGGCGACGGTTATCGAGGTTCCAGCGCCGTAAGCCTTAGATTCAATGTGATGCGCGATATCCAGGAGTTGATCGCGGCGGCGCGAGGGGGGTCCACCCGGGCCGCGGGTCGGCTGCTGACCCTGGTCGAAAGCGCGCGGCGTGACGAGGTGCTGGGCGCGCTCGGGTCGTCGGCGGCTCGCGTGGTGGGCGTGACGGGTCCGCCGGGCGCCGGGAAGTCGACGACGATCGCCGCGCTGGTGGGCGCGTACCGGCAGCAGGGCCTGCGGGTGGCTGTTCTCGCGGTCGACCCGTCGTCGCCCTATAGCGGCGGGGCCCTTCTCGGTGACCGGATCCGAATGGCAGCGCACATCAACGATCCCGGCGTGCTGATCCGCTCGGTCGCGACGCGCGGGCATCTCGGCGGACTGGCGGCGGCCGTGCCGGCGGCGATCCGTGTGCTCGCCGATCTCGGCTATGACGTAGTGCTGCTGGAGACGGTCGGGGTGGGGCAGTCGGAGATAGAGATCGCCGCAGTGGCCGACCCGACCGTCGTCATCCTCAATCCCGGTGCGGGAGACGCGGTTCAGGCGGCAAAGGCGGGGCTGCTCGAGGTCGCGGACATTGTCGTCGTCAACAAAGCCGACCGCGAGGGCGCCGACCGGACCGTCCGCGATCTGCGCGCGGAGACCGATGCGCCGATACTTTCGCTCGTCGCAGCGCACGGGGAAGGCGTGCAGGAGCTGGTCGACACGATCGACAAGCATTTCCGCACCGACACCCGAGCCCGACGAATTGCGCGGGCCCGCGCGCAGATTCTGTCGTTGGCGCAGACCAAGCTTCGCGGGCATGGTGATCTTGACCGGCTTGCGGCGGCGGTCGCCGACGGTCGTCAGAACCCGTATACCGCGGCCGACGCCCTGCTCGGCGAACGTGTGCCGGCGGAGATGACGCCGGGCTGGCATGCCCTGCACACGCCGGACAAGCCGGCGATCGTGATGGGCGGCAGCGGTGAAGTCGTCACGTACCGCGAGCTGGAGGAGCGGTCGACGAAGGTCGCACGGGCGCTGCGGTCACGGGGGACGCGCGTCGGCGACCACATCGCGATCTTGATGGAGAACTGTCCCGCATTCCTCGAAGTCGCTTGGGCTGCACAGCGTTCCGGGCTGTATTACACGGCGATCAATCGGCACCTGCGGGCGGGCGAGGTGCAGTACGTGCTCGATGACTGCGGCGCGACAGCGCTCTTTGCTGATTGCAGCGTGACCGATGTGGTGTCTGCGCTTGACCTGTCACGAATCCCGGTGCGCGTGGTCGCCGATGGCGAACTCGCGGATTTCGAGAGTTACGAAGAGGTCTTGTCCGCCGAGTCGGGGGCACCGCTCGACGGCGAGTGCGAGGGCCGCGAGATGTTGTACTCGTCGGGAACGACAGGCCGGCCGAAGGGTGTGCGAAAAGAGTTGCCCGGCACACCGTTTGGCGACCCGAGCTCTATCCCGGTTCGACTCGGCAGAGCGCTGGCCGTCGCCGAGCCCGGACAGGATGCGGTGTACCTGTCGCCTGCTCCGCTGTATCACTCTGCGCCGCTGGTGTTTTCGATGTCGTGGCATCGAGCCGGTGCCACGGTGGTGGTCATGGAGAGATTCGACGCGCGCGAGTGTCTGCGGCTGATCGAGAAATACCGGGTCACACATGCGCAATTCGTGCCGACGATGTTCATCCGGATGCTGCGGCTCCCGGAGAACGAGCGTGCGCGTTACGACCTGTCCAGCCTGCGAAGCGTCACGCACGCGGCCGCGCCGTGTCCGATCGCGGTCAAGCGGCAGATGATCGACTGGTGGGGGCCGATCATCAACGAGTATTACTCGGGCACAGAGGACATCGGCTCCACCAATATTTCCGCTGAGGAGTGGTTGGCGCATCCTGGCTCGGTGGGGCGGCCGGTGGAGGAGTGCCACATCGTCGGCGAGGACGGGCAGGAGTTATCGGCTGGCGAGGTCGGCGTCGTGTACTTCGCGGGGGGACGGTCGTTCGAGTACCACAACGATCCCGAGAAGACCGCGTCAGTCACCAATGACAAGGGCTGGCGGACGCTGGGTGACATGGGCTATCTCGACGCGGATGGTTATCTGTACCTGACCGACCGGCAAGCCAACATGATCATCTCCGGCGGGGTGAACATCTACCCGCAGGAAGCGGAGAACGTGCTCGCCGGCCACCCCGAGGTCGTGGACGTCGCGGTGTTCGGGGTTCCTGACGAGGAGATGGGCGAGGCGGTCAAGGCGGTCGTCCAGCCGGTCGGGGCGGGGGGCGAGGAGTTGGAGTCCGAGCTGATCGCTTATTGCCGAAGCGAATTGGCGACGTACAAGTGCCCGCGCAGCATCGACTTCGTGGACGAGTTGCCGCGCGATCCGAACGGCAAGCTGTACAAGCGGCTGCTGCGCGAGCGGTACTGGGAAGGGCACAAGTCGCGTGTCATCTGAAGCCCGTGGGGGTACTCATAAGAGATGTTGACCGTCGTCCTCGCCGTCGCCGTCGTCGGGATCGTGCTGCTGGCCGCCGCAGTACTGACCGATAACACGATCGTCGCGATCATCGTCATCGTCGTCGCTCTCGTGGGCCTTTTCCTGCTCGGCCAGGAATGGTTCCGGAATCGGCGGCAGCCGGGCGCGGGGCCAGGTCCTGACCGCGCCGCGGACAACGGCGCTGAGGAAACCCGCCATGCGTCAGGCGAGTTAGAGCCCGACGAGTTCGAACCCGATGTGCCGTACGACGATTCGGAGTCGTCACCGCCGGCCGACAAGTAACGGTGACGGGTATGTGCCCACCTTCGTGGCAAACGGCGTTCGGAGCGCTTTATAGCGCGGGCTTGACCTGTCGAGACATTGAGCGGATGCTGTGTGCTCAGTATCTAACCAGGTAGCGACCCTTCGTCCGCCGGGGACTGGCGTCACGGCCACTACACGAGCCACGGGACGCCTCATGAAGAATTTCAGCCTAGCCACCACCCGTCTGGCGACGCTTGTCGCCTCGGGCGCAATCGCAGTCGGATACCTCACCATCGGGATCGGATTCCCCAGCATCGCTGCTGCCGACCCCAACAACGGGGGCAGCAACAGTGGGGAATGGGATATCGGCGCGTACGACAGCTGCCTGAAAAACCACCCACCGTATTCCACCGACAGCGACAAGTTGGACTGGTACATCCACTGCTGCTGGTCGACGGGCGGAATGTGGGGCTCCGGCGGCAGTTGCCAAGCGCCGCCGGGGGAAGCTAGCTCGCCGATCGGTCCCGGTCAGCCCCCGCAACGAGTCACACCGCCCAACATGCAGGCCCCTCCGGCCCCGGTGATTCCGACTGCCCCAGTAAATCCCGGTAGCGTCGGCTAAGGCTTGTCGCCGTGACGCCCGCTGCGCTCGGAGCGTGATGACGGTCCGGCTCGGTGATCGTTATCGGCGACGCGATGGCACCCTGCGCGCAGGCCCTCAGAACCCGACGCACGAATTTGGCCGCCTACTCGGGCAGGTCGACCAGCCGCCGCATGTAGCGCAACACGTGTTCCCGCAACTCGTCGTCGTCGATGTCGGCGACCAGCGGATGCATCACCGCCGTGCTGATCACGCCGGACAGCATCGCCGCCTCAACCCGTGCCGCCGCGCCCGTCCCGTCACCGAGCAACGCCCCATACAACCGGCTGATGAACTGCTCGAAAGGCTTGTGCTCGGCCAGCAACCGCACGATCACCGGATCGAACTGCAACGTGCTCACCGCGCCCCGACGTTCGATCGCGAGATCCACCACGCAGGTCAGCAGCACCTCCCGCGCCCGCACCCGATCCTCCTCGGCTTCGGCCGCCTCCAAAGCGTCCGCCAGTCGGTCGAGTTCTCGCTCGGTGAGCGCGATGACGATCTCGTCCTTCGTCTTGAATTGGTGGTAGACAGCGGCTTTCGTGACGCCGACGGCATCGGCGATCATCTGTAGCGACGTACCGCTGACGCCGTGCGCCGAGATCAACTCCAGGGCCGCGTCGAGCACGCGCGTCTGCGCGGCCGACCGCGGCGCGCCCGTCAACCGGACTGTCGGCTCGGCAGACACCACCCGATCAGAGTAGCCGATCGGCTATTGACGCGCCCTAGCCAACTGGCTAGCCTAGCCAGCTAGCCGCTCGGCTACCCAGGTGAGGATACGGACCATGAGACGAACGAACGGTGAATTGATCCTGTTCTGGACGCTGCCCGCAGCCGCAATCATCTGGATTTCCGCGTTCTTCTTGTTCCCTGGCTTCATCCCTCCGATGTCGCCCACGATGTCGGCGAATCAAGTTGCCGAGTTCTACCGGGATCCCCAGAACTTGCCGCGCATCCGTTACAGCATGATCTTGTTCAACTGGTTCTGTGTGTGCCTCATCCCGATCCTGATGTTGATCGTGATGCAGATGCGCAGAATGGCTTTGCGGACCCCGATATTGGCCTACTGCATGCTCGCGTGCGCGGCGGGCGGTCCGGTGATTTTCTTGCTCGCCGATCTCTTCTGGCTACTGGCCGCCTTCCGGCCGGAGCGGGCGCCGGAACTGACCCAGATGTTCAACGATCTGGCGTGGGTAACCTTCACGGTGCAGGTGCCGTATCTGATCATGCAGAGCTTGCTGATCGCGCTCGCGATCTACTGGGATCGTCAGCCGCACAAGGTGTTCAAGCCGTGGGTCGCGTACTTCAATCTCGCTATCGCGGCCGCGTTGGCACCTGCGGCATTCACCGGTCTGGCGTTGCACGGCGTGATGGCCTGGGATGGGCTCCTGCCGTTCTGGGTCAAGAACATTGCCATTGGGCTCTGGATCATTGTGATGGGACTCGTTCTGGGCCAAGCTATTCGACACCAACGCGCGGAAGAGCCGGTATGAACGGCAGGCGCGAATTGTGGTTCGCCTGGTGGACGACGGTCGTGTTCTATCAGCTGTTCGGCGTGGTGTTCTTTGTGCTCACGCGCACCCAGCCGCCGCCGGATCCTGGCTGGGACGCTTCGAGGGTCGCGCAATGGTTCCACGATCACCACTTTGGGCTTCTTGTCGGCTTCGGCATCATGTTCCTCATCACCGGCATGACGGCGCCGCAAAACGCGCTGATCGCCTACTCGATGCGCCGGATGTCGGTCAGCCGCGCGTTCGGATATTCCTACCTTGTCCTCTACTCGCTGAGCGCGATCCCTGGCATGCTCCTGATGTGTATCGTGCTGACGGTCGGCGCGATGCGGCCCGATCGCGATCCCGAATTGACCAGCTGGCTCTACGATTTCGCGTTCTTGTCGTTCGTGGGGACGATGGGCGTCTTCCTGATCGGCTCGTTGGTGTGGATGCTCGCGATCCTGATCGACAAGAACGGGGTGTTCCCTAAATGGTTCGGCTACCTGAACCTCTGCAACGCGCTCACCGAGGTGGTCGTATCGCCGGCCTGGATATTCAAGCACGGTGTTCTGGCGTGGAACGGGCTGATCGCCTGGTGGATCGACATGGTGGTATTCGGCATCTACACGGGTGTGTTTCTCATGCAGCTGCGCAAGATGATTCAGCGTGAGGACTTCGGTGACGGACCCCTGCCTGATTCTGCGCCGGACCAGGAGTCCGTTCCGTCGACTATGGCGAGCTCCGCCTCATGACGGACAAGTCGATGAAGTTTGTGCCCGGGCAGCCGGACATGTGGGCGTTCGTCCTGTTCGAGACGCTGGTCTTCACAAGCTACTTCGCTGTGTATCTGATCTTTCGGACGGCCAGCCCGCAGCTGTATCTCCAGTCTCAGGCTCACTTGAGCCTGCGCATCGGCATTTTCAACACCATTGTCTTGTTGGCGAGCTCGTGGGCGGTAGCGCGTTGCGTGCAGGCTTCCCGCGACGGACGGTTTGCATCAGCCTCGACTAATGCGTACCTCGCTACGGCGCTGGGCTTCGTGTTCCTCGGGTCGAAGATCTTTGAATGGGCCAAAGTGATCCGGTCGGGGTTCGGGTTCTCCACGAACGAGTTCTTCATGCACTACTACTTCTTGACCGCGATTCATTGCCTGCACGTGCTAATCGGTTTCGTGGCACTGGGAGTCATCATCTATCAGCTGCGGAGTCCGGCCCGCAGATCCCAGGAACTCGTCGAAACAGGCGCCACCTATTGGCACACTGTCGACTTCTTGTGGGTGCTCATCTTCGCCATGCTCTACGTCGTGAGGTGATCGGTGAAATCAGGAGTGAACAACAGGTTGCTCGTCGTGTGGCTGGTCCTGTCGGCGATCACCGTCGGATATTTCTGGATGGACCGGACGGTCGACCACGACGGTATCCTTAGGCCAAGTGCCGTCGTGACAGCGAGCGCAGTGATGATCGCACTTGTCAAGGTGCGCATCATCTTTCGCGAATTCATGGAGGTGCGGAAGGCGCCCGCTCTGCTGTGCCGCCTCACCGATGCATGGATCGCGATCATCGCCGTGAGCCTGCTCGGATGCTATTTCATCGGCAGCGCGGTCGGGTAGCGGCGTTAGGCGTGGTGGGCGATCTGGATCAGATTGCCGCACGTATCGTCTAGGACCGCGGTGGTTACCGGACCCATATCGGTGGGCTCCTGCGTAAAGCGCACGCCTAGCCCACGCAGTCGCTCATACTCCGATTGCACATCGTCGACGGCGAAGGATGTGAACGGAATGCCGTCGGCGACAAGCGCTTCCTTGAAGGGTTTGGCCGCCGGATGCGCATCGGGTTCGAGGAACGTCGGTCCGCTTCTGGAAGCCGAGAACCTCGGTGTAGAACCGAAGCGCCTTTTCCTGGTCGTCGACGAGCACACTGCTCAGGTTGATTTTCATCGTGATCCCTCCCGGCCGGAACCGGCCTTCTTGAGCCACCGCTCAACGATCGGTTCGAGCGGTGCGGTGTCGATGTAGTGGAACTTGTACCGGCCCTCGCGACGTGTCTCGACCAGGCCGGCGTCCTCGAGGACGTCGAGGTGCTGCGAGATCGCCTGTCTTGACGAGCCCAGCCCGTGCTTGGTCGACAGGCGTGCGCAAATCTCGAAGAGAGTCTGCCCGTTGCGGTCGGTCAACTCGTCGAGGATCGTGCGGCGCGTGGGATCGGCCAAGGCCTTGAATACGTCACCCACACGCGGAAATCTTATGCAAGTCGCTACTTGCCTGTCAAGCGTTCAGGCCTGATGCGCGGACGTCCCCGTGGCCGCCGCATGCCCGGCGCGGAAGCCGAAAACCATTGCCGGACCCAGCGTTCCACCGGCACCGCCGTATGCCTTGCCCGTGACGCCGGCCATCGCATTGCCGGCTGCGTACAAGCCGGGGATAGGCCTGCCGCTGACATGAAGCACTCGACCGTCGCGATCCGTTCGCGGACCGCCCTTGGTGCCCATCGCTCCCACCGCCACCGGAACCGCGTAGTACGGCGGAGTATCGATGGGGCCCAACGTCTTTTCGGCGTCGGTGGTTGCGCGGTCGTCGCCCCAATAGCCGTCGTAAGCGCTCGAGCCGCGTCCGAAATCGGGGTCGACGTCGTGAGCGACATTGTGATTCCAATTCTCGAGAGTCCTCGCAAGACCGTCGGGGTCGATACCCGTCTTCGCGCCGAGTTCGGCGAGATCACCCGAACCGTTGAACCACTCGGGTACCGGATCTGAAGGCGCCACACCGAGAAAGCCGTACCGCTTGAGGTGAAGCGAATCGAACACGATCCACGCCGGATCGTTCACGTAACCCTCGCGAGGGTCGAGGTAGTGGAACGCGCCCGCCATCGAGTTGTATTCGCCTGCCTCGTTGACGAAGCGGCGACCCGCGCGGTTGACGATGACGCTGCGCGGCCGCGTGCGCTCGAGCCGCACACTGCGACTGCGCGGTTTTCCGTCGATCGTGTCGCCGGGGATCTGCACGATCGGCACCCACCACGCCTCGCCCATGTTGGCGAGATCGGCGCCGTGCGCCATCGCCATCCGCAGTCCGTCGCCGGCGTTGTTGGGCGGCGACACCGCCCCGTGCATAGGGCCGCGCAGAAACGCGCCGACGAGCGCGTCGTCCCACTCGAAGCCACCAGTCCCGAGGATTACTCCGCGGCGGGCACCAACGCTACGACCGTCGGCGAATCTCACACCGACAATCGTGCCCGAGTCGGCGACGAGTTCTGTTGCCCGCGAACTGGTTTGCAGGACAACTCCGGCGTCGAGAAGACCCTTGAGCAGTCCGGCGATGAGTGCCGTCCCGGCGACGCACACCGACGCGTCGTCGACGGATGCGTGGATGCGCGCCCGGGTTTCGGCGTCGATCCCGACGTTGCTGAAATCGGGGGGAGACGACGTGATTTTGTCGGCCCACTCGCCGAGCCGCGAGAGGTCGTACGGAGCCGCGTTGAGGGATCGGCCTCCACCCGGCCGTCCGCCGGGAAGCTCGGGTTTGTAATCGGGGAAGCCCTCGGCGATCTCGAACCTGATCTCGCTGTGCCCTTCGACGAAGTCGAGCATGATCGGCCCAGTGCGCACGAACGTTTCGACAAGATCTTCGTCCATGGCACCGAACGACTGCGCGCGCAGATAGTTCATCGCGTCTTCGACGGTGAGCTCTTCGCCGGGCATCCGGCGGTGTGCCGGAATCCAGACGATGCCGCCCGACACCGCTGTCGTCCCGCCGACAGTCGGCGCCTTTTCGTAGACCTCGACCGATGCGCCGTCCACAACCGCCGCCAGCGCCGCCGTCAAACCCGCTGCCCCGCTGCCTAATACGACGACATCGGTCTCATGATCCCACTGCATCCGTACCTCAGCTCAGAATCGTGGACAGTTGCTCAGCCGCCCGCACGACCGCGTCCCGTCCCCGCTTCACGACGTCCTCGCGATGGGAGATCAAGTTGATGCACGTCGGCGGTGACGGGGGTCGGCGGCGGACCGGTACGGCCAAACCGTATGTGTTCGGTTCGATCTCCCCGTAGGTGATCACCCAGCCCTGTTTTCTGGTCTGCGGCACCAGATCCCGCTCATCGGGACGCGGCGGCATGCTGGCGAGCAAGGCGACGCCGGCTGCGCCGCGGCTCAGCGGGTAGCGGCTGCCCTCATGAAAGGACAGTTGGTAGGACACGCGGGTCGGCACGATCACCGCGATCGCCACCTGCTGGTCGCCTTCGGCGACAAGAAGAGACACGGTGGTGCCGAGCTCGTCGGCAAGATCTCGAAGGGTCGGCAGGCTGAGCTGGCGGAGGTTGTTGTCGAACGACGCACCGAGGACCGCGAGGCCGGACGCGGATCGATACCGTCCATCTTCACCCTTGGCCACCAGCCGGAAGTGGGCCAGCGTGGCCAGCAGCCGGTAGGCGATTGTGCGGTGCACCCCGATGCGTTGGGCAACCTCCTGCACGGTGACTCCTCGCGGGGCCGCGGCGACGGCCTCGAGCACGGTCAGGCCCCTGGCCAGGGTCTGCGACCCTGGTGGGAGGTTGACATCGGGTTTCGTGTCTGTCATGGGTCGCTTGACACAAGCCCTGGTGAGAGCAATGCTCTAGAGATAGTGCACATCAGTGTGCGATATTAGCACACACCGAGGCGAGGTGGGCAGTGCCCGACTACGAGAGCATCTGGAGCGATCTCCAGGGCGTCGCGTTCTCCCAGGGCTACCTCGATGCGGCCGGTGTGCGCACTCGATTTTTGCGCGCCGGCGACCCGAATAGTCCGGTGTTGCTGTTGCTGCATGGATCCGGCGGCCATGCGGAGGCGTACGTCCGCAACTTGGAAGCGCACGCCGAGCACTTCTGGACGTGGTCTATCGACATGCTCGGCCACGGTTACACCGACAAGCCTGGCCATCCGCTCGAAATCCCGCACTATGTCGGGCATTTGATGGCGGTGCTCGACGCGATCGGCGCCGAGAAGGCCAGTGTCAGCGGTGAGTCATTGGGCGGCTGGGTGGCTGCGCGCGCCGCCGTCGATCACGCGGACCGAGTCGATCGACTGGTGCTCAACACCGCGGGCGGTTCGCAGGCCGACCCGGAAGTGATGAAGCGGATCATCACGTTATCGATGGCTGCGGCCGAGAACCCGACGTGGGAAACTGTGCAGGCGCGCATCAAGTGGCTAATGGCAGACAAGACAAAGGATTACGACGATCTCGTCGCGAGCCGGCAGCGGGTGTACCGCCAGCCCGGATTCGTCGCGGCGATGCGCGACATCATGGCGTTGCAGGATCCGCAGATCCGTGCGCGCAATCTTCTCGGCCCCGACGAGTACGGAGCGATCATTGCGCCGACACTGGTGCTGTGGACGAGTGACGACCCCACCGCCGACGTGACCGAGGGGCGCCGGATCGCGTCGATGATTCCGGGTGCGCGGTTCGAAGTGATGGAAGGGTGCGGGCACTGGCCGCAGTACGAGGACGCCAAGACATTCAACCGATTGCACATCGACTTCCTGCTGGGCCGGGCATGACCGATTTCCAGGTCGTCATCGTCGGCGCCGGCCCGGTGGGGCTCACGCTCGCGAACATCCTTGGCCTGCAAGGTGTTCGGACCCTGGTGGCAGACGAACGCGACACGCTGATCGACTACCCCCGCGGGGTCGGACTCGACGACGAGGCGCTGCGCACATTCCAGGCGATCGGGCTCGTGAAGGAGATCCTGCCGCACACAGTCCCGAACCAGATCTTGCGGTTCTTCGACGCCAAACGCCGGCTGCTCGCCGAGATGGCTCCGCCGGACGCGCAGTTCGGGTGGCCGAAGCGAAACGGCTTCGTCCAGCCGTTGGTCGATGCCGAATTGCTGAGGGGCCTGGACCGTTTCGAGCACGTCGAGGTGCGGTGGGGCCGCCGGATGGACGGATGCTCAGAGAGTGCGGACGCCGTCACCGTAGAACTCGCCGACAACTCGAGCGTGACGGCTCGCTATCTGGTTGGGTGCGACGGCGGACGCAGCGCGACCCGACGGGTGATGGGTGTGTCGTTCGACGGGACCACCTCCTCCACGCGCTGGCTGGTGGTCGACGTCGCGAACGACCCGCTGGGCCATCCGAACAGCGAGGTGGGCGCCGACCCCGCCCGGCCGTATGCATCGATCTCGATTGCACACGGAATTCGGCGGTTCGAGTTCATGATTCACGCCGACGAGTCCGACGAACTCGCTGAAGATCCGGCTTTCATTACCCGCATGCTCGGACTGCTTGTGCCGCATCCAGAGCGCGTCGACGTAATCCGGCACCGGCTGTACACCCACCACTCTCGGATCGCGGGCGCGTTCCGCAGCGGCAGGATGCTGCTTGCCGGCGACGCCGCGCACCTGATGCCGGTGTGGCAGGGCCAGGGTTACAACAGCGGTATCCGCGATGCGGCGAACCTGGGCTGGAAGCTCGCCGCAGTCGTCAACGGGCGGGCCGACGACGCGTTGCTCGACACCTACGACGTGGAGCGCCGCAAGCACGCCCGAGCGATGATCGACTTGTCCACGATGGTGGGCCGGGTGATCTCACCGACGAACCGGCGGGTTGCATCGTTGCGGGACAGGGTGATTCGCTCCGCCTCGGTCGTACCTACGCTCAAGCGTTACGTGCTGGAGATGCGATTCAAGCCGATGCCGCGGTACGAGCAGGGTGCCGTCTTCCACGGTGAGCACCGTTCGGAGACTTCCCCTGTGGGCACGCTGTTCGTCCAGCCCCGTGTGGACACCAGGGACCGCGACGACGTGCTCCTCGACGACGTACTCGGCACCGGATTCGCCGTTCTGTGCTGGAACAACAACCCGCACGCGCTGCTGAGTCCCGACATATTCGAGCGCTGGAAGGCATTGGACGCGAACTTCGTCGAGGCCCGGCCTATTACCCAGCTGCACTGGACCGGCCATGATGACGCCGACGTGCTGATCGTCGGCGACCGCACCGGCGACCTGAAGGCATGGTTCGACGCGCACACCGAGTCCGTGTTGTTCTTGCGGCCCGACCGATGCATCGCCGGCGCGTGCATCGCCCAGCGCGCATCGGAGACAAGTGCGTCACTGTTCAATGTTCTCTGTCTCATGCAGGAAGGAGGCTCACGTTCCGATGGCGACACTGGCTCTGTGCTGTATGTCCCACAGCCCGCTATTGAACCTTCCGGGACCGTCGCAGGGTCTCCTTGACGAGATCGACGGCGCGTTAGCAAAGGCGCGAGAGTTCGTGCGCGAGTTCGACCCAGAGCTCGTCGTGACCTTCTCACCCGACCACTACAACGGCTTCTTCTACCGCTTGATGCCGCCGTTCTGCATCGGCACCAGCGCCATCGGCGTCGGGGACTTCGGCACGCAGTCCGGTCCGCTCAACGTGGCCGAAGACATCGC
>Ga0070741_10015301_pt1 | contig 13025 bp, 12 predicted proteins | sample Coa_R1_4_FD_66440 | JGI IMG/M metagenome (GOLD analysis project Ga0070741, IMG submission 66440) | Surface soil microbial communities from Centralia Pennsylvania, which are recovering from an underground coalmine fire - Coalmine... | ecosystem: Environmental > Terrestrial > Soil > Unclassified ...
ACGACTGTGTCGACCTGGACCGCGCCAGCAGCACCACCATCAGCAACAACGTCATCGGCAACTGCCGCGGCGTAGGTATCAACGCTTCGGGCGACCTCTTCGACTCCGCACAGGATGACCTGTTCATCAGTAACAACATCATCGGTCTCCAGGCCAACGGGACGACTCCCGCGCCCATCGGCGTGACCCGGTCTCCCTTCTCCTTCTACGAATGCATCAACCTGTACGCTGCGCCGTCGGCCAACTTTGACCCGACGACGGTTACGGGAACACTGATCTCTGGCAACACGATCAACAACTGCAACGAGCTCGGTATCCACGCGTACGACACCCAGATGCTGACGATCGACAACAACAAGATCGGTCTGGGCACCGACGGCAAGGTTCCTGTTGCGAACCTTGGTATCGGCGGCCCCTGCATCCGCTTCGCTAACGGCCTGGTTCCTGGCGGCATCAACGTGAACTTCATCACCAACAACACCATCACCAGCTGTCTCCAGGGCGACCCCAACTACGGTGACGCTTCCATCATGTTCAATGAGAGCAACGGCAACACCGTCACCGGCAACAACATCACGTCCCCGATTCCTTCCCCGTTTGGAAACAGTGCGGCGGACGCGATTGTGGTCCAGGGTTTTGACTCTGTCAGCGACATGCTGCAGGGCAACACCATCACCATGGTCAACCAGGCGGCCAACCCCAACGCTATCCCGCATGACCTGCGGTTCAGCATCCTCAGCGGCAATGGCCCAACCCCCAACGACGCTGGTGACGCTGACACAGGCCCCAACGGCTACCACAACACCCCGGTAATGCCGGCCGTCTCCGCATCCTTGAACTGCGCGACCGGTACCGCGGGCGGTGGTGACATCGTTGAGGTTCTGCAGGTCAGCGGCAGCACCTACATTCCGAAGGGTGTCGTCACGGCAGCCAGCAACGGCTCGTGGTCACTCTGCGGACTGTCCGGTGGTATCACCGTAACCGCCACGGCTACGGTAGCCCTCGGCTCGATCACTGACCCACTGAACAGCACTTCTGAAATGTCACCGACGACTCAGGTGATCGCCGGCCTGACCCAGCTGTTCGGTGACAACAACTGTGGTGGCTCCATCGACACCATCGATGCCATCCAGGACCTGCTCTTCGTTTCTGCTCAGACGGTCACCAACCCCGGCTCTTGCCCGGAGGTTGGCGATATCGTGATCATCAACGGAGTGGGAGGCATGTACTGGGGCGCTCTCGGCCCCTGCATGGCCGTGCCTACGGTCTTCGACGCGATCAAGACTCTGAACTTCATCGCTGGCAACCCTGTCAGCCCGTTCGCTGGATGTCCCGCGCTTGGAGATCAAATAAGCCTGGCAACCCCGAACCCCTAAACGGGAACGGAAGAGAGTGGAGCGGGCCTAGGCCCGCTCCACTCTCAAGCAAAATGATTTGTGGTACACTTGGAAAGACTTTTAGGGATCACCAAGAGAAGGAGGTAGCTGCATGAGGACAGCTCGCTTAGTCCGGTTTCCTCTCGCCCTGGCCACCCTGTTGGGCTTTACCCTGCTAGCGTGGCTCGCGATCACCACGGCTGTTCACGCCAACCCGTTCACGGTGTCCGCTACCGGCGGCTCAGTGGTAGTGGGTAGTAACATCACCAGCACCGTCACCCTGACTCCTACTGGCAGCGAGCAGGTTGGTGGCGCGGTCGTTGACGTGACTACGCCCAGCAACCTTTCGGTTGTTAGCTGCGCCGGCGCCACTGGCGTCATCGCCAACTGCAACTACAACAGCACGGGCAACGTCCGCTTCGTCTTCGGCCAGATCACTCCCTTCAGTGGGCAGGTCGGTACAATTACCTACCACGCCAACTCGGTGGGAACGGGTAACGTTGGCGTAACGGCGACTCAGTGCGCCAGCGTCAGCGCTACGCCGCTGGACTGCACCGCCACAGGCGCCACTATCACGGTGACAGCCGCTGGCACGGCCACCGGTACGGCCACCGGCACCGCCACTGGCACCCCGCCAGCCACTTCACTGCCGACCACTGGTGGCAGCACTGGTAGCGGCTCCAGCACGAACTGGGCTCTGCCCCTGTTCATCATCGCTGGTCTCGCTCTGGTGACCGGCTCCGCTGCCTGGACGCTTCACCGCGCCCGCAGCCGCTAGTCACAACAAGTCGTAAGTACGACAAGCTGAGGGCCCCGGGAATCCCGGGGCCCTCTTCCTTTTGCAACTTATTCGCCACATCCATCGCGTTGACACCTTCCCTAGCCACGTGCTAGCTATGTATTAACAAAAACACTGAGGCCTCTGCTGGCCGCTAGTCAGGAAAAGGGGTCCTAATGCGAAAGCTTCCGCTCTTGCTCTTAGCCCTGCCCATCATCCTGATGTTAGGATGCGTCGGGCTCTCCCCGGAGGAATCAGTAAACCCGGTTGGCACAAGTCACACCGTAACGGCCACCTTTGGTAACGGCTCCGGAAGCCCGACAGTCGGCTTGGCCGTGACTTTCACCATCACGTCTGGCCCCAACGCCGGCCAGACCCACAATGCCACCACTGATGCCAACGGACAGGCGACATTCACCTACACCAGCAACGGCCAGATGGGCAAGGACACCATCAAGGTCTGCGATAACCCTGGCTGTACCCTAGTCGCCACGGCCATCAAGTACTGGTCTATCCAGACGAAGATGGGCAGCGTCGACTGCGATGCCAACGTAACTGTCTCGGACTCGATCAAGATCCAGCAATATCTCGCAGGATTTGTCGTCACCCAGACGGAGCCGTGTCCCAACATCGGCGATGACATCATGATCATCACCAACTAATCCGCGCCTGGCGTATCGTTTGCGGCAAGCCAAGGGCCCCGGGGTTACCCGGGGCCCTTCCCTGTGTACGGGTGTCTTGGCCTACTCCCAGAGCTGCTGCTGGGCGGCCGCCGGCACGGGCAGGCCGAGGTGCGTGTAGGCGGCTGGCGTGGCGACGCGGCCGCGCGGCGTCCGGCGCAAGAAGCCTACCTGCATCAGATACGGCTCGTAGACGTCCATGATCGTGTCCGGCTCCTCCGAGATGGAGGCTGCTATCGTCTCGATGCCGACGGGACCACCGCCGAACTTCTCGACAATCGAGCGCAGGACCTTGTGATCCACCTCATCCAGGCCCAGGGCATCGACCTCCAGCCGCGACAGCGCTTCTTGCGCCACGGCTTCCGTCACCACGCCGTCCGCCCTGACCTGGGCGTAGTCGCGCACTCGGCGCAGGAAGCGGTTGGCGATCCGTGGCGTCCCGCGCGAGCGGCGGGCGATCTCCCGGGCGCCCCCGTCCTCGACAGAGACTGCCAGTATCCTGGCGTTGCGCAGGATGATCGCCGTGATCGCCTCCTCGTCGTAGAAGTCGATGCGATAGACGGCGCCGAAGCGGTCGCGCAGGGGCGAGCTGAGGAGCGCGTAGCGCGTGGTGGCGCCGATGAGAGTGAACGGCGGCAGGGTCAGGCGCATGTTGCGGGCGCCCGGCCCGCGCCCCAGCACGATGTCGAGGCTATAGTCCTCCATCGCCGGGTAGAGCACCTCCTCGGCGGCCCGCGGCAGCCGGTGGATCTCGTCGATGAAGAGAATGTCGTGCTCCTTGAGGTTCGTGACGATAGCCGCCAGGTCGCCCGGCCGCTCGATGGCAGGACCCGCGGTGACGCGGATGCTCACGCCCATCTCCTGAGCCAGGATGTGGCCTAGGGTGGTCTTCCCCAGACCGGGCGGGCCGTAGAAGAGATGGTGGTCCAGCGGCTCATGCCGCTTCCGGGCGGCCGCGATGGCGATGCCCAGGTTCTCGCGCAGGCGCTCCTGGCCGATGAAGTCGCTGAGGCGCTGCGGCCGCAGCGACGTCTCCAGGAAGAGTTCCTCCTCCTGGACCTCGGCGGAGACGATGCGATCGCTCAAACCCGTGCCTGCAACTTTCCGAATAAACGTGCTACTTGGAGCACATTATACGGGCGCGGCGGATGGGCTGTCTAGCGAGGGCTTTAGTGCTCGGCCAGGTGGGCTTCGGAGACGCTGTGGTCGTCCTGGTGATGGCCCAGGTTATCCGCCACGGAGCCGGCCGGCGGGCGATGCGGCTCCCAGCCGGCCTTGATGCGCAGCAGTGTGAAGGTGAGAGCGATGGCGGCCGCTCCGGCCGCAGCGCCGGCGGTTAGAGGCACGATGGGAATGATATCGCGGGAGGACTGGTCAGCTTGTGGCGGCAGCGGATTCCCTTCCGGGCGGTCCTGGCCCAGGGGAGCCGCGAATGCGGGTACGCTCGTCAGCAGCAGCAGGAGCAGGCCGACGCCCGCCACGAGCAGTCTCATATCGGAATCGAATCTAGCACGCAAAGGTCTTACGCACCAGACGCCAGGTAAGCGGGCAAATGCCAGAAACAAGCTACGCTTGTTATAATCGCCCCTGAGAACCAAGAATGACCAATTCCCAGAAGAACCGGACCACAGACTACCGGCGCATCGTCGCCAAGTGCGGCACCAACCTGCTGACCGCCGGCTCCGACCAGCTGGACATGCAGGTCATGGCCGCCCTGGTGGGACAGTTCGCCCGGTTGCACAAGCAGGGACTGGACGTCGTCATTGTGACATCCGGCGCCATTGCCGCGGGGCGGCATCGCCTCGGCCTCTCCGGAGACCGGCGCGAGATGCCGTTGCGACAGGTCCTGGCGGCTGTCGGCCAGAGCCACCTGATGCAGGCCTACGATGAGCTGTTCACCTGGCATGACATCACTGTCGCCCAAACGCTGCTGACCCGGCGCGACCTTTCGGACCGCCAGGGTTACCTCAACGCCCGCAACACCCTGCTCAACCTGCTGGACCTGCGGGTGGTGCCGATCGTCAACGAAAACGACGTCGTAGCGATCGAAGAGATCGCTGGCGCCAACATCGGCGACAACGATAACCTCTCGGCGCTGGTTGCCAACCTGGTCGACGCCGATCTCCTGGTGCTGCTGAGCGATGTCGACGGCCTCTACAACGCCGACCCGCGTGCCGATCCGGCGGCACTGCTTATCTCCCACGTCGACCGCATCGACGAGGAGATCGAGCGCTACGCCGGTGGAGCCGGCAGCGGCCGGGGCGTCGGCGGCATGGTGACCAAGGTGCAAGCGGCCCGGCTGGCCACGGCCGGCGGCGCGGACGTAGTCATCGCCAACGGCCACACCACGGACGTTGTCTCGCGCATCATCCAGGGCGACCCGGTGGGCACCCTCTTCCCGGCCGCCGTCGATAAGCTGGAGAGCCGCAAGCGCTGGATGCGCACCGGCCTCTCGCTAAAGGGGAGCCTGGTGGTGGACGTTGGCGCCGCAGAGGCGCTGGCAAACACAAGCTGCAGCCTGCTCCCGGCCGGCATTATGGAGGTGCGCGGCAGCTTCGATCGCGGCGACGCCATCGAGATTCTTATCGACAAGACCTCGCAGACGCTAGCCTACGGCATCGCCAACTACAGCTCGGTCGATCTCGCCGCCATCCGCGGCATTCGCTCGGACCGTATCGAAGAGAAGCTGGGCTACCAGTACGGCGGCGAGGCTGTTCACCGCGACAACCTGGTGCTACTGTAGACCCCGCTGTCCCAAATAGAGGACAATAGGGTAAACACGCGAAGATTTGGCCTGGAGGTTAGATGGGCTCCGTAATCAAGAAGCGCCGCAAGAAGATACGCAAGCACAAGCATCGCAAGATGCTGAAGAAGACCCGCTGGCAGCGGCGCCACAAGTAGCAGCTACCCCTAGCTGCGGGTGCCATTTGGCCCCAAGGGCGAACCCATGACAACCACAGCCAACGAACTGCAGCAGAAGGGCGCAGCCGCCAAGGCTGCGGCCCGCCTGCTGCGCCACCTCTCGACCGCGGTCAAGGACCGGGCGCTCAAGTCAATAGCCGAGGCGCTGCTGGCTCGACAGGCCGAGATCATCGACGCCAACCAGCGAGACTACGAGGCCGGGCGCCAGGCCGGGCTCACAGACGCCCTGCTGGACCGGCTGCTGCTGACCCCGGAGCGCATCGCTGGGATCGCCGGCGACGTGCGACAGGTCGCCGCGCTGCCGGACCCCGTCGGCGAGGTCATCGACGCGCGGACGCTGCCCAACGGCCTGCAGGTGGGCCGGCGCCGGGTACCGCTGGGCGTCATCGGCGCCATTTATGAGAGCCGGCCCAACGTTACCGTGGATATCGCCTCACTCTGCCTGAAGTCCGGCAACGTCTGCATCCTGCGCGGCGGCAAGGAAGCCGCACACTCCAACCGCGTACTAGCAGCTATCGTGCGCGAGGCCAGCGCCGAGGCGGGCGCACCGCAGGACGCCGTCCAGCTTGTCGAGAACACGGATCGCGCCCTGGTGGGCGAAATGCTGCAGATGCGCGACACGATCGACCTGCTGATACCGCGCGGCGGCGCCGATCTCATTCGCTTCGTCGCGGAGAACGCCACGATGCCTGTGGTCACCGGCGGAATCGGGGTCTGCCACACTTATGTCGATAGCAGCGCCGAGGTGCAGATGGCGGTAGACATCGCCTACAACGCCAAGTGCCGCCGTCCCACCATCTGCAACGCTCTCGATACCCTGCTGGTGGCCGGCGACATCGCGCCCGTCTACCTGCCGGTAATCGGCAGTCGCTGGGCGGAGGCTGGCGTGGAGATGCGCTGCGATGACCGTTCGCTGCGCATCCTCCGATCGGCTGAGGTGCCGGAGCTGAAGGCCGTGCCGGCGACGCCGGAGGACTTCGGCAAGGAGTTCCTGGCGCTGGTCGCAGCCGTAAAGGTCGTCGACTCGCTGGACGAGGCCATCGAGCACATCGACCGCTACGGCTCCGGCCATTCCGAGGCCATCGTCACGCAGGACTACGGCGCGGCGCAGCGCTTCCTGGACGAGGTCGATGCGGCCGCTGTCTACGTCAACGCCTCGACGCAGTTCACCGATGGCGCCCAGTTCGGCCTGGGGGCCGAAGTCGGCATCTCGACCCAGAAGATGCACGCCCGCGGGCCCATGGGACTGCGCGAGCTTACCAGCTACAAGTGGACCATCCTGGGCAACGGCCAGACGCGGCCCTGATCGCCTCGCCTGCGGCGGAGGGAGAACTACCTTGAGCGAATACCACTTTGAACGCGAATGCCGGACGCCGTTCTCCGAGTCCTATGTCATCGAGATGGATGGCGATGAGGTCGGCCGTATTGACCTGCACTTCAGCCCTTCCGTCATCTACGGCACCCTCTGTGTCCTGGAGCGCCAGACCGAGGAGGAGATCCGCGAGCTGATCGGCGAGATCGACGAGCGCCTGGTGATGACAACCGACCCCTTTCGCGAGGACTTCGTGGTCACGGTATGGGCCGGCCGCGAGTCGGCAGTTTACTCCGACGAGGACCTGGAAGAGGACGGCGACGAGGACGAGTTCGAAGGCAACGGCCGGCACTAGCCGCGCTTGGCCGCGACCAGCGTCCTGGCTTCCCGGGCAATGCGCTCCGGCGTCAGCTCAAAGTACTGCAGCAGCTCATTCCAGACGCCGCTAGTTCCGTAGCGCGTCATCCCAACGAAGGCTATCGGCACGGGGTGAGTGCGGGCAGTGACCTGCGCAACCGCCGAGCCCAGGCCGCCGAAGATGCTGTGATCCTCCGCCGTAACAATGGCGCCCGTCTCGCGGGCTGCAGCCGTGATTGCCTCTTCAGCGAGCGGCCGCAGGCTGGCAACGTTGAGGACGCGGCAGTCGATGCCCTCAGCAGCCAGTAGGTCAGCTGCATCGAGAGCGGCCTTGGTCATGACGCCGTTGGCCATGACGGTGACGTCGCTGCCTGGCCGCATCATCTCGGCCTTGCCCAGCTGAAAGCGATAGGAATCATCGTGGAGGATCGGGATCTTGGGCCGCACCGTCCGGATGTAGAAGGGGCCCTCAGTGCGCGCGGCGACCTCGATGGCCTGCTCGGCCTCCGGCAAGTCGCTGGGCACGATGACGTTGAAGTTGGGCAGCGAGAGCATCAGCGCCAGGTCCTCCAGGGCCTCGGCGGAAGCACCGTCCTCGCCGGTCACGATGCCGCCGTGACTGGCCACAAGCTTCACGTTGAGGTGCGGCTGCGCGACGGCCATGCGCACCTGGTCGAAGCAGTGGCCAGGCAGGAAGACGGCGAAGGAGCTGGCGAAGGCGACGTGACCGTTGGCAGCGATACCGGCTGCCACGCCGACCATGTTCTGCTCCTGTACGCCGACCGAGAAGAAGCGGTCCGGGTACTCCTTGCCGAAGACGGCCGCCGTTGTCGAGACGCCGAGATCGGCATCTACGACCGCGATGTCGACGCCCTCGCGGACCAGCTTGATGAGGGTGGGCCCAAGAGCCTCGCGAGTGGCGGCCGTTGATGCAGCTTGCACCATCAGCCGGCCAGCTCCTTGAGCGCCTGCTCCAGTTGCTCCGGGGTGGGCGCCTTGCCGTGAAACGCCGGGTTGTTCTCCATGAAGCTGACGCCCTTGCCCTTGATCGTGCTCGCGATGATGACTCGCGGCTTGCCGTTGGGCTGCGTCGCCCGGCGCAGGGCCTCTACCAGCTGGCCGATGTCGTGGCCGTCACATTGCTGGACATCCCAGCCGAAGGCGCGCCACTTCTCGTCGAGCGACGCAGTCGACATGATGTTGACGGTGTAGCCGCTGGGCATGACCCAGCCGCCGACACGCTCAGTGCCATCTCCGTCATGATAGCGGGTGTAGTCGGAGTAGCCGTCGTTCTGGATGTGGTTGTAGTCGACGACGGCGATGAGGTTCTCGGCCTTGTGGTGCGCGCTGGACATCGCCGCTTCCCAGGTCTGCCCCTCGTTACAGTCGCCATCGGAAAGCAGACAAAATACACGATAGCCGCGGCCCTCCAGGCGGGCGGCTAGTATCTGGCCCAGGCTGAACGAGAGGCCCATGCCGAGCGCGCCGGCCGACATCTCCACGCCCTCCGGCACGCCGCGAACGGTGTGCCCCTGCAGGCGGCTACCCAGCTTACGGAACGTCAGCAGCTCATCGACCGGGAAGTAACCGGCCTCGGCCAGGACGCCATAGTAGCCGGGCGTAATGTGGCCCTTGCTGAGGATGAAGCGATCGCGGTCCGGCCACCATGGGTTCTTGGCATCGTGTCGCATGACGCCGCCGAAGTAGATCGCGACCAGGATATCGGCTGCAGAGAGCGAGCCGCCCGGGTGGCCGGAGTTGGCCTCCGCCGTCATCCGGACGACGTGCCGCCGGACGCGACGCGCAACCTCGTTGAGTTCGGTTACGTTGGGAAGCGCGGGAACACTCATAACGGGTCGTCTCATCCCCATTATAGGAAGGCCGCTTCGGGCGGGGCAAGGCCGCGAGCGTCGGCGCTGGGAGCGGAGGAGCGGCAACCATGAGACGCGTAATATGATTGCAACGGATAATGTATTTTCCTTGTTCGGCGGACCGCCGTATCATCGCCGGTAGATGAGCGTCCAAGAGCACCCTTTAGAGCTGCTGGAGCCGGGGCGCGAACTCCACGCACGCCCGGAACGGCTGCTGGCGCCCGCCGGGCTGCTCCTGGCGCTGCTGCTGGGCGCCGGCGTCCGGCTAGCCCATGTGCTGCCGGGCGACTTCCCCTTGAACGACGGCGGCATGTTCTTCGCCATGGTGCGAGACCTCCAGTACAACGACTTCCGCTTGCCCGCGTACACCTCCTACAACTCTTTCGATATCCCCTATGCCTATCCGCCGCTGCCCTTCTACATCGCGGGGTTTCTGGACCGAATGACACCGCTCGGCCTGCTGACGATCCTGCGCTTTCTGCCCCTGGTCTACAGCGTGCTCACCATCGGGGCGTTCTACCTGCTGGCAAAGCGGCTACTGAAGTCAAGCCTGGCGGTAAGCGCGGCGACCATCACTTTCGCGCTGCTGCCACGCGCTTTCAAGTGGGAGATCGTGGGCGGCGGCCTGACGCGATCGCTGGGCTTTCTCCTGGCGGTGCTGTTCCTGCACCAGCTCTGGCTCGCATTGCAGGAGGGCAAGAAGCAGCACATCGCGCTGGCCGGACTGCTCCTGGGACTGACGGCGTTGAGCCACCCCGAGATGCTCTGGTTCGCCTGCTACAGCGCTGCCATCTTCGCACTCGTCGGCTGGCGGAGCTGGAGCTCCGTGCGCCGCCTCACCATCATGGCTGCGCTGGGGCTGGCCGTCGCGTCGCCGTGGTTGGTCGCCGTGCTGCTGGAGCACGGCAGCGGACCGTTGCTGGCGGCGGCCAGAACGGGCGACGGCATTTGGCTGCCCTGGGAGCGCAACGACCTTATCACCCTTGGCTTCACGGAGGAGCCGTACCTGCCTCTGTTCGGGGCGCTGGGGTTCATTGGGCTGGTGGTCTGCATCGCTGAGCGTAACTTCCTGTTGCCGGCCTGGCTTGTCCTCATTTTCGTGTTCGATCCGCGCAAATCCGACACGCTGGCGATGGTGCCGCTGGCGATCATGGTCTCGTTGGCGCTAGGGACGCTGGGCCTGCTGCCAGGCGATCTCGTCCTGCGGGCTTATCGCTCACTGGTGAGACAATTGGCGGCGCCGGCGCGGCCGTTGCAGGTGGCAAGCGCCGTCAGCCTGCTGCTGCCCACCGTGCTGGTCATAGCTCTCATCGCCGACCACCAGGCGGCGGCCGACTTCGCAACCAACCCCGCGGTCAAGTGGACGAACATCCTGGCCGTTGGCATCGCTTTCCCGTGGATGGTCGCGCTCGGCCGCGCCTACGATGCCGATTATGGCGGACCGGTGCTTCAGCGCTACCTGAAGGCGGACCTGCTGCTGCCACTATTCATCGCGCCGATCATAGTCTGGGAGATGTTCGATGCCAGCTTCCTGCGAGCGGCGGTCAACGTCCTCATCCTCGCCTCTCTACTGCCGTTGGCCCTGCTGACGCTGCTGCTGATCCGCAGTCATATGGTCAATCACCTACAGCAGTGGCTGTTCCCACGGTCACGCAAGGTGACCTACCATCTGCTGGCTCCGCTGGGCCTGGTGCTACTGCTGGCGTATGGCATCGTCTCCGCGACACTCGGCCCGGGGAGCGATTCGCCACCGTTGCGAGCGCTGCCTGAAGGCAGCCGGCAGGCCATGGCCTGGGTCGAGGCCAGCACGCCCGCGGACGCCAGGTTCATGGTGATCACCGGCCGCTACGGCTGGTGGGGCGACGCCGAGTCCGAATGGTTCCCCCAGCTTGCCGGCCGCCAGAGCGTCGGGACGGTGCAGGGCTTCGAGTGGCTACATGAGACCAGCTTCAACGAGCGCATCGCACAGTACAATTCGCTGCAGTCATGCGCCTACCAGACGACTTTCTGCCTCGACCTCTGGAGCTTTGCGACCAAACTGCAGCCGTCCTACGTCTACATCGCCGACCCTGCCGCGAGCGCTACAAATGAATGCTGCTGGGCCCTACGCTACTCGCTGGAGCACTCCGACGAGTACAGCCTGGTCTACGACACCAACGGCGTCGCGATCTTCCAGCGCCTCGGGGCTTGAGGCGGGGACGGCGCGCTAAGGGATTACGGCGACTACCTCGATCTCAATCATGAACTCCGGGCGCGCCAGGCCGCCCACCTGCACCGCTGTGCTGGCGGGAAACGCTTCGCCAGTCAGGTAGTTCGCGCGTATCTCGCGCAGGATCGGCAGCTGCGAGATGTCCGTCATGTAGTAGTTGCACTTGACGACATCGCTGAAGTCTGCGCCGACTGCCCCGAGCGCCGCCTTCAAGTTCTCAAACACCTGTCGCGTTTGCGCCGCCAGGTCGCCGGCGCCGACGACGTTGCCCTCGCCATCGACCGCTGTCTGGCCGGCGATATACACCGTGCGACCGGGGCCCACGACCTCGACGACGTGCGTATAACCGAACGGCTTGTTCATGGTCGAGGGATTGATGCGACGTACCTTCTGCGTGCTCATGTGACCTCCCTGTAAAGAGAAGGAGGCCGACAAATGCGGCCCCCTTCGAATGCTGACCGGATTCTAGAGCGGCGTTATCTCGTCCCAGCTTTTCGCGTTGATCATCTGCGACCAGCGCCGGTAGAAGCCGCGCTGCGCCACCTCGCTTGGCGCCACTGACCCCAGCGAGCCCGGCAGCTCCTCGTGAGTACGCTCGTAGCCCATGCCCATCTGGAAGTTGAGGGAGTGCTTACGAGCCATCGGCCCGCGGCTGGATTCCGTGCACTGGTTCCAGTTCTCGCCGTCGTCCTGCTCAAAGATGCCGGACGGGCTGAACGTTCCGCCGGTGATCTGGCGCAGGATCTGCTTGACGTGCGGCGGCGCATCGCGATCGACCATCGTCCAGGACCAGGCCTCGACCTTGCCGGCGCCCCGTGGGTGCCAGACACGGATGGTGATGAAGTTGCGCAGGAAGAGGACCGAGAAGTTGGGGAAGACGGTGCCCGGCAGAATCGAGACAGCCGCGCGCGTCTTGCCGATGCGGCTCTCTGTCTCGGCCTGCGTCTGCGCGTAGTACTCCTGCAGCGGCGGGATTGTGGCGATTGAAGGGTCGTGCTCCGGCGAGATGAGCGTGACTACCGGAATTCCGTGGCCGTTGCCAGCATAGACCGGGTAGTTCTCGCTATCAGGCGTCCCTTCATCGCGGCCACCGCTGACGCCGGTCAGGATCAGCGCGGAGAGGTGGCTGGTTGTCACGTGGTAGTTGTCGCCCTGGAAGTTGTCCGCAGCGAACTTCCAGTTGCAGGGCATGACCCACTTGTGCGAGCCATGGAGGATCTCAACGCCGCCCTCGCGGCGGTCCAGCATGATGTCCAGATAGTAGGCCATGTTGCCGAGGTACTCGATCAGGGACGGTGCCCCGGCGTCGAAGTTGCCGAACCAGAGACCCTTGTAGGAGTCCACCTGCGCGACGGGCACCAGGCCCCACTGCTCCATGTCCAGCTGCTCGAAGTAGGCGTCCTGGAAGTTGGGTACGCCGATGAGTTTGCCGTCATTGCCGTAGGTCCAGCCGTGGTAGGCGCAGGTAAACGACGCCGCGTTGCCCTCGTCGGCGCGGCAGACCTTCATGCCGCGATGGC
>Ga0070741_10015302_pt1 | contig 13024 bp, 6 predicted proteins | sample Coa_R1_4_FD_66440 | JGI IMG/M metagenome (GOLD analysis project Ga0070741, IMG submission 66440) | Surface soil microbial communities from Centralia Pennsylvania, which are recovering from an underground coalmine fire - Coalmine... | ecosystem: Environmental > Terrestrial > Soil > Unclassified ...
AATGGCTCCAGTTGCGCGTGATGCAAAGCTCCACGCCCGAAGGCATCGATTACCCCGATTTCGATGACAACCTCCGCCAGGCCTTCCGCACCGAAGCCGAAATGTTTTTCGAAAGCATCATCCGCGAAGACCGCAGCATCATCGATCTCCTGGACGGCGACTATACCTTCGTCAATGAACGCCTGGCCGAGCACTACGGAATTCCCAATATTTACGGCAGCCAGTTCCGTCGCGTGAAACTTGAGGGCGCGCTCGATGTCCGCCGCGGCCTGCTCGGTAAGGGCGGTATTGAACTGGTGACCTCCGTCTCCGACCGTACTTCGCCCGTCCAGCGCGGCAAATGGGTCATGACGAATATCCTGGGCGTCGTTCCACCCGATCCTCCGCCCAACGTTCCCGCGCTCAAGGAAGCGTCCGCCGGCGACAAAGGTCCCCAAACGCTGCGCCAGCTGATGGAAGCGCATCGCGCCAATCCGGCATGTGCCGGCTGCCATAAGATGATGGACCCGATCGGTTTCGCCCTGGAAAATTTCGATGGGATCGGCAAATGGCGCACCGAAGACGCCGGCCAAAAGGTCGACTCCTCCAGCCAACTCACCGACGGAACCAAGATCAATGGCGTCGTCGATCTGCGTAACGCGTTGCTCAAATACAAGCCGCAGTTCGCGCGCACCATCACCGAAAAGCTGCTGACCTATGCCCTCGGACGCGGCGTCGAGGATCGCGACATGCCAGTCGTCCGCGCGATCGTCCGCAACGCCGAGCGCGACAACTATCGGTTCTCAGCCCTGATCGAAGGCATCGTCACCAGCGAGCCGTTCCAAATGAATCGCAAACCGGAGGTGCCGCTGCGAGCGGCAATAAAATAATTACATGATCGTCACCGGCAAACACATTCCCCGTCGCGCGCTGCTCAAAGGCCTCGGCGTCTCTCTCGCCCTGCCGCTGCTCGATTCCATGATCCCCGCGCTCACCCCGCTCGCCAAAGCCGACGCGCTTCCCAACATTCCGCGCTTTTCCGGCATCTTCAGCCCGCACGGATGGGCGCCCGCCTATTGGCAGATGCCGCAAACCGGCGCGGTCTCCGAATATCCGTTCGTCCTCAAGCCGCTCGAACCCTGGCGCGAACACATCACCGTGATCAGCGGCCTGGACGCGACATCGTCCATGCCCCCGCCCGGAATGGCCGGCGGCGATCACTCCCGCAGCGCGGCTGTCTTCAGCGGCGTCCCGCCCAAAAAGACTGTCAGCGACGACATTTACCTGGGAACCACGATCGATCAAATGATCGCCCAGAAAATCGGCCAGGATAACGCCCTGCCGTCCATTCAATTGGGCATCGAAGATCAGAGCTCGCTCGCCACTTGCCCCTGGGGCTACAGTTGCGCGTACGTCAATTCCGTCTCCTGGTCCGGCCCCACCAAGCCGCTGCCGCACGAAGCGAATCCGCAAGTGGTTTTCGAGCGCCTGTTCGGCGACGGAGGCACCGCGCAGGAACGCGCCGCGCGCAAGCAGGCCAAAGCCAGCCTTCTGGACGCCGTCACTCAGGAAGTGGCGCGCCTCAACGGCAAGCTTCCCGGCACCGATCGCGCGCGCCTGGAAGAGTACCTGGACGACATCCGCGAAATCGAGCGCCGGCTGCATAACGTTCGCAAGGCCAGCGATCCTTCGCCCGATGCTCCCGTGCCCTTCGGCATGCCCGAATCCTTCACCGAGCACATCAAGCTCATGTGGGACCTTCAGACGCTCGCCTTCCAGGCGGACATTACGCGCGTCTCAACCCTCATGTACGCCCACGACGTCAGTATGCGCGTGTATCCCGAATCCGGCGTCACCACCGCCAATCACGCCTGCTCGCACCATGGCGCGGTCCCCAAAAAATACGAGGATTGGGCCAAGATCAACCGTTATCACATTGAGTGCCTCACCTATTTCCTCGATAAATTGAAAGCCACTCCCGATGGCGACGGTACTCTGCTCGATCACACGCTGATTCTGTGGGCCAGCAACATGGGCGATTCCAATCTCCACAGCCACAAGGACGTCGGCCACATGTTGATCGGCGGCGCGCTGGGCCAGCACAAAGGCGGACGGCATATTCGCACCGAAGCTTCTACCGCCAATCTGTTGCTCGCGTCGCTTCACATGTTCGGCATCGAGAAGGAAAGCATCGGCGACAGCACCGGGCCGTTGTCTCTGTCATAGATCTCTATGCGCGGAATTGTTGTCCTTTTGATGGCTGCGGGCATCGCCTGCGCCGCCAACTCAAATACCGGTCTTGCCGACGCCGTCATGAACCAGGATGGCGACGCCGTCCGCTCGCTCCTGGCCCAGAAAACCGATGCCAACGCCGCGCAGCCCGACGGCACTACGGCGCTGCATTGGGCCGCTCGCTGGAACGATCTGGATACTGCCGCCGCGCTGATCCGCGCCGGCGCCGATCCCAAAACCGCCAATCACGATGGCGCCACGCCCATGTTTCTCGCCGCTCAGAACGGCAGCGCCCCGATGATCGAACTGCTGCTCAATGCCGGCGTCGATGTCAATGCTCCGGTCCTCGCGCACGCAGAAACGGCGCTCATGCTGGCCGCCCGCAGCGGCCATGTCGACGCCGTCAAGATGCTCGTGGCGCATGGCGCCCAGGTGAATTCCAAGGATTCGCTGCGCGGCACCACGGCGCTCATGTGGGCCGCCGAACAAGGCCACGCGCCGATCGTCGAATTCCTGGCCGCTCATGGTGCCGATCTGGCTGCCCAATCCACCGTGCTGCACCCGCTGAAACGCGCTGGTCTCGGCTATGCGCCGGCCTCGAAGCAAGGCGGTCCGGGCGGCCCCATCAAAGGCGGCTTAACAGCCCTGCTATTCGCCGCGCGTGAGGGCTCACTCGATTGCGTGCGCGCGCTCGTCACCGCCGGCGCTGATGTAAACCAGACCTCGGCCGACGCTAGCAGCCCGCTTTTGGTCGCCGTCCAGAACGGTTTTTGGGACGTCGCGCGTTATCTGATGGACCACCGCGCGGACGTCAACCTCGCCAACGCGAAAGGTTGGACGCCGCTGTATCTCGCGGTCAAGATCCGCAATCAGGAAACCACAGCTATCCCCGCCCCCAGCGGCGACGGCGCGCTTGAAATTATCCAGGCTCTTCTCGATCGCGGTGCGAACCCCAACGCGCGCATCAAAGCCGACACCGAAATCCATCAAGGGATGACCGCTGCCTGGCTCCGGGAAGCCGGCGCAACGCCGCTCCTGCGCGCGGCTCTTTGTGGCGACCTCACGGTGGTTCGCCTCCTGCTCGACCACCACGCCGATCCCCTGATCCCCACTTTCGACAACACCACCCCGCTCATGGCCGCGTCCGGTGTCGGCTGGGCCAACGGACTGCACCGCGAGTATTCCGAAGATCAAACATTCGAAGTCGTGAAGCTCCTGCTCTCCCTGGGCGGCGATGTGAACGCGGCCAACGATCATGGCATCACCGCGCTGCACGGCGCCGGTTTCAAGGGCGCGAATCGCGTAGTTCAGTTCCTCGTCGATCACGGCGCAAAACTCGATGCGCTCGACAAAGGTGAAGATTACGGCTTCGGCGTCAGCACCGTCCGCATGACCCCGCTCAACTGGGCCGAAGGCGTGCCCATCGGCATGTCATCCGCCATCTACCACACCGAGACAGTCGCCCTCATGGCGCGCCTCATGAAGGAACGCGGCATCCCCGTCGTCTACAATTCCTTCCGCGGCGAGAAGGGCGTCAACTACAACTTCAATACGCCCGAGCCCCAAAAATAGCCGCGCCAAAACGGCCCGACCTCGCACAGGCGTCTGGTGCCGTTGTGCGACATTTAAACGAAGAAACGTTTTTGTATGTTTTTATCATCACCCGCACTTGCCTCTCATCACCGTCTGTGATATCGTGACCTCCCAGTAGGGGGAGGATTCCATGAAGATCATCAGCTTGCTACTGCTGTGCGCTGTTGCTGCTTGGTCGCAGTCGCAGAACTTGTCTCAGATTCAGGGAACCGTGCTCGACGCCTCGGGCGCTCCCGTTCCCAACGCCGAGGTCAAGGCCACTCAGACCGACACCGGCGTCACACGCGTGGTGATGACGGCGGCCGACGGCACTTATGTGATCCCTACGCTTCCCATCGGTCCTTACCGCCTGGAAGTCAGTAAGTCCGGGTTTGCCACCTACGTGCAAACCGGAATCGTGCTGCAAGTCGCCACCAATCCCACCATCGATGTGTCGCTGAAGATTGGCGCGGTCAGCGAACAGGTGCAGGTGGAAGCTAACGCCGCCCTGGTGGAAACGCAGGCCACCGGCGTTGGCAACGTCATGGAAACCCAGCGCATCGTCGAATTGCCGCTCAATGGACGCGTGGCCACGGACTTGATTCAGTACACCGGCGGCGCGATTCCCCAGGGTGTGGCGGGTAACGGCGGCTACCCCGGCACGCAGCAGTTTGTCATCGCCGGAGGTCAGGCTTTCGGCGTTGCGTTCTGGTTGGATGGCAGCGCATACAACAATCCGTGGGATTTGGCGAACATGCCGCTTCCCTTTCCAGATGCACTGCAAGAGTTCAAAGTGGAAACCAGCTCCCTGACCGCCCAGAACGGCGTCCATGCCGGTGGAACGGTTACCGGCGTCACACGTTCTGGAAGCAACTCCTTTCACGGGGATTTGTTCGAGTTTCTGCGTAACGGCGATCTGAACGCGCGCAACTTTTTTGCACCCAGGCGCGATACGTTGAAGCGCAATCAGTTCGGCGGCACCATCGGCGGCCCGGTGGTCAAAAACAAGCTGTTCTTCTTCTTCGGGTATCAGGACACCATCACCCGCCAGGATCCGGCGGCGAACACGGCTGCCACTTTTGTGCCCACTCCCGCGATGCTACAGGGCAACTTCAGCGCTTGTCCACAGGATCTCGCTACATTGCCGCCGGCGGTAAAAAATCTGTTTACCAACAATCAAATCAGCCCTTCGCTGTACGATCCCGCCGCGCTAAAACTGGCTGCTCTGCTGCCGCCTACCACCGGCGCTTGCGGCAACACCGGCTTCGGCTTGATCACCGATGTCAACGAAAACCAGTACATCGGCCGCGGCGATTACCAAATCAGTTCCAAAGATACCCTATATGGCCGCTATATCCGGACGCACTTCTACCGGCCTGGATCGTTTACTTTCACGCCGAGCAACCTTCTCAGTACCGTCCAGGGCGGGCTGAACGATGCTGACCAGTCGTGGGTGGTTGGCTGGACCCACCTGTTTTCTTCCACGCTGGTAAATCAATATCGCGCGTCGGTCGACCGCCTGGCCGTTCAGCGCTTCTCGCCGGACTACGTCTCCGCATGCGATTTGGGGGTGCCCGTATATTGCGGTTACGTGCCCCATCAAAGCGGATTCACGGTGTCGGGCGCCTTTAATGTGGGCCCCGGAACCGGTGGACCCGCCAAGGCTCACACCACGCCGATGCAGATGAACGACGACGTAAGCTGGGTTCACGGCTCTCACCAGATCAATTTTGGTGGCGGGGCGGAATTGTATAAGATGCTGTTCTACGGAAACGTGTACGCTCAGACGAACTGGACCTTCGCTAGCATCCCGCAGTTCCTTCTGGGGCAATTCAGCAGCAATTCCATGTCTCTGCCGAATGATCTGCTGCAGCAACGCTGGATGTTTAATCTCTACCTGCAGGACACGTGGAAGGTAAGCCCGCACTTTACCGTAAACGCCGGCGTGCGCTGGGAACCCTTCCTGCCCTTCAAAGAAATCAATGGATCGGTCTATAACTTCAGCCTGCCTAACCTGATCGCTGGCGTGAAAAGCACCCAGTTCGTGAACGCGCCTCCGGGTCTGCTCTATCCGGGCGATCCGGGATTTATCGATAAAACGGGAGAGAAGAGCCAGTGGAATCTGTGGGGCCCCCGCGTCGCGCTCGCCTGGGATCCCAAGGGCGATGGCAAAATGGTGGTCCGCGCCGGATATGGAATCTCCTATGACTTCGTGGCTGGCGAGCTGCTAGTGAACTCGGCCGACGCCGCGCCGTACGGCGGCACCGAAATCTGGGCTGGCCAATTCAGCAATCCTTTTGCCAGCAATCCTGGTGGAAACATTTACCCCTATGCGGTCAACAAGAACGCGCCTTTTGCTCCGAATGGCACCTACATTTTCTTGCCGCCCAACCTGAAAACTGCGCAAAGCCACCAATGGAACCTCGTGGTCCAGCGGCAGATCGGCAACGATTGGTTATTGTCGGCCACCTATCTCGGCAGCCATACCATTCACCTGTGGGATTCCTACCAGGTGAACCCTGCCGTTTACATTCCTGGAAACTGTGCGGCCGGGCAATATGGACTGACGGCGCCCGGGCCATGCTCTACTGCCGGCAACCAGAGCTATCGCCGCGCCTTCGTGTTGAATAACTATCCTGGTACGCTCTTTGCAAATGGTACACCGGCGTTTGGTTATGTGGACTCGTTCGACGATGGCGCTACGTCCGGCTACAACGGCCTCATTCTGGCTGTCCAAAAACGTCTCAGCAAAGGGCTGCTGTTCAATACCAACTTCACTTGGTCGCATTGTATTGGCGACCTCTCCATCGGCGACAGCACGGGTAACGCCGGGGCCGGGCTTGCCGTTCCGAACAACCGCCGCTTTGACCGCAGCAACTGCCAGTCCAACGAGATCGGCGGCACATTCTCTTCCGACCGGCGTTTCATTTATAACCTGAGCGCTGTCTACCAGACCCCCCGATTCTCGGAGCGCTGGACCAACGCGATTCTGTCGGATTGGAAGATCTCGGGGATCTATCGATTTACATCCGCCTACTGGATTACGCCGCTGCTCGCTAGTGATGTCGCCCTCAACGCCGATGCAGGTACTCAGCGGCCGCTCCAGCTGCTTCAAGATCCGCTTTGTCATCCAACCAGTCAAAGCTGCTACATCAATCCCAAAGCTTTCGGACTTCCGCCAACCGGCACCCTCAGCCCGCTCGGCCGCAACAACATTCCCGGCCCGACCTTCTTCACCGTCGACATGTCCCTGTCGCGCGAGTTTTCCATCCGCGAAGGTTACCGCTTCGAAGTCCGCGCGGACGCCTTCAATTTACCTAACAGCTTCCGCGCCGGTATCTCGCCTCCCGCGCTCACCGCGGGCGCTTCCGGCGTCAACACGACATACGGCACGCCGACCTTCGGCCAGATCACCAGCGCGCAAGATCCACGCATCATCCAGCTGGCGATGAAGTTCTCATTCTGAGGCCTCGGAAGGGCCTTTTTGACGCGGCTGGCGCACGTGAACGCCGGCCGCGAGGGCCTTCTAAGGCCCTGGAAATCACCGCTCTCGTTTGCACCATTCCGCCTGTCCTGCCAACAGGATACCGCCGCAATCGTACTTAAACTCCCCTCCTTCGTTGCTACCCTTAAGCCGATGTCTACCTCGCCTCGGCCGCCGCCTTTCGCCTGAACGGCGCCCGGCGCACGCAAAAAAAAATCACCACCGGCTCATATGTATCCCTGCCCCTTTTTCAAACGCGCACGATATCCCTGTTCGCCAGTCCCCAATCCCCGATCCCCAATCCCGGCACAGACGATGTGCGAAGCGCATCGCCTGATGTGCGCAGCACATTGCCTCTGCCACAATAGAGATACATGACAGGAAACGAGATCCGCGAGACGTTCCTCAACTTCTTCGCGGCCAACCGCCATCGTATTGTCCGTAGTTCGTCGCTGGTGCCCGCTGACGACCCCACGCTGTTGTTCGCCAACGCGGGCATGAACCAGTTCAAGGACGTCTTCACCGGTCTTGAAAAACGCGATTACACCCGCGCCACCAGCGCCCAGAAATGCGTGCGGGCCGGCGGCAAACACAACGATCTCGATAATGTCGGCTACACTCGCCGCCACCATACGTTCTTCGAAATGCTGGGCAATTTCTCGTTCGGCGACTACTTCAAAAAAGATGCCATCGCCTACGCCTGGCAGTTGCTCACGCGCGATTTCTCGATCCCCAAGGACAAGCTGTACATCACGGTTTTTCGCGAAGACGACGATGCCGAGCGCCTCTGGCAGGAGGTCGCCGGAGTGCCGAAATCGCGCATTTTTCGCCTGGATGAGAAGGACAACTTCTGGCAGATGGGCGACACCGGCCCCTGCGGCCCATGCTCGGAGATTCATTACGATTTCGGCCCCGCAGCAGGTGAAGGCGAATTTCCCGGCAATCCGGGCGAGCGTTTCGTCGAGCTGTGGAACCTGGTGTTCATGCAGTTCGAGCGTTCCGCCGACGGCGTCATGACTCCACTGCCGCGCCCCTCCATCGACACCGGCATGGGCCTGGAGCGCATCGCCTGCGTCATGCAGGGCAAGATCTCCAATTACGAAACGGACCTGCTCAGCCCTATCATCCATCGTGCGGCGGAATTGTTCGGCGTCGCTTATGGTGACGATCCGAAGACCGACGTTGCCCTCCGCATCAATGCCGATCATAGCCGCGCCGCCACGTTTCTGATTCACGATGGAGTGGTTCCATCCAACGAAGGCCGGGGTTACGTGCTGCGCAAAATCATGCGCCGGGCCATCCGCAACGCTCGCATGATCGGACGCGAGGAGCCGTATTTATACGAATTGACAGGCTTTGTCGCCGATCTGATGAGGCCCGGTTATCCCGAGATGCTCGAAAGCATCCAGCGCGTCGCGCGCGTGGTCAAGGACGAAGAGCACCGCTACGCCACCACCTTCCAAGTGGCCGAAAAAGTGTTTCTGGATGAAGCCAAATCCGCCGCCGGAGGCGTGCTGCCGGGAACCGCTTCGTTCAAGCTCTACGATACGTTTGGACTCGCATTGGATGAGCAGGAGGAAATGGCCCGCGAGCGCGGCCTCTCCATCGATCGCGACGGCTTCCAGGCTGAAATGGAGAAGCAACGGTCGCGCGCGCGCGCTAGTTGGAAGGGCGCGGACAAAGCCCAGGTCGCCCCGGTCTATAAAGACCTTCCGCCCAGCGATTTCATTGGCCGCGTAACGCTCGAAACCCCCGCAAAAGTCGCGCGCGTTATTCAAAAGAAGGACCAGAACAACGGCTCGGTCGAACTAGTTCTTAACCCCACCCCGTTCTACGCCGAAGCCGGCGGACAGGTCGGTGATACCGGAGTTCTGCTTTCGGCCTCCACCGGCGACACCCTCGCCGTCGTTACGAACACCTATAAACCCGCGCCGGGCGCCACCGTTCACTCAGTGGAGCTGCGCGGTCCAATTCACGAAGGCGATGAAGTGCTGGCGCGCGTGGACTCCAGCCGGCGCGCCTCTACCATGCGCAACCACACCGCCACGCATTTGCTGCACGCTGCTTTGCGCAAGGTCCTCGGCCCGCACGTCAAACAGGCTGGCAGCGTGGTGGATCCGAACCGGCTGCGCTTCGATTTCACGCATTACGCCCACACCGATCCCGAAGAGCTCGAAGAGATTCAAAAACTGGTAAACGAAGAAATCTTGAAGAACCTCGAGGTCCACACCACTGTCATGGATCTCGATCAGGCGCTGTCCACCGGCGCCATGGCGCTGTTCGGCGAGAAATATGGCGATCGCGTGCGCGTAGTCTCCATCCCTGGCTTCAGTAAGGAGCTGTGCGGCGGCACGCATGTCCATCGCACCGGCGATATCGGCCTGTGCGTCATCACGTACGAAGCTAGCATCTCGGCCGGAGTCCGGCGCATCGAGGCTGTCACTGGCGCAGCCGTCCTAAACAAGCTCCAGGACGAAGCCGCCGCGGCCCGCCAAACCCAGGAGCGGCTGCTCGAAGACAAGCGCGCGCTCGAGCGCCAGATCGAGCAGTATAAGGAGCGCTTGGCTCGTGCCGAAGTCTCCGGCCTCGAAAACGGAGCGCGTGACATCAAGGGCGCCAAGGTCCTGGCTGCGCAGGTTTCCGGCATGGACCGCGAGCAGTTGCGCACCATGGTGGATTCCCTGCGCGGGAAATGGAAGTCCGCCGTGGTCGTTCTCGGCTCCGCGCAGGATTCAAACGTCGCCATCGTCGTTGGCGTCACTAAAGATTTGACGGCGAAGGTCCACGCCGGAAAACTGGCAGGCTCGGTGGCCCTGGCCGTGGGCGGCAAGGGCGGCGGACGTCCCGACATGGCCGAAGCCGGCGGCAAAAATCCGGACGCGCTTCCCGGCGCCCTGGATTCTGCTTACAAAACCATCGAGGCGATGTTGTAGTGGAGCAATTTGACGTCGTCGTGGTGGGCGCGGGACCCACCGGTCTTGCCTGCGGCATTGAGCTGAAACAGCGCGGCCTCGATACGGTCCTCATCGACAAAGGCTGCGTCGTCAATTCGCTCTACAACTATCCCACCCACATGGTGTTCTTCACCACGCCCGAGCTGCTCGAAATTGGCGGCTTACCCATGACGTCGCTCAACGAAAAACCGGGCCGCACCGAAGCGCTGAAGTACTATCGCCGCGTCGCCGAATATTACTGCTTGAACATTCATCAGTACGAGCGCGTGCTGTCCATCGATGGCGGGGACGGCGATTTTCACGTGCAAACCGGCAAAACCGAATACGGCGCTCGTAAGATCGTTCTCGCCACCGGATATTACGACATCCCCAACATGCTGAACGTGCCCGGCGAAGAGCTGGACAAGGTGATCCATTACTACAAGGAGCCGCATCCTTACTACAATCACGACGTCCTGGTAGTCGGCGCCAAAAATTCCGCGGCGATCGCCGCGCTCGAGCTGTTCTGGACCGGCGCGCGCGTCACCATGCTGCATCGCGGCGCCGGAATTTCCGACCGCGTGAAATATTGGATCAAACCCAATGTCGAAAACCGCATCAAGAGCGGAGAGATCAAGGCCTACTTCCATTCGCAGCTGATCGCCATCCATCCCAAGTACGTAGAAATCGAAACGCCCTATGGGCCGAAGACACTCGCCAACGATTTTGTTTTCGCCATGACGGGCTACCGGCCCGATCTCGATTTTCTTGCTTCCCTCGGCATTCGGCTGGATCCCAAATCGCAGAAGCCCCGTACCAATCCCGATACGCTCGAAAGCGACCGCCCGGGCGTTTTCCTGGCCGGCGTAATCGTCGCCGGGATGCATACCAACGAAATTTTCATTGAAAACGGCCGCTTTCACGGCAAACAGATCGCTGCGGCCATCGCGGAGTCACTCGCATGATCACCAGAAGAAACTTTTCCAAGCTTGCGCTCGGCGCGGCCGCCGCGCCGCTCGTCGCCGCCATCAACTCCAAATTCAACGGTGTTATGATCGGCGCGCAAACCTACAGCTTTCGCGACCTGCCCTCGCTGGATGCAATTGTCGCCGCAATGAAAGAGATCGGCCTGGGCTATGCGGAGTTATGGGACGTGGAGATTCTGCCCAAGGACCGCTCCAAAGTGAAGGCCTGGCGCGAGAATCCGCCCATGGACGAGGTTCGTGGGATCCGCAAGAAATTCGACGACGCCGGCATCGACCTCTATGCATTCAACTACAGCTTTCGCGACGACTTCAGCGACAAAGAGATCGAGAACGGCTTCGTCATGGCCAAGGCCATGGGTGTCTCGCGCATTACCGCTTCGTCAAACGTCGATATGTCGCCTCGCGTCGACAAGTACGCCGAGCAATACAAGATTTATGTCGGCTATCACAATCACGACAGCATGAAGCCCAACGAATTCTCCACTCCCGACGACTGGAAACGGGCGCTCGAAGGCCGTTCCAAATATACCGGCATCAATCTCGACATCGGACACTTCACGGCAGCCAATTTCGACCCCGTCAGCTTCCTTGAAGAAAATCACTCCAGGATCGTCACGCTGCACATCAAAGACCGCAAGAAGAATCACGGCCCCAACATGCCGTTCGGCCAGGGCGATACCAACATCAAAGGCGTGCTCGAAGTGCTGAAGACCAAGAAATATCCGATTCCAGCCATGATCGAGTACGAATACGGCAAGCCCGGCCTGGACACGGTGGCCGAAGTGAAGAAGTGCCTGGATTACTGCAAAGCGGCGTTAGCCTGAGACACTCAGCGCGAGCGCGCGGCGTTGGCGGCTGCGGGTTTGGAAACCTCCACCGGTGTGGGAGCGCCGTTGACCGCTTCGGGTTCCTTGCGAATCAGACCCAGCGCTTTGCGCAGCTCGGTATCGATCTGCTGGCGGATGTCGGCGTTGTCTTTCAGGAACTGGCGCGCGTTTTCGCGCCCCTGGCCGATGCGCTCGCCCTTGTAGCTGTACCAGGAGCCGCTCTTTTCGATGATGTTCTGCGCCACGCCCAGATCGATCAGGTCGCCTTCGCGCGAGATCCCCTCGCCGTAGATGATGTCGAACTCGGCTTCGCGGAAAGGAGCCGCGACCTTGTTCTTGACGATCTTGACTTTGGTGCGATTCCCCACCACCATCTCGCCTTCCTTGATGACGGCGATGCGGCGGATGTCCGCGCGCACGGACGAGTAAAACTTGAGCGCCCGGCCGCCGCTGGTGGTCTCCGGATTGCCGAACATGACCCCGATCTTTTCGCGGATCTGGTTAATGAAAATCAGGCAGGTATTGGATTTCGAGACGTTCCCGGTGAGCTTGCGCATGGCTTGCGACATCAGCCGCGCCTGCACGCCCATGTGGCTGTCCCCCATTTCGCCGTCCAGTTCCGCTTTGGGGACCAGCGCCGCGACGGAGTCCACAACCAGGACGTCGATGGATCCCGAAGTGATCAGAGCGCTGGTGATTTCCAGTGCCTGTTCGGCATAATCGGGCTGCGAGACCAGCAGATTGTCCACGTCGACGCCAAGTTTTCTGGCGTAGAGCGGGTCCAGCGCATGCTCCACGTCGATGAACGCCGCCATGCCGCCGTTTTTCTGCGCTTCAGCGACCACCTGCAGCGCCACCGTGGTCTTTCCGGAAGATTCCGGGCCGAAGATCTCCACGATGCGGCCGCGCGGGAATCCGCCCACACCGAGCGCGGCGTCCAGCGAGATGGAGCCGGAGGAAATGGCCGACACCGGTACGATCGCTTCTTTCGACCCCAATCGTACGATGGAG
>Ga0070741_10015303_pt1 | contig 13023 bp, 11 predicted proteins | sample Coa_R1_4_FD_66440 | JGI IMG/M metagenome (GOLD analysis project Ga0070741, IMG submission 66440) | Surface soil microbial communities from Centralia Pennsylvania, which are recovering from an underground coalmine fire - Coalmine... | ecosystem: Environmental > Terrestrial > Soil > Unclassified ...
CCGACTGGCTGTTGGCCAGGGCATTCATCGGATAAACGACGACAGCCTGAATGCCCTGACCGGAGCCGCGCCGGAGCACGTGGTCGACGATTGGGACGATGTACGTGAGGCTCTTGCCAGAACCCGTACCGCTTGTCAGGACGTAAGACTTGCCCTCCTTCGACTTTTTGATTGCTTCCGTCTGGTGCGCGTGGAGGAGCAGCTGCTTCCCGGAGTGATCCGAATCGGACTTGTCGATCCGGAAGATCTTCTTGCACTCGGCATGCAGAGTGCCGTCGGCGACCAGGTCATCGATCGTCCCGCCTGGCAAGAATGTCGGGTTCAGCTGGAGGAGCGGCTCTGGCCAGAGAGCGCCATCATCCAAGGCACCATCGACCTTCGCCTTGACTCGCGGGTCTGCGATTTTGATGAAGCTGCGCGTGTACCGCGCGTAGTCTTCGACCAAGCGGGTTCGGAGATCAAATACGTCCATGGTCTGGTCGAATCCTGACTCTCTGCCACATTTCGGGCGCGTCTCGACATCTCGAACGGTGCCATATTACCTGCTGAGCCGCATCTGTCAACGAACTGGCAGTTCTTCACCAAACGCTTTTGGGTCAACGAGTTGGCTACCAGAGGCTGTCGCCCTGCCGCAACCGTCAAGGGTGACGCGCCGACCGTTCTCGGCAGGCGCTAAGGTTAGCTGCCTCTAATGACAAAGGAGGTCCTACGTGTTGTGTTCGCCACGGCGTGCTTTTTGGGTGGGGCGGACGGTGACGCGTTCAGTATCCGAACTTTTGAACGTATTCCGTCCCGTAGCCTTGCTCATTCGAACAGACTCGGCATCGTAGCTGGACGTGATGCTCGTCCCGAGAAATCACATCAAAGTTGTTGACCTGCCGACACACGCTGCAGACGACGCCGTCCGCCTTGGGCGCGCGTTCCTTGTTTGCGAGCATCTGCGCGAGCAATCTGAATGTGGACGAAACGGTTCTTCCGAAGAACGAGCACCAGTGATCGAACTGCTGCCTCTTGAACTGGTGGCCGGCCCATGTACCTCGTGGCAGCCCGCTGTGGACGAAACGAACCTCATTAGCGTGCACGGTTCCATTGAGTTCGCCGTACAGGTCCGCGACTTCTTGATCGAGGCCGCCTTCAAGCGCGCCCTCAGCGCGAAGCGTGGCCAACCAGCCGCCATCCCGTTTTCGCCCGCGCATGGTCGGCGGTCTCCATGTTCCGTCCACCCACCCCTGGAAGTCTTCGGGATGTGTGACGAAGTGAACTTGGGCGACGCCAAGTTCAAGCACGCCGCGAAGCGCCTGGAGCGCCTGCTTGTAGTACATGTTCGACGCGAGCATGACCGAGCAGGTTAAATCGCTGTCCACCTCCAAAATGTGCGGCAGAGAATGAAACGCGCCGTCTGAGAGCATCGCGTTCAACACACCATCGAACGCTGCCGCGTATTTCGCCATGAGGCCGAATGCAGCATCGTTCTCGAATTGCGGCACCGTATCCTTAAGCTGCGCAAGATCGTCGGGAGAGCGCAGCGCATTCTCGCGGAACTCTTGCGCCGCTTTGAGGAACCGTTTCCGCCCGTCTTCAAACAGCGACAACGCGTAGTGATTATCGGAGCTCTCCAGGAGCATTCCACCACTAAGGAACTGAACGAGGTCGCCATTCGCGTTCCACAGAGAGATCGGCTCGGATGTGAAAGTTACGCCTCCCGTGCAACCCGGTGGCAATAGAGGTCGTGGCATTTGTGACTGCTCCTGAGCTGTTTTCTCCCCACGCACCCGGTGTTCCTAGAACGAAGAAAAGCGCTGCGATCTCGTCGCCACAGAACGCTTGCTGAATTCTTCCGTCGACTGATCCGTCGTTCGTCCCAGGGGTCTCGGAAGAGTGCCCGCGGAAACGAAGTTCGCGCGTAAGGGTTTTCGTAAACGACCATTCTCGATGGACGTGGTGTCGCGCTGTGTGCCGACAGCGAGCGACGGTCGCATGTCTCGTCAGGCCCAGATTAAGTCGTTCGGGTCCGCGCACGCTGTGGCAGGCTCGGACAGTGCGCAGCACGCTCCTCGCCGATCAGGCTGACGACCCACGGGAGATGATGCGATAGGACGCTCATCTTCCCATCCTGCAGCGCTCGGTAGACCGCATCCATGAGCAGCGCGTGACCGAGGCGCTCCCGCACACGGTCATGAATGAGCACGTCGATCGTCGTGGCCAGCCGCAATTGCGGAAAGCGCTCCCGGCAGATACGCGTTGCCTTCCGTTCGTCGATAAGCGCCGTAGTGGCATGCGCTAGCGCATAGGCAATCGTCGCCGCCTCGCCGTCATCTAGCGTCGACACTGCGGGACCGACGACGAGGTCCTCGAAGTGGGGCAAGGCGTCGTCACCGAGTTCGACGATGTCGAGTACGCCGGACGACGCCAATTCCTTGAGCCGATCGCACGCCTCGCGGCCGTGCAAACGCCCAGATTCCAGTTCGGCCGGCACGACGTCGACGACGGCAACGCGGTTCGGCAGCGCCGCGATGATGTCGCCCGCGCTGCCGGTTGAGATGAGGTTGATCACCGTGCTGGTATCGGCAACCAGTCGCGCGGCGGGGTCAGTCAACGCGGTCGATAACCCCATCGCCCTCGCTCCCTTCGAGCTCCTCGTTGGTGAGAAGCTGCCGCAACTCGATGCGATCAACCCGCAGCAGTCGTGCGAGCTGTCCTTCACTCAGTAGGCCGCGCCGGGCGGCTTCGGCGGCGAGCAGATTCAGGCGCAGGGTGGTGGGTCGGTCAGCTTCGGCCTTCTGCAGGTCCGGCGCGGCGAGGTCGCCCAGCACTTGACGCACCTGCTCGTCGGTGATGCCGCCGTTCGCCTGGAACCAGTCCCAGGTGTCCGGCCTGACGAGGGACAGTTCCTCAAGCCTGCGGACCATCGCCTCGCGCGCGACGCCGAAATAGTGTGCGAGCACGATGATGTGGCGGCGGCTTGCCTTGTTCGAACCTGCGGTCACCTCCTCGAATTTCTGCATCACCGCGCGCGCCGGTGTCAGCAGCGCGCGCCCAAATGAATTCGCATACCGCTCCTCACGCGAATTCGATTTCTCATTTCGATACAGGATCTCCGCCTGGCGGCGCGCAGTGATGAAGTGACCGGTCTCATGCGCCGCAGTCTGAACGCGGCGCTCGCGCCGGTGATTGGCATTGAGCAGAATGCAGGCGCCAAGGGCCTCGTCGTACGCGAACAGGCCTGAAATGCGTCCGTCCAACCGGCGCACATACACGCGCACACCCATCTCCATTTCGAGCAGCGTCACGATGTCGCCGATGGGCGCGTTGCCGAGACCAAGCCGCTGTCGGAATTCCGCAGCGTCATGCTCGGCCTGCGCGCGAACGTCGCCCTTCACAAGCGGCCGCTCTGGTGGGTAGTTGCGCACACGTTGCACGCCTATCAGGTTCTCGAGTTCCACCTCTGCGCGCGCAAGGCTTGCCAGCAGCTCCGCCGCTTCATCCGCTGCGTCATCGTGATCCCCATCGAGCTTGCGGAAACGGGGCGCTAGGTCGACGTGGATAGCCTCCCGGCGCAAAAGCGCGTTCACTGATGTTCCGAACAGCTTCGCCAGCTTCTGTACTTCGTCGATCTTGACGCGGCGCTCGCCCTGCTCGATCGCCACGATGGTGGTCCGCGCGACGCCGATTGCGCTCGCGGCGGCGGCCTGAGTAACGTTCGCGGTTTCGCGCGCCAGGCGGAGCCGCTCCCCGGCTTCAGCGGGCGACAGCTGTTCAAGGGCGCTCATGGACGTCCTCGCATGGCCCAATCGGCCACGAATGAGTCTGGTCCTAAAGACAGCATGAAGGCCTCCCATTCGTCGCGGTGCTGTCTTAACAGCCGATCGAGCCGGTTGCGCGCGTCGGCCGGTGCCAGCCCGAGGGCTCCACCGATATGAAAAGCGGCAACGCCGAGTGCGCCGTCGTGAACCGGCCTGTCGGCCAGTTCCGAAAGATGGTCGAGATGCAGCGCGCCCGCGATTGCGTATTCGCGCAAGGCGCCGGTGATTTTTTCTTTCGCGCGGAAGGACGGCTCTGCACCGTCCTCGAACGCGCGCGTGTTCAGACGCTCCCACACATAGCGCTCCGGCGACTCGCTCAGGCCGGCGGCATGGATGCTCATCCGGCGCAGCATGCACGCGGCACATACGCCACACTGACGCTTGTGGCCGTCGACGCTGACCTGACGCTGACTCTGCCAGCAGGACCAGGTCGACGCCCAGGCATCGTCCGGGCAAGCCGCGACGAACTGACGCAGCGTCTCGCCCTTGGTTTGCCAGATCTGCGGGAACACATAGCGGAGCCGGTGTCCAAGCAGCGCCTCGAGGAATTTCTCCATCCGGCCGGTGAACAGCGGGTGGCTGCGGTAATCCTCGTACGCTTGACCGACGGTAACGAGCGATGGACCGAGCGCGCCCTGCCCGCTCTCCGGCACGATGACTTCGCGCGCGCGGGCAAGATAGGCGGCGATACCGCTGACGAGCGCGAACTTGAACCCACGCGATCGCACAGTCGACTCGACGAACACGCCCTTATTCGCAGTCACGTCGAAGGGCACTGCGGTGAAGGCGTGCCGCTCACGGGCAAGGTTCTCGGCATCCGCCAGGCGCGAACCCAGCCGGACGCGCACGAGACCGCCGTTGATCGATCGGCTGACCAGCGCCGCGACGGCGCGCGAGTCCAGGCCATTGCTGAAGGGAATGACAGCTTCGACGGCGCGATCAAGGCTCAAGAGGCCCTGCTGCGGCACGGCAGCGGATCGCCTGCGCGGATAGAACGCGAGCTCCCAGCTATCGCCGGTCAGGAAATTGAGCGCGTCGACCAGCGCGGCATGCACGCGGCCGTTGTCCCAGCGCGCGACGTCGTGGACTGGCACCGAGAGGTGAAACTGCCGCGGCCAATAATGCGCACGGCGCCGTTGCGCCTTGTCTGCGTACTCAACCGCAGCCGCGACGAGCAGCGCGTCGTACGCGGCGGCATCCCATGCAGCGAAGAAGTAGGATTCGAGGCTGCGGGTCGAGAATGCGATGTTCCCGTCGAGCTCGCAACGGACCCATCCCTTCGGCGTGCGGATTCCGCTCTCGGCAATGTGGACGGACAGCTCATTGTTGACGATGCGCGCCTGGCGGTTCTTCTTCAACGCGACACTCATGGCAGCATCACTCCGTCATCAAGACCGGTCTGCTTCTTCGGCGCGCGCGGCGCGCCCGCGAGATCGGCATTGAGGACGCGCGCGACGAGCGCGTCGAGATCGGCGCCGGCAATGCCGCTCTCGATCCGCCCCCTGACGTTGTTTGCGCGCGGCGCGCTCTCTTTGCGCAGGTAGTGCTCCTCGACCTGCCGGACACCTTTGTTCGCGCGGTCATTGACCGCGGCTTTCACCGATTCGCAGATCAGCGACCAGCCCTCGAGATCAGTCGCTGACAGGGGGGCGACATTGTCCAGAACGGACCGCGCGATTCCGGACCCGGCGAGGGGCCGCAGCGATTCGAACCGGGCGGCAGCGGCGTCAGGGAACAGCAACCGCTCTTCGGCTACGCGTCGCAGTCCGGCGATGAACTCCGGCGACATCTCAGTGCGGCAGTCCTGCTCCAGCGCCGGCACGAGCGCTTCGGTGATCTCCGCGATGGCATAGGAGCGCTTGTCGGCGCGCTCCGCCACCAGCTGCCAACGCCGTCTCATCGGGAGGCTCCTGTGTGGTCCGTCGCTCATCTATTAACCTTCGATGTCAGATTATATCTGAAAGTTTCTGACAATGTCAACATACTCGGGTTGACGACTCAGTTCCGCGCAGTCGAATGCGACGCAAACAATTTAACGACTATAATAATGGTCGTTAAGTGAGATAACGAACATAATAATGGTCGTAACATGAGAACGAGCCGCACATCCATCGTATTGCCGTTGCCAGTTCGACGTGCGCTGCGCAAGCTCGGGCACGACATGAGGGACGCCCGCCGACGCCGCCGTATTCCGTCCGAAGTCTTGGCTGACCGCGCGTCAGTCAGCAAGGCGACACTCGTGAAGATTGAAAAGGGCGACCCGAGCGTCGCGGTCGGGCTTTACGCGACTGTTCTGTTCGCCCTGAACATCGTTGACACGCTGGCCAACGTTGCCGACGTGAAGAACGACGCGGTGGGGCTACAGCTCGAAGAAGAGAACCTCCCACAACGCATCCGTCCGGGCCACGCGAAGAGCGCGCGCGACTAATGGACACCGAAACCCTGGTCTACGTCGATCTGGCCGGCGCAACGCACCTCGTTGGCCGGCTGTGGGCGCGCGCGCGCAAGAACAAGGAAGGCGCGACGTTCGAATACGATCGGACCTGGTTACAACATCCGGCCCGCTTCTCGCTCGAACCCGCACTCAAGCTCGGGCCTGGTCCCTTCCATACGGGCGACGGTATCGCGATGTTTGGCGCGATCGGCGACTCCGCACCGGATCGGTGGGGCCGCGCGCTGATGCGTCGCATGGAGCGGCGCCGAGCCGAGCGCGAGCGTCAGATGCCGCGTACTCTGCGCGAGATCGATTACTTGCTGCTCGTCGACGATGAGGCGCGGCAGGGCGCGCTCCGCTTCGCGCAACAGCCGGGAGGGCCATTCCTGCGGGAGGAAGGCGTCAAACGCATTCCTCCGCTGATTGACCTGCCGCAACTCCTGTCGGCTGCCGAGCACGTCGCCGACGACAAGGACACGGACGAGGAGCTGAAGCTTCTGTTCGCTCCGGGATCATCGCTCGGTGGCGCGCGCCCGAAGGCGTCTGTTATTGACAAGGACGGGCATCTGACGATCGCGAAGTTTCCAAGGCGCGACGACGAATACAACACAGTCGTCTGGGAAGCGGTGGCGTTGTCGCTCGCGCATCGCGCCGGCATCGAAGTTCCGACGGCACGCATCGAAACGGTCGACGGCAAGCAGGTACTTCTGCTGAAGCGTTTCGACCGGCAGGGCGCGCAGCGCGTTCCATTTCTGTCGGCGATGAGCATGCTTGCCGCTAAGGACAACGAAACGCGCAGCTATATGGAACTCGTCGACGCGCTCCGTCAGTACGGCGCTGCCGCACGTCAGGACATGGAGGCGCTGTGGCGGCGGCTCGTCTTCATCATCCTGATTTCGAACACCGACGACCATCTACGAAATCACGGCTTCCTCTATGAGGGCCCGTCCGGCTGGCGACTGTCACCCGCTTACGATCTCAATCCTGTCCCTACGGACGTCAAGCCGCGCATCCTCACCACTGCGATCAACGAGGACGACACGACGGCGTCGCTGCAAGTGGCCCTTGATAACGCCAACTATTTCGGGTTGTCGGCGAAAAACGCCCGCGCCATCGCGGCCGATGTCGGAGCAGCAGTGGTGCGATGGCGTGACGAGGCTGCGGCCTTCGGTCTCGCGAAGTCCCAGATCGAGCGCATGGCGTCGGCCTTTGAGCATGGCGATCTTGCCCTCGCCCGTGGATCCGGCTAATGCAACTTGGTGCGAAGCTCCTGGACCCGTCCGGCGATCATGCCGGCGAGGTCGCGCGCGTCGAACCGCTGCGCATCGACGTAGCCGTCAGTCTCGAAGATGCCATCGACGACGCCATCGTCGGTGCGCACAATCATGACCTTTCGGTGCTCCTTAGCCCAGATCCGCTGTTTGATGGCGCGAAACTCGAGACCACACCAGTTCTTGCGCTGATAGTCGGAACCGGCGACGACAACAACAAGCGTCGAACGCTGGCCGTAGATATTCTGGAGAAGCGTGTCGAGATCCGGCTGCGCGAGCTCGCCCGGATAAAAGGCGTCGTAGAAGACGCTGTTCGGCCCAAGCAGCTGTTCAAGCCGTTGCGCAATCCGGCCGACGAGGTCGCGCTTCTCGCCTGGAAAGGACAACGCCACATCGAAATGATGCGTCTCGATGTCGATGCGCGGACGCCCTGAAAGTATCGGAAGGTTGATCCCGCGCGCCGCGAGTACCTGCGCAAGATCAACTTCCTTGAGCGCCCAATGCGTGTGGAACCGCTCGAACCGGTCGGTGATGCCCAGTTCGCCGCCGGCCTTTTCCCAGTCCGCCGCGGTCAGGAACGGATCGACAGGGACGATCTCATAATCGAGCTTCACGCGATGTCCCGCTGGAAGGATGTGTGTCAACCGGCCAAAAAGCGGCGGCTTGCCGACCGACTCTTCGTACGCAAAAACGCAAGGCAACGTGAGAAGCGTGGCGACGGCGTCAGGTTCGAACGATCCGAACCGCGCCTTTACATCGGCATCCGTGTACTTAAACACACGGTCTCGCTCGAAGGTGATGGGGCTGCCGTTCCACGCATGTTCGGCAGACGATACGAGCAACTGGTACATCGGCCGAAGCGGGCGCGCCTGCGCTTTCGGCAGGCCGATTTCCACGTGCGAGAGAGCGATGTCGGCGTCACGCTTGGCTTCGAGGCCGAAGCGCTCCAACCGTGCCGCATTTCCCTTCAGTCCGGCCGTTGTTCTCAGTGCGTCGATCTGACCGCCAAGACCCTGCATCAGGGTTTCGATTTGCGCATTCACGGTCGTCCGCACCCACTGAACACTTTCGCGGTTAAGCGAACCGGAGTGGGTAAGCGCTGCCAGAAGATCGGATGCGGCCGCATCCGCGAACGATTTGATTTTGGCGCCGGCCACCTCGATGCAGCGCTGGGCCACGGGACCGCCAAGGACGCCTCTTGCCGCTTGCTCGTGCTCGATTCGCTTCCGCGCCTCGCTGAATTCGGCGAGCGCTGCTTCACGTGCCCGGATGAGGACTTTTTCGAGCAGTGCCCGCAGCTCGTCACCGGGAACCCAGGTCATTCGGACATGCTAGCAGGGGACGCGGACCGGCGCGCACGCGCCGTATTGCGTGTGATCGCTTGACGAAGCCGGGTTGGCTGGCGTAGCCGGGTCGCCTGACGGAACAGTGATCTTTACGACTGACCGCGCCGCAAGGAACGCGCGATCGAGATCGGCGCTCGAGGACGAATCATCTCACGCTCGAAACCGAAATCGAGCACATCGTCGATCGCGTTTCTCGAGTCGAGGCCAGTCCTCCCGCCAGTTCGTGACGCTGTCACCGACGCGCTCAAGTACTGCGCGCTGTGGCTCGGTCCCCATGAAAGCCGCCGAACTAAAGGGGGCGCGCGACGGGCTTGATCGGCCGCCGCCCCGAGGCGCAGAGTAGATCCGTGATGGCGGACGAAGAAAAACCTCCCGAAGACTCTCCCGATATCGAGCTGTCGTCCGAGATAGAGTTCGACGACGAGAGCGTTGGCGAGGAAGAAGAACGGCCTCGCATCGATGAGGTCTTGAAGTCTCTGCCGCTGCTGAACGATCTCTACGTCGGGATGCAGGCGATGAACCTCACGATCGTGGACTCAATGATCGAGGAGATGGAAGGGGATCTCCTGGCCGAGTACATGCACCTCGAGCGAACACCGATTCCTAGCGTGATGATTGTCTCGGCGCTCAGCCAGCTGTGGATCTTCGGCGTCTATGAGCTCCTTCGAACGTGGCGGCAGCGCCTACAGGACGTCCTCAAGTTCGCTGACAAGACGGCGACTCTCGCACCCGAGGCGCGCGAGGCCCAGATCGCGGCAAAGGAGACGAGTCTCCACGATCCGACGTACGACCTCGTCGGCCACGCGCCCCACGTCAAGGCATATCGTCGGGCGGTGCTCGACGAGCCATTTCGCGAGAGTCTGCGCACGGCGCTTTACCGGTCGGAGATTCCGTTCCGGCGGATCGAGTCTCTTCGCGTCCATCTCGCGAAGCACGAGATTCCCAAAGCGAAGGGTGTGTACGGCGGTGGCGCCGGATACTCGCGAATCAACTACGACGGGTCGATTGCGTATCACGTGCCGCTCGGTGATCACGAAGTCGACATCATCACGCGGCGCCAGATCGCTGACGATCTGCGCCAGCTTGCGGACGAGCGTCCGCTCTCGATACTGAGCGCAGAGCTCCAGGAAAAGATCAAGCCATTCGCACAGCAAAGCTACGGCATTAAGCGCGTGCTCGCGACGCTCAACGATGGCACCAAGCACGACGTCGCGATCGCCTGGGGCCGTCATCTTGTCTTCGTCCGTGGCTACGGAATGCCGCCTTTCGGCGCCGAGATGATCGTTGACGTCGAGGAGGTGAAGCCCGGTGAGGAACCGGACTTTGAACAGCCTAAAGAAGGCTAATCGGACCGCGAACTCCTCCGTGCGACCACCACGTAGCCCTAGGAGCTAACAAAAGGGTCAAGAATGGCGCACGCCGACGACGTCGAGCGTCAGCGCCTTGCACGTCTACTGCGCTGGTTTCGCAGCGGCCACGAGAGCTTTTTGAACACGATCTAGCCCTTTATGCGATCGCATGTACTTGCCGACGTTCTTCAAGGTGAGCTTCTTGAAGTCCATCGGCCCGCCCGGAACGCCGATCTGGTTCAGATACGACAACAACGCAAGATTAAACAACACCGGCGCCACGTTCGCGATCGGAACGCCCTTCGATGACTGTTTATAGCGCAGTGTCGTAGGTCGGACAGGCATGCCGTGCAAGAACTGATTTCGTGCCCAATAAAGATCGTCGTACAGCGCTTCAGATAGCGTCGCGCGGAATCTCTTTCCGCCGAACGAGATGGTGTAGCGCCTCGCGATGAGCGGCTTTGAAGTGAAAGGCGCGTCGCTTAGCACTTTCTGTACGTGTCGTTTATTCACAGACCCGCCGGGATGACACAGGACCTCAAATGAGCTAACCCACAGCGCAAGACGAGTCCCGATGTCGTTGATGCTGGTGAGACCATCGGCCGGAAACAGCGACGCGTGAAACACGACTTCGAGCGACCGAAATAGACGTCTCAGTTTCGTGCGGTCCGTCTTCCGCAGATAGTGCCGGTGCCAGCACAGAAGCAGTCGATCCAGTAACGGTTCATCGATGATGAGAGACCAATTTGAAGGTTTTCCGAACTGTGCGGCAGGTTGCTGCTGTGGGATCTTGTTGTCCGCTCCCAGCGATGCGCCATTGAGCGTCTGGACCCATCCGCTCTGGCCGGCAATGAAGTATCCGAAGACAAATTGGTCCGCCCAATGCGTGACCCACTGCGCAGCTTGGGGCGACTCCAAACCGGTCGAAAATGCAGCCGTCGTACTGGCGAGTGCGCAAACGTTACGGAAGGCCCGAATCGCGTCGTCGCGTCGAGCGGCGATCGGAACGTTGGACCGTATCAAAAAACATGCTGGCCGGTAGCTCTCACCGCGCGCGGTTCGGAAATCGCCCAGCATCTTGAGAGATGTCGCGTTTCCGGCGTTCGTCGCGAGGTTCTCAAGCCGCGGGTCCTCCCCAGAGCAGATGACGTAGCCGCTTCGTTCGAAGGGCGTCGGAATTGGAACGTGCAGATTTGGCAGCGTGAAAAGGAGATCCCACTGATCGGCCATCCGCACAGCATACGCGCGCGGCAACGCGATCAGACAGCGACTCGCCGACCGACGACCGAGCCGCTCCAGAAAGACGGGTCTTCTCCTGGACGCCCGTCATATAGTCAAGCCTCGACGCTTTCAGCGCCTGCGCGATCTCGACACCTTGCGCCCCGATGTGTCCAGACGGGTGACGCGACTCAACTTGACTGCCCATATGCGCATCAGTAACCTCCGCACGGCCTGACGGATCGTTTAAGTTGGCAAGACCTCCCTCTCTAGCAGGGCACAACTACTCCAATTGCGCCCTGCTACAGGGGGAGATGCGGGTTCGACTCCCAGCTCCGTCCGGCCGCAGCGAACACGTCCAGTCTCAAGAGTAGGTGAAGATGACTGTCGCAGCAGCATGGGTTCGTACGATACGCGATTGCGAAGAACTTGTTTTTGTATCCGACAGCCGGCTGTCCGGAGGCGCTCGCACGTTCGACTACTGCGCGAAAATCCTTACTCTTCCTCGTTCGGATTGTGCTATCGCATTCGCCGGCGAGACAGACAACGCATACCCACTGATGCATCAGCTGGCGCTCGCGATCGACGTTTTTGGACCGCTTCGCGAACGGAGAATGGATATCAGGGAAGTGCGAAGCCATGCGATCAAGATCTTCGACAGCATGTCGTCTTCAATAAGCAGCGCATTCGAAGAGGCGCGTACTCCTGACAATGTATGGTTTCTCTTTGGCGGCTATTCCTGGGTGGCCAAGGAGTTCTTTCTTTGGAAGATTGAGTACTCCAAAGAACGTAAGGGCTTCATTGACGTGCCGGCCGTATTGCTGGCCACTAATTCTGGAGCCAAGAAGGTATTCCTCCTCTCGGAGCGGTCCGCCTTACGTGACAACACAAGTAGGATCCTCGGTCAGGTCGCGTTTGCCGGTGACCAAGGTGGCGAAGGAATGAAGCGCCTTCTAGCTTTGATGACTGAACGCTATCAGCAAGAGCCGAAGATGTTCGATGCTGGGTCGCTAAACCTCGAACCTTTCGAAGTCGTTCGCGACATGCTCCGCGATTCCGCTAGAGCACACTCCATTGGTGGCGCCCCGCAAGTCGTCAAGGTCTACCAGCACATGAACACGCAACCGATAGCAGTCATTTGGCCGTCTGCCAAGGACGGGCAGGTCTTTTTGCAGGGTCGCCCACTGCTCGGCTACGAGAACATCGATTCATGGGTAATCGATCCTGACACGCTCCGTACGTGTGATGCGCGTTCCTTGAAGAAGCAAGACACACCTTGACTGCAGCCTCGTCGGGTTGGCCCGCGTCGCTGCGTAGATCACGCAGCGTTGCTTCCCTTCGACTTTGAAACCAGGACCTCCACAGCTGCGGCCTTGTGTTCTGGCGCGAGGTGCGCATAGCGCAAGGTCATCGCTAGGGACTTATGTCCAAGCAATTCACGAACGGTATTCAGATCGACGCCGGCCATGACGAGTTTGCTGGCGAACGTATGACGCAGGTCGTGGAATCGGAACTGCGTGACCTTCGCAGCCTTCAGAACACCACGCCACGTCTTCTTCACCGCCACGAGCGGCGTCGATTCAGTCGCGCCGCCGAACACAC
>Ga0070741_10015304_pt1 | contig 13022 bp, 10 predicted proteins | sample Coa_R1_4_FD_66440 | JGI IMG/M metagenome (GOLD analysis project Ga0070741, IMG submission 66440) | Surface soil microbial communities from Centralia Pennsylvania, which are recovering from an underground coalmine fire - Coalmine... | ecosystem: Environmental > Terrestrial > Soil > Unclassified ...
TGGTGCCAGGCCAGCAACGCTTTCGATGTGCTGGTTATACCAATTCATACGCGTCTGACTTAAATCGCACAACGCAACCAACTCTGCCACATCGCGATAGGTAGTGGTTATCGCATCAATATACATGCGCGAACGCGATCCGGTACCAACAAGAGCATAACGTTTTCTATCCATCGGTTGCCTCTTTACATTCTCTTTCTGGTTTTATGGACCATATTGTGTGACCGATCACACCTTATTATATGCACTATATTTTCCAAAAAATCAAGTCTTGCTTGTTCATCTTTCCGGCAAGCTCAAAAAAGATATCCTTTTCTTCACATTGACAGGCATATATAAATTCGTTATAATGTGATCGGTCACATTTTTGTTTTGTCCGAAAAGCCTGTATTTATTAACTTCTATTTTAGTCAACCACATTCATCTGCACATTTCAACTAGAGTGGTTCTATCTCTGGGCTTATAGGAATTTCATTCATCACCAACATTTTGCGCGCGCAAAATGTTGGTGATGAATGAAATTCCTATAATGCTTGCCTTCGTTCGTCCCGCCGTGGTGGCGTTTGCAATGATTCATGCAGAAATGAGGAGATATACTCACATGAGTAGACCATCTTACACACGAAGACAGGTTTGCCAATTTGGCTTGAGCGGGCTGGCTGGCCTGACTCTGCTCGACCTGACCGCTTGCGGGAGCGCGACCGGATCGTCTTCTTCAGCTCCCAACGAAACCTTGCAGTTATCTTTTTGGGGCGATGCATCGCGCAATAAGTTGACCCGCAACGCGATTGCCCTCTACCAGAAAGCTCATCCCAATGTCAAGATCAACTCCTGGTTCTCTGACTTCAGTACGTACTTCAATAAGCTGAATACGCAGATCGCTGGCGGCAGTATCCCCGACCTGATCCAGATGGATATGGCTTATGTCGCGCAGTATGTCAATCAGAAGCAACTCCTGGATCTGACCCAGGTCATCTCTGACAAGACGATTGATCTCTCCGATTTTGATCAGAACATGATGGCAAACAGTGAAGATAACAAGGTTCCCTATGGCATTTCTCTGGGTGGCAACTATGAATGCATGTTCTACGATATGGTGCTTGTTCAGCAGGCGGGCCTCCAGCCTCCGCCGACCTCGTGGACCTGGAACGATTTCGCTGACTACGCCGGCAAGCTCTCTCAGGCTCTGGGCTCTCAGAAGATCTATGGCACCCAGGATGTCAGTGGTGCCGTAGATGTCTTTGAGATCTGGGTGCGTCAACATGGCAGAGAGTTGTATACCCCAGACGGCAAGGTGAATTTTACCGTCGATGACGCGTCTTCCTGGTTTGACTATTGGAGCAATCTGCGCAAGGCTGGTGCCTGTCCTCCAGCTGAAGTTCAAGCGGCAGTTACGGGCAGCGGTCCCTCCGTCTCTCTGCTGGCCCGGGGGAAAGCGGTTTTCATGATAGCGCACTCGAACCAGTTCCACGGCTTTCAGGTTCTCTCAAAGCATAAGTTCGCGTTCCAGACGGTTCCCACTGGTCCCCAACCAGGGCTCTACCTCAAGCCGTCGATGTTGATGAGTATTGGGGCAAAATCGAAATATGCCAAAGAAGCGGCCAGCTTCATCAATTTCTTGATCACGAATCCTGATGGTGCCAAGGCTATCGGCCTGGATCGTGGTATCCCGGGCAGTGCCCGTGCTCGTGCCGCACTTGAGCCCGTGCTCAGTTCCGAAGACAAAGCTGTTCTGGCCTATGCGAACCTGGTGGGCGGTCAGGCCACCGCCAAAAACGTCCTGGACCCACCAAACGCGAGCAAGATCCAGACCATTCTTATGAACGTAGCCCAGTCCGTCAGCTTCAACAAACAGTCCGTCACTGCTGGTGCCAACGCGCTCGTCCAGCAAGCCAAACAAGCCCTTGGAGGATAGTTTCAAGCAAGAAAGAAAAGATTCCTCCTCTCAAATCAGCAAGCCGCCCCAGGGGCGGCTTGCTGATTTGAGAGGAGGAATCTTTTCTTTCTTGCTTGAAATCTCATCGTTTAGCATATTGACAAGCTACCCTTGAATAAGTTAAGATTGCCTTGACCAACGTAAGTTTTACTTGAGCATTGTTAACGGAATTCTTGAGGTACAATTCGATGCCTGTAATATGGAATCTTAAAAAATGGCTTGCTGTAGAACATAATATTTATCGTCCATCTCAGTTGCAGGTGCTGCTTGCTGAGAAAGCTGGCGTACAACTTTCGCTGCAAGCTGTCTCTACTTTGTTGAATGGCACGCCCAATGCGCTGCGCCTGCATACGATGCAGGCTTTGTGTAATGCGCTGCACTGCTCGCTCAGCGACTTTTGTGAGGTGCTCCCCGACGGCTCTGCGAGCCAACCCCTTCGTGCTGTAAGTCCAACGAATGCACAGGAACTGCAATCTGATCATAGTTCCTCTGATCTCGTTAGCGATAAAACAATTGACAATGTAGATGTCGATCCGGTAACGCGAGAAATTATCCTGCGTATCCTTCAGGAGCAGGGCCTTATCCCACGTGCTGCCGCCCCTGAAACACCGTCATCTTCTCAACGCCGCCTGATTGGTATGCTCTTCCCCACATGGGCGTGGTCGTTTATTATAGATCTGGCTCGTGGCATTGTTGAGGAAATCGCGCAAACGCCCTACGATCTGGTGCTGTACAGCATTAATGATCGGGACCTTGAAATGGGTGAGCAGGAGGTGGTTGACCGCCTGCGCGCTACCCAATTGACTGCTGGACTCCTGGCCATCTTCCCCAGTCGCGCCTCACGGCCCCTGACCCGGCTCTATGAACAGGGCTTTCCTGTGGTGATTATCGACGACCAGGAGACGCAGACGGTTCCCTGGGTGCGAGCAGATAATGCCACTGGTGCCTATATGGCCGTGCGCCACCTGATCAATCTCGGTCATCGGCGTATCGCGCACATTCAAGGTCCACCCGAGTATCTGGCCTCGCAAGACCGTTATAACGGCTACCGTCGCGCCTTGCTCGAAGCTGGCGTGACGCCCGACCCCGATCTTGTGTTGACCGGTGACTTCACGCCTCCCAGCGGGAAACTCTGTGCTCGCCAGCTTTTTAGCCTTCCTTTAGACAAGCGCCCCAGCGCCATTTTTGCGGCAGCCGATCAGATGGCGTATGGTGTTTTGATGGCCGCTGAAGAGTATGGTCTCTCTATCCCGCAAGATATTGCCCTTGTTGGTTTTGACGATGATACCCCCTCGGCCCATACTCGGCCAGCGCTGACGACCGTCCATCAGCCTTATCTGGAGATGGGCCAGCAGGGCATAAGGTTGCTGTTGTCTATGCTAGACACTCACTCCGTTGCCAGTAGCAAAGAAGCCTCCACCGCCGAAGCAAAGTTTGCCCAATCACGTTACATCCAGCTTCCCACCAGTCTTGTAGTGCGTGCATCTTGTGGTGCTAATTATCGCAGCTCGATCATGACTCCTTCCGATAAGATTGTCCTGGAATAAGCAATACAGCAAATTTTTCAAAAACGGGGCCGAGCCCCGTTTTTGAAAAATTTGCTGCCGGAACAAACTTAAAATCACTCCATATCTGGTCCATTTTCAGAAGGGAGGTTTTCGCTGATGCCCATGTTATACCTATACGCATTCAAAAACGCTGCTCTCGCAGCTAGCGCTTCGCGCTCATTTGAATGTAAGGAAAGATTATTTGTCAACAAAAAGGCACCGCGTGGAATACTATTCCTATCGGGCCTGATGATCCTCACGCTTCTACTGGCTGCTTGCGGCGGCAATGCGACGCCACAGGCGAGCAAAAAACAGGTTCCGCTTTCGATTGTGGGGGTAACCAATGGCGATTGGCCGAAGAATTTTAACCCCTATTCCTCTACCGCCAATAGTGGCGCTCAGGGAATGATCTATGAAACGTTGATGTTTTATAATCGTTTCGATGGCAGTGTGAAGCCCTGGTTGGCTGCGAGCCAGCAACTCTCCAGCGATGCTACTTCGGTCACCTACCACCTGCGTCAGGGTGTCAAGTGGTCGGATGGTCAGGCTTTTACCAGCGATGATGTTTTATTTACGCTCAATCTGCTCCAGAAATATTCAGGCATGGATGTGAGCGGCCTCTGGAACAGCATCAAAACGGTCACTGCTCCTGATGCCAACACTGTCGTCGTCACTTTCAAATCGCCTTCCGCTCCGATTCTCTGGTACCTGGGTGGGCAGACCTATATCCTTGCTAAGCATACATGGTCCAAGGTGAAGGGCGATCCAAGCCAGTACGCTGACCCAGCGCCAATGGGAACTGGTCCTTATACCCTCTCGACATTCACACCTCAGCTCTATACCTTTGTCAAAAATCCGCATTATTGGCAGCCTGGTAAGCCAGAGGTGGAAAAACTGACCTTCCCCGCCTACAATGGCAATACAAGCTCTGAGCTGGCGCTTGACCAGGGTAAGATCATCTGGGCCGGGCTCTACATTCCAAAAATTGAGCAGACGTACATTGCTCGCGATTCGGTGCACAATCATTACTGGTTCCCGGCCAGCGATACCGTCTATCTTGCTCTGAATCTTGCAAAGTCTCCTTTCAACCAGTTTGCCGTACGTCAGGCCATCAGCCTGGCTATCGATCGCGATCAGCTCTATAAGGTCGGAGAGAATGGCTTTGAGCCCGTCGCTCATCCGACGGCCTTGCTCTTACCTTACCAGAAGAACCTGCTCTCTCCCAATTATGCCAATGCCAGCTTTGCCATGAACGTTACCAGGGCAACGCAGTTGTTGGAGAGTGCTGGTTACACGAAAGGCTCTGATGGCATTTATGCAGATAAGAGTGGCAAAAAGTTGTCCTTTGGCTTGAATGTGGTTGAAGGCTGGACCGACTGGATTACTGATTGCCAGATTATCACGACGAATCTCCAGGCCATCGGCATCAAGGTGACCGTGAATATCCTGAACTATGACGCGTACTATAGTAATTTGCAGCAAGGGAAATACGATATTTCCCTGTCCTCGTCAACGCCTGGCCCAACACCTTACTACTGGTTCAATGCGGTGTTAAATAGCGCGAACTCGGCCCCTGTTGGGCAGAACGCGAACTCCAACTTTGAGCGCTGGCAGGACCCTTCCACAGACAAGTTGCTCAGTACGCTCGCTGGTGCAGTCGATACCTCCAGTCAGCAGCAGGCTATGGCCGGCATCGAAAAGATCATGGTTGATCAGCTGCCCGTCATTCCATTAACGAATGAGCCTTACTGGTATGAGTACAACACTGCTCACTTCACAGGCTGGCCCGACTCTGATCACCCATATGCCACGCCTGCGCCGTATATGGCCCCGGACAGTGAGGTTGTGCTTTTGAATCTTCACCCTGTAGATTAATCGTGATAGTTATATTTTCTACAACCATCGCTCTTCGAGCGATGATTGTAGAAAATACAGTAACTCTTCGGGTCCGTGCGACCATCCCTGCGGGGGTCGGTGAATGGGTGCCAGTCCTACCACCGCAAGGGATGGTCGCTACGCGGAAAGGGGAATCTGGATGCGTCATTTGCTGCGTCGCATCGGCTTTTATCTTGTGGCGCTCTGGGCTTCAGTCACGCTAAATTTTCTTATCCCGCACCTGTCGCCCGGAAGCCCTGTTCAAGCGTTAATGGCTCGCATGAGGGGAAGGATCACGCCACAGGCAGAACATGCGCTGGAGATCGCTCTTGGCGTCAATCATGATCCTTTGTGGTCACAATATCTCCAGTATCTCGATAATTTGCTGCATGGCAACCTGGGAACTTCCGTCTCCTATCTCCCTATGCCCGTCTCGGCTGTGATTGCTCAGGAGATGCCGTGGACGCTCACCCTTGTCGGGGTATCTCTAGTGATCAGTTTTGTCGTGGGCACGCTGCTGGGCGTGATTATTGCCTGGCGGCGTGGGGCGAAGCTGGATACGGTGTTGCCCCCGCTGTTTACCTTTCTTTCCGCCATTCCCTATTTCTGGCTGGCGCTCATATTGCTGTATATTCTCGGCTATCGCCTCAACTGGTTTCCCCTCAACGGCGGCTACGATACGGATACCGTCGTGCCGAGCTGGAGTCTCGACTTCTTCTGGAGTGCGGTCCAACATGCTATTCTGCCCGCGCTGACCATCGTTATCAGTTCTATTGCGGGATGGTTGCTCGGTATGCGTAACACGATGCTCACGACATTGTCAGAAGATTACGTATTGCTGGCCGAGGCGAAGGGGCTGAGCGAGGGACGTATCATGTTCTGGTATGCTGCGCGCAACGCGATCCTGCCGAACATCACCGGTTTTGCGCTCTCGCTGGGTTTTGTGGTGAGCGGCTCCTTGTTGACCGAAATTGTCTTCTCGTATCCCGGCCTGGGTTACGCGCTCTTGCAAGCCATTGATAATCTCGATTACGCTTTGTTACAGGGTATCTTCCTGATTGTTTCTGTGGCTGTACTGGCCGCGAACTTCCTGGCCGATCTGCTCTATACGGTGCTTGATCCCCGTGTGCGTATGGGAAGGAGTTAGCAGATATGAGTACTATTCCGTCTCCTGAAGTCGAAGCGCTTGCTCCTGAAGCGGCGCTAAGTACTCTTCCTGCGAAGGTACATCGCTGGCGCGATGTGCTGCATATCTTCACACAGAACCGTAAAGTGAGCCTGGGCCTGTATATTCTGCTCTTTTTCATCCTGGTCGCGATCTTCGGGCCGCTGATTGTGAGGGGAAATCCCAACGCCTTTAGCAAGGATGTGCTGTTGCCTCCTTCGCCCGCGCACTGGTTAGGTACCTCGCAGACGGGGCAGGATCTGTTTATTCAGGTGGTCGATGGCGCGCGAGTCTCGATCTCGCTCGGCCTGCTGATTGGTCTCGTCTCGACGCTGCTCTCGGTCCTGATCGGTCTGGCTGGCGGCTACTTTATGGGCTGGATTGATGAAGTGCTCTCTCTCTTCACCAATGTATTCCTGGTGCTGCCTACCGTACCCCTGGCAATCGTCCTGGCGGCATTTCTGGCCTATAAGGGGCCGCTCACGATTGCCTTTGTCGTGATTGTCACGGGCTGGTCGTGGAGTGCGCGCATCTTGCGTGCGCAGACCCTCTCGCTGCGCAATCGCGATTTTGTGGAGGCAGCTCGTGCCTGCGGGGAGACAACCTGGCGCATTATCTTTTACGAGATCTTGCCCAATGAAATTGCTATCATCGCTGCACAATTCCTGGGGACCGTCATTTACGCCATTCTGGCCGAGACGGGATTAGAATTCCTGGGACTCGTTGATCTCAATACGGTGAGTTGGGGAACAATGCTCTACTGGGCGCAGAACAACGATGCTCTTATGCTCGGTGCCTGGTGGTGGTTCCTGGCTCCTGGCCTATGTATCGCTGTCCTGGGTGCAGGGCTGGCCTTCATCAATTTCGGCATCGACGAAATGGCCGATCCTCGCCTGAACAGTTCTTCTCTCAGGAAAGCAGCGAAGCTCAACAAAAAAAGTACAAAGAAGTGAAAGAACATTCTCAAATTCGTTTTCGTTTTTCAAACAGAGCCCTTGGGGCTCTGTTTGAAAAACGAAAACGAATTTGAGAATGTTCCCCTAAGTCTGGAGGATCGTATGCACTATGTCCTGGGCGTTGATGGAGGGAATAGCAAGACAATTGCACTGGTAGCATCCCTCGATGGGACGATCCTGGGAGCGGGAAGGGGAGGCTGTGGTGACATCTACAATGCCCACCCTATCGTGGGACAAACCAACGCTGATGCGGCTCTTGCCAATATCGAGTTTGCTGTTCTCAACGCATTAGAGGTTGCAGGCGTCAATGCCAGCGATCTCGTAACCGCGGTCTTCAGCATGGCCGGCGCTGATTGGCCGGAGGATTTCGTCTTTTTACGCACGGCGCTAGCGCAGCGCGGCTTTGGTCGCACGATCATTGTACAAAATGACGCGTTGAGTGTATTGCATGCGCGCTCTTCGGGAGCAACGGGTGTTTCAGTTATCTGTGGCACCGGAGGAGCTACCGGGGCGCGTGGACCCGATGGTCGTGTCTGGCATTCAAGCTTCTGGCAGGACCAGGTGCAAGGAGCTGGAGATCTGGGGCAGCAAACACTGAATGCCGTCTACCGTTCGGCGCTTGGCATTGAGCCACCGACATCGCTCACACAACGGGTACTCGACTTTTTTCACCAGAATACAGTCGAAGAAGTGCTGCATCTCTTTACCAACCGACTGAAGCGTCGTCCTTCCCAGCGCATCGATCACCTGACCCCATTGCTTTTAGACGAGGCAGAGGCCGGGGATGAAGTTGCGCGGCGCATCGTGCAGGGGCACGGAACCGCTCTTGGCGATTACGCATTGGCGGGGGCGCGCCATGTCGGCATCGAGGGAACAGCCTTCCCCCTCGTCTTCGCCGGAGGCGTCTTCCGACATCCCTCCTCGCTGCTGGCCGACACAGTCATCGAACGAGTGCATACAACTTCGCCAGAAGCGCGGCCCATGCGCTCGCGCTTTGAGCCTATCATCGGCGTACTTTTTACTGCTCTAGAAGCAGCGGGCGTCGAGATCGATGATCAACTTGTAGAGAGACTCGTCCCTACAATGCCGCTTTCGACATTATTCGTAACCGTCCCCGATTAAAACAAATGACAGGTCAAACCCCATAAGCCATATGGGAAGACAACGCCTTTCAAAAACTGCTTTCGGCAGTTTTTGAAAGGCGTTGTCTTCCCACACCATTTCCGCTTTTTGCATCTCCAAAAGAAGGATAACACAGAGTTGTAGAAAATTTGTTCCTCATCATTGAGGAGAAAGGAAAACGGATGAGCCAGAACATGTATCGGCAAGGCGACCTGTTATTCGTGAAGATCGAGAGTTTACCAAACAATCTCAAAGAACGATCAAATATGGTCATTGCCGAGGGAGAAGTGACCGGGCACAACCATCGGCTCTCGGAGGGCCGCGTGCTGGAAAATCGGATGGGAGATCTCTTCCTGCAAGTTGCGCGCGCCGCTCGCGTTCTGCACCAGGAACATCACACCATTACCCTGCCGCCGGGGCGCTATCGCGTCGTCCGCCAGCGCGAATATACTCCTGCTGCTCCTGCAAAAATTCGGGAGGTACGTGACTGATGGCAGAGCCCTCCTCCGGGGCGCTGCTCAGTGCGAAACTGACGAGAGGGCAGACGTATCTAACTACCGAACAAAGAACTGCCCTTCATCGGTACATGCGAGCCAGGAGAGCAGCGGTGCTCTCCTGTGCTTCTGTGGATGAGCAGGAAGCCGAAGCCCTTCTGCGCCAGGCCTATCACATGGTCGGGCTGGAGCCGCCTATCATCCGCTGGTTCGATTCGCCGTTGCAGTTTGCCCAGGCTTTTTCGCTTCGCTCTGACCAGAGAACAGAGGCCGAACTACAAAGCGAAAGAAGGCGTCTGTGGCCGACGGTCACCGATCTGCTCTGGGACGGGGAAATCGCAAACGTGCCCCAGGAGCTTTGGAATCTTTGTACCACGCAGGTGCGAAGGGTGCAAAACGAAGATACCCTGTTTGAGACCAATATAGCGACAAGTCTTACGCGGTTGATACTCAATGACCTGATAATAAGAGGATTCCACCTCGCAGAAAATGTAAGGATGTTCTCGACCCACGAGAGTGTGAAAGCGTACTTCCAGGTGCGTATATTGGGCTACTACCGATTTTTCCACGAAGTCTTCGAGGAAAACGACCTGATTCATATGGCGCGCTTCAACGAGATGGTCAGCGGCTATCATGCAGGCTGTAAGGAGGTGCGGCTGGTGCGCAAGCCGATTCGCCTCAAGCTCGATAGGCAGGGACGTTTCCATAGCGATGACGGCAAGTGCATCGAGTACCGTGACGGTTGGGGGTTTTACGCCTGGCATGGGGTACAGGTATCAGAAACACTGATCCTCCGCCCCGAGCGTCTCACCAGAAATGATTGGCAGAGAGAGAGTAATATTGAAATGCGGCGCATCATGCAGGAGCGCATGGGGGGCGAGCGTCTGATCGAACTGCTTGGAGCCCGCAGCATCAATCAAGGCGAACGCGGTGAACTGTTTGCCGTCGATCTGGACAATGATCCCGAGCGCGTAGCCCATTATGTCCATGTGAAGGACCCCTCAACGGATCGTGAGTACTATTTGCGCGTCCCCCCATTCATTCAGCGTGCAGACGACGCTGTTGCCTGGACCTTCGGGCTACGCGACCACACATATCAACCTATAGAGGAGGCGTAGGTATTGCCGGGGTCGCCCGCTATTTGTCCGCAAACAGGGAAAAAGAGGGAAATTTGCCCGGTAAATGTACGGTTTTTGCGGTTCTCAGGGCGTGATTTTGGAGTTATGATTTGAAATAAAGAGAGATGAAACTGTTGTGAGATGCTTTTCATCCCTGCCGAGGACAATCCTTGCGGCTATTGCCTCTTAGCTCGCTCTGCAATAGCCACAAGGATTGTCTGTTTCCCATATTACTCGTTAAGAGAACTCTTCTGAAAACTCCATGAAGATCAAGACACATCCTCTTCTGGAAGAAGAGGATGTGTCTTGATCTTCATGGAGTCTTTCAGAAGAGTTCTAAGCTACAGCAAACCCTCCCAGGGAGCGGTTCCTGCGACACCTTCCTTGTGATTCTTCGACCCCGAAGCTACTCCTGCTACTTCGTGTTTAGCTTCTGTCTTCTTTGATCGGATGATGAGAAGTGGCATCCGCGTAGCGTGGAGCACACGTTCTGTCACGCTTCCCATGATCCAGTGTTCCAGTCCACCACGTCCATGTGTTGCCATCGCGATCACATCACATCCCTGGAAGCCTTCGATCTCTTCCATGCCTTCGCCCATTTCCGCTGCTTCGATGACAGCACCTGCAATATCTGTATCAACGATCACAGATGTTGTAACTTTAATGTTTGCTACCGCTTCATCCCCTTCCTGCATACGTTGTTGCTGCGCTTTCAGGTAAGCGGCGGCGGCTGCAATAGCCTGAGCCTTCTCTGCTGTGATCAGCTCGTAGTGCTCAGCGTCTTCTTTGACGGGCATAGTCAGGACTCTTAGCAGGTGTAATTCTCCACCGAGTGGTGCTGAGAGGGATGAGGTCAGGGTGGCAGCAGGGACCAGCGCTGATTCCGAGAGCGCAGAGCCATCCAGTGTGACCAGGACGCGTACCGGGCGCATACCCAGGGGGTGCATATTGGTTGGTACTCCTGCCCCTTCACGCAGAACCAGTACCGGAACCGGGCTGTGACGCGCCACCTTTTGTGCCACACTACCGAGCATCCAGCGTTTGAAGCCGGTACGTCCGTGACTGCACATGACGATGAGATCGACCTGTTGTGAGCTAGCAACCGAGAGAATGGCCTCTGCCGGTACACCTTCTGCCAGAGCCGTAATGGTTGCAACCCCTTTCAGCTCCTTTGCGGCGGCCAGCGTTGCCAGATACTCTTTGATCGAGTTCTGTTCCTGCAACATGGCTTCTGGCATGTTCAGTGATGCCTCCATCGACTGCCAGGCAAAGTCTAGCGGCATTGTGTCTACCTGGAGTAATAATACTGATCCTCCAGAGGCTCGGGCGATACTGGCAGCCACCGGAATAGCCTGCTCGGCTCGCTCTGACCCATCAAGTGGGACTAAAACCTTCTTAAACATGATTCCAACTCCTTCCTGCATCTCTCCATTGTGAGCGGGAGGTTATCTGAGCGCGTGGCTCACTTTCTCCAAGAATGGTTCTTTCTTAGCTGTCATATCCATTGGTCGCACGACGAGTATTGGCAATTTTGTGGCGTGTAGCACACGTTCGGTGATACTACCAAGCGTCCAGCGTTGTAGCCCGCCTCTGCCGTGTGTTGAGATGGCGATGACCTCACATCCGCCAGATGTTCCTGCTTCACGATTTTCGGCCGTATGGATCAATGCTCCTGCTATATCGTTGTCAAGCGCTACAGACCAGCTTACCCGAATGTCTCGCTCCGCAATGGCCGGGGCTACATAGCCTTCCTGTATTTGTTGCGCAGTCTGTCCCATGTAGCGTTTTGCCTTAGAAACGTCGCTAGCACTGTGTAAGAGATGCTCCACATCTCTGTTACCTTCAGTCGATGGCTTGACGACCCTCGTCAGGTGGACGACTTTTTCCTGTCCCGGTGCTGCGAGTGCGTAGAGCAGATCTGCTGCCGGTTCGAGCGCAGCTTTGGCGTGGATAGAGCCATCTAGCGGCACCAGAACTCGCAATGGTTGTGTCCTATCATCTCCCAGGAGTGTTGCGCCCTCGCGCAACACCAGAACTGGTACACTGGCATGGCGCGCGATTTTTTCCGCGACACTACCCATGATCCAGTTGACCATTCCAGTGTAGCCATGGCTGCACATCACAATCAGGTCAACGTTGTAGGTTGTGGCAACTGCGAGAAGGGTCGAAGCTGTCGGACCAAACTGAGCCACTGTTGTTGTTTTGACGCCTGCCAGCATTGCAGCAGAGGCCACATCATTCAGATAGGAAGAGGCATCCGCCAGATTGGCATCAACTGCAGTTTGAGCCATTGTTGGATATGGTGCTGTAATCGCAGGCCAGTACTCTGTGGTGAGACTGACAACTCTGACCAGAACCAGTGTCCCACCAGTGTTGCGTGCGAGCCGCGCGGCAAGAGGGAGGGCAGTTTCGGCTCTGCGGGAGCCATCGAGCGGTACGAGTATAGTTCTTAACATAGACGTGTTCTCCTTTGTACACGAGCAACATTCCTGCTGGAAATGTCACTGGTTTCTTCTCACCTCAAAGAAAGTTTACAAAAAAAGACTCACATGCCTGTCACGACCGCTCTTCTTTGTCTCACGTCCTCATCACAACTTCATCCGTAACCATTTGTATGCACTCGTAACAGAAGATATATGGTCTATATAGTAATATATTGCGTTCGTAGTGTATATTGTGTAAGTAAGTAGTTTCTGAACATTCTTGTTTAGACTAACGACGATCCGCCAGAACTCCTGGTGGAGTTCTGTGAGAGGAGCGAGGACCAATGAAAGAGCCAGAAAATCTGTTAGATGGGGGCCAGCGGAGG
>Ga0070741_10015306_pt1 | contig 13022 bp, 12 predicted proteins | sample Coa_R1_4_FD_66440 | JGI IMG/M metagenome (GOLD analysis project Ga0070741, IMG submission 66440) | Surface soil microbial communities from Centralia Pennsylvania, which are recovering from an underground coalmine fire - Coalmine... | ecosystem: Environmental > Terrestrial > Soil > Unclassified ...
AAACACCGCGGCCTGAGCTACTTCCTGCTGGACATGAGCCTGCCCGGGGTGGAGGTCCGGCCGCTGCGCCAGATCACCGGTGAGGCGGAGTTCAACGAGGTCTACCTGACCGACGTCCGGGTGCCGGCCTCAGCGCTGCTGGGCACGATCGGGCAGGGCTGGAAGGTCGCGATGACCACGCTGGCCAACGAGCGGGTGGCCCTGGGCGCCCGTCCGGCCCTGCGCCGCAGCGGGCCGATCGGGCAGGCCGTCGAGGTGTACCGGCGCGCGGTAGAGGAGGGCCGGGCGGACGCCGCCGTCACCGAGCGGTTGATGCTGCTCTGGACCGCCGCCGAGGCCGCGAGGCTGACCAACGCCCGCGCGGCCGCGCAGATCGGCCGTGAGCCGGGCCCGGAGGGCTCGATCGCGAAGCTGCAGATGGCCGAGCTGAACAAGGCCATCTACGAGCTGTGCGTGGACCTGTCGGGTAGCGACGGGCTGCTTATCGACTCCTACGCCGAGACCGCGCCGGACTTCGCCGCGGTGCACGGCGGCGCCGATGTGCGCAAGGCCTACCTGCGCTCGCTGGCCAACTCCATCGAGGGCGGCACTTCCGAGGTCCTGCGCAACATCCTCGGCGAGCGGGTGCTGGGCCTGCCCGGCGAGCCGAGGGTCGACCGGGACATCCCGTGGAAGGACGTCAGACGTTCATGAGCATCTCGTTCGACTTCACCGGCCGGACCGTGCTGGTCACCGGCGCCGCGCAGGGCATCGGGCACGGCATCGCATCGCTGTTCGCGTCGTCCGGCGCGAAGGTCGCGGTCCTCGATCTGAACCCGGACGCGCTGGCGTCGGCCTGGGGCGAGCGCACCGACTGGGCCGCGCCCATCGCGGTGGACGTGGCCTCGGCTTCCGATGTCGCCGCCGCCGTCGAGGACGTGGTCGGCTGGGCCGGCGGGCTGGACGTGGTGGTCAACAACGCCGGCATCACCCGCGACACGATGATCTGGAAGATGACCGACGACCAGTGGCGGCAGGTCCTGGACGTGCACCTGGGCGGCACCTTCGCGGTCACCCGCGCGGCCATCCCGCACATGCGCAACGGCGGCTACGGCCGGATCATCAACGTCACCTCGTTCACCGGCCTGCACGGGAACATCGGCCAGGCCAACTACGCCGCCGCGAAGGCCGGGATCATCGGCTTCACCAAGACCGTCGCCAAGGAGGTGGCCCGGTTCGGCATCACCGTCAACGCCATCTCCCCGAACGCGGCCACCGCGATGGTCAACGCCGTCCCGGAGCCCCAGCGCGCCCAGCTGGCCGCGGCGATTCCACTGGGCAGATTCGCCGAGCCGCAGGAGATGGCCCCGGCGGTAGCGTTCCTGGCCAGTGAGCAGGCGGGGTACATCACCGGGGCGGTGCTCCCGGTCGACGGTGGGATGGCGATGTGAATCTTGACGGTGCTTCAGCGCTGGTGACCGGCGGGGCGTCCGGGCTGGGCCTGGGCACCGCCCGGCGGCTGGTCGCCGACGGCGCGCGGGTGGTGATCTGCGACCTGTCCGGCTCGGACGGCAAGGCGGTGGCCGCGGAGATCGGCGCGACGTTCGTGCCGACCGACGTGACCTCCTCGGACGACGTGACGACCGCCGTGGAGACCGCGGCGGACCTCGGACCGCTGCGGGTGGTGGTCAACTGCGCCGGCATCGTCGACGCGACCAAGGTGATCGGCCGCGACGGCAAGGCCGCCGACCTGGCGATCTTCAGCCGGATCGTGAACGTCAACCTGGTCGGCACGTACAACGTCATCCGGCTGGCCGCCGAGCGGATGGTCACCAACGAGCCGGTGGACGGCGACCGCGGCGTCGTCGTCTGCACCTCCTCGGTCGCGGCGTTCGACGGTCAGATCGGACAGCCCGCGTACACCTCGTCCAAGGCCGGCGTGGCCGGGATGACGCTGCCGCTGGCCCGGGAGTTCGCCCGACACGCGATCCGGGTGGTCACCATCGCCCCGGGCATGTTCGGCACCAACATGCTGGGTGACCTGCCCGAGGCGGCGATCCAGCGGCTGGCCGCGTCCATCCCGCACCCCTCCCGGCCCGGGGACCCGGCGGAGTTCGCCGACTGCGTCGCGTTCATCATCCGCAACGGCATGATCAACGGCGAGACCATCCGGCTGGACGGCGCCGTCCGGATGGAATACCGGTGAACGCTGGTCCAGCGCCAATCTTCTCGGTTAGACAGGCAGCGGATCTGAGACTGCCGCCTCCTCGGCCCTGATCGCGTTCAGCAGGGCCACGAACATCACGCCGAACCACACGGTGAACACCGCGATCGGGATGTACAGGGAGAAGAGACCATTCCACGCGAATGGACCGTTCTTGAAAAACGGGAGCACAGCGGCCGGTAGGAAGGTCACCGCAGAGAAGATGTTGAAGTAACCGACCCAACGGGCGAACACCGGGCGCTCACTCGTATCCCGCAGCGCGACCACCGCGATCGCGACACACTGGGCGATGGCCGGCGTGGCGATACCCACGAACGGCAGCCACCCCAGGTCATTCAGCATTTTGATGGTCTCGATCGACCGCTCCGTCGGTCGGTACGCGGCGGTCTGCCAGACGAACACCGGCAGCACGAACAGCAGAAAGCCGATGGCCCCAGAGCCGAGCTGGGTGAACGTCATCGGCCCGGAGCCACCCTCGCCCCGCCGCAACTGCACCGAGATCACTGCGGCCCACGGGAACAGCAGAGTCGAGGCGAGCATGGTGACCGCAAGCCCCGCCCGGATACTCATGGTGTGGTCGGCGTAGAAGGCCGCGATCTCCGCCGAACTCAGTCCCGGCGAAGGAGGTGGGAAGAACCCGGCGATCAGCCAGAATCCGAGCCCGAACACCACCATGAACAGAGGTCCGCTCCACGCGCACCACCGCTGCGTCGTTGCCGTCATCCTGTTGTCACTCTCCGCTGCAAGGGGTTGTTGAGAGCGTGCGCGTCGACCTCAGAGGAATCCGTGCCCGCCGAGCCAGTTCTCGACCAGCTCGACCGCATCACCGAGCAGGTGCCGCTGGTCGGGTCCACTGAAGTAGTGGTTCGCCTCCGGGATCACGTGAAGTTGCTTGTCCGTCGCGGCCAGCGCGGCGAAGGTCTCTCGGGGATGACCGATCGGCACAGCATCATCGCGGCCGTTCTCGATCACCAGGCTCGGCACCGTGATGCGGGCAGCGGCGGTCACCGCGTCGACCTGCGCATCGTCGTAGCTCCACTGCGAGAGCCAACTCCGGGTCGTCGAGTACCGGGCGAGCCCGCTGGGGCTGTCGTTGACGAGCTTGGGGCTTCCCATGTAACAGCGCCCGGGGGTGCGCCCGTTGGGATCGACGGACGGATCCAACCAGCGCGGATCGGCCATCGTCCCATGCACCACGAAGGACCGCTCCGCGTCGGCGTCCTGGCTCCGAAGCGCGGCGAGAGTGCGCTTCGCGTAGGCGGTGATCCTCCGGTTACGAGCGACCTGCCGCTCGCGGTACTCCGCGATGTAGGCGGGGTCGTAGGGAGGCTGGTGCGGGTTCGCCGGGTCGTAGAGGTTCCATTCCGGATCGCGGTTGTCCGGGTCCGCCTCGTCGGTAACCGACGGATCGAGGAACTCCGTCACCAGGTGATGCCGGCTACGGTGTGCGGCGACCAGCATCAGACCGTCCGCCGGTAGCAGCTCGGTCTCGGACAGAGCCGTGGGCTCGTCGGCAGAGGTCCGCTCGATGAAGGGTTTCTGGGCCTCCGCCTGGTAGCCGGCCATCAGCGACCCGCCGCCACTCCATCCGCACAGGACCACCTTCTCGTAGCCAAGGCGTTCCTTGGCGTCCCGGACACAGGCGGCCAGATCGAGCAGCACGTTCTCCATCTGTAGTGCGGCGTCGCCGTTGGAGTACCGCGTGGCGCACGCGACGACGGGGATCCCCGCCCGGGCGAGAGCAGAGAAGAACGGTAGGTAGCCCGGAGAGCCGATGGGATGCATCGCGATTACGGCCGTCGAGTGCCGAGCGTCGTCGACCAGGTGTTGCGCCTGCAGGGCGACGACATCGTCGATCGAGCCGTACACGTCCTTGCGAGTGTGCCCGGACCGCTGCACGACCAGATAGGGCGTCCGGGTGTACTTCCGACTCACAGCCGATGGTTCCCTTTCGTTCGTATGGCGATGCCAGCCATGACCGGCATCGCCACTCGCAGGATCACAGCTGCGCGGACACCGACTTGATCGACAGGAACTCCTCGATGCCGGCCCGTCCACCCTCGCGGCCGTAGCCGCTGACGCCCTTGCCACCGAACGGGCTGTAGATCATGTGGTTTCCCAGCCCGTTGATCGACACCGAACCCACTGTCAACCGCTTGGCCAGCGTGTGGCAGCGGCTGATGTCCCGGCTGAACACGTAACCGGACAACCCTGCCTCCACCGCATTGGCCACCGCCACCGCCTCGTCGTCGTCGGCCACCCGGGACACCGTGGCCACCGGGCCGAAGATCTCCTCGGCGGCCAGCGGGCTGGCGGGCGCGACGTCGGCCAGCACGGTGGGGGCGACGAAGGCGCCGGCCGCGAAGTCGCCGCCGAGCCGCTCGCCACCGGCGACGACCCGAGCCTCCCCGGCGTCCACCCCAGACTTGATCATGCCGATGATCCGGTCCGCCGACGACGTGCTGATCACAGGTCCGACCTGCGTCTTGTCGTCCAGTGGATCACCCACCACGAAACCGGACGCCACGGCCGCGAGTTTCTCCACCACCTCGTCGTACACCCCGGGCTGGGCCAGCACCCGGTTCGGCGAGGTGCAGATCTGCCCGGCGTTCTGCGCGATAGCGAACTGGGCGACCGCGGCGACCGCGGCGTCTACATCGGCGTCGTCACAGATCAGCACGCCGGACTTGCCGCCGAGTTCGAGCACCACCGGCGTCAGGTTCGCGGCGGCGGCGGCCAGGATCTTCCGCGCGGTGCCGGCACTGCCGGTGAAGCTGATCTTGTCCACCCCGGGGTGAGAGACCAGGGCGCTGGTGCCCTCCGGACCGGCGAGCACGATGTTCACCACGCCCGGCGGGATGCCCGCCTCCAGGCAGAGCCGGCCGAACAGGATCGACGAGTACGGCGCCAGCTCCGGCGGTTTGATCACCACGGTGTTCCCGGCGGCCAGCGCGGGTGCGGCCTTCATGCCGATCTCCCAGACCGGGCCGTTGAACGGCACGATCGCGGCGATCACGCCGTACGGCTCGGGGATCGTGTAGTTGAAGTCCCAGGCGCCGATCACCTCACCGTTGAGTTTGTCCGCCCAACCGGCGTAGTAGTCGAACCACTCGGCCGGGCCGACGGCGGCCATCTGCGCGGCGTAGACCACCGGCATGCCCGACTCGTACGTCGAGAGCGCCGAGAGCTCGGCCGCCGACTCGTTGATCTTTCGGGCCAACTGCTGCAGCAGGTAGCGGCGCGCCATCGGGGCCAGCCCGGACCACACCGGAAATGCCTCGCGGGCGGCGGCCACGGCCGAATCCACCTCTTCCGAACCGGCGAGTTCCAGCGAGCGGGACTGGCCGGTGGCCGGGTTGACGTGCGGCAGCGGCCCACCAGTACCGCTCTTCAGCGCGTCGCCGCCGATCAGGTGGAACGTGTCGGGGATCGTCAGGGTCATTTGACCAGGCACCCCGCGTCCACCGGCAGCGAGATGCCGGTGATGTACCGGGCCTCGTCGGACGCCAGGAACAGCAGAGCGTTCGAGATGTCGACGGGCTCCACCCACGGCGCGTCCATCACGTGCATGGTCTTGGCCGCCGCCGCGAACTTGTCCAGGTTCGGCTCCGGGTCGCCCTGCAGGAAGGACGCCATGGTGAAGTCGTTGACCATCATGTCGGTGTTCACGTTCGACGGGGCCACCACGTTGACCCGGATCCCGCGCGGGGACAGCTCGTGCGCGAGGTTCTTCATCAGGCCGACCACGCCGTGCTTGGCGCTGATGTACGGCCCCACCCCCGGCGCGCCCTTCAACCCGCCGATGGACGCGGTGAGGATGATCGACGCCCCGGCCTGCAGGTGCGGCAGCGCGGCCTTGACGGTGCGCCAGACGCCGGTGACGTTGACGTCGAACACCGCCTGCCACTGCTCGTCGGAGATCGTGTCGATCATGCCGTAATTGATGATGCCGGCGTTCGCGCTCACGATGTCGAGCCGGCCGAACTCGGCGATGCCCTGCTCGACCAGTCCGTCGAGGTCCTGCTGGTTGCGGACGTCGCCCTCGACGGCGATGATGCGCCGGTCCAGCGCCTCGACCGCCTTGACCGTCTCGGCCAGATCGTCGGCGGAGGCGGGCGGGGCCATGTACTCGGGGATCTCCCGGCAGACGTCGATCGCCAGGATGTCCGCGCCCTCCTCGGCCAGCCGGATGGCGTGGCTGCGGCCCTGACCGCGCGCCGCCCCGGTGATCAGGGCGACCTTGCCCTCGACCCGTCCCGCCATCTCAGACCTCCACGTAAATGTCGTCACCCTCGAGGCTCACCGGATAGGTCGCCACCGGCTCCTCTGCGGGGAACCCGTCGGCGTCGCCGGTCAGCACGCTGAACCGGGAGCCGTGCGCCGGGCACTCCACCTCGCTGCCCTGCAGGTCGCCGTCGGAGAGCTCCACCTCCTCGTGACTGCAGATGTCGTTGATCGCGTGCACCTCGCCGGACTCCAGCCGGGCGAGGCAGATCGGCACACCCTCGGCATCGACCCGCAGCAGCCCACCGGGCTTCAGGTCGTCTAACCCCGCCACTCTGCATCGGCTCATGCCACGTGCTCCTCACCGGTCGTGTTGCCGGGCGTCCAGTCGTCGAACACCACGGGGTAGCTCATGAAGGTCACGACGTCCTCGATCGCGCTCTCGTCCTGGGACATCGCCAGGATCTGCGGCTCACCGTCGGGGTCCGGCCGGATGCCGTGGCTGAACAGCTTCTGCATGAACCGCACATGGCTGCCGTTGTGCCCGTCGTTGCCCAGCACCACACGCAGGCCGAGGCAGGCGTGCGGGCCGGAACCGAAGCCGATGCCGTAGCGGGGCAGCTTCTCGGGACGCTCGCGCCAGGGGTTGAAGTCCGCGGCGTCCGGGCCGAACACCTCCGGGTCGCGGTTCGCCCGGGGGATCTCGATGTGCAGCTCGTCGCCTTCCCTGATCGACTCACCGCCGATCTCCACGTCCTCGCCGGCCCGGCGGACCAGGAAGGAGATGAACGGGGCCTTACGCCGGATCGTCTCCTCCATGCACTGGGTAAGGAACTCCATGTCGTCCGTGCGAGCCCGGTCCTCGGGGTGCTTGTCGAACCACTCCGCCGTGTCGTGGACCATGTGGACCACGGACTGCACGCTGGTGCCGATCGCGGTGTTGAACACCAAGATCGCGTCCCGGATGCCGACCTCGTCGTCCTCGTACACCGGGTCGGCCTTGGAGACGATCAGCCGCATCAGCGAGCGCGGAATCTCGGTCTCCTCCATCTCTCCCCGCTCGACCTTCGCGTACATCTCGCGGTAGGCCGCGTGGGCCGGCCGGTAATACTCCTCGACAAAGGTGCGCTTGGCGGCCAGCGCCATCTGGAACACCGCGTCGCGGTTGTCGAAGAACTGCGCCAGGACGCCACCGAAGATGCCCGGGATGATCTGCCGCAGCTTTGCCTGCCGCTCCGGGTCGTCCATGTCGGTCAGCCCGATCATGTTCGCGCCGAAGCCGACGAACAGCCGGTCGGCCAGTTCGACCAGGTCGGTGCGGTAGCGGCCGTCGGCGTCCGGCTCAGCCAGCGCCTCGTCCAGGAGCCGCTGCACGGCCGGGAGGATGTAGTTCTCCCGCATCGCGTCCAGCGCCTCGGGGCGGACCAGGGAGTTCACCATCTTGCGGCGGCGCCGGTGCTCAGGACCGTCAGTAAAAGTCCACATCCCACCGACGAACTCCTCGACGGTGACGTGGCCGTCGTCGAGCTTGTGCGCGGCGGCGAAGTACTCCGGGCTGTTCTGCACGCTCTTCGAACGCACGGTGGTGATGAGGTCCGGGATGTTGCCGATCCGGTGGACCGGGCAGGTGGTGGGTGGTGTCATGGGAGATCAACCTTCCTCCCGGCCGGTGCGACGACGCACTGACCGAGTCCTGAACAGCGATAGGCTAACGGGGCTGAGCCACATGTCGCAACAACCTCGAAGTCGGATCAAGATGGGGATCGAACCGGGCGGCTGGTGACCTCGGCGACCTGTTCGGGGGTGAAGTCCGACCAGAACGTCCGGAACGCGGGGTAATCGGCGGGCAGCCGGACCGGCATCCCGCCGGGCAGCCGCTCGACCCCGGTCAGCGGGTCCTGGTGCTGGTCGTAGCACCACATCGGCATGCCGTGACGGTGCTCGAACAGCCACCGGCCGTCCACCCGCACGTACGCGTCCCGATATAGGAACGCCGTGGTGACGAAGCGGGCGCCGATCTCCTGCTCCACCCGGCATTGGGCGAGCCCGGTCGCCCGGTCCGGATCATCGGCGTCGAGGTCGATCTGGTGCACGCCGATCACGTGCATGCTGCGGTACCAGTACGAGCACTTGGCCCTGAACCAGGCCACCAGGTCGTCGCGGCCACACCCGTTGATCGGCGGCCCGACCTTCACGTCCGGGCTGTACAGCGCGGCCCACGCCTCGGCGTCCCGGCCGTCCAGTGTGATGGCGTAACGGGCCACGAGTTGCTGGATCTCGGCCCGCGCCTCCAGCCGGTCCAGCCGTTCCTCCACCGTGCTCATGCCGGACCCGCCTCCATGGGTCGGCTCCGCGCTCGCTCCGCTCCTCGCTCGCTGGCGCTCGCTGCAATGCTCACTCGCTGTCGCCTCCCGCCAATCCGTCGATGACCCCGCGAGCGGCGCGCTCGAACGCCTCGTCGTCGCTCAGCCCAACGAGGCTGCTGACCCGGTACATCGCCGGGAAGTCGTCCTCCCAGGCCGCCGCCCGGTCGAAGTTCGGGGTCGCCGCCGTGTACAGCGCGCTGCCGCAGGCCAGCGCCTCCAGGGCGTCGAACAGCGGCATGATGATCTCCGGCGGGACACCCTGGCGCTCCAGCAGCTGCACCGCCGCCTCGTGCTCCTCGGTACCGATGTGCAGCGGATGCCGGCGCATCAGGGTGGGCACGAGGTCCGGGTAAACCAGCAGGGCCCGGCGGTAGCGCACGGTGTTCTCCAGCAGCCACTCGCGCCACGGCCGGTCCGGATTCCCGGCGCCCCGGATCCCGGCCAGCGCCACCGTGGCAGCCAGCGCGAGGATCTCCTCCTTATTGCGGAAGTGGTAGTACAGCGAGGCACTCTTGACGTCCAGCTCGAAGGCGAGCCGGCGAATGGTGACCGCCTCGACGCCCTCGTTGCGGATCAGCTCCAGGGCCATCTTCGCGGTCTCCCGGGGCGAGATGACCTGCGACTTGATCCGCTCGAACCGGTTCTCCCGGCGGTACTGGGACACGGGGTCAGCCTGCCAACCCGGAATCGGCGGGTCCAGCACCGGTCATCGAGGCCAGGTGCCGGTGGAAGTGGTGCAGGCCCAATTCGTTGCGGCCCAGCGTCATCGGGTTCAGGGCCTTCGGGTCGAGGCCGGCCTGGATGCGACGGGCCATCTCCCAGTCCTCGTTGTGCACCGCGCCCACCACGGTGGCCCAGTTGCGATCCCAGTAGTCGCGGGCCTTATCAGTCTCCGGCAGCTCCGGCACCAGGAACCGCAGGGTGATCCGGCACCGGGTGGGATCGGTCTCATGCGGCTCGATGCTCCACACCTCCACGTGGTCACGGACGTACACCACGACCGTGGTCGGCATCAGTGCGTAGGTCAGGATGATCCCAGGCAGGATGTCTGGCTGCTCACCGTCGGAGGTCGGGCGCAGCTTCTCGATGTCCTTGCGCGCCGAGGCCATCCGCAGGTGCTCGCCCAGCTCGTCGACGATGAACACGTTGCCGATGGTGATCTTGCCGACGGTCTTCGGGTGCAGGTAGCGCACGTGGTAGACCTCGAGGAAGCCGTCCATGATGAGCTTCCAGTTGGCCGGCTGCTCGAAGGTCTGCCCGCGCAGGAAGTGGTAGCCGTCCAGCCCGAGCTCGCCGATCTCCCGGTCCACCTCGGGCCCCAGGTAGCCGGTCAGGTCCAGCGACCCGCCAGGGGTCGGCCGCACCCACACCAGCCCGTGCCGCTCGGCCACCGGCAGCTCGACCAGCCCGTTGCCCGTCGGGTCCAGCGCCGGGAAGCTGTCCTCACGGTCCGGCACCATCCGCAGCGCACCATCCAGCGCGTAGGTCCAACCGTGGTACGGGCAAGAGAACGCCTTGGAGTTGCCGGACTCGGCGGCGACCACTGTCGCGCACCGGTGCCGGCAGACGTTGCGGAACGCCCGCACCGAGCCGTCCTCCTGCCGGGCCACCAGCACCGGCACCCCGGCCAGCCGGACGGTCAGGAAGTCACCGGGCTCGGGCAGCTCCCCCGACGCCGCCGCCAGCGCGGGCCGTAACCGGATCGCCGCGCGCTCCCGGGCCGCTTGCGCGGGGTCGAGGTAGTCGGCCTCGCTCAGCTGCATCTCCGCCGGCGCCCGGTCGGTGCTCTTCGAATCGATGTGGTCGAACAGCCGCTTGGCGATCTCCAACTGCAGGGTGCGGTTCATGCCCGAATCTCCCTCCGACGGTCGTGGACCAATCCCAGCCCGAACAGATCAACGGTCTCCGGCGTCAGTCCCGCCTCTCTGAGCTCGAACTTCAGCACCCGGCCGATCGGGTTGCGGGGCAGCGCTTCGATCACCTCGTAGAACCTCGGCCGGGCGAAGTGCGGCACCTGCTCCATCACGAACGCCGCGTACTTCTCCTGGTCGAACACCTCCCCCGGCTTGACCACGATGCATGCCTTGATCTGTTCGTCCGGCTCGCCGTCCACCCGCACCGCGTGCGTGGCCACCTCGGCGATCTGTGGGTAGCCCAGCAGCGCCCGCTCCAGCTCCATCGCCGAGACATTCTCGCCTTTGCGCCGCATCGCGTCCTTCTTGCGGTCGACGAAGGTGAGCAGCCCGTTCTCGTCGAGTTTTCCGAGGTCACCGGTGTGGTGCCAGAGATTGCGCCAGCATTCAAGGTTGCGCTCGGCGTCGTTCCAGTAGCCGCTGAAGATCGCGCCGGGCACCTTGGGACGGATCACGATCTCGCCGACCTCACCGGCCAGCACGGGGCGATCCTGGTCGTCCACCACCTGGCACTCGATGTCGTCGCAGACCCGACCGTCGGTGTGCCGGGCGGCCGGGTGGTTCAGGCCGACCGTGGCAACCGGGTTGGCCTCGGTCTGGGCGTACATCTGGCACACAGAGCGGATGCCGTACTCGTCCTCCAGCCGCTTCTGCTTCTCCGGGGCGAACGGGATGCCGATCCACTTGGTCAATTGGTGATCTTTGGTCGGTGGCTGGTCCAGCAGGAAGTCGGTGATCCCCGGACCGCCCCAGTAAGTGGCACCGAGCTGCTTGGCCCGGGCGAAGAAGCCGCTGGCGGAGAACCGCTTCTCCAGGCCCATCGGGGTGCCACTGAACAGCGCCAGCACCAGGTCCATGTGCCCGGACATGTGGAACATCGGGTGCACGCAGATCTGCCGGTCGTGGTCGTCCAGCACCAGCATTCGGCCCATCACATCGGCCACCCGCGCGAGGTAGGCATGGCTGAGCATGCACCCCTTCGAAGCACCGGTCGTGCCGGACGTATAGAGGATCAGGTAGGTGTCCAGCGACTCTGGCGCGCGCGGGTCGCGCGCAGCGCCGAACCCCAGCAGATCCGGGTAGTGAGCCGCACGGAGCCGGTCCGCGACCAGGTCCAGGTCGGGCTCCAGCAGGATGACCAGCTTCAGATCCGGCAAGCCATCCAGCACCGGGCGAAGCGCCTCCAACCCCACCCGGTCAACCGCGATCGCCGCGGCGGCCGAGTTCACCAGCTGGTGGCGCAGGAACTCGCCCTTGAGGAAGACGTTGATGGGTACGGTGATCATGCCGGCGTACGCGGCGCCGAAGGTCAGCTCGATCAGCTCCGGACGATTCTCCGCCATGTACGCCACCCGGTCACCGGCCTCGATGCCGTGCTCACAGAGCCCGGCAGCCAGCTCCAGCGCGCGGTCCCGCATCGATGCAAACGTGATCACCCGATCGTCCGGCGTGATCACGAACGGGTCGTCCGGGAACCGTCCCGCCTGCTCATCCAGCGCTCCCACGACCGTAGGCGCGGCGGTGCGTCGAGTCGTGGGCCCGACCGTGTCCGACATGCGCTGCTCCTGTCTGAGATGACTGAACAGCGATAGGCTAACGCATGGACCAGATGGCGGCCACCCTCGGGACGCCGGAGCTTCCGCACCGAGCGGCTCGGCGGGTTCACCGCACGGGCCGCGCCGAGGTGAAAGGCACGAGGTCAGCGCCGTGGCACGAGCGGACACGTAGGCTCAGCACCCGTGAACGATTCCGCCAACCGTCGCAGACGGCCGGCCGAGCTGCGCGGGCGCCTGTTGGACGCGGGCCGGGACCTGTTCGCCGAGCAAGGTTATCCGGCCACCACCCAGCGGCAGATCGCCTCGGCCGCCGGGGTCTCCCCCTCGGTCTTGTTCCGCAACTTCGGATCGAAGTCCCAACTGCTGATCGAGGCCGTGGTCGATCCGTTCGGAGCGTTCGTCTCCGACGTCTACTCCGCTCTCGATCTCACAGGGGGCGACCGGCAGTCCCTGGCACGGGGGGTTATCGAGGACCTGCAACGCCGACTCGGTACGCATCGCCTGAGCCTGCGGGCGCTGCTGACCACCTTGCAGTCGACCGATGGCGACGTGGTGATGCGCGAGACCGGGGCCCGGATGGACACCCTGTTCGACCGGCTGGCTCCGATGCTGGAAACGTCGCGGGGCGCCTCTGAAGGCGCCATCGGATCGTCAGAACTCGCCCTGCGGCTGTTGGTCGGCACGATCACCACGATGGTGGTACTCGACGACTGGTTCCTACCGCGGGCGCCGCGCCCTCGGCAGCGCCAGCTCGCCGACC
>Ga0070741_10015307_pt1 | contig 13021 bp, 11 predicted proteins | sample Coa_R1_4_FD_66440 | JGI IMG/M metagenome (GOLD analysis project Ga0070741, IMG submission 66440) | Surface soil microbial communities from Centralia Pennsylvania, which are recovering from an underground coalmine fire - Coalmine... | ecosystem: Environmental > Terrestrial > Soil > Unclassified ...
GGTCGGCTCGCGCGGCGACAGCTACGACAACGCGCTGGCCGAGTCCTTCCAGGGGTTGTACAAGGCCGAGCTGGTCCGCCACCGCGGCCCCTGGCGCGGCCTCGGCGACGTCGAGCACGCCACGATGGACTACGTCGACTGGTTCAACCACCGCCGGCTCCACGGCGAGCTGGGGATGGTCCCGCCGGCCGAGTCCGAGGCCAGCTACTATGCCGCCGCCACACCGCGGCTGGCCGTTTCCCAATGACCCGAGCCTCTACAAAACCCGGGGCGGTTCAGACATCCAGGCGAGCAACTCGTAGCCGAGCATGGACGGTCCACCCCCACGCGCGTGGGGACGACGTCGTGTTCGCGGACACAGCGAGATGGCAGTGCGGTCCACCCCCACGCGCGTGGGGACGACTGTGGAAATTTGCGTTCGTGGTGGCGCGGCCGCGGTCCACCCCCACGCGCGTGGGGACGACAGGGTGTGTTGAGCAACGATGGTTTAGCACGGCGGTCCACCCCCACGCGCGTGGGGACGACTCCGGCGTCGGGCTCCTCGCTCCGTATGTCGAGGTCCACCCCCACGCGCGTGGGGACGACAGCGAGACAGGAGACTCGCTCACAAGACAAGGCGGTCCACCCCCACGCGCGTGGGGACGACGCCAGATCGATGGGCCGATCCACGCGTACGACCGGTCCACCCCCACGCGCGTGGGGACGACTTACGACCCCGAAACAGGATCGGCGTATGAGATGGTCCACCCCCACGCGCGTGGGGACGACGACGCGCTATTCGACGCGCTAGAGGGGCAATCCGGTCCACCCCCACGCGCGTGGGGACGACGGCTACTACGGCGCCCACGACGGCCGGCGCGCCGGTCCACCCCCACGCGCGTGGGGACGACGAGCGGCCGGCGGCCGGCGCGGCGGATCCTCGCGGTCCACCCCCACGCGCGTGGGGACGACGGAGATCGGGTCGAGTGTAGCGCCGCCGGACCCGGTCCACCCCCACGCGCGTGGGGACGACGCTACGACGTTGCTCGCTTCGCCGACGGCGCCCGGTCCACCCCCACGCGCGTGGGGACGACGCGCTCCTGTCCGTCGTCAGCGCCTACCACGACGGTCCACCCCCACGCGCGTGGGGACGACGGAATCTCGACGGCCGGCTCGACGTCGACGGTCGGTCCACCCCCACGCGCGTGGGGACGACCTAGCGGGTTTTTTGTCGCCTAAATAGCAATGCGGTCCACCCCCACGCGCGTGGGGACGACGTGCCGCGGCCAGCACCGGCCCCTGTGATCAGCGGTCCACCCCCACGCGCGTGGGGACGACCTCCTGCAGCGCGACCCCGCGGCGGCCGACGACGGTCCACCCCCACGCGCGTGGGGACGACTCGTTGTCGCGCGGCCTGTCGGCCCGGTGCGCCGGTCCACCCCCACGCGCGTGGGGACGACCAACGCGGGCGGCGACGTCGTCGTCTACGTGCCGGTCCACCCCCACGCGCGTGGGGACGACATCGTGCGCGGCTGGTCTAGCGCCGCCGCGACCGGTCCACCCCCACGCGCGTGGGGACGACCGTGATGTGGGTGTCGCGGCCCGACCCCGATCCGGTCCACCCCCACGCGCGTGGGGACGACGGGATTGGCACCCCGTTGCCCACGACGTGGTACGGTCCACCCCCACGCGCGTGGGGACGACACTGACGTGCAGGCGCCCGCCTGAGAGCGAAAACCTCGCCTGACCTACCTTTGCGGCTCGCTAAGTATCGCGCACGAGGACGCCGAGCGAGCGGTGGCCGCGGGACGGGGGCAGGCTACCGACGGGCGATGAGGGTGAGACCATCGAAGTCGACCGCGACGCGGTTGGGGCTGCCCCAGAATCGGATCGCGTAGCCCTGCTCGTTGTCGGTGGTGTGCAGCATCAGGCCCGCCCCTCCCTTCAGGCGGGCGCACACCATCTCCCACAGCCCATCGCGGACCATCGCCGACACCCGACCGACGAATACGCCGGTCCTGGGCTCGAGCATCCAGCGCGTGAGCTCCCCGCGCAACGTCGCCGGCACCCGCTCGACGATGATCACGACCACGACCTAAACGCTCGCCTCTTGCTCGTCGGCGTGGTTGCGGCCGCCGGCGACCTCGCCGTCGTCGGGGTCCCATAAGCCACCCGGCAATGCCTCGTCGCCGTCGAAGTCCGACCCCACATCGCCGAAGCTGCCGTCGTCGACCATCAGCACCTGCTCGACGTCCGGGGCGATCCTCTCGAGCAGGCGGCAATCGTGGAAGACGTCGCGGCATAGCCGGCGGACCCGCCCTTCCAGATCGGCCGACCCGGCCGCAACCGCGTCGAACGCCACCGGTATCGTCACGTCCGCCTTGTAGAGGTCGGCGATGTCGTACACGAACGAGAGCATCTTGCCGGTGTGGATGAACCCGAGCGCCGGCGAGTAACCGAGCGAAACGATGGCGGCATGGCAGACGCCGTAGAGGCAGCTATTCGCCGCGGAAAGGGCGCGGTTGACCGGATCGGCGTGGCGCCAGTCGTCGCGCTTGTACGAGCGCCCCTGCCACTCGACGCCGGTGCGGCGGCTCGCCGCGGCATAGGCAGACCGCACCCGGATGCCCTCTTTGCCACGGATCTGACGGAGCGTCGCGTCAGGATCGAGTGGCTCGGCGAAGCGCATCTGGTACATGCGCTTGACGACGCGCAGCCGTAGCGCCGGGATCGAGCACAACCGGGCTTGATGGAGCACCCGCCGGGAGCTGCGCGTCTCCCCCAGGCCCTGGGCGTAGAAGCGCACGCCTTGCTCGCCGGTCCAGCTCACCAGGCAGCCGTTTTCGGCCAGCACCCGGATCGCGGCGTGCGTGATGGTCGTGCCCGGCCCCAGCATCAGCATCGCGAGGCTCGCGCACGGCACGGCGACCTTGCCGACCGCGTCCTGGAACGCGATCGCGCGGTCCTCCTGGTCGACCCGACAGCGCTCGACGTACAGGTAGCTCCAACTGTCCCGCACCTTGGGTAGCAGGTGCAGGTCCTTCAGCGGGTTGACGTACACCGACCGCCTATCGCGCCGGCGCGACCGAGAGCAGCCCGAAACCGAATGCCTTCCCGGTGCCGATACCCTCGCACACGGTCTGCCGGAAGCGCTCCGCATCAGTCACTTCCAGCCGGCCGTCGAACAGCACCGAGGCGAAGGTGAGCGGCCGCTTCCGGTCGGCGGGACCCATCCGTTGCCCCTTGAGCTTCCCTTCGTCGTGAGCCTGAACCGCCGGCACGTCGTCGCGGGCCTGGACGGCGACGAGGCGGAACCCGCCCTGGCCGGCCTTGCGGCCGAGCCACTGCAGCCAGTCCTCCTCCTCGCGAAGGTTGACGCGACGCCCCAACCACCGCTTCTCCTTCTCGTCCGGGTTGTTCTTCGAGATGCGGCGCGTAGGGTTGGCCCTGAGCCGGAAGGCGAGCTGAACGCCGTCCGCGATGGACGCGAGCGCGCTATCGATAGGTTTGGTCTGGGGGGCGCCCAGCATGTAGTCACGCGGCAGGCGCGACCAATCGGGCTCGGCGCGGGATTGGACGATGAGCGTGATGGCGCCCGAGCGCCGGTCCGTGTCCAGCCGGTACAGCACGCCAAGCCGGGCACGGACGTCCGCGGCATCGGGCAGGTCGGGGAAGCCCTTCATGACCGTGCGGTGCAGCTGGTAGCAGTCGGCGAGGTCGCGCCGCACATCCGACGATCGCGGGTTTAGCAGGAGCCGCGAGAGAAACACCTACGCCACCTTCGCTGGCGGTGTTGCCCAATCCGTCCGGACGTAGCGCACGCCGAACCGCCGCTCGGCGAACGAGATGGGCACGTCGACCCGCGGCTCGGCGTCCCCATGGCCCGGGTCGCACTCCAGCACAAGACGACGCCTGGCCTCCGCGTTGGCCGGCCGCGTCGGTGCATCCCAGGCGAAGCTCCGCAAGAGGGTCTCGACGTCCCCCTCCCTGAGGCCCGGCCCGAACGGAGCCTCGTCCGGCAAGCGAACTGGCCAACCCGGCACGAACGCCTTGCGACCGAGGAAGATCTGCCACACTGGCTCCGCCAACGCCGCGTCAAGGCGTTCGAGCAAGGCGCGGTCGCCTTCGAGGCCCACCAGGAAATCGGCGTCGGCGAGGTAGTAACGCCGCGAAACGACGGTGGCACCCTTCCCGAGGTTGGCGGTCCGCACGCCGTAATCGTCGTGCCGCGAGCCGCCGGCCGTCTGATAGTCCATACGAACTGTGCCTTCCCGGTCGACACGCACGCCCATCTTGAGCGCCGACAGGTCGTCGACCGACTCGGAGCGCGGCCGGCCCAGCGCGGCGCAGAGGAGCCCAATGACTCCGCTCTTCGAGGGCTCGCGGCCGGTGTCGCGCGTCGAGAAACGACTCTGCGTGCCCCAGGACTGCATCGGCCCGGCCAGCCGCAAGAGCAGCGTGGTCACGCGGCGGCCTCCTCACTTGGTCCGCCCAGGGCGCCCGCGATGCCGGCGACGAGCTCGTCGAGCGTGCCCACCGTCGTCGCACGATCGAGGCTTGGGTTCCCGTCGAGCGCGACGGCCCAACCGCCGACGACTGGGCCGAAGCCGTACATCTTGCCCAGCGCCCGCCAGTGCGCCGCGAGCGCGTCGATGGAGCCTGCGACCAGGTCCCTGCTCGACGTCGGGCGGACCGGCTGGGCGAACGCGTTCGCGAGGTTCCAAAGCCCGTTGCGCCGCACAACCGCGAAGACGAACGACGGCGGGTTGTGGGCGGCCATGCTGTTCTGCTTGCCAGTCGGGATGGCCGCGACAGACGCCCGGACGAATGCTTCGACCGCGCGTCGGGCGAGGTCCACGTCGTCGCCAAGGTTGCGCGCAAGCTGGTCGACGTCGACGTTGGAGTACCGGTAGAAGCAGGCCGAGTTGAACTCGATGGTGCCGAGCATCCCGGCGCCGGTCGTGTCGCGCGGATTGAGTTCGTCCACGGCGGTGTAAAAGTCGAACTCGACGTCGACCTGATTGGTGGACAGGGCGTGGGCAACTTGAGCCGCGGCGTCGACGTTCCGGATCGGCAGATCAGCCAGCATGCGGCCGAAGAGCGCTAGATCGACCGCCTTGCCGCCAGTGAGCGCGCCGCGGATCGCGTTGACCGCCTCCTTGGGAAGCTCGCCGGCCGCAGCCAGGAGGGATTCCCACCTCGCCAGACAGATGTCGGCGATCGCCTCGATCTCGGCATTGCCGGCGAAGATCAGGTACTGTGTGAGATCTTCGCCGTCGAGGCTGAGGCCGAGCGCCTTGAGTGCAGTGGCTGCGACGCTCCGGGCCTGGTCGGACGGCTTGCCAGCCCGCTCGAAGCGCTTGCCCAGGTGTTCGGCCAGTCGTTTGGTCCGGACGGCACGGTTGGCTGCGCTGAAGACGTCCGCGGCGTTGAACTGCTGTCGGATCGCCCGCTTGAGGCACTGGCTCGAGATGCGCGCGCGGCGGAAGCCGCCGAAGTCACACGCCTTGGGTTGACCGGTGTCGTCGCGGTTCAGGTTCGACGGCGCGAAGTTCTGCAGAATGTGTAGCTCGACGATCACTCTTGGACTCCTTCTGTCGCGGTATGTTCTGCCTCCCCCTTAGGGGATGGCTCGGGCGTCTGGCCGTCCGGTCGGCGCACGCCCCAGAACGAGCGCGCCCACCGGCGCTGCACGATGCGCGCTGGATCGTCCCAGTGCTGCAGGTCCTCGATCAGTAGCCGCCAGTTCACCGGGACGTCTTTGGCGCGGAGCAGTCCGATCGCCTGCCGCAGGTGGTAAGGGAGGCGTTCGACGTCGCAGCTCAGCAGCGCCATGAAGCGGCGCTCCACGCTGGAGCTTCGGTCCGCTATCTGCGCGAACGACGCGCCGAGGTTCGTCCGCCAGGGATCGGAGCTCGCCCAGTTTTCCGGATGCCAGGCGAACAGCGCGGCGACCAGGTAGTAAGCCCGCTCGTGCGCCTCGTCTACCCGATCGGGCAGAAAGGGGACGACGTACTGGTGCATCTCGGGCGCCTGGCCCGGCTCCTTGCCCAACCCACGCCGCAGCGCGGCGAGCTCGCCGCGTCGGTGCGGATCGTGGTTGCGCTCGTCGTTGAGCCAGACGAGATGCTTAACGAACTCGATAGCGGGATCGGTCCGGTCGATCACGCCGCGTCCTCCTCGATCGTCGGCTTCGGCAGGAGTTGGCTCAGGCGGGTCCGTAGGGCTAGATCGGCCTCGGAGATCGCCTTCCAGCCCCGGCTGCTGGCCGTCCGCTCGAGCCCACGCGTGGCGTCGTCGAACGACTCCCGCGCCGCACGGCGGATGGCCGAGTGCCAGGCCGGGCGGACAGTTGCCGTGCCGTAATGCACCAAGCCGTCCTCATCCTTCGTGGACTCGGTCGGTAGGCCGACCAGGAGGCTCCGGAACGGCGTCTCGAGCCGTGCCCAATAACCGCGGTCGAGCTGGAGCATGGCCAGGATCTGGCTTACCACCCCGCGCGTCGGTTGGCGCTCCCCCGCCGTCGCCAGGCCCTCCGCCAAGATCTGGGCCGGACGCCGGATCCGGTTCGTCTTGCCGCTCGGAAGCGGCACCACCTCGGTGCCGGCCTCGAACAGGCTGCCGACCATCTCGGCCCGTTCCAGCTCCTGGGCGAGCGCCGCCACCAGGCGCTTATCGCCTAAGTACCGGACGGGGAGCGGCATCCGCTCGTGGCGCCACAGCAGAACGCTGGCCGATGGGCCCGGCGGGGTCGCCACGCCGTACGCGGAGAACGAGTAGCGGCTGCCCACGTCCTCCCGCACTTCGGCCAGCCAGTCGAAGACGTCGGGCCGCTTCGAGTTGTCGCCGCTCCACTCGAACAGGACGCTGCTATCGCGCCACAGTGCTCGGTTCTCGGAGAAGGAACGTGGCACCCACCCCCGGTCCTTGTCCTTGCGATAGCTTTTGAAGGGATCGAGCACCGAGCCGTCCCTCGGCAGCGAGAGGTTCTGTTGCACCCGGCATCCCTTGACCGCGCGGGGTTCATCTGGAGCGCGGACGAGATGCACCCGGCGGCTCTGCCACGTCAAGTAGTCGGCGAGCCCAACCGGCCGTGTCCCCGCCTTGTCGGGCTTACGCGGCGTCGTCCACTCCCAGGCGGGTCGATCGGTCCCCGACCGCGGAAACTGGCGCCCGGCGCCCCAATTCAGCGCCAGCGTTTCGAAAAGGTTGCTTCCCTGCACCATCACCGAGAAGCCGCGCGCGAGCGGGCCGTCGCTGAGGTAGAACGGTCGACTGACGCCGCCGCCGAGTGCGTAGGCCTGGTACGCGACCAGATACCTGGCGGCCTCGGCTGGCGCCACGGGCATCGCGGTGTCCTGCGTCGAGTGGTCGAACAGGGTCGCATTGTTGCCGGAGGCGCGCTCTTGGGCGAGCAGCACGATCGGATGCTCCTTGGCGTCGTCGTCGGGCAGCACCTGGAAGAAAGGACGTTCATCGTCGAACAAATCGAAACCCGATCGGTGTTCCGCGAAATAGCGCGCGAGCGGCTCGGGGTCCCACCGTTCCCGCCGCCAGTGTGCCAGCCAGCCGTCGACCGATGGGGGCCCGTAGGCGGCCTGCAGCACAGCCAGCAGCAGCCGGTGCAGCGACGCCGTGACGAGCGGCGACGGGTCGAACAGCTCGCCGACCTCGTGGGCGTGCACCAACGCGTCGCGGATGCCGAGCTCGACCGGGGCACCGTCGACCGCGCGACGACAGGGGATCCAAGGCTCGTCCAGCAGGTTGAAGCCGCTCAATCGACCTCCTTGGGATCGTCATCCACCACCACGCCAAGTTTTTGGTCCACTCGTACTATGATTCCGGCCGTCCGAGCGGAGTTCGACGCGTCGAGGCCGAGGAGCCGGTGGTGCCGCAGCAGCGGGGAATCCCGCCAAGAGCTAGGCGGCTGCCACGTGAGGAGCTCCGCGACGACCCGGCGGTCGGTCAAGGCGACGGACTCGCGCAGTAAACGCCTCGCCTGCTCTGGACGCGGCGTCGGTCCCCGCCGCAGCGCCTCGGCCTCGACCTCCGGCACCAGGACGACGGAGACGGTCGGATCGGCGAGCCGCGTCACCGCTTGCAACGACGCGTGGAGCGCTGGATCCTCTTCCTCGCTCAAGTCGCGGTTGAACCGCTCGAGCACGCCTGGGTCGTCGTGCGGTCTGGCGATGCCAAGGACGGAAGCCTTTTGCTGGTAGTCCCGGCGTTTGGCCTCGAGGTCGTCGAGACTCGCGCGCCAGCGAGCAGCCAACGCCGCGTCTCTCGGCTCGTCCTTCGGCCCGTAGACGTCCCCGACGAGCTTGTCGATGTCGTTCGGGATCGCGACGATCTGGCGACCCTCGAGGGTGAGCCACGTGCGGAGCAACAGATGCTCGCCGTAGACGTGCTGGCTCCCGGGGTCGAAGGCGGGAACGCGGTCGTCCGCCAAAGGACCAACGATCCAGAGGGTCGGTTCTTCCAGACCGAGCGGCCGCTCGCGTCGGTGCCGGTGGAGGCGGCCGACCCGCTGCAGCAACAGGTCCACCGGAGCTAGGTCCGACACCATGAGGTCGAAGTCGAGGTCGAGGCTCTGCTCCACGACCTGCGTCGCAACCAGGACAGCCCGACGCGGCCGATCCGTTCGCTTCGGACCGTTCTCCGTTTCGACCGTCGCCTCCGGGTGGCCGAACCGGACCAAAGCCTCCTTCTCGATCCGATCGCGCGCGCCGGCCTGGAAACGCGAGTGCAGCAGCATCAACTCTCCGGGGGCGAAGTAGGACTCGAGCGCGCCGTAGACCTGGCGCGCGCGGCGGACCGTGTTGCAGACCACCGCCGCGCATCCACCTTGCGCGAGCGCTGCCGCCAGGTCGCCGGCCAGTGCCGCCGGGTCGTCGGCAACGCGCCGCACCCGCACCTCCTTGCGCGAAAGTGGTGATGCTTCGACCTGGGCGGTGCCGGCGGACTGCGCGCCGACCCAGCTGACCCGCGGGTAGCCGGTGTCGCTCTCCGGCGGGGAGGCTACGCCCAAGCCGCGTGCGTAAGCGGCGAGCAACTCGCGGCGGCGGCTCGACGGCAGCGTCGCCGACAGGAGGACGACCGGCGAGCCGAGCATGGCAAGCCATTCGAGAAGCAGGTCCAGCAGCGTCCCCATGTAGGCGTCGTAGGCGTGGACCTCGTCGACCACGACTGTCTTGTTCGCAAGAGCGAAGAGGCGCACGAACATGTGACGTGTCTGGAGCACTGCCATCAGCGATTGGTCGACGGTGCCCACGCCAAATGGCGCCAGAAGCCGGCGCTTCCGCCCACTGAACCAGTCGGCGGCCACGACGCCTGCCGGCGCGCCGTCGTAGCCGCCACGCTCACAGATCGCCGAGAGCCGCGCCCACCGCGCGCGCAGGTTCGCGGCCGCCGGGGACAGCTCGGCCGCGCCATGGGCGAGCTGAAGGCCAACCAGATCCGTGGGGTAGCGCCGCGTGAGGAAGTCCTGAACGCGATCCAGCATCTGGTTGCTGGTCGCCTGCGTCGGGAGCGCGACGTACAGGCCCGATACCCCTCGGTCAGCTGCCCACCGATCCGCGAGGTACAGCGCGGCCTCAGTCTTACCCTCACCCATGGGCGCTTCGACGAGCACGAGAGCCGGGCCAGCCAGTTGGTCGACCAGCTCGGCGACACGGCTCTGGAGCGGGTTCGGCTCCGCGATCTTCGGCGCGAAGAGCTCGCGGAAACTCCTCGGCTCCGTCCGGGTGGGGCGCGCGAGCCAGCCGAGCGACCGAAGGGCCGATCGTGCTTGCGCCTGAGCGCGCGCCCAGTAATCGCCGACGCCGGCGACCGGGTCTGTCCACGCCGACGCGTCCTCGTAGTCGAAGTACGCGCGGTTCGAGCCGATCCAGTCGGCGACGGTGATGAAGCCCGCTAGTGTCATGGCCGCTGCGTCGCCCAGGCGCTGTGGCGGCCGATCACGCGGGAGACCGAGTTGATCGGCGACGACGGACACAAGCAACTGACGACGGGCCACCCAGGGGCCGGCACCCCAAGAGGCTTCGTCGGCCTTCTCACACGCCAGATCAGCGGGGCGCGGGAAGAGTCCATGGTGCCCACCGGCGACCAGGGCGAGCCGCGCCGCCAGGCGACGCTCCAACCCGAACTGATCTTTGAGTAGCGCCCTCAGGGCGAGTGCCGACACCGTACCGTGCGCCATCCTTGGAACGTCGGCGCGCACAGTCACACCGGCTGCCTGCAGTCGGGCCCGCTCGGAGTCCACCCGACCCTGGAAGGTCGGGCTCGCCTTGCCGAGGTCGTGCAACGCGGTGAGGAACGTCGTCCAGGTCCCGGCCTCTTCGGCAGCGAGTCCGATCTGCTCCGCCAGCCGTCGGCGGGCTGCCTCGGACAGAACGTTCTGCCACAGCGCGAGCGCGACGGCCCCGACGTCGAGCATGTGGCAGAGGAGCGGATGGAAGCTCGGCGGCGGCTCATCGCCCGAACGGAGCTTCGCCCAGAGCGCCAGCACTTGCCGGAAGAGGTCCATGTCCATTCGCCGAACCCCGCGGGAAGTGGCCCTGCCTACCAGGCTGCCGAGCTAGTATAGAACATTAGATCTTATCTATAGGTGAAGCCCCCACAGATGTGGGGATGATGCTACCGAGCCCCTTGCCGGTTTGATCTGTGAGGCGCTTGCTGCCCGCGGCCCTGCCTCGACCACCCTCATGCAGCAGATCGACGCCGCCCTACGAGGCGCCACGTTTACTCCTGGGTCACTCGCGGCACACACCCGCAAGCGCATCGGCGACGGACAGTGGGCGGACGGTACCTCCGAGGCGGAGTATTCGGCCGACGTGGCCGCTGCCCTTGCCGACACTTCGGCCGGCCTAGTCATTTACGAGCGACGTGGCGGGGCGCTCGCCGCCGTGCTGGCGCTGAATCCCGTGCCGCCCAACCGCCGCGGCTTCGCGGCTCAGCGGCTCCTCTTCGTCGTCTACTCGGCCGACCGTGATACGATCGTGACCGGGTACCAAACTGAGGGCTTGGATCGGCTCGCCATACCGGCGAGGCATATATGGTTAAGGCCGCCACCACCGTCCGGGAGCGCATCGAGCAGCTCCTAACCTCACTCCGCGCCGATTGGGAACGCCTGCCCACCGTCGAGGCCGAGATCGGGGGGTGGGACCTCCTCGACCAGCTCACGTTCGTCGAGGAGTGGCCGCTCGTCGAGCAGAAGCTGGACGAGCTCGCGCGGTACGCCGACGAAGGCCAGCTGACGCCAGCGCAGGCCGCGCGGTACCGCGGGTTGCTCGACGTCGTCGAGCGGAACCGGCCGATCATCCAGCGTCTCCGAGAATCCTGATCACTCCGCCATCAGCAATTTCGCCCCCGCCGGGTCGATGGCCGTCAGCAGCGGCCGCTGCATGCCGCCGAAGCGGACGATCGCCTGGCCCGGCGCCAGCGTCGGGAGGCGGTCCCACAGGCCGCGGTCGATCCCGCCGATCGTCTTGCGCAGCCGCTCCACGACGTTCGGGTCGGCGATCCGGTGGAGCACGTAGTTGTTGACCAGCCCGAACACCTCGTCGGGCAGGTGCTGCGGCAGCTGCGTCACGAAGACGAGCCCCAGCCAGCGCTTGCGCCCCCGGCGCGCGATCCGGGCCACCTGCTGGAACAGCACCGGCATCTGCCGGATGCGCTCGGCCGAGAGGAACTCGTGCGCCTCCTCGACGACCACCACCGCCGGCGCGACCCGCCTGGCCGCCCGTCCCTGCTCCCGCGCCCGCCGCGCCTCCTCCTGCGCCGCCTCGTAGCGGCGCTCCTGCTCGCGCTGGATCCCGCGCAGCAGGTCGGCGATCACCAGGTTGTTGACCGTCGGCGAGTCGGTGTCCGACAGGTCGACGATGCTCACCCAGCCGGGCTGGACGAGCTGCCGGTAGTCGATCGTCCCCTTCGGCTGGTCGAAGATCTTCAGCCGCAGGATCCGCCCGAGCTTGCCCTGCAGCACCCGCCAGCTCGCCCGGCTCTTGTCGAGGTTCTCCAGGCTGTTGAGCGCGGCCTCGAGCGCGTCGGGCCGCTGGCCGACCTCCACCGACCGCGCCGGCGGCAGCCCCTCCTTCGAGATCTTCGCCGCGATCGCGGCGACCACGTCGTAGAGCAGCGCGAGCGTGACGCCCGGGTGCCCTTCCTCCAGCTCGTCCAGCTCCAGCAGCCTCTCCCTCTGCTCCGCCGTCAGCAGGCCAGCCGCCTCGACGAAACGCTTCGCCGCGTCGTAGGCGACCAGGAAGCGGTTCTGCTGCGCCTCGTTCAGCTCGAGGATCTCCATCACCGCCTCGGGCGCCAGGCTGTCGAAGCGCAGCGCGAAGGGGTACACCCGCTCGTGGTCGGGGTTGCGCGTCTCGCGGCCGACGAGGTGGAAGATGTTCGTGCCGCGCACGCCCCAGGGCTCGCGCTTCAGCTCGGCCAGCGCCGCGAGCATCGCCGGATCCTCGGTCGGCTGGCCGAGCGCGGTGTACTCGCCCTCGGTGTCGAAGACGACCGTCGCCGCGCCGCTGGCCTGCAGCCGCGCGACCAGCCCGGCGACGGTCGTCGACTTGCCGCCGCCGGTCGTGCCGAGGATCGCGGTGTGCCGCGGCAGCACCTCCTTGTTGCCGATCGGCACGGCGACCTCGACCTGCTCGTTCCCGACGACCCGCCCGAGCCGCAGCTCGCCGCCCAGCCGCAGCGCCGCGGCCGTCTCGTCGGCGCCGAGCGCGAAGACCGGGCTGTTCGGCAGCGGCCGGTAGCGCGGCGGGATCAGCTTGCCGCCGGGCAGCTCCTCGCCGAGCAGCTCGACGTGGACCCGCCCGTGGTAGCGCGGCATCAGGATCGCCCCGCGCACGGTCGTCTGGACGACGAGCGGCGCGTCGGCCCGCAGCCCGTCCGGCTCGGCGAACGGCCCCTCGACGACGATCCCGAGGTAGCTCCGGTCGTCCTCCTTGCTGACGATCCGCACCAGCGCCTGCGAGGGCACCAGCTCGATCGACTCCTTCGGCAGCAGCACCGTCACCGTCCCGTCCTTGCTCGA
>Ga0070741_10015309_pt1 | contig 13020 bp, 11 predicted proteins | sample Coa_R1_4_FD_66440 | JGI IMG/M metagenome (GOLD analysis project Ga0070741, IMG submission 66440) | Surface soil microbial communities from Centralia Pennsylvania, which are recovering from an underground coalmine fire - Coalmine... | ecosystem: Environmental > Terrestrial > Soil > Unclassified ...
TGACTGACGCGCTGCTGAATCCACGTCCTGTACAGCAACCCCACCCACCGATCTTAGTGGGAGCAACTGGAGAACGGGTCGCCTTAGAGATTGTCGCACGGCATGCGGATATCTGGAACTCGTTTGGTTCGCCAGAAGTCTTTCAGCGGAAAATCGCCGTGCTGGCCGAGCATTGCCGCAAGGCCGGACGCGACCCGGAGACGATTGAGAAGTCTGTACTATTGCAGATGACGTTGACGGATGATCCCGAGACTGCACGGCGTGCGCTCAAGGACAATCCGGGAATGCTTGCAGGAAGTCTGGCAGAGATCCGGCAGCAGATCGAACGTTATATTGCGGTTGGCGTGACACACATCATCCTGTCACTATCCGCGCCGTACGACTATGCGGCGTTGCGGCGATTTGCCGCCGAAGTGATGCCGGCGTTTCGGTAATGCCACTAGCCGCATCGACAGGGAGTGGTCATGACGGAAAGAAATTTCGTCCGCACGGTACTCGTGTTGGTATGGGTAGGCCTGTTCGACGCTGTTTTCGCTGCGAGGGCGGACGACGCAACTCACGTTGCGTTGGCTGACACGCAGGCTTTCCCGGAAAGCATCACGGCATCGTCTGACGGCACGCTGTACGTCAGCAGCCCGGCGACCGGTGGTATAACGCGCATACCGCGTGGCGCAACGAGAGGCGAACCTTGGATCAAGCCCGGTGCCTTTGACACGCGGTCAACGTTCGGCGTGCTCGTCGATAATGCCTCGCACATGTTGTGGGTCTGTTCGAACGATATGTCGGCGTTTGGGATACCGGGGCCGGGTTCGGTGAGCGGCAGTCACCTCAAGGGCTTTGATCTGCGCACAGGAGGGGGAAAGGTCGGCGCGGCACTTCCCGGTCCGCGCACGCTTTGCAACGACATTGCCATTGGTCCGGATAGATCACTGTTTGTCACAAACTCGTTTGCTCCACAGATATTGCGGCTCAGACCCGGCAGTAACCGTTTGGAGGTGTGGCTGGAGGATCCACAATTCGAAGCTCCGAGTCAGGGCGGTGGTCTCGACGGCATTGCCTTCGGCGGTGACGGTAATCTCTACGTCAACACGTTCACCAAAGGGGAGCTCTTTCGGGTCGAGGTGCAGGACGGCGCGCCAGGGAAGGTGACGAAGCTGCAGACGTCACGACCGTTGATGTCTCCCGACGGACTTCGCGCTGTGAGCGGGCTCACCTTCGTCATGGTAGAAGGGAGCGGGACGCTCGATCGCGTGATCGTCACCCGAGACCAGGCATCGATTGAGACACTCGCATCAGGCCTTTCGGGTCCTACCGCCGTCGCCGTGGCGGGAACAACTGCGTGGGTTGCGGAAGGACAGCTTTCGCACCTCTTCGACCCGGCCAAAAACGGGCCGCCGCGCTTGCCCTTTTACGTTAAAGCGGTACCCTTGGGGCGTTCCGACAACAAGTAGGGATAGAGGGAGGCGCGCTCTCTGTCCCTATATGCGGAACACAGCAAGATTTGGGTTTGTGTCCTGAGGGCAGACGTAGCCTGCCCTCCCATGAACCGACGGACACACGTAGGCAGGCTTTGCCCGCCGAGATCGTCTCGTGACGCTACTCGAGTCGGAGCCACACACTTTTAATTTGCGTGTACAGCTCTAACGCGTAGTGACCGAGTTCACGACCAAAGCCACTCTGCTTGTAACCGCCGAATGGGGAAATAGGATCGAGCTGGTTGTAGCAGTTCACCCATACTGTCCCCGCTCGTAAGGCACGAGAGATCCGATGGGCTTTGGAAACGTCTTTTGTCCAGACGCCGGCAGCTAAACCATAAATCGTGTTATTCGCCTGACGAACAACATCCTCTTCATCTTTGAATGGTATAGCTGTCACCACAGGGCCGAAGATTTCTTCTTGCGCCACCCGCATAGAATTGTTGACGTTGGCAAAGACAGTCGGCTTGACGAAATAGCCTTTCCCAAGTGCCCTATTCGCTTCTCCGCCGACTTTGACTTGCGCACCTTCTTTCTTGCCGATGTCGATATATCCAAGGACGCGTTCGTATTGTTCTTGCGACACCAACGGTCCCAGACGAGCGTCTTTGTCCAGCCCCGGCCCCTGTTTCAGCGAAGCGGCCGAGGACGATAAAGTATCGACAAACTGATCGTACATCTTTTGCTCGACGAACAAACGCGACCCCGCGCAACAGACTTGCCCTTGGTTGAAGAAGATGCCCATAAAGGCACCCGCCGCCGCCGCGTTTTGATCGGCATCGACAAACACAATGTTAGGAGACTTTCCGCCCAGCTCTAACGAAACTCGCTTGAGATTGCCGGCCGAGGCTTTGAGAATCTCTTTGCCGACTTCCGTCGAGCCGGTAAACGCGACCTTATCGACCTGCGGATGGTTGGCGATGGCCGCCCCCGCCGTAGGACCAAATCCCGGCACGATATTAATGACACCTTCAGGCACACCGGCTTCCAAGAGTAACTCACCGAGACGGAGAGCTGTGAGCGGCGTCTGCTCCGCCGGTTTTAATATAACAGTGTTGCCGCACGCCAAGGCAGGTGCGAGTTTCCACGCCGCCATTAACAGCGGAAAGTTCCACGGAATAATCTGACCACACACACCGACTGGTTCACGTAGAGTGTAATTGAAGAACGACGGGTCAGAGGGATTCGTCTCACCATAAATCTTCGTCGGCCAACCGGCATAGTAGCGGAAGGTTTCCGCCGCGCCCGGAATGTCAACGTTGCGTGACTCGAAGAGGGTCTTCCCGTTATCAAGCGTTTCTAGTTGAGCCAACTCGTCACGATGTTTATCGATAAGGTCGGCGACCTTTAACAAGAGCTTCGTGCGCTCCGCCGGCTTCATGTGCGGCCACGGCCCGTCATCAAAGGCTTTGCGAGCGGCCTCAACCGCGCGATTAATGTCTTCCGCGCCCCCTTCCGCGACTAACGCTAGAGTTTCCGCGGTCGCCGGGTTGACGGTGGCGAACGTTTTCCCCGAAGCGGCCTCGACCCATTTGCCACCAATAAGCATTTTTTTGCTGGTCGGCGTGATGAAATCGCGGACGGCTTCCGGTAGAGCTTGCGATACTTGGCCCATATGCATACCTCCTTAGTAAAAGCGGCGAATGACTTTCTGGTTAGACGTCAAAACGCGAATAAGGCATCAAACTGCAGGCGGTTCACCGTCGAGTTGAGCTGACCTTTGGGCTTGTCAATGAAGTTGACAAAGTATCCTCTAGCAGTCAGCGTCAGGCGGGGGAACAACATATAGTCAATTTTGCCGATCGGCCCTTGCACGTTTGTTCCTCCCCGACGGCCAAAGTCACTCTGCGTAAACATCGAGATCACCGAATCCGTTTCCACCCGCGTCCACACCGCCGAGATCGCCCAATCGCCCGGATTACGTGTCTGTCCAACCCCAGCGCCAACTAAGAACGCCTGGTCCTTACCAAACTTCGCCTCGGTATTCTGTGCGTAATCGGCCATGAGAGAGAACGGCCACTTCGCATAACCGGTATCCCAACTGAGTTGACCGCTGAAATTGAGGATATTAAACCCGCCGGCAAAGCGCACGATCGGATCCTGAGCATCCGGCACAATCAGGTCGCCGCCCCGCACCACCTTACCACTCTTGAGGCGCACGGAGTTGGTCAAGACCAGCTGAGAGTTGCGGATGCGTTCTTGCGCAATCGCATCCGATCGCTTGAAATAGTAGTCCGCGCCCGCTACCGTCAATTGTAGCCCGGGACGCAGATTCCAATTCGCTTGTATTTGCTCGCCGAACATAAAAGCCTCACGGCCCGGGAAGAATTCCTTGACCGACCATTGTCCGGCAGCGAGTTTGACGTTACCAAGCCCGTCTTTGCTCTCAAAGAGAGTAAATTCTTCCGCCAGCCCTTCCGGCGTCAAATCTTCATCAAAGACCAATTCTGACCCCATTACTGCCCGCGGGCGGAAGAAGTTGACGCTGAACTTTCCTCCGGTGATCGAAAAGAAGGGCTTCTCCAGGCCAATGCTTTTACTCGGTCTGATCGTGATATAGGCATTATCGATATTGATAGGCTTGCGAGTGAACACGTCCGTCAGCGTCTGGTTGTTGGAGATGATCTCGTTCGGATCACCACTGACGAGCCGAAAGCCTCCCTCGAGTTCGTCACTGATTTGTATCCTAGCCCCAAATCGTAACCGCAAGCGTTGGCGGTTTCGTGCGTCCTCATGATCTTGGAAGAACCCTTCGTGTCGCAGCCGTATATCGCCAAAAAGGCTAATGCGGTTGAGCCAGTCGACCTCTTTCTTCCCATCCGCGACTGTCCTCTTCTTCAGCTCCTCAGCCTGCGCCTGGTTCTGTGCCTGTAATTCTGCTTGGCGGCTCTCCAGGTGTGACAACCATTCTGTCACGTCTCTCGATGGCGGAGCCGCGGCTGGTTTCTCAGCTATTGTGGTAGTCGTCGAAGATTGAAGCCGGGCCACGTCCTCATCCCCGAGAATGCCTTTCCTTCGTAGTAAATCGATTAACGCCTGCTGATCAGGCTTTCCGGTGTGCGCCCGCGTTCCTGTCTTTAACCTCTGCGCTTCCCTCTTACTGATCACCCCTTTTGCTGCCAAAATATCGATGAGCGATGTCTCGTGAGCGATAGCCGGACTGCTCACGAGCAACGCAAGTATGAGACACACAACAACCATCTGAATCCTCCTCCCGTCCGTACGGAATGTCACTATGTAAGGCTAAGGTTAGTCTTTTGCAATCAAGACTTCGGTCGCTTTGATCACTACGGTCACAGGGTTGCCTTGCGCTAATCCTAGTCGCTCAGCTGAGCCGCGTGTGATCGCGGCAACGACTTCATGCCCCCCACCGATATCGACAACTACTTCGGCCATGATGTCGCCGAGCTTGACCTCTTTGACGTGACCTGAAAATTGATTGCGCGCACTGAGTTGCATCGCCGGTTGTCCTTTATCATTTGCGACAATGTTTAATACTCGATAGTAAAATATTTTGGGATTGTATATATATGGCTCGATTAGATGTCAATGTGACGCCGACGGCGTACGCCATTTTGGGCTTGTTACGTGAACGGCCGATGCACGGTTACGAGATTGCTCAACATTTCAAGCCGGAAGAAGATTTGGGGCAGGTCATCCCGGCGGACATGAGTACGATCTACACGTTCCTCAAAGATCTACAGGAACACGGGTTTATCCGCGGGGAACAAGTCACAGTCGGGGCGCGTCCGCCGCGCAAGGTCTTCTCGCTGGCCGACGACGCGGACTCATTCTTCCTGGAGTGGCTCCGTCGTCCGGTCGCGCGTATGCGAGAAGTGCGACTGGACTTTTTATTGAAGCTCTACTTCGCCCAGCAACTCGGCGCCGCCGAGGCAAAATCCTTGGTGAAGGCGCAGATCACCGCGTGTCGAGACTATCTGGAGCGGCAGAAAGCCCACACGCGAGATATAAATCCAACCAGCTTTGAGTCGCTGGTGTTAGAGTCAAAACTCACGGCCGCGGAGAGCATGCTGGAGTGGCTCAACCGGATTGCCGCCCGGGTCGTGTCCCATCGCCGGAAAGTGCCGAAGGTCAGCCGGCAAAAGGCAGAGCAGTTAACCACGCGGAAGAAAAGCAAACTGAAAAGAGGAGGCAAAAAACGATGATGACTTCACCCGCTAACAGACGCCCAGGCTTTGTGGGGCAAGCAGTTCTTGCAGCGGTTTTTCTTGCGGCGTTCTGTCTAGATTTCTCTTCCTACCTTGGGCAGCCGCGTCTACTTAGGGTGGCCCAGGCTCAAGGGCCGTCTCCGGCGGCTGGAGAACTAACGGTGTTCGCCGCCGTTTCGTTGACCGAACCCTTTACTGAGATTGGCAAACGGCTCGAACTCTCTCACCCCGGGCTCAAGGTAGTCTATAATTTTGGCGGTTCACAAGCTTTACGCACACAACTCGAACAAGGCGCGTACGCGGACGTGTTTGCTTCAGCCGATGCTGCACAAATGGAACAAGCGAAAAAGAGCAATGTCGTGCAGGGAGAATCTCCCATCTTTGTCAAAAATCGACTGGTCGTAGTCGTGCCGAAGAACGACAAAGCAAAAATCACGACATTTTGTGACCTGGGGAAACCGGGAGTTAAGCTTGATCTCGCCAATGCAAAAGTGCCGGTCGGGAACTACAGTCGGCAAGCCGTTGCCAAAGCAAGCGCTGAGTGCGGGGCCGATTTCGAGCGACGTACGTTGCAGAATATCGTCTCCGAAGAAGAGAACGTGAAACAGGTCGTCACCAAAATTCAGCTTGGCGAGGCGGATGCCGGTATCGTCTATGTCTCTGATGTCACGCCAAGAGTGAGCAAAGACGTACAAGCTATCACGATTGCCGGCGCCTATAATCAAGTTGCTACGTATCCGATTGCTGTGACGAAAGAGGTCAGAAACTCTGCCGCCGCGCAGGCGTTCATCGGCTTTGTGCTGTCAACGGAAGGGCAGGCAATTCTCAAGGCGCACGGCTTTATCCCACTAAAAGAATAAAGGCGGACGCCACATTTGGGAGCAACGGCGGAGACACAAGGCGACTCTCTTCATGATGTGGATAGGTGTGCAGACAGCATCAGTCCTGGGCAAGGATCACCTCCGTCGCTTTGATCACCACCGTCACGGTCGCCCCTTGCGTAAGCCCTAAGTGTTCCGCCGAGCCACGGGTGATCGCGGAGACGACTTCGTGACCGCCGCCGATATCAACGACGACCTCGGCCATGACATTGCCGAGTTTGATCGTTTTAACTCGTCCCTGGAATTGATTACGTGCACTGAGTTTCATCAGAGTCCTCCGCAAGAAGAGATAAGAAAATTGTATCGCCGCCAGTCGCCAAAGCAAGAAGCCGTGAGAGATCACAACGACCGACCACAACTAACACCATGAAGCGTAACTGTCTGTTTTTCTTTCTCCTCATTCTTCTGCCGGCCTCATCTCACCGTCGGCGGCGATTTTTCCGAAAGTATGACGTCTATGCTTGAGGTCGTGCTTCGCATGCGTCTCGACGGGTTTCGTCTTGACGTCGCCCTTGCCGCACAGAACGAACTGGTCGTCCTCTTTGGCCCCTCCGGTGCCGGGAAGAGCTTAACGTTGCAAGCGATTGCCGGGACTATGCAGCCTGACGCCGGCCGTATCTTGATTGACGGCCAGGCCGTGTACGATAGCGCACAGCAACTTAACCTTTCGCCCCAAGTTCGACGGGTGGGATATGTGCCGCAGCACTACGCACTCTTCCCGCATCTAACGGCCGGGGGAAATATTGGCTTCGGCTTGCGGCACCGCCCTCGACGCGAACAAGAACAAAAAGTGAAAGAACTGCTCGCGCTCTTCGGCCTGCAAGGACTAGAACACCGCCGCCCGCGCGAACTCTCCGGCGGGCAACAACAACGGGTCGCCCTCGCCCGTGCGCTGGCCGTGGAACCGCGCCTGCTGCTCTTGGACGAGCCGTTTGCGGCACTGGATGTCACGCTACGCGAATCCCTTCGACAAGAACTGGTGCAGATTCAAGCGCAGGCGAAGATCACAGTCTTAGTAGTGACGCACGATTTGACCGACGCATTTGCCCTCGGACAACGTGTGATTATCTACGATGCCGGGCGGGTGATTCAACAGGGCCCACGCGAAGAGGTGTTCTTTCATCCGGCCACACGCCGCGTGGCCGAGCTTGTCGGTACCGGGAACATCCTTCCGGCGGTCGTCGAGCGGTCTGACGAAGAAACGCTTTGGGTCCGGTGGCAGGAGAACCTTATCGCGGTCGCACTAACGGCCCTAGCACCAGGAACTCCCGTGTACTTGTGTATTCGCCCCACACAAATCTTGTTCGTTCGCCCGGATCGCCCTTCATCACGCGACCAGGAGAATGTCCTGCCCGGACGGATCGTAAACGAACGGATGGAGCGGGAGACCTATACCCTACACTGGCAGTTAGATACTAGCCAAGCTCCGTATGACTTAGAGATCACCCTCCCCGGATACGTCTACCACCGCCTCTTACTTGATACGGAAAAGCGTATAATGGTCAAACTGCGCCGGCAGGCACTCCACGTAGTGCCGGTCGAGCCGTAAGGGAGAGTGACACATCCCACACCTATTCCCTCTGTAAAATGCGGGGGGATGTATTGCGCCCACCGCCGCCACTCGTGCACAATCGTCTGTGCAAATATTATTCCCGTCTCCGTATCCGTCGTGGACTGAATGCTGTCTCCCTTCATCCCACTGCTGTTCTTTTTGCTCCTCTTTCCTCAACCCACTAACGCCGACGAGACGCCGTCAGTCCACTCGGCAAATCTTCCTGGCGTCACCCTCATCGAAGGCCAGCGGCTCCCCTCACTCCGGCAACACTCGATCTCGACCGTGCAGGTCTATGCGTTCGATGGTGATAACCCGCGGCCGATTCCCTTTCAGATTGACGAGCGGGATCACCGTCAGCGCTGGGTGATCGATCGAGGAAAGCATCCTACCGGTGATGATTCTCCCGGCGTATTCGACGAGAATGACGTTTTGGTCCTGGCAGATCGCGACCTCGGTCAACGCGGCTCCGTGACGCAGTTACCGAAGGACGGCAGTCTGTGGACAGAAATTCGCGTCGGCACAGAAGCAACGCCATTGGGATTCGCCTATGTGGGAGTCTTCACAACGCCGCCTCCGAACTCTTCACCTCACTTACTGTCCACTCACTACGATCCACAAACAGACTACGTATCGACAGACCGTTATACCCTTGGGTTCGCCGGTGCTCCCCTGCCCTCGCATCTTGCATTTGTCGATCACGTTGATGATACGAGTACAAACCTCATTGCCGGTGTTCGCGTCATCGGCGAGGTACGGTTTCTCCATGGTCTCCTGACCTTGCGCCGTACCGACGCAGATATTCACACCGAAGTGTTAGGCTATCGTCAGGGACCAATCCGAACCATTCGTCGTGCGCGCTACTGGATCCCCTTACCTTTGGGATTTCGCACTAACGGTCGTATCGATGTGATGTTCTATCGCGATTTCGTCGAGGGAACCACCGTTGTCAAGCTCAAGGTTCCACCGCGACTGATCCTTGCTGACGGGGAGTTGCAAGCCTATTTTCGCTTTCTTGACCTGAGCGGTGCACACCTTATCGTCGAAGGACAAAAGAACACTGGCGTTGTTGACGGGCACATGGATGACACCGAACACGCACTACATCGACACCCCGCGCGCTGGGCCGCACTGGCACTCCCGAATAGACGGACGTTGCTGCTGATCGCGCGCCTAGAAGGGGCGTTGCAGCGACTCGAACAGCGACTCTACTTCGACGATAGTGAGGCCGACGAAGCGCGGCATGGTGGCAAACCGGCTTTCGGCTTTGAGTTCTCACGTGTCAATCAGTTAGAGACTGGAACGCACCGCTTATCAGTATTTGCTATTACGCTCGACACAACCAGTGTTGACGACATTCGCCGCACCGCCGAGCGATTCCTCACGCCTCCGCCGGTGAGCACGATGCCCCTGAGTGGAGTCAAAACAAGGGTCCTGTCACCGCCACTTTGACCTCTCCGTGATTAATTGCCTGGGCCAGCATCTGCATCAGTCCTGTACGTTGATCGTTGGTCAGCTTCATAAACGCGTCCTCCCTTCCCTTCTGAATTTTTATTTTGAGCGGGTGACGTGATTCGTTCCCTGTTTCTCCAATTTGCCGTTTCTTTCCTCTGTCCTGCCTCCTTTCTCTGTCGCGATGCACTGTTTGTTCTGCTACGGAAGGCGTAACAAACGGTGGAACAATTGTTCACTGCAACAAGCGAGCAGAGGATAACGGACAGGAAAGGAGGAACAGGTGTTCACTCGCGCGAGAGAGATAGAGCGGGGGACAAAGATAAAGAGAGGAGTGGGCTGGGATAAGCCCGTCCTGAAGCCAGTCGAAGGGACCGCAGGCCGTTCCCGGCATGATAGTTTATTCCGGCCTACGTTCTTTTACAATTTCAGAACAAGGGTCCAGTCACCTTCGCGTTATGCGACTGGCTCTCCGGCTTCGACTTTGGCTGCACGAGGCGTCAACAGTGCCAGCACAGCCGCGACTGCGAACAGAGCGAAAACGTCACCCCAGAGGTGACCCATATTATGGTCGCCGTCAAACGACTGCACAGCCATCACCCCGCCGTGCGCGATGCTAGACCAGACGGTAAACCAGATAAGGCTCCGATGGGCGAGGGGGTCACGGGCGGCGAGGAGGAGGAAGACTCCGAGTGTCGCATAAAGGGCGAGGATCATTTCCAAGTAGTACGAACGACCCTCAGTATGCCACGCCCAGCCGGAAGGCCAGACGATGGTGAGTGGCCAGATGCCGAAAATAAAGGTGAGCCCGACAAGCACCAGAACGATACGTAGATACTTGACGCGATCAGATTCACTCATTGTTCCCTCCTTGGAGTTCCCGGAACGTTGCTTTTCTGACGTTATTCTCCTTTCTGAAATGTTGCAACTGTGATTGGCAACTCAACGATGACTGACTCGGACGTAGAAAACTTACCTTCTGCGCCCTTACTCAGCTCACGGGCCGACGTTGAGTACAGAAAATTGTCCGTGCCTCTTACCCCACACAACACTTGAGAGGGAGGAAATACCGTGCAGCTCGGGACGCCGATAATCTGCTGCCCGGGCACAATCTGATAACCGCTCCGGCTACTGCCGTTAAAAAGGAATGGGGCGGCCTCTGTCTCATCTCTCTATTTTTTCTGACCACGTCTAGCCCCGCCACGTGATCGGCATGCGGACATCGGGGGTGTACGAACAGTAAGTGCCGGTTTTGATGGTGGTGGAGAGATGCCGTCCTAATGCAGGGTGATGTTCATCGATCTCGCGCAGAGCGAGCTTGATGGCGCGGGTAATGTTCACCCGTGCGCGTTCCGCCGGCGATCCTACCCGCCGCGCCCGCCGCAACGCCAGCCGTTGACAAACATCGCCGTGGTGTTGAATATCGGGCGCGACGAATCAGGGGCTGCAAAATCATGGGGAGGCAGAGTAATGGCGTTCATCTACAGAGTGAGCGAGCAGGACCAAGGCGTCATAGAGGAATTTCTTAAGAAACCGATCGGTCACCACAGTGCACACTTACAACGAGTCCTCAACGTGTTCCGCGGGGAAGAGGCCAAAGATAAATATGTCCTCGTCTGTACCAAGCCTCACAAGGAGTGGACATTAGGGTTGCTTCCCGGTGAGCGCGGCAAGCCGGTCAAGATCCTAAAGGATCAGGTCTTCACCAACATTGAAGATGCCGAACGTGAAATTTTTCGGCGGCGGTGGAAGAAGTATGTCGGGCGCGATTTGGACTGATACAAGACAAGGCCAGCGGTAATGCGTTCACGTACCACGTCATACGTAACAGGTGTCGCGTGATGCGTGTTGCGTGATCTCGATAATCCTACCGTTGTTCCCGAAAGGCTCCCATGAAAATCACCGGCTATAGTGACAAGATTAGCGTACGTCCAGGCGAGGCCATCAAATTCATGGTCAACTGCGAACTGCCAACCTACCAAGCAGAGATCGTGCGTATTATCTGTGGCGATACCAACCCCACAGGTCCTGGAGTGAAAGAAAAAGTCATCAACACTCCGGTCAACAAAACCTATAAAGGACGAAAGCAGATTATTGAGTCAGGATCATATGTCATCGTTCCGAACCATCCGCTCTTGGAAGGCCTGCAGAGTTTAACCGTCCAAGCGACGATCTGGCCGACTACGCCAGGCAACGGTAGACAAGTGATCGCGGCTAAATTCCGTGACCGTGACAAAGCCGGGTTTGCCCTGATTCTCACCGAAGATGGCTCCCTTGCTTTGGTGCTTGGTGATGGGCACGGCAAGGAAGACGTGATTTCGACGAAGAAGCCATTGCTGGCACGAGAATGGTATTTCATCGCAGCGAGTTACGATGCCAAGACGCAAGAAGTGCTCCTCTATCAGGAACCATTTGCGGGTTACCCTCTGGCAAACGATGCGGCTGAAGTTCGCACGAAGGCCAAAAGCAAAAGTCTCGGCCGCAACCAATCCCCGCTGATGCTTGCGGCGTATCGCACAGGAACAGGCAAAGGCAAGCTTGACGGCAAGTACAACGGCAAGATCGACAGCCCGCGCCTGGCCAATCGTGTGCTGAGTCGCACAGAAATGGAAGCATTGAAGGGCAGTACCATACCCCCGCATCTTGTCACTAGTGTCGTCGCGGCGTGGGATTTCTCGCGCGATATCCAATCACCCAGGGTCAGTGATATTTCGCCAAACTTGTTGCACGGCGAAGTCGTGAATCTTCCCACTCGGGGGATGAAAGGTCACAACTGGACCGGCGAGTTCATGAACTGGCAGCAACATCCACAACACTACGGCGCGATCCACTTTCATGACGATGACGTCTACGATGCGAGCTGGGAGGTCGATTTCGAGTTGACCATTCCCGCATCGATGAAGAGCGGACTCTACGCTGCGCGGCTGCGCTCAGGTGAAGAGGAGGAATATATTCCTTTCGCTGTCCGCCCCTTGCCTGGCAAGGAAAAAAAGATCGCTTTCCTGCTTCCCACTGCTAGTTACATGGCGTACGCCAACGAACACATGGCATTCAACGCTGCCGCCCTCATCGAAGTGGTCGCTGGACGATTACCCACACTCGACAGAAATAGCCTGTTCCTCAATGAACACCGGGAGTATGGCTTATCATGTTACGACTCTCATTCTGATGGTTCAGGAGTGTGTTACTCCTCGCGTCTACGACCGATCCTGAACATGCGTCCCAAGCATATCTCTGCGCTAGGCGGCCACGGCTCGTCGCTGTGGCAGTTCAATGCCGACACCCATATCACTGACTGGCTGGAAGCGACGGGATACGAATTTGACGTCATCACAGATGAGGATTTGCATTATCGTGGCTATGAGCTGCTGAAACCGTACCAGGTCGTCCTCTCCAGCACGCACCCTGAGTACCATTCCAAACAGATGTGGGACGCAATGATGACTTACGAGCGCAGCGGCGGGCGGCTGATGTATATGGGTGCCAATGGT
>Ga0070741_10015310_pt1 | contig 13020 bp, 12 predicted proteins | sample Coa_R1_4_FD_66440 | JGI IMG/M metagenome (GOLD analysis project Ga0070741, IMG submission 66440) | Surface soil microbial communities from Centralia Pennsylvania, which are recovering from an underground coalmine fire - Coalmine... | ecosystem: Environmental > Terrestrial > Soil > Unclassified ...
GTTGCCGTTGCTGGTCCTGTTCATTGCCTCGTTCGCGGCCTCACAAGGCGCTGTGATCTGGGTTTATCTGAGCGAGATTTTCCCAACGACAGTCCGCGCGCGCGGGCAGAGTGTCGGGAGCGCCTCGCATTGGATCATGAATGCGGTGATCGCGACCCTGTTTCCAACCGTGGCCGCGTACTCGAGGTCGCTGCCGTTCGCGTTCTTCAGCGCCATGATGGTGCTGCAGTTCCTGTTCGTGTGGAGATATCTCCCGGAGACCAAGGGGTTGCCGCTGGAGCGGATTCAACGCGCCTTGGGATCGGGTAACTTCCAGCCCGGACGTACGAAATGGCAGGTGTAGCCGTTCGGATAACGCTCCAGGTAGTCCTGATGCTCGGGCTCGGCTTCCCAGAAAGGGCCGGCAGGCGCAACCTCCGTGACCACCTTGCCCGGCCAAAGTCCCGAGGCATTCACATCAGCGATGGTGGCTTCCGCCTGCGCCTTCTGTGTGGGGTCGGTATAGAAAATCGCCGAGCGGTAGCTCGTGCCCATGTCATTTCCCTGGCGGTTGCGGGTGGTTGGATCGTGGATCTGGAAGAAAAACTCCAGTAACTGCCGATAGCTGGTCTGGCGCGGGTCGAAAATGATCTCAATGGCTTCGGCATGCGTGCCGTGGTTGCGATAGGTCGCATTGGGCACGTCGCCGCCGGTATAGCCCACTCGCGTGGCTGACACCCCCGGAAAACGGCGAATCAGGTCCTGCATTCCCCAAAAGCATCCACCGGCTAAAACGGCGCGCTCAGTCGTTGCGGTCATCGGTCGCTCCCGGTGAGAGGAAAGGTCCCCAGGAGATAGCAACTGAAAGCGTGACTTTCAAGGGAAGCTGCTGCGTAAAATAGTGCTTTTAACCGGCCCAGCGGAGTGTCGCGAACGCCATGCCCGAATCCTCACTCCCCCTGTCCCGACCATTCGACCTGAGTGCTTTGAAAGGCTGGACGGCAGCTGAAAAGCGCGCGGTGGCCGCCGCCTTCCTGGGTTGGGCACTGGATGCCTTTGATTACTTTGTACTGGTGTTCGTGCTGGAGGACGTGGCGCGGGAATTCCATACCGATAAAACCGCCGTGGCCGTGGCCACCACGTTGACACTGGGCCTGCGTCCCTTGGGCGCATTCATTTTCGGTCGCCTGGCCGATCGGTTCGGGCGCCGGCCTTTGCTGATGGTCGATGTGGCGCTGTATTCGGTGTTGGGCTTTGCCACCGCCTTCTCTCCCAACCTCACGGTATTCCTCATCATTCGTGCCCTGTTCGGAGTCGCCATGGGCGGGGAGTGGGGCCTGGGGGCCTCGCTGACCATGGAATCCATCCGGCCCGAAGCGCGCGGTCCGGTTTCCGGGTTGCTGCAGTCGGGCTATCCCTTCGGCTACCTTCTGGCCTCGGTGGCTTATGCGGGCTTGTACAACACCTTGGGTTGGCGCGGCCTGTTCATGTTGAGCCTGTTGCCCGCATTGCTGGTGTTGTTTATCCGCCGTCATGTGCCCGAGTCGCCGGCATGGATCTGCGCGGCGGCGGCGCCGAAAGAGAGCTTGTGGAGCTTATTGCGGCATCATTTCGGGCTGGTCGTGTACGGCATCCTTCTCATGACCGCCTTCAATTTTTTCAGTCACGGTACCCAGGACATCTATCCAACCTTTCTCAAGTCACAGCACAAATTCAACCCGCACACGGTCGGCCTCATTCTCATCATCTGCAACATCGGCGCGATCGTTGGTGGCTGGACTTTCGGGCTCTGGAGCCAGTTCGTGGGACGCCGCCGGGCCATCATCGTGGCCTGCCTGTTGAGCTTGCCGGTGATTTACCTGTGGGCCTGGTCGCCTGGCCTGGTTGGATTGGCCACTGGCGCCTTCCTGATGCAGGTTTGTGTACAGGGTGCCTGGGGCGTGGTGCCGGCGCATTTGAATGAGTTGTCACCGGCCGGAGCGCGTGCCACGTTTCCCGGCACCGTCTATCAACTGGGGAACCTCATCGCCTCTGTCAACCTGCCTCTGCAGACCGGGCTCGCGGCCGCCAACGGCGAAAATTATTCTTTCGCTCTGGCCTGCATCGCCGCTGTGGCCGCAGTGGTTATTGCTGTTCTGACCTTTGCCGGTCGCGAGGCGCGTGACATTTCCTTGAGTTAGGGAGCGTTGTCATCGACATGAGCTCATTGGGATACTTCATAACCGCGTTGAGCCGCCCTGGGGATACGGCGAGTTGAGCCGTCGGTCACACCGGCCGTGCTAGCATGCATTCCAGGAACTAACGCAGGTCCTCGAGCGATGCGCGTCGAAACTGTTTCTACCGTTCGATTGACCCTGGCCGGTGCCTTGCTTCTGGCGGCAATGGGCCCGGCGGCGGGTGCCGACGCACCGGAATGGATGAAGTCCTATACCGTATCCGGCCGACCCACTGTCCACGTCCATACCAATGACGGCAGTGTGCGCGTCATGACCTCGGATACCCAGCAGGTGGAGTTTCGGGTCAAAACCGAGGGCGGGGGATGGGGCTTCGGCTTTGGGGATGATCCGCGCATCGATTCCCGGCAGGATGGCAACCTGGTCGAGCTCAATGCGCACGTCAGGAACAATGTGATCGGATTCAACAATCGGCACACCATCGTCGAGGTGCATATGCCGAAGGACGCCGATCTGCAGCTCGAGACCGGTGATGGCTCGGTTGATATCTCCGCTCTGAGCGGCAATATTCAGGCCAACACTTCGGACGGCAGTGTCAGGGTTGCGCAGCTCACCGGCACTATCGAAATCAGCTCCAGCGACGGCTCGATCGAAGCCCGGAATCTGAAGGGCTCCGTGAAACTGCGCACCAGTAACGGCAGTATCCGGGCCTCCGGGATCGACGGTCCGTGCGCAGCCTCCAGCAGCGATGGCAGTGTCAGGGTGGAGGGTCGGTTTGATTCCCTGGTCGTCCATTCGGGCGACGGCTCCGTGGGCGCCCGTGTCGCTTCGGGATCTTCGATTTCCTCCGCGTGGGAGGTGACCTCGTCCGACGGATCGGTGGAGGTGACTCTGCCGCCGGATTTCAAGACCAATCTCGACGTGAGCACCAGTGATGGACATATCACGCTCGACCTGCCTGTCCAGGTGCAGGGGGAGTTGAGTAAGTCTCATGTGCACGGCACGTTGAACGGCGGCGGGCCGGCGTTCCGGATTCATACATCGGACGGGTCGATCCGGCTCAGCTCTTCCAAAAGCGAAGTAGAATCAAAAGCTTGCATTACGAGTCGGCGCGCTCTTGCGCCGTCGCGCGGATTCAACGAAGCTTGGGCGTGCTGGCCGGGCCTGTTTTCTCCCTGAACGACGGGGTGATGGATCCGATGACTGCAACTGCAACACAGCGGCGTGCAACACGACCCGTCCTGGCGGCACCCCCCTCCAGCCCGCGCGAATTTCCCGTCCGCTTCACCCGGATCCCCGGCCTGCGCAGCCTGTTACAAAGGCCACATAACAGTTATGGCTGGGTGGGTCTCGGCTCGATCCTGGTCGACCAACACAGCTTGCGTGTTACCGCCAGGCGATTCACGATGCTGGGTTTGCGCCGTACGGTCGATTTCGTGCACCAGAGCGAGATTCGCGAGGTTTACCGGGAAGGCGATGCCGTTCGGGTCGACCTTCTGGACGAGGCGCGCCGCGGGTATTTCTGCTTCTGGGCCGAGGATGCCGAGTCGGCGGCCGAAATCGTACGCCGGTTGCCCACCAACAGTACGGTCGAGATCGAATGGGTAGGTCGGAAAGCCTGGGAAGACCCCCCGCAACGTTTGGCCCAGCCGGTCCTGTGGGCCGCGGCCTTCATCGTGCTGGTTGCTGTGTTGATAGGGCTGGGAGAGATCTTCATCCCCGGGGCGTCGCAGAATTCCCGCACCTTGGTCGCTCCTCCGCCGGCGTCTATGCCGATGCATGTCACGAGTCCAGTGCCGGTGGTTGCTGACCTGGGGGCCCTCAGTGACCTGGATAAGTTCACACGTCGTTTTGATGCGTTGGCGCTGCAGTTCTCCGTCGCATTCGATTCCCTGCAAACCGGTGCGCTCAGCCAGGCTGACTTTGCCTATGGCCTGGAGCATTGGCTGATTCCTCAGTGGAGCGTGCTTTCCGCCGAGTTGGCGACACCGCCGACACAGCCCACGCCGCGGCGAGCCGAGGCCGATGCCCAACTTCAACACGTGATCGCTAGCTGGACCCAGGCGCTCACCCTGTACGCCCATGGCTTGCGGGCTCACGACTATCACGAAGTTCTGCGCGCCTTCGATGACATCCGCGATGCCGAAGGCTACGAGCGCGAGTCGCACGTGCTGCTGAGCAAGCTGGAAGCGGCTCGCTGAAAATCCCAACCCGTTGATTTTTATAAGGTCACTCGGGCGCTCTTGCGCCTGAACAATATCCCGTAGTAGTGTCACCTACACTTGTAGTAGAGGGATGCTTCGGGTGGCGACACCAAAACTGACCAAACCCGAGCTGCGGATCATGGAGGCGCTGTGGAACCTGGGGCGCTGCTCGGTGCGCGAGATTCAGGAGACCTTTCCGGAGTCAGAGCGCCCCGCCTACACCACCGTGCAGACCATGGTGTACCGGCTGGAGGCCAAGAAGGCGGTACGGCGCGCCAAGAAAATCAGCAATGCGCACATCTTCGAGGCGGTGATCACCCGCGATGCCGCCCAGGGACGCTTCATTGACGAGTTGTTGGGAATCTTCGGCTGGCGCATGCAGCCGCTCATGTCGCACTTGATCGAGTCCGGCAAGCTGACCTTGAAGGATGTGAAGGAGGCGGAGGAGACCCTTCGCAAGCTGGCCGACAAACAGGGTGCAACGCCTGCGCCGCGGGTCGACGGTGAGCCGGCTACGCCTGCAAAAACGGAGAATACCAATGACTGAGGCACTCATCGATCACCTGTGGCAGTCCACACTGTTCGCCCTCGCGGCGGCGGTCCTGACGTGGGCGTTCCGCAAGAACGGCGCGCACATCCGCTTTCAGATCTGGCTGGCGGCCTCGGTCAAATTCCTGATTCCGTTTCCGTTACTGATCGGATTGGGTCAACACCTGCGTTGGCATGCGGCCTCGAACGACCCGGTCGCCGCCCAATGGGCTGTGTTGATGGACCAGGTCGTGCAACCGGCCGCCCTCTGGACCGGCGCGTCGCAGAACGGCGCCTATGGTACGGCAGTCAGCGCAGCTACCCATGCGGCGGCCGGCGGCGGTGCTCCAATGCTCTCGCATGGAAGTGTCTGGACGGTGCTCGGTGTGATCTGGCTGGGCGGCTTTGTGACTTTGTTGTGTCGTTGGGCGTTTCAATGGGGGAAATACCGGGCTGTGGCCGAGTCCTCCGAGCCGCTCGAGCTGAGTGCGCCGATCCCTGTGCGCGAGACCGCGTCCGTTTTCGAGCCGGGCATTTTCGGTATCCGCGCGCCGATCCTGTTGCTGCCTCGGGGCATCGTCGCACGGCTGGAGCGTGAGCAATTCAACACCATTCTGACTCACGAGCTGTGTCATCTGCGACGCCGCGACAACCTGACAGGCGCGATTCACATGCTGGTGGAGGCGCTTTTCTGGTTCCATCCGCTGGTGTGGTGGCTGGGCGGCCGCATGCTCATCGAGCGCGAGCGCGCTTGCGATGAAGCGGTGATTCAGGCCGGTGGTAATCGCAAGATTTATGCGGAAGGGATTTTGAAAGTGTGTCAGTACTATGTCGAGCCGCCACTGCCATGCGCCGCGGGCGTTTCCGGTGGCACGCTCAGAAAAAGGATCGAGGACATCATGACGAGCCAAGCGCTGATCAAGCTTCACCCGGGAAAGAAGTGCCTGCTGTTGGCGGCTGGATTGCTGGCGATGGGAGGGCCGTTTGCAGTGGGTCTGGCGACGGGCGCTGGCAATGGCGCGCTGGCGCAGGAGTCGGCGGTGGCTACCGGCTCCGCGGCGGCTCAGAGTTCGGTTACGGGCGCCCCGGGTACCGGGTCCACTCAACTGGCCACTCTCACGCGGCCGAAGGGTCCCGACATGACGCGTTATCAAAGCCCGCAGTGGGGGTTCTCGCTGGATATCCCCAAGCGTTGGAACGCCTTTCCCGCGGTGCCGACCAACAGTCCCCAGGAGGTCATTCGTTTCGCCTCGCACGAGAATGGCATTCACCTGCTGATCGTATTCCGCGCTCCGTATGATCCGAAGGAGGATCCGAAGTCCTTTTCTGACCGGATACAGCAGGTCCTGGCCAAGAACGGCTTTGCAAACTTCGTGACAGCCGAAACCACGATCGACGGAAAGCGGGTTCTGACGTTGGATTTCAGCAGGACCATGAAAGACGGCAGCGGCCGCACCTGGTACTGCCGTCACTACTTCGTGATCGACGATACGTTGATCTATACGTTGGGATTCGGAACATCCGATCGCGATGCCATGTTCGATCTCTACGACCGGATGGCGAAGAGTTTCGTTGCCCAGCCGCCGGCGGGTTGAGCCGGACGGGAGTACGCTGCTTCGGCTCGATGGCGGCCCGGAGCCCTCAGGGCTAGCCGAGTCTGAGGGCTCCTCGCGGCCTGAGGGCTCGCCAGGACTATCGAGCCGCGCCCCGTCCCCGCACCGAGCTCACCGCCATGAATGTCGTGCCTATGGCCACGCCCATGGCGATGCCCAGTGCCACGGCGGTCCATGGCCGACGGGTTACGAAGCTTTGAGTTTCCTCCACGACGCCGCTGGAGATGGAATCCAACGCCTCGCCGATCACATTCATTTGCTGCTTCGCCGCCGCTATATTTCGGCTCAGCTTGACTCGCAAGGCGGCCACGGCGTCACCACTCTGGTCGCCGAGCGACTTCAAGAGCTCTTCTGAGCTCGCAACCAGATTGCGCAGCTCAGTCTCGGCCGACTTACGGGCACGGGCATTTCTTGCTGTAAACATGGGCTGACTCGGAGTAAACGCCTTGGACTAGTGCCTGAACGCCCCACCGGCCCAGGTGTTCCGCGCTCACGGGCGTCGCGCGGCATTGCCTCCGCTCCTGCAGCGGCGCGGCGAGGGCACAAAACCACTGACGCCAGGACCCACGCACAACCCGTGCCGACCCTCAGCCGGGACGAACATCAAACTCTGTGCAACACGACGATCGGAATCTGTCGGTCGGTCTTTTTCTGGTAGTCGGCATAGGGGCCATAGATTTCCACCATCTTCGGCCACAATGTCGCGCGCTCCTGGGCGTTGGCCGTGTGCGCCTGGGCGGTGAACTTGTCCGCTTTGACCTGTACTTTGACCTTGGGGTTGGCCTCCAGGTTCAGGTACCACGCCGGATGGGCCGGGGCCCCTCCCTTGGAGGCCACCACCACGTAGTCCTCCCCGGATCGACCGAAAATCAACGGCAGCGTGAGCTCGCGTCCGGATTTTCGGCCCACCGTCGTGAGCAACAAGGTGGGTATCATGCCCTTGCCGCCGCCAAGGCTGGCGTCCCAGAGGTAGCCGTCCTCGCCGTTCGTGGCGATATAGCGGTCCAGGTGATTCTGGATCCAACCCGGAAGCTCGTTTGATCCGTTGGGTTCTGCCATGATGTTTCTCCTGTCAGTAGGGTATTACTCCGAGGCCAATGCGTCCGCCGCGCGCAACACGGCGCGGGCGAGCCACAGTCGATCTTCGACACGGGTCATGAGCGTCGCCGCGCTCACAAACTTCACGTTGGGTACAGGTGCGGGGACCGGATCGGACTCATCAACCACAAATGCATCGATGAAGTCGGCATAGCGGCGCGCAATGGCCGTGGCATTCACTTCGAGGCCGAGCTCGCGCATCATCTTCGCCGCCGGACCCTTGATGGCTTTTCCGCCGATGATCGGTGTCACTGCGATAACGGGAGCGCGGGTTTCCCGCAGGGCGTCCCGTATGCCAGGTACGGCCAGGATGGGCTCGACGCTCACGAAGGGATTGGAGGGACAGATGATGACGGTCCGCAGATCCGGCCGTTGAAGCGCGGCCAGAGCGTCCGGTTGTGGTTTCGCCTGTGTGGCGCCGGCAAACTCGAAATCGCGAACCGTGGGCTGACATTGCCGGCGGACGAAGTAGTCCTGGAAGTCGAGCCAGCCTTCCTCGGTCAGTACGCGAGTGTGTACCGGGTCGTTACTCATGGGCAGTACTTGGGCCGTGATGCCCAGGATCCGGCAAAAGTGGGCCGTGACTTCACTGGGGGTCGCGCCACCGGCCAGGCGCCAGCTGCGCTCGACGTGTACCGCGAGGTCGGTGTCGCCGAGTTGAAACCAACTCTCCCCGCCCAGACCTTTGAGCGCTTCCATGAACCTCCAGGTCTCGTCGCGGCGCCCCCAGCCGCGCACCGGGTCGGACAGATCCGCGAGGGCGTACATCACCGAGTCCAGGTCGGGTGAGATACTGAGCCCGAGGTGTTTGAAGTCGTCAGCCGTGTTGACAATGATAGACAGGCTGCCCATCTCGGCTGTAGCGAGCGCCATCGACAGTCCGTGCGCGAGTTTCGCTCCTCCGACACCCCCGCACAACGCAACGACGTGACCGCTCATCGGAACAGATCCTGCCCTGCGGGACGGATCAGGGCGGCAGCGGGTTGATGAGGCCCGCGATCGGGGAGTCCGCGTACCAGGACAACCGGGCGTGATTCGTTCGCCTGGCCCATGACGATCGAGGCGGCGGAGGCCACTTCGTCGGCGTGGCCGACGACTGTGACTTTCAATGACCGTCCAAACAGATCGGCCTGGCCCCGCAGATCCGCGGCGGCGGCGATTCCCGCGCAGCCGATCGCCACTCCAACAGTTCCCATACGCCAGGGGCGACCAAAGCTGTCGCTGATCACGACACCGGGCGCGCAGCCGGTGAGCTCCGCCAGGCGCTCCCGCAGGCGGGAAGCACTCACATCCGGCGCTTCCGGCAGCAGCAAGGCAAACTCTCCACTGCCCGGCTCTGCCACGTTCGACTGGTCTATGCCCGCGTTGGCCATGATCAATCCGAGCCGGTGCTCGACAATCAAAACATCCCTGGCCATTCTCACGATCCGGCGCGACTCGCGCAGCACCAACTCCACCAGCCGCGGATCCTTCTGCACGGTCTGCGCCACTTCCAAAGCCTTCGGCCCGGGGTCGACGCTGCGCAGATCGATGCAACGCCCTTCGGCTTTGGAGACGATTTTCTGCGCAAAAACCAACACATCGCCGCGCTGGAGCTCGAGACTCGTGCGCGCGAGCGAACTGACGACCAGCCCGGCGAGATCATCTCCCGGCAGGATGCGCGGGAAGTCGGGGAGGGCGGTGAGGCGCAGTTCGGCAGCGCTGGAGCTCATAGGGACATCATACCTGCTGTCAAACAAATGCCTTGCGCAGCCGGGGGAGTACGTTTTCGGCGTACAGGCTCAGAAATCTCCCCTGGTCGGGTCCCGGGGCATGAAAGACCAGGTGCCTGAATCCCATCCGCACGTAAGCGCCGATTTTCTCCACCAGCTCTTCGGGATCGGTCGAGACGATCCAGCGCTTTGCGGCTCGTTCCACGGGAAGCGCGTCGGCAAGTTTTTCCATCTCCAGGGGGTCATGTACGGAGACCTTCTCTTCTGGCGAGAGGGCCAGCGCTCCCCAGTGACGGGTGTCTTCCAATGCCCGGCGAGCGTCAGTATCGAATGACACCTTCACCTCGATCATCATGTCGAGGTCCTGCGGCCGGCGTCCGCTGGCTTCGACACCGGCCGCGACGTTGGGAAGTAAGGTTTGCTCGTAGAGATCCATTGCTTTCCCACTCGTGCAGATGAATCCGTCGCCAGACTGGCCGGCATATTTAGCCATCACCGGGCCTGCTCCAGCGATATAGATCGCCGGCGGCACGGGCGGCCTGTCATAGACGGTGGCGTTTTGAGTTTGATAGTACTGGCCGCGAAAACTGACCCGTTGCTCGCTCCAGAGCTGGCGAATCAGGGATACCGCCTCTTTGAGCCGTGCCGTGCGCTCCTTCGGCTCAGGCCAGGCAGCGGCGGTGGCCGGCACCTCGTTGAGCGATTCTCCGGTTCCGACGCCCAGAATCATTCGTTGGGGGTACATCGCGCCCAGGGTAGCGAAGGCCTGGGCGACAATGGCGGGGTGATAACGGAAGGTCGGCGTGAGCACGCTCGTGCCCATCAGGATGCGCGATGTCCGTGCCCCCAACGCGCCCAGCCACGCTATGGAAAACGGGGCATGACCGTCGGTGTGACGCCATCCCTGGAAATGATCGCTGATGAAAACCGAGTCAAAGCCGCGCTGTTCAGCCAGAACGGCAAAGCTCAGCAACTCGTTGGGACCGAATTGTTCCGCGGACGCCTTGTAACCCAGTCTGAGCAAAGTGGCTCTCCTTCGAGGACTCAGGCGTACCGTAAAGTGTGGTGCGCTGACGGGCGGGTCGCCCGATGTGACGAGCTAACGCCTGGAGTTTGTCGGCGTCGAGCTCCTGGCCGTGCACGCCGCCGGCCGCACGGGTAATGGACTCGTTCATCAGGGTGCCGCCGAGGTCGTTGGCCCCCGCGTCCAGACACAGCGCCGCGCCTCTGGCACCCATCTTCACCCACGAGGTTTGAATATTGCGGATCAGGGGATGCAACACCAGGCGGGAGACCGAATGCATGAGTACGGCCTCGCGGAATGTCGGCCCCGACCGGGTTCGCCCCTTCCGCCAGAGGGGGGCCTCCATATGCACATAGCCCAACGGCACAAACTCCGTAATCCCCCCTGTGCGCGCCTGCAACTCACGCAGGCGTAACAGGTGACGCGCCCAATGAACCGGATGTTCCACGTGCCCGAACATGATGGTGGCCGTGGTCTTCAACCCCACCTCGTGGGCAGTGCCGATCACTTCGAGCCATTCCCGGGTGCTCAGTTTGTCAGGACAGATGATGGTGCGGACCTCATCGTCCAGGATTTCCGCCGCCGTTCCGGGGAGGGTGGAGAGGCCGGCCTTGGCCAGTCGCTCCAGGTAAGCGGCAATGGAGAGTCCGAGCGTGCCGGCACCGTGTTTGATTTCCAACGGCGAGAAGGCGTGCACGTGCATTCCAGGGACGGCCTCCTTGACCGTCCTGACGATGCCCAGGTACGTGTCGCCCGTGAAGCTCGGGTGAATGCCACCCTGGAGGCAGACTTCCGTAGCGCCCGATGCGGCCGCCTCGGTCGTGCGTCTCGCGATCTCCTCCAGGTCGAGGTTGTAGGCGGGACCACGCAGGTCGGCTGCTCCGCGTCCCTTGGAAAAGGCGCAGAAGCCGCAATGGTAGAGGCAGATGTTGGTGTAGTTGATGTTCCGGTTGACGACATAGGTCACCGTGTCGCCGACCGTTTCGTGTCGCAGGTTGTCCGCGGTCGCGATCACTTCCTCGAGATCGGCGCCTTCGACGTTGAAGAGGCGCACGATGTCTGATTCGCTCAAGGCATGCTGCCCGGTGCGCGCGGCATCGAGGATCGCCCCGACGTGGGAGCCCTGGAGCGGCTTTTTGCGCGTGGCCGCTGACCAACGGGTGGCACTGTCGGGTAACTCGCTTCCGGAGCCCGCATACCAACCATCGGGGCGGGCAAATCCGCGGCTGTCGGTCGCGCGGCGCACCCTGGTCGTCACCCCGGGGTCCGTCCACTTCTCGGGTTGGGTTGCATAACCCGGCAGTAACGCGAGGCGTTCGAGCAGGGTACGGCCGGCGATTCCTGTCTGACGCTCGAGTTCGGCCAGGTGAGGCCAAGGGGCCTCCGGATTGACGTGATCGGGTGTCACCGGCGAGACACCGCCCCAGTCATTGACCCCGGCCCGCACCAGCTGAGTCAGTTCTTCAGGTCGCAGGTTAGGCGGCGCCTGGATGGACATCCCGGACCCGAACAGCAATCGGGCTGCCGAGAGGGTCCAGAGCTGTTCCTCCAGGCCGGGCTCGAGGGCCTTGGCCATCTTTGTCCCGGGTTTGGCCTTGAAGTTCTGGATAATGAGCTCCTGCACATGCCCGAACTCGTCGTGCAGGTCACGCAAAGCCAACAGCGATTCAATACGCTCGCGGCGGGTTTCGCCGATACCGATCAACAGGCCGGTCGTCATCGGGACGTGCAACTCACCAGCGGCCCGCAATGTCGCGAGCCGGCGCGCCGGGAGCTTGTCGGGTGAGCCGAAATGTGGGCCGCCCCGCTCACACAGCCGATCGGAGGCGCTCTCGAGCATCAACCCCATTGACACACTGACGGGTCTGAGGCGCTGAAAATCCGCTGCCTCCATCACACCCGGATTCAGATGGGGTAGCAGGCCGGTCTCTTCGAGGACGAGCTGTGCCATCCGCTGCAGGTAATCCAACGTGCTCCTGGCGTTGGCTGCATCCAGCGCCGCACGCGCGGCGGTATAACGCTCCTCCGGCTTATCGCCGAGGGTGAATAAAGCCTCCTTGCAGCCTGCGGCCTTTCCTGCGCGGGCGATGGTGAGTACCTCATCGGCACTCAAATAGGCGCTCGCGAGTTTTCTCGGCGCTTTGGCGAAGGTGCAGTAGTGGCATACATCCCGACACAGTTGAGTCAGGGGGATGAATACTTTGCGCGAGTAGGTCACCACCGTACCGAATCCGGCCAGCGTCAGTGCTTCGGCTGCCGGCATGAGCGCCGCCGCCGGTACCCCCGGTAGCTCCGTGAGCGCCTCTTCCGCGGTCAGGCGCTGGCCCTGGATTGCGGCACTCAACAAATTTTTCAGGCCCTGAATCGTGTCAGCCACGAGTGTCCCTCCAGGCGTTCCAGATCAGCCGGCAAATCCACGTCCAGCTCCAGACCTGCGCGCCGGATCACGCGAGGGCTGAGGCCGAGGCGCCTGGCCTCGCGCACATGTCGTTCCTGGCTGTCGGGCCCGAATTGAAATTGAAACGGCGCCGGTGAGGCGACGAACAGGGCATTGGTCCCGATACCGGCCGCGTCCGGCGCAATCGCAAAGCCGCCCACTCGGCCCGCAAGGACGAGTGCGTCGATGTCCCCGGGCGCAATCTCGGGCAGGTCGGCGGGCAGTACCACGATCTGCTGACAACCGAGCTC
>Ga0070741_10015311_pt1 | contig 13019 bp, 8 predicted proteins | sample Coa_R1_4_FD_66440 | JGI IMG/M metagenome (GOLD analysis project Ga0070741, IMG submission 66440) | Surface soil microbial communities from Centralia Pennsylvania, which are recovering from an underground coalmine fire - Coalmine... | ecosystem: Environmental > Terrestrial > Soil > Unclassified ...
CCCGACTTCCAGACTGAGCTGGGCCTGTTCAACCTCGAGGTGAACATCGCCCCGCACAAGCTGAACGCCTCGGTCTTCTCCGAGCTGGCCGAGGAGCTGCGCACCGCCCTGCTCTACGCGGACCGGGTCGCGGCCTGCTGCGGAGCGCACGTGGCGATGATCGGCATCCTGCCGACCCTGGACGCGGCGCACATGGTGCCCGAGAACTTCTCCGCCGACGACCGGTACGTGCTGCTCAACGACCAGCTGACCTCGGTGCGCGGGGAGGACTTCCACCTGCGCATCGACGGCCCGGAGCCGCTGGACATCACCTTCTCCAACATCCTGCCGGAGGCGGCGTGCACCTCGGTGCAGTTCCACCTGCAGGTGACCCCGGACGGATTCGCCCCGGCGTGGAACGCGGCGCAGGCGATCGCCGGGGTGCAGGTCGCGCTCGGGGCCAACTCGCCGTTCCTGTTCGGGCGGCGGCTGTGGCACGAGACCCGCATCGCGCTGTTCGAGCAGGCCACCGACTCGCGGCCGCTGGAGCTCGCGGCGCAGGGCGTGCGGCCGCGGGTGTGGTTCGGCGAGCGCTGGATCCAGGACCCGGCGGAGCTGTTCCGGGAGAACCTGCGCTTCTTCACCGCGCTGCTTCCGCGCGTGGACGCCGAGGACCCGGAGGAGGCCCTGGCGGCCGGGCGGGTGCCGCACCTGCCGGAGCTGCGGCTGCACAACGGCACGGTGTACCGGTGGAACCGGCCGGTCTACGACGTGGCGCGCGGCAAACCGCACCTGCGGGTGGAGAACCGGGTGCTGCCGGCCGGCCCGACGGTGCTGGACGTGCTGGCGAACGCGGCGTTCTACTACGGGCTGGTGCGCGCCCTGACCGAGGCCGAGACGCCGGTGTGGCGGCGCCTGTCGTTCGCGGCGGCGCGCAACAACCTGCACGCGGCGGCCCGCGACGGCATCGGCGCGCGGCTGCACTGGCCGGGGCGCGGCCAGGTCGAGGCGGCGGACCTGGTGCTCGGCGAGCTGCTGCCGCTGGCCGCCTCGGGCCTGGAGCGCTGGCGCATCGACCCGCGCGAGCGCGACCTGTACCTCGGGATTATCGAGGCGCGGGCGCGCACCCGCCGCAACGGCGCGATCTGGCAGATCGAGCAGGTCGAGCACCTGGAGCGCAAGCAGGGCCTGAGCCGCGCCGCGGCCCTGGCGGCGATGGTGCCGCGCTACGCGGAGCTGGCGCGCGCCGGGGACCCGGTGCACACCTGGCCGGTCGGGTAGCGCCACGCCTGCGACCATGGGTTGCCCTGACGCGAACTAACCAGCCGTCCGGCGCGTGCACCGGGTGGGGCGGGTGTTTAGCCGTGTGCTCAGACTCGGGTGGCAGACTGCGCCCCGGAACCGACGGCACCGCAGGAGGCATGCACGCATGGCCGCGCTCGAGAACGCCACGCCGCGCCCCGACGACGGCCGGGCACGCCGCGAGGACGCCCCGTCAAGCATCGAGCCCGCCACCCCGCGCCCGGAACCCAGCCCGCCAGCATCCTGGCCGGCGCAGTACACCCGCAAGCTGATTGCGTTCGAGGTCACCGCCGTACTCGCGGTCTCCCTCGGCCGCTCGGCGGTCTCGGCGTTCATCGACCTGATGGGCTCGCTCACCGCCCGCAAGGCTCTGAGCGCCCAGCACGCCACGCTCAACGCCTCCGCCGCACCAGGGCGCCCGTGGCTGGACCTGTCCTACCAGCTCGAGGGCATCGCGTTCGGCCTGGCCCCGGTGCTGCTGGTGGCCTATCTGCTCACGCGCGAGAGGGCGTCGCTGCGCACCCTGGGGGCCGATCGCACCCAGCCGTGGCGGGACCTGGGGCGCGGCGCAGGCGTCGCGGCGGTGATCGGCGGCAGCGGGCTGGGCCTGTACCTGGCCGCGCACGCGGCGGGCGCGGCGCTGACCGTGGTGCCCACGACCCTGCCGGCGGTGTGGTGGCGCATCCCGGTGCTGATCGCCTCGGCGTTCCAGAACGCGGCGCTCGAGGAGGTGGTCATCCTCGGCTACCTGCTGCGCCGCTTCGATCAGGCGGGCTGGTCGAACGCGCGCTCCGACGTGGTCAGCGCGGTGATCCGCGGCTCGTACCACCTCTACCAGGGCTTCGGCGGGTTCGTCGGCAACCTGGTGATGGGGCTGATCTTCGCGCGGCTGTACCGGCGCTGGGGCCGGGTGATGCCGCTGCTGATGGCGCACGGGCTGATCGACACCGTGGCGTTCGTGGGGTACGTGCTGCTCGTGGGGCATGTCAGCTGGCTGCCGCACTGAGGCGATCCCGCGCGAGCCGTATCGAGCGGTCGCGTCGCCGCGGGGGCCGTGAGGGTTGGTCCGGTGTGCCGTAGGGCGCCGGGCCGCCCGGTCGAGCGGCCCGGCGCTGCGGCGTGGGGGATGGGGGGTGGGCCCGGCGCCTTACGCGGCGACGGGCTCACGATCAGGCTCGGGCCACGCGCCGCGCTGCACCGCGAGCGCGCTGTCTACGCCGAGCACGCTGTCCGCCGCCAGGGCGCTGCCCTGCGTGTGCACGCCGTGGCGGGCCAGGCGGGCGATCAGGCGCGTCTTGGCGTCCTGCCACTCCTCGGAGAGGATCGAGAAGAGCGCGGAGTCGCGCACGCCGCCCTCCGAGGCGGGGAAGTGGGCGCGGCGCACCCCCTCGAAGGTGGCGCCGAGCGCGAGGATCGCCTCGCGGGAGCGGGCGTTGCGGGTGTCCGCCTTGAAGGAGACCCGGTGCACCCGCCAGGTCTCGAAGGCGTGGGTGAGCATGAGCAGTTTCGCCTCGACGTTGATCCCGGTGCGGTGCGCCGACGGGGCCAGCCAGGTCGAGCCGATCTCGGCCGCGTCGGGGACCCCGGAGGGATTGACGTGCCCGTGCCGGGGCGGCCAGACCCCGGCGTTCCAGTACTCGAGCTCCCGGAACCGGGTGGTGCCCACCACCCGGCCGGTGCGCAGCTCGACGGTGGCGAACGGGACCGCGACGTGCGAGCGAAGGTCCTCGCCCGCGACGTCGAGATAGCGGCGCACGGCCGCCCGGTCCTTGGGTACGTAGGTGTACCCGAACGACGCGCGATCCTCGGTGGCCGCCGCGAGCAGCGGTTCGAGGTGGTCCTCGCGCATCGGTTCCAGCCGCACGAGGCGGCCGGTCAGCGTGAAAGGTGCTGGCATGGCGCACATCATGCACGGATTGGCCGCTCGTGGGGAGTGACACGACGATCCGACGCTCAACCGACGCCCTGTCAGCTCGTCTCGGCGGTGTGTCGGCAGCTCAACGCGCTCTGCGTCCCCCTTGTCGCCGCCGGATGTGGCGATCCTGCGGACCGCGCATGAGATACGTCGTACCATTCCGTCACCTGACAACCTGTCAGGTGACATGCGGGCCCGTCGGAGCGGGGTGGATCTGTGGCGTCGATAGGCGGGGCACGGGACGCGGAGAGCGATCCGGGAGCGGTCGAATACGCGGAGGCCGAACTGCGCATACAGCGGGCGTTGCGCGATGGCGACGCGATGCTCGACCTGCGCGACCTTCGGCACCTGACCATGCTCCCGCAGCTGCTGGAGGAGCTGAGCGGGCTCAAGGACCTGAAGTTCTCGGCCCAGAGCATGCCGAAGTTCCCGGCCCTGGTCGGCAAGCTCGTCGCGCTGGAGGCGCTGACCGTCTGCGACGCGCGGCTGGCCGACTTCCCCGAGCAGATCGGACGGCTGCGCAACCTGCGGGACCTGACCTGGCTCGAGGACGACCCCGGCTCGCCCGTCCTGCCCGACTGGATCGGCTCCCTGCGCCGGCTGCGGCGCGTCCTGCTGTCCATGCCCCGCATCACGGAGCTTCCGGCGTCGCTGGGAAACCTCATCGAGCTGCGATGGCTCGCGCTGCGCACTCCCCAGCTCAGAATGCTGCCCACGGAGCTGGGCGGTCTGCCGCATCTGTGCGATATCCGGCTGTACGACGCGGCGTTCGCCAACGAGCACCGCGAGGTGGCGCGGCAAGGCAGCGCCGCGATCCTGGCGTTCCTGCGCGCCCAGGCCGCCGACGCGCTCGTTCCCCAGTGGTGGTCACGGGTGCTGATCGTCGGTGAGGCCGCCGTGGGCAAGACGTGCCTGGCCAAGCATCTGCTCGGCAGGCAGTTCGACCCGGACGAGGGGCAGACGCACGGCGTCCACATCGAGACGCTGAGCATCGCCCATCCCGAGCAGGCCTCGACCACGATGAACCTGAACATCTGGGACTTCGGCGGCCAGCTGGAGTATCGGGCGACGCAGCGGCTCTACCTGACGGACCGTTCGCTCTTCCTGCTCGTGTGGAACGCCCGGACGCGATGGCAGGACGGGAAGGTGATCGCGTGGCTCGACGCGATCACGGCACGGGCACCGCACTCGCCGGTCATCGTCGTCGCCACGCACTGCGACGACCCCTCTCCCGCGGTCCTGCCCGAGGACCTGCGCGAGCGGTACCCGCAGATCGTGGGGACGCACTACGTCGACTCGAAATCCCACGTGGGCATCCCCGAGCTCATGGTCAAGATCCAGGCCGAGGCGATGAAGCTGCCGCTGATGGGGGTGCGCTGGCCGCCCGCCTGGATCGCGGCCGCCGGGGCCGTGCGGCAGATGCCCGGGCGCTTCGTCAGCGCCGCCAGAGTGTGGCGCACCATGGCCGCGGCCGGGGTCACCGACGAGCAGGACCAGCAGGTCATCGCCCGAGCCCTGCACGATCTCGGCGACCTGGTCTACTTCGCGGACGACCGGGACCTGTCCCAGCGGATCATCCTGCAGCCCGGTTGGCTCGACGAGCACATCACCGCGGTCCTGGACAGCCGGTCCGTCGCCGAGCTGAACGGGGTGCTCACCCGCGTCGAGCGGGACCGGATCTGGAGCGACCTGGAGGAACCGGAACTCGCCGACCGGTTGATCAGGATCATGGAGCGGTTCGACCTGGCCTACCGCATCGGCGACGCCGACTCGAGCAGCGAAGTCGCCTTCGTGGTCGAGCGGCTCGGCGACGCGCGGCCCCGGCGGATCGACGCGCGCTGGCTGCAGGCGGCGGAACAGCCCGGGGCCCGGGAGATCGGCATCGCCTACCGGCTCAAGTCGCGCCAGGCCGGCATCCCGACCTGGTTCATCGCCCGGGAGCACCGGTTCACCACGCACCTGCACTGGAAGTACGGAGCGCTGTTGCACGACCGCGACCCGGACTTCCCGGCGTGGGCGGTGGTCGCCGACGACGGGCGCGAGCAGCCGACCGTTCATCTGCGGGTGCGCGGCAGACATCCCGTGCGCTTCCTGTCCGTACTGGCCGAGGCCTTCGAGAACATCTTGGAGCGCAGATATCCGGGCCTGATCGAGCAGCGCCTCGTGCCGTGCCCCTGCTCGGAGGAGGCCACCCACCGCTGCCCGCACTGGTTCCCGCTCACCGAAGTGATCCTCGAGGCCACCGACACCGATCCGCGCCGGGACCGCAAGATGCGCTGCCCCCAGTCCCGGATCAAGGTCGACGCCTGCGCGATGCTCGACGGACTGCGCGGCAGCATCGTCGAGGAGAAGATCGACGCGATATGCGCGCAGCTCGCCCAGCAGGACAGCACCCTCACGCGCATCGAGCAGCAGGGGCTGGCGACGCTCAACGGAGTGCGCAACCTGCTCGTGGACAGGGCCAGCGCCGGCGTTCACTGCCCGAGCCTGTTCGCCGTGCGCGAGCTGGGACGGGGCGGCATGCTGCGCCGCCAGTCCTTCGAGCTGCGGCTGTGGTGCGAGTGGCCGTACGAGCCGACCGGCCCGCACCCGCTGGACGACGCCGGCGTCTACCGGCTCGAGCGGATGCCCGACTGGCTGCGCGAGTACCTGCCGTACCTTCGGCACCTGGTCTCCGTGCTCGGCGGCGTCGTGCCGCTGATCGCCCCCGCCGTCGCCACGGCGGGCGTCCGGCTCTCCGAGCGCACCAAGGCGAGCCTCGATACCGCTTCCTACCTCATCGGCGACCTTCGCGCGGCAGGCGGGCCAGGGGACGCGCCGCCAGTGCTGATTCACGGCGCCGGACGCGGACCGCTGCGCTATGCCGAGGTCGGCGCGGACTTCCGGGCGTTGCGCGCCGCGCTGCTCACGCTCGATCCGACCGAGTCGTGGGGCGGCCTGTCGCCTGTCGCCCGTCCGGAGGATCGGCGGATCGTGTATCTGTGCCGGCAGCACGCCCGATGGCTCGAATACCCGTACCTGGAGCAACCGGCGGGTGCCGCCGACTAGCAGTTCAGCGGTAACACTGTTCATGATATGAAGTATTCTGGCGCGGTAGCCGCCCGCGCCGCGGCCCCCGCGACCCGGGGGCGCCCGGGATCGCGGGCCGGCACACCGCGTCCGCCACGAGGAAGGGCACCCACGATGACGACCACCGCCCGCGAGTTCCACCTGGCCGCCCGGCCGCAGGGCACGCCGGGGCCCGAGCACTTCCGCCTGGTCGAGCGCGAGCTGCCCGACCCGGAGCCCGGGCAGGTGCTGGTGCGCAACGAGGTGCTGTCCGTCGACCCGTACATGCGCGGGCGGATGAACGACGTGAAGTCCTACGTGCCGCCGTTCGCGCTCGACGCCCCGCTGGAGGGCGGCGCGGTCGGCACCGTGGTCGCCTCCGGCTCCGACGCGGTGCCGGTCGGCGCGAGCGTGCTGCACATGTCCGGGTGGCGCGACTACGCGCTGCTGCCCGCCAAGCACGCCACCGTGGTGGACACCAAGCTGGCCCCGGCCGCGCAGTACCTCGGCGCGCTGGGGGTGACCGGCCTGACCGCGTGGGGCGGGCTGCTGTTCGCCGCGGAGTTCAAGGCCGGCGACACGGTGTTCGTCTCGGGCGCGGCCGGCGCGGTCGGCTCGCTGGTCGGGCAGATAGCCAAGCTCAAGGGCGCCGCGAAGGTGATCGGGTCGGCCGGCGGCGGCGAGAAGGCCCGGGCGCTGACCGAGCGGTTCGGCTACGACGCGGCGATCGACTACCGCGCCGGGGACCTGCGCGGGCAGCTGGCGCAGGCCGCGCCGGAGGGCATCGACGTGTACTTCGACAACGTCGGCGGCGAGCACCTGGAGGCGGCGATCGGCGCGGCCCGGCTGCACGCGCGCATCGCGCTGTGCGGCGCGATCGCCCAGTACAACAGCGCCGAGGCGACGCCCGGCCCGCGCAACCTGGCCCTGGCGATCGGCAAGCGGCTGACCCTGCGCGGGTTCATCGTGATGGACTACCAGCCGCGCTTCGGCGAGTTCGCCGCCGAGATGGCGCCGTGGCTGGCCTCCGGGAAGATCGAGGCCGCCGAGACGGTCGTGGACGGGCTCGAGCGCACCCCGGAGGCCTTCCTGAGCCTGTTCACCGGCGGGAACACCGGAAAGATGCTGATCAAGCTGTAGCCCGCAGGCGGGGGCGGCTGTCCCCGCGACAGCGCGCGGCGATCCGCGGCCCGGCTCCCTTGGGAGGCCGGGCCGCGTGCGGTTACCGCGGGATCGGGCCTACTAGGGGATCGGGTCGCCCGGCAGCAGCGAGCCGATCCAGGCGTCCAGGCGCTGCCCGCGGTGCACGAACCGCGAGCGCAGCTTGCCCTCCAGGGTGAAGCCCGCCTTGAGCGCCACCGCGCGCGAGGCCTCGTTGCCGTCGAACGCGATCCACTCGATGCGCTGCAGGCCCAGCTCGGCCAGGCCCCACCGGCAGATCGCGCGCACCGCCTCGGCCGTGTAGCCCTGCCGGCGCGCCTCGGGCGCGGTCCAGTAGCCGACCTCGGCCATCGCGCCGTTCTTGGCCTGCGGCCCGGTGATGCCGTGCAGGCCCACCATGCCCAGCAGCTGCCCGCCGGTCGCGTGGTAGAAGCCGAAGACCGCGTTGCTGCCCTCCTTCGCCCAGCCCGGCACGGCCTTCTCGACGAAGTCGCGGGCGTGCTCGTACTCGTAGGGCGAGGGCACCGCGGTGTAGCGCTGGATCGCGGGGTCCTGGCAGAAGCGGTAGATCGCGTCGATGTCCGCGGCGCTGGGGGCCGTGAGCACCAGGCGCCCGGTGGTGAGCATCACACCGGTCAGGTCGCGGGCGGGCTCGGGCGAGGCCGGCTGGATGTCCGGCACGCTCCCGCCCGTCGCTTCGGGCGCGTTTGCGGCGGTTTCCTGCACAGTAGTCTCCTTTACTAGGCGCGACGCTACCGGGGCGCCGCGCGCGCCGGCCACCCGATTTACCGCGCGCAGCGGCACGAGGGCGGCGCGGTCTTGACAGCGCGGCGCGCCGCGGCGGAGCATGAACCCGAAACCAAACATGAGCATGTGTTCATATTCCGCGGCGACGCGGACCGACCGCGAACCGAGGTGCCCCCGATGCTGCTGGCCGAAGAACGCGAAGCCCTGGCCGCCGCAGGCCGCCGCCTTGCCGCGCGCGGCCTGGTCATCGGCACCAGCGGCAACCTGTCCGCCCGGCGCGAGGACCTGGTCGCGGTCACCCCGACCGGCGCGGTGATCTCCGAGCTGACCGCCGGGCAGATGACCGTGATCAGCCTGGCCGACGGCGCGATCGTCGAGGGCGAGCTGGAGCCGACCAGCGAGGTGCCCATGCACCTGGCGGTCTACCGCGCCACCGGCACCTGCGCCATCGCGCACACCCACGCGGTGACCACCACCGCGATCGGCCTGGTGTGCGACGAGATCCCGCTGATCCACTACACGATGCTCTCCCTCGGCGGCGCCCTGCGCGTGGCCCCCTACGCCACCTACGGCACCGAGCAGCTGGCCGATCACGTCGTGGCCGCGCTGCAGTACAAGCAGGCCGCGCTCATGCAGAACCACGGCTCGATCGCGATCGGCGGCACGGTGGCCAAGGCGGTGGACCACCTGGAGCTGGCCGAGTGGTGCGCCGAGACCTACGCGCGCGCCCTGACGCTGTCCGCCGCGCTGCACGGCAACGTCGCGGACGGCGGCGAGAAGGCGGCCCCGCGGGTGCTCACACAGAAGGAGCAGGAAGACGTGATCAACGTCGCCCTCGCCGCCGGCTACGGCACCACGAAGCAGATCTCCCAGTAAAGCAGCAGCTCAAAGCTTGAACTAGTGCAAAGCAAGACTGTTCTAGTACAGAAAAACGGACCGGGAAAGGCGGCGTGATGAGCAGCGGCACGCAGACGGCACACACCGCAGAGGGCAGCGGCGACGCCCGGCCCGCGGACACCAGCGCGAGCGAGGGCACGGGTACCGACTCGGGCACGGGCGGCGGCGGGTACGCGATCTCGCGCTACCCCGACGTCCCGGCGATCGAGAAGCGGCTGCACCACCTCGTGCACTCCCCGCTGCGCACCCTGCCGCCCGAGGCCCTCGCGCGCTACGAGGCCTGGTACGAGCAGCACGCCGCGGCCTCCAAGGCCCTGGCCGCCGAGGCGGAGCAGTACATCCCCGGCGGCGTGCAGCACAACCTCGCACTCAACGACCCCTGGCCGCTGGCGATCACCGCCGCCCAGGGCGCGTACCTCACCGACCTGGACGGCAACAGGTACATCGACTTCCTGCAGGCCGGCGGCCCGACCGTGCTCGGCTCCAACTACGCCCCGGTGCGCGAGAAGGTCCTGGAGCTGCTGGCCTCCTGCGGCCCGGTCACCGGGCTGCTGCACGAGTACGAGGTCAAGCTCGCCAAGCTCATCCACGACTTCATGCCCGCCGTGCAGCGCTTCCGCATGCTCGGCTCCGGCACCGAGGGCGTGATGGCCGCGGTGCGCGCCGCCCGTGCGTACACCGGCAAGGCCCACGTCATCAAGATCGGCGGCGCCTACCACGGCTGGAGCGACCAGGTCGTCTACGGACTGCGCATCCCCGGCACCGGCTCCCTGGAGGCCACCGGCATCCCCAAGGGCGCCCTGGAGCGCACCCACGAACTGCCCCCCGGCGACACCGCGGCGCTCGGCGAGCTGCTGGCCAAGCTCGAGGAAGACGGGGGCACCGCCGCGGTGATCCTCGAGCCGGTCGGACCGGAGTCGGGCACCTACCCGGCCGCGCACGGCTCCAACGCCGCCGTGCGCGAGCTGTGCGACCGGTACGGCGCGCTGCTGGTCTTCGACGAGGTCGTCACCGGCTTCCGTCTCGGCATGGGCGGCGCGCAGGGCTACTTCGGCGTCACCCCGGACCTGACCGTCTTCGGCAAGTGCGTGGCCGGCGGCTACCCGGCCGCGGGCGGCGTCGGCGGCCGGCAGCAGGTCATGGACGTGTTCGCCGGCGGCCTGACCGCCGCGGGGCAGCGCGCCTTCGTCGGCGGCACCCTGTCCGCGAACCCGCTGTCCTGCGCCGCCGGCTACCACGCGCTGCTGGAGATGGACCGCACCGGCGCGCCCGCCAAGGCCGGGGCGGCCGGCGACCGGCTGCGCGCGGGCCTCGAGGCGCTGATCGCGGCGCGGCAGCTGCCGTACGTCACCTACAACTTCGGCTCGATCGTGCACCTGCACACCTCCGGGGTGCTGCACCTGACCCTGGACAACCCCGACTTCTTCACCGAGCTGGGGCCGCGCAAGGACATGCTCGGGCACATGTCGATGGCGTTCGCCGCCGAAGGCGTGATCACGCTGGCCGGCTCGCGCATCTACACCTCCATGGCCGACACCGACGAGGTCCTCGACGAGGCCCTGGCGGCCTTCGACCGCGTCTTCGCGCAGGTCTGACCCGGGCCCGGCGCAGGATCGAGGGAACGGGAGAAGCGATGGCCGCGCGCCTCGTGCTCGGCGTGGACCTGGGCACCAGCGGTCCGAAGGTCGCGCTCGCCGACGCGCGCGGCCGGCTGCTCGGGCACGCCAAGGCCCCGGTGCCGCTGCGGCTGCTGCCCGGCGGCGGCGCCGAACAGGACCCGCAGGCCTGGTGGAGCGCGATCTGCGCCGCCGCCAAGCAGGCCCTGGCCGACGCCGCCGCGCACCTGGGCCAGGACCCGGGCCCGCTGGTCGCCGCGGTCTGCTTCTCCGCCCAGTGGGGCGGCACCGTCCCGGTGGCCGCCGACGCCAGCCCGACGCACCCCGCGGTGATCTGGATGGACGCGCGCGGCGCCGCCTACAGCCGCGCCGTGGCCGGCGGAGCGCCCACGGTGCCCGGCACCGGGTACAACGCGTGGAAGCTGCGCTCCTGGCTGACCAAGACCGGCGGCGCCCCGACGCTGACCGGCAAGGACCCGGTCGGCCAGGCCCTCTTCCTCAAGCACGAGCGCCCCGAGGCGTACGCCGCGGCCGCGCACCTGCTGGACGTGCCCGAGTACCTCACGCTGCGCGCCACGGGACGCGCCGCCGCCGCGTACGACACCGCGGTACTGCGCTGGTGCACCGACAACCGCGAGCCCGGCGCCGTGCACTGGGACGCGGCGCTGGTGCGCCAGTGCGGCCTGGATGCGGCCAAGCTGCCCGAGCTGCTCGCCCCCGCCTCCGTGGTCGGGCCGCTGACCGCGCAGGCCGCCACCGACCTGGGCTTGAGCACGAGCGCGCTGGTCGTGGCCGGCACCGGGGACACCACCGCGGCCGCGATCGGCGCCGGCGCGGTGCGCGACCACGACGCGCACCTGTACGTGGGCACCTCCGCGTGGCTCAGCTGCCACGTGCCGTACAAGAAGACCGACCTGCGCACCTCCATCGCCTCGCTGCCGGCCGCCGTGCCCGGCCGCTACTGGATCGCCACCGTGCAGGACGTGGCCGGCAAGGCGATCGACTGGCTGATCGACAATGTCCTGCACGACGAGCGCCCCGACAGCGCGCTGGAGCACCTCAACGCCCTGGCCGCCGCCTCCCCGCCGGGCGCGCGCGGCGTGCTGTTCACCCCCTGGCTCAACGGCGAGCGCACCCCGGTGGACGACTCCTCGCTGCGCGGCGGCTGGTTCAACGCCTCGCTGAGCACCGACCGCGCGGACCTGGCCCGCTCCGTGTTCGAGGGCATCGCGCACAACGCCCGCTGGATGCTCGAGGCCGTCGAGCGCTTCACCGGCCGCACCGGCCCGCAGGGCCTGGGCGCGCTGCGGTTCATCGGCGGCGGCGCCAGCTCCCGGCTGTGGTGCCAGGCGATGGCCGACATCCTGGACCGGGAGATCCACCAGGTCGCCGAGCCGGTGCTGGCCAACGTGCGCGGCGCCGCGCTGCTCGCCCTGGTCGCGCTCGGCGAGCTGACCTGGGATCAGATCCCGGACCTGGTGCAGATCGAACGCGTCTACACCCCCGACCCGGCCAACCGAGCCGTCTACGACCAGGCGTACCGCGCGTTTCGGGACGTGCACCGGCGCAACCGCCGCCTCTACGCCCGCCTCAACGCCGCCGAATAACCGAACAGCTGAATAGCCGGAGGCGAGCCGCTGAGGGCTCGCGGCCCGGCTGACGCGGCGTCAGCCGGCGTGACAGCGTGACGGCCCGGCGGCGCGGCCGCGTTAGGCGGGCGGGTGTCAGGGCCCGGTCAGGCGGCCGGTCACCCGCGCCAGATACAGCCGCAGCAGCTCCTTGAGCTCCCCGAGCACGCCCTCGTCGCCGTCCGGGGCCTGCCGGAACGCGAACTGCAGCAGCGCGTCCGCGACCACCACCGCGATCTGCGCGGAGCGCGCCAGCTGCGCGCCGTCCGGCAGGCCCGCCTGCCGCACCAGGATCCGGCGCACCCCCTCCGCGATCGCCGCGTTGTTCGCCTCGTCCGCCCGCGCCAGCTCCGGGGAGACGTGCCGCCCCGACCACAGCGCCACGTAGCCGGGATTGGCGCGATAAAGCTCGGTGAACGCGTCGATCAGCGTGCCGACCGGGTCCTGCCACCGCTCGGCTTGCGAGGCCGCCACCAGCTGCGCTATCGCCGCGTCGAACTGCCCGATGTAGGTGCCCGCCAGCGCGTCGACCACCGCGGCCTTGTCCGGGAAGAACTGGTAGATCGACCCGACCGGCACCCCGGCGACCTGCGCGATGCGCCGCACGGTCAGCGCCTCGAACCCCTCCGCGGACAAAATCGCGTCCGCGGCCTCCAGGATGTGGCGCACCCGCGCCCGCGAGCGCTGCTGGCGCGGCTGGCGCCGCATCCGCGTGCCCGCCGCCCC
>Ga0070741_10015312_pt1 | contig 13019 bp, 10 predicted proteins | sample Coa_R1_4_FD_66440 | JGI IMG/M metagenome (GOLD analysis project Ga0070741, IMG submission 66440) | Surface soil microbial communities from Centralia Pennsylvania, which are recovering from an underground coalmine fire - Coalmine... | ecosystem: Environmental > Terrestrial > Soil > Unclassified ...
TGAACCGGGGGTGCTGTTGCACCCCACCCCGTACCTCGCGGCCGCGTCGCCAAGTGCCGTCGCCAAGTGCCATCAGCATCCTCGCGTGCGCGTAGGTGCAGCAATTAAGGTCGAGGCGGCGCCAAGTGCCATCAGCATCCTCGCGTGCGCGTAGGTGCAGCAATTAAGGTCGAGGCGGCTGAAACAATTTTTGGACGAAGCGTTGAGATAGCGGATGCCGGATATCAGATGTCAGATTTCAGATGAGAGATGACGGGTTCCTCCTGACCTTTGGGATCGTCCTCCGTCGTCCCCCCTTTTGTCTCTACGCCAACGGTCCCGCCAATGAGGAATGATAACCATGGCCGGAATCCGCGTTCCCGCGCGCGGCGAATCGGTGATCGAGGCGAGAATCGGCAAGTGGTTCAAGAAGCTGGGCGACGCGGCCGCCGTCGACAAACCGCTGATCGAGCTGGAGACCGACAAGGTGACCATCGAAGTGCCGGGGCCGATCGCCGGCGTGCTCGGCGATATTGCCGCCACCGACGGCGCGCTGGTTTCGCTCGCGCCCGAATCGGTCGTCGCGCCGGCTGCGTTGATCGCGCGGCGGAAATGGCCCGCATCAACTTTATTGATCACACCCACGCACGCGCGAAGGGCGGGCAGCGCTCGGGAATATGGGCGAAGACGACTGGTGCTGGCACGACACCACGTTCAAGGTGATAAGAGGCAATCCGGCTGTGAAGTAGTCCGACGCAGGTTCGATTTGCCGGAATAACACTCGTATCTTCTTCGCCACTGCCTTCCGTCCCCAAGAGACTCCAAGAAAAACTTTTTGTGGGAGCCGGTGATGACCTTGATTATTATCGTTCCACAGTGATTGGTTTCGTCTCTGGCATCAAGAAGGAAAACATCAACGCAGCCAGTAGTGCCACCAACGCGATACTCAAAAATAAATCCGTGCGACTGAGATCCGCCGCCAGCAAGCCGAACAGCGTAGTGCTGAGCGACGCGCCGATTCCCGACGCTGTCCCGACGATGCCTTGTGCCAGGTTGAAGCGACCAGTGCCATTAGTGACGTCGGCAATGACCGTTGCTGTAAGAACGCCCACCACCGCCCCACTCACGCCATCAAGCAACTGAACCCCGACAAGAAGCAGCGGATTGCTGATCAAAGCGAACAAGACTGCGCGTACCGGCAAAGCACCCAATCCAATGATCAATAGCGGCCGGCGACCCCAGCTTTGCGCCTTTTGCCCGACCAAGGGCGCCATCACGGCAACGACGATCTGCGGCAGGATGATGAATGCCGAGACGATAACCGATGGGTAGCTTCCTCCTCGATTGACGAGCGCCTCACCGACAAGGGGCAGTATGGAGGCATTGGCCAGTTGGAACAGAAAAAGGCTGGCCGCAAAGATGAGCAACCCTGAACTCTTCCACAAGCTTCGGCGATTGGCCCTCGCAGGTTGCCTAATCGTGTGGTGATCGGGCGCCCCGCAGGAGCGGCCGAAGTGGATGTCGGCCGGCCGGATTTGCGCCAGCGTCGCCAGCGTTGGAACCGAGAGTACCGCGACGGTCGCGAATATCGCTTGGTAGGATAAGAAATATGCGACCAGTCCCATCAGCCCGGTCGCGGTCAGGCCTCCGATTGAGGCGAAGCGTTGATTGCGCCCGAGCCGATCAGGCAAGCTCGAAAGGCCGACTAAGCCGAGGCTGATCGCAGCGATCACCGGTCCAAGGAATCCGCCGGTGACTCCCTGCAAGACAAGCCCGGCTAGAACGAATGGAAGGGTTGGCCGGAAGTCAATAATGATGGCGCTGATTGCCACGATGATAGCACCAAGCGCCGCCAGCGCCCGTTTCGAACCGACAGTATCCAACAATTCGCCGCCCGGCAGCTGGCTGAGCAGGGCAGCGAGGCTGCCTGCCGTCAAGACGAAACCTATATCTGCCTGTGTCCATTTCTGGTCAGCGAGATAAACCGCCACATAGGGGCCAAACCCTGCCTGCATTGCGGCAATGAAGAAGTTGACTCTGTCTAGACTGGTGAGGCTAGTGGACGAAGGCGAAGGAGTCACACTGCCAAATGGTGCAAGCCCAACGGTCATTTTTATGCTCCGGCTCGAAGTGGAATTCGCCACTCGGGTTCGCCGTTCTAATATAATCGGAGATCTTATTGCATTATTGAGGGGGACTTCGATGAGCCAGAACCCAGGCGTGCGCACGCCGCTTTTGCAGAGTCCTTGCAAAATCGAGGATTATGCAGTCATCGGCGACTGCGGGACGGCGGCGCCCAGTTTTGCTCTCGTCAACAGCGACTAGAATGCGCTGATACATCAGTACCTCACAGAGGCTCGACACCGCGACGCGACAAATTCGCGAAAAACGAACGCCGATGCCATCCGCGCACAGCGCGGTGGGACGAATTCCAGGAAGTCGCCCAGGCATCGGTAGAACTTCCCGGTAAATTCAGGCCTCGGACTTTGTCTGCGGAGTCGCAGAGCGTATTGCAGGAAACTGATCTGCGGTCACGGTTTCGTGCTGCAGCAGTAAGTGAGCGCCCTCGTCGAGGTCGGCCCGGCGCGCTCGTAGAACTTCGGTTGCTCGGTCGAAGGCTTTCGCCACGATGTCGCGCACGGAAATATCGATCTCGCGCTCGGTCGCTTCCGATGCCTCAATGCGATTTGCTGTAGTCCCAGTGAGAAATGGCTGTGGTGGCGGAGCATAAGTTCGAAGCCCTATTGTCTCGCTCATACCATAACGTGTGACCATTTCGGTAGCGACCTCGGTCGCGCGCTGGAGGTCATCGGACGCACCGGTTGAGACCTCGCCATCGAAGATCAGCGCCTCCGCAGCACGTCCGCCTAAAAGCACGCCGATTCGATTTTCGAGGTCGCGGCGCGCGAGCAGGAAGCGATCTTCCGTAGGCCGCTGCATGGTGTAGCCAAGCGCCCCAACGCCGCGAGGAATGATTGATACCTTATGAACGGGATCGACGCCCGGTAGGGTGGCGGCCACGAGTGCGTGACCCATCTCGTGATAAGCAACGCGACGTCGTTCGTCGGGACTGAGTACGCGGCTCTTCTTCTCAAGACCGGCGATTACGCGTTCGACCGCCGCGGTGAAGTCGTCAAGCGTAACCGCATCACCTTTGCGGCGTGTCGCCACAATGGCCGCTTCATTGACCAAGTTAGCCAGATCGGCGCCAGTGAACCCAGGTGTCAGCCCCGCGATCTGGTCGAGATCGACGTTCGCGGCAAGCTTCACCTTGGCGACGTGAACTCTCAAAATTTCGCGACGACCGGTCCGGTCGGGGCGATCGACCAGCACCTGGCGGTCGAACCGTCCAGGGCGCAGCAGCGCTGGATCGAGCACCTCTGGGCGATTAGTTGCCGCCAGCAGTATCACGCCGGTGCTCGGGTCGAAACCATCGAGTTCGGCAAGCAGCTGGTTAAGCGTTTGCTCCTTCTCGTCATAGCCCCCGAAAGCGCCCGGCATGCGGCTGCGTCCTAACGCGTCGAGTTCATCGATGAAAATAATGCAGGGAGCTGCCCTTCGGGCCTGTTCGAAAAGATCTCGGACCCGCGCCGCACCCACACCGACGAACATCTCGACGAACTCCGAGCCCGATATGGAGAAGAACGGGACTTTCGCCTCGCCGGCGACTGCGCGCGCCAGGAGCGTCTTGCCGGTCCCTGGGGGTCCGATCAGCAGCACGCCTTTGGGGATACGTGCGCCGAGGCGGCCGAAGGATTTCGGATCACGCAGGAATGCAACGACTTCTTGAAGCTCGTACTTCGCTTCCTCGACGCCCGCAACATCCCCGAACGTCACCTTGGTATCCGTTTCGACGTAAACCTTGGCATGCGATTTACCGATCGACATTAAGCCGCCGAAGCCCTGGCGCTCAGCCATGCGGCGGAAGCCGTACGTCCAGATCAGATAAAAAATGAATATCGGTATCGCCCACGAAAGAATCGTCGAGAGAATATTGCTAGACGGTGCGCCCGTGACTTTGACGCCGTGCGCGCTCAGCTTGGCCGCAAGTTGAGGATCGACCCGGGTCGTGCTGAACAGCTTTCGTCCGTTTGGAAGGGGCTCCTTGAGCATCCCTTGGATCGTGTCCGATCCGACGAGCACTTCGGAGATCTTGTCCTTATCGAGCAGCTGCTCAAATTGACTGTAGGGGATGGTTTCGACTTGAGTATATTGAAGCCAAAAGTACTGGATCAGCATTACTCCGAGAAACGCAGCAAAAACATACCAAATGGCGTAATGATGCTTTCGATCTTCGGGCTCCTTGGGGGAACGGTCACTTGCTGTGGGACTCTCCTTGTTGCGGCGATTATCGATTCCAAAAAATCGCAGGACACGCCAAGTTGGCGATTCCGGGCTGGGTGATCGCTTATCGAGCATGCGGCATTCCTTTGTAAATGGTCGCCCGATTATCGAGGGAGGTCGTATTACCGTTCAAGGCGCCCTGCGAGACTTCGCTGCCAACCACGCGATATAGCCGGTTTCGACGAAGAGTAGCCGCGACGAGATGCCACCGTAGGCGCCAATCAAACCATCGTACCCTTCCTTGATTGGGACGCAGCATAGGGGACAAGCCACACGTACACGCTGTTGCTTCGGATTTTCTAGGTGCAGCGGATACGAATTCCAGGCCGTACGTGCCCATGGCAAAGATGATGCGGTGAACATCCGCCTACCTGCGCAGCGGACTGCTCGAGGCGCGGCGTAAATTGATGGAACGCTCGTCAAGCTTCGCGACCGGGGACGCGTGAGCTACGACCATGATCAATAAACCCTTGTCTTGGGTTCGATGTAACGCGCGTCGTTGGTGAGCGTGTAGGTATGGACAGGGCGGTAATCGATCCGCACATGGCCGGTCCCATCATCGAACCAGGCAAGCATGTGCTTCATCCAGTTCTTGTCGTCGCGATCGGAAAAGTCTTCGCGTGCGTGGGCGCCACGGCTTTCGGTGCGGTTGACTGCAGAGTCCATCGTTACCACGGCCTGCTCGATCAGATTGATGAATTCTAACGTTTCGATCAGGTCGGAGTTCCAGATGAGCGAGTGGTCGTTGACCCGTATATCACCGATGCCGTCAAATACCTCGTGGATGAGCCTCGAACCTTCCTGAAGCACTTCACCGGTGCGGAACACGGCGCAATTGTTTTGCATGATATGCTGCATCTTGGTGCGCAACTGTGCAGTCGGCGTGCTACCCGCGGCATGGCGAAACTTGTCAAGTCGCGACAGCGCCCGCTCAGCGGAATCCTTCGGCAGTTCGGCGTGCTTATCGTTGGGGCTGATGATCTCGACGCAGCGCTGCGCCGCGGCGCGGCCGAAGACGACGAGATCGATCAGCGAGTTTGTGCCCAGCCGGTTAGCGCCGTGGACGGAAACGCAGGCCGCCTCTCCCACCGACATTATGCCAGGCACCACGTGGTCTGGATTGCCGTCCTTCTTGGTCAGTACCTCGCCATGATAGTTCGTGGCGATGCCGCCCATATTGTAGTGCACCGTGGGCACGACCGACACCGGCTCGTGGGTGAGATCGACGCCAGCGAAGATGCGCGCCGATTCGGTGATGCCCGGCAGCCGCTCGGCGATGATCTTGGGATCGAGATGGTCCAGGTGAAGGAAGATGTGATCCGTCTTCGGCCCGACGCCACGGCCTTCGCGGATCTCGATGGTCATGGCGCGGGAGACCACGTCGCGCGACGCGAGGTCCTTAGCCGATGGCGCATAGCGCTCCATGAAGCGCTCACCTTTGGAATTAACTAGGTATCCACCTTCTCCGCGTGCCCCCTCGGTAATGAGCACGCCGGCGCCATAGATGCCGGTCGGGTGAAACTGCACGAATTCCATGTCCTGGAGCGGCAGGTCAGCGCGCAGCACCATGGCGTTGCCGTCGCCGGTTTGAGTATGCGCGCCGGTGCAGGACGCATAGGCGCGACCGTAACCGCCGGTGGCCAGCACCGTCATGTGCGCCTTGAAGCGATGAATTGAGCCATCATCGAGGTTAAGCGCGACGACACCGCGGCAGCGGCCGTCGTCATCCATGATGATATCGATGGCGAAATATTCGATGAAGAACTTGGCGGAGCGGCGCAGCGCCTGACCGTACATCGTGTGCAGCATGGCGTGCCCGGTGCGGTCGGCGGCGGCACAGCTGCGATGCGCAGTGCCCTTCCCGTAATGCGTCGTCATTCCACCGAACTGGCGCTGGTAGATTCTACCGTCCTCGCGGCGCGAGAACGGCATGCCCCAGTGTTCCAGTTCGTAGACCGCTTCTGGCGCGTTGCGGCATAGGTATTCGATCGCGTCCTGGTCACCGAGCCAATCGGAGCCTTTGACGGTGTCGTACATGTGCCAGCGCCAGTCGTCTTCGCCCATGTTCCCGAGCGCTGCTGCAATACCGCCTTGCGCCGCCACCGTATGAGAACGCGTCGGAAAGACTTTGGTGATACAAGCGGTCCGCAATCCCGCTTCGCTACAGCCGATGACCGAGCGCAACCCCGCGCCGCCGGCCCCCACCACAACGATGTCGTAGCTGTGGTCCTCGATTGGGTAGGCCCGCCCGTTCAACATCGGTGCAACATCGATCGACGCACCGCTGGTCATTGACTCATACTCCGAAAAAGAAATTTGAGTGCTAAGGACGAAGCAAAGTCCATATTCGCGAGCCGACAAGAGAGTTTCCGACAGATCGCCTCGACGCCTGCTTTTTTTATAGACAAGCGCTTTCGGGCCGTTTCTCCTTCATTTCAATGCAGCACTTGAAGTGTGAGTGCGATGCCTTGGCCGCCGCCGATGCAAAGCGTGACAACGCTGCGCTTGATGCCGTCACGCTTCATCGAATGCAGAAGGCGCGTGGTCAGTACCGCGCCGGTCGCACCGATTGGATGGCCGTGGGCAATGGCGCCGCCTTCGACATTAACGATGTCTTCTGAGAGGCCAAGCTCGCGCATCACGGCGATGGAAATCGCTGCAAAAGCCTCGTTGATCTCGATGCGTTCAATGTCGCTCAACTTCCAGCCAGCGCGTTCGAGCGCTTGTCGCACAGCCGGTATTGGACCGAGCCCAAACATACCGGGCTCAACCGCGCCGACGCCATAGGAGACGAGGCGAGCCATCGGCTCGAGTTGGTACTGCTCGGCCCAGCCGCGCTCCGCCACGATCATCGCCGAAGCGCCGCTGTTGAGGCCCGGCGCATTACCGGCGGTTATAGTTCCGTCCTTGCGAAACGCTGGATGAAGCTTGGTCAGGCCCTCGAAAGTTGTGTCCGGACGATTGTGCTCATCCTTGTCGAAGACGTTTAGCCCTTTGCGGCTGTGCAACTCGACCGGAGTGATTTCGTCCTTGAACTTGCCGGCCGCCTGCGCCGCCGAAAAGCGCTGTTGTGATCGCAGCGCCCAGTGATCCTGCTGGTCGCGCGTGATCTGGCGGGATTTAACCAGATCCTCAGTGTGCCAGCCGGAGTGCTCGCCGGAAAAAGCGTCGTTGAGACCGTCGCGCAGCATGCTGTCGTACATCTGCGCATCGCCCATCCGGTAGCCCCAGCGGCCGCCAGCGACTAAGTACGGCGCCATATCCATGTTCTCTGTGCCACCGGCAATCGCACTGTCGAGCATCCCGAGCATGATTTCCTGTGCTGCCGAGGCAACAGCTTGGGCGCCGGAGCCGCAAACCCGATTGACAGTCATTGCGGGAACATCGACAGGAATGCCGCCACTGACGGCCGCTTGCCGTGCTGGATTCATCTTATTGCCGGCTTGAATGACGTTGCCCATCACGACAGTACCGATATCCGCGCCTTTGAGTTTGGAGCGCGCCAACACGGCGCGAATCACCGTTGCTCCGAGTTCGGTCGCCGGCACCGATTTTAGGCTGCCGTCATAGGTTCCGATTGCGGTCCTCACGGAATTGCACAAGACGATCTCACGTTGATTCATGAGCCATACTCCCAGAAAATAGTGGCAATTTCGGCAGGCTGGTCAAATCCGTAAGCCACCATCCACCTCCAGAATTCGACCGTCGTAATAGTCATTTTGGAGGATAAAGAGCGCGGCGTGCGCGATCTCATCTGGCTTGGCGAAGCGGCGCACCGGAATGCCGGCCACGACCTTCTCTTTAACTTTTGGCGGAATAGTCGCCACCATGCGCGTTTCAGAAAATCCAGGAGCAATGCCGGCGACGCGAATTTTGTAGCGCGCGAGCTCCTTGGCCCAGGTCACCGTCATCGCCGTGACGCCGGCCTTGGCGGCCGAGTAATTGGTCTGCCCGACATTACCGGCCCGCGAGATGCTGGAAATGTTGATGATTACTCCGCCACGGTCGCTTTCAACCATTTGTACGGCCGCCTCACGCCCGCAGAGAAACACCCCTCTGAGATCAACGGCAATCACGCGGTGAAACTCGGTCAGAGACATTTTCTTCTGCACCTTGCCGTCTACGGCTTTCACCAACAAGGCGTCGCTGGTGATACCCGCATTGTTGATGAGGCCATCGACGCTGCCGAGGTCCTTGCGGATGCTGCTGAACAGCGACTCGACGGTCGCCTCGTCGGTGACATCCGCTGGATAGTCCTTAACCTCCGCACCTGCCCCCGAGCACAGCCGCACCGCGTTCTGGAGTTTTTCATGATCCACGTCGACCAGCGCCAGCTTGGCACCGTGAGCAGCAATGATCCCCGCCATCTTCTGGCCAAGCCCTTGCGCCGCCCCTGTAATCACGATCACCTTGCCTTGCAGATCCATCTAAACGCTCCAGGGGCCTGTTCATCTCGTGACGCTAAAGCCGCGCCCCGGCGGTACTCATTTCATCAACACATAACGCCCCGGCGCATCTTCGAGCGCCACGAAACCGGCTGCCGCGCCACCGAGAGGCGGAGGAGGAACCGGCTCGCCGGAGCGCGCTGCGAGCCATGCAGTCCACGCCGGCCACCACGATCCGCTGGTCGGTAAGTGCTCGGCAAACCAGGCGTCTGGATCGACATAGAGTTCGCCCGGCTCGCGTAAGGATGTGCGGTAGTGGCGGCGTGGATGACCCGGCTCGGAGAGGATGCCGGCGTTATGCCCGCCATTTGTCAGCACGAAAGTGATTTCAGCGTCGGTCAACAGATGCAACTTAAACACCGAGCGCCAGGGCGCCACGTGGTCACGCTCGGTTGAAACGATAAAGAGAGGCACCCGAATGTCGGGCAGTGCCACGGGCCGGTCGCCGGCTTTGAAGCGGCCTTCGGCAAGGTCGTTCTTGAGAAAGAGCGAACGCAAATATTGCGAGTGCATCCGATAGGGCATGCGGGTCGCATCGGCGTTCCAGGCCATGATATCGATGGGAACGGATCGCTCGCCCAGCAGATAGTCGTGGATACTGCGCGACCAGATCAGATCGTTCGATCGCAACATCTGGAATGCGCCGGCCATTTGCCTGGATTCGAGATAGCCACGCTCCCACATCATGTCTTCTAGGAAGCTGACTTGGCTCTCGTCGATGAAGAGCATCAATTCGCCGGCCTCGGTGAAGTCAACCTGCGCGGCGAACAAAGTGACGCTGGCGAGCCGCTCGTCGCCGTCGCGCCCCATGGCGGCGGCGGTAACGGCGAGCAGCGTTCCGCCGAGGCAATAACCGACCGCATGCACCTTTACGGCGCCCGTGATCGCCGTCGCCGCCTTGATAGCCGGAAGAATGCCCTCTGTCCGGTAATCATCAAAGCCAGCATCGCGATCTTCGGCTCCCGGATTCTTCCAAGAGATCATGAATACGGTGAAGCCTTGCTGGGTTAGGAACTTGACCAGAGAATTTGCCGGTGACAGATCGAGGATGTAATATTTCATGATCCAGGCCGGCACGATCACAATCGGTTCCGGACGGACATGCTCGGTCGCCGGTGTGTACTGGATGATTTCGGCGAGCCGCGTACGGAGAACGACCTTGCCGGGTGTTATCGCCACCGTTTCTCCTACCTTGAATGCCTCCGTACTGCGCGGTGGGGCACTACTTTGCATGCGCGTCCAGTCGGCGATGAAGTTTGCATAACCACGGAGCAGATTGGCACCCAACTCCGCACGCGTCCGCGCCAGTACCTCGGGGTTGGTCACGATGAAATTTGACGGCGCGACAGTGTCAAGAACCTGTCGTGCTACGAAATTCGCCATATTGTCATGACGCTGGCTGACCGCGCGCAAATTTGAAGTCGCCACATCCCACCAGCGTTCGATCGACAAAAAGGTTTGGGCGTAGACGTTGAAGGGAAATGCGCCCCAATCTGACGCACGGAAGCGATCATCCTGCGCTAGCGCGCGCTCCGACGGATCACCCGGCGAGCCGCACACCGATCGCGCAGCAAAGGCAAGATTGTCTACCGCACCGGCGATCGCCAGTTGTATCAAATCGAACTGCTTGCCGGGCGCAAGCGCCAGATGCACCCACCAGTCGAAGAAGGCGCCTCCGAGTGCCGCCGGTGACAGACCGAACGTCGCTTGGGAAATAGCCGCGTGAACACCACGGGTAAGAATCTGGGATGGTGTCTCGGGGGTTAGTCTTTGTGATGTGGCTCCCCTGGATGCGGACCCGATACTCCGCAATGCGTCCACATTACATGCCGGAACGGGAGCAAGCGAAGACACGAGCCTTCCTCGAAGCGGTTAAAGGAGTGAGGCCGCCGCCTTTTGGTGGCTTAGCCGTTGGGCACGAACAGCGCATAACCAGTGCTGACTGTCTATGACTGACGATATTGCGCGAAATCAACAATCGGGATTGCGCGAAATCAACAATCGGGAACTCTTCGAAGGTAGCCTTGAATCCTAAAGAACGCTGTTGCGCATGGCGTCTGCGCTGAATAATCGACTCAGCGCGATTGACTTCCTATGCAGAAAGGTCATGCCGGGATCACCAGCCGCCACAGGGTGCCCGGGCGCGTATTTGACTGGCGCGCGGGCTGACACGCGATCGAGCCTCCCATGAGGCGCGCGAAGTCGGTGGCATTCTTTGTGCCGAAACCGTCGACGTTTTGTCCTTGATCAATTCCGACGCCATCATCCTCAAACTGCAATATATACTGCTTGTTCGAGGCGGTGAAATTTACGGCAATCATTCCCTCTATCCCTTCACGGAAGGCGTCTTTGAGCGAATTATTCGTAAACTCTAGCAGCAAAGCGCCGAGTACCATGGCTGTGGTGGAAGTTAGCTCGGCGGAATCGGCCCGAACAGTGATGCCAACCCTGTCCGGGTCAGGAAAAGCCGAATGAACCTCCCGGACAAGTGCGGCGATGAAGGGTTTTGTTTGAGCTCGAGCGCGCGACGACACTCTTCGTTATGACTGCTCTTTGCTTGCAATCTTAAAAATTAAGCTACTAATTGCAGGTGGTTGCCGATACGATGATCCATCTCTCGCGATAGACTGGTGGCGATCTCGATCTGCTCCTGCAATTTCCTCTCAAGAGTGCGAATGTGCCACACGAAAACCGCCACCAACCAGACAGTACCAATAACAATCGCGCGGTTCCACCAAGCCTCTGTTGCCGAGGTTTTGTCAGGGATCGCTAGCCAAAACCCGATGATGATTAAGATCGTCGCGAGGAGCGCCAGAACGAGCGCAGCCTTGGGCTTAGGGGACCAAAAACCCGTGAGGACCAGCCCGACATAGAAAATGCCGACTGAAATTATCTGCGGCGTCACAGCATCGAAGATCAGCGCACCTGCCGCGATCAAGACAACAGCGATCGAGGGTGCCAATGGTGGTCGGTTTTGTTTGACTAATCGCGGGTGCTTGCTGAACGTTTTGGATGCGCCGCTAAACACAAGAAACCCCCGTACTTAGCATCACAGGTGCGCATTCACGACGACGCGACACCTTCTACCTGTAAGGCAACCAGCATGCGCTTTGGAAAGCTTTCGTGTCAAAGCCTCGTCATTCGGGCGACGTAACAAGTTTGTGCGCTCGGTTATGTTTGACACAATCGCCGACCAGGCAGGAAATGCGTGCGAGATAGCGGTGACGATTCGAGCTAGCGAAGCACAGTACTGCCCCCGGTTAGGACACGTGCTGAAGCTAATGCAGCCTGTTTTCAGTGCGCGGCAAGCGGTTCGACGACGTCCTCGGCGATATGTTCAAGCACTTCTTCGATACGACTTGCAGCCCAGTCGATCTCCGATTTCTCGATAACAAATGGCGGCGCGATGCGAATGGTATTCCTGTGGGTATCCTTGGTCAAAATTCCCGCGCCCAACAATCGTTCGGCTACTAAGCTTGCGCGAATTTTCGACGCATAGAGTTCAATGCCCGCAAATAAACCGCGGCCACGCACTTCGCGGATCAGCGGATTTTTGAGGAGGACGAGACGCGACAGGAGATGCGAGCCAAGCTCGGCGACCCGATCCACCAATCGCTCATCGATCAGAAGATCAAGCGCAGCCAAGCCCACCGCCGCGGCGATCGGGTTCCCGCCAAAAGTACTGCCATGATCGCCTGGCTCGAAGACATCCATGACCTCGCGTCGCGCCAGGAACAGCGATACCGGAACGAGTCCGCCGCCCAGCGCCTTGCCAAGCGTGACGCCGTCCGGCGTGACCCCATCATGTTGGCAGGCGAGCAGGCGACCGGTGCGCCCGAGCCCGGTCTGCACCTCATCGCAGATAAGGAGCACATCGTGAGCACGACAGATGCGCGCCGCCTCGGCAAGGTAGCCCGCCGGCGGCACGTTGATGCCGCCTTCGCCCTGGATCGGTTCGATGAGGAACGCCGCCGTGCGAGGGGTAATCGCAGCCTCCAGCGCTTTGGCGTCGCCGAACGGCACGAGTTTGAACCCAGGCGGGAACGGACCGAATCCGTTGCGATATTGCGCGACCGAGGAGAAGCCCACAATGGCGATCGTGCGGCCATGGAAATTGCCCTCCGCCGCGATGATCTCGGCGCGGTCGAGCGGCACGCCCTTGATCTTGTAAGCCCATTTACGCGCCGCTTTGAGGGCGGTTTCGACCGCCTCGGCGCCGCCGCTTGCCGGCAGCGCAACGTCCATCCCGGT
>Ga0070741_10015313_pt1 | contig 13019 bp, 13 predicted proteins | sample Coa_R1_4_FD_66440 | JGI IMG/M metagenome (GOLD analysis project Ga0070741, IMG submission 66440) | Surface soil microbial communities from Centralia Pennsylvania, which are recovering from an underground coalmine fire - Coalmine... | ecosystem: Environmental > Terrestrial > Soil > Unclassified ...
TACGGCGACCTCGGCTGGGAGCAGCAGGACCGGGCGCTGCGACCCGGCCCACGGCGCAAAGTCGTATTGGCCACGCCCATCGCGGAGACGAGCCTCACGATCGAAGGCGTCCGCATCGTCGTGGACGCGGGTTACACGCGCGTGCCTCAGTTCGACCCGGCCACCGGGCTCACGCGGCTGGCGACGGTGCGCGTGGCGCGCGCCTCGGCCGACCAACGCGCCGGTCGAGCCGGCCGGCTCGGCCCCGGCGTTTGTTACCGGCTGTGGACGGAGAGCGTGCATCGCGGCCTGCTCGCGCAGCCGTTGCCGGAGATCAAGACGGCCGACCTCGCCGGGCTCGCGCTCGACCTGGCGCTCTGGGGTACGGAAGCCGAAGCGCTCACGTGGCTCGACCCGCCTCCGAGAGCGGCGCTCGCCCAGGCGCGCGATCTGCTGCGCGACCTCGGCGCGCTCGATGCGGCGAATCGCATCACGCCCGTCGGGCGCGAGATGGCGGCGTTGCCGCTGCATCCGCGCCTCGCGCACCTGATACGTTGCGGCGAGGCGCGCGGCGCGGGAGCCGCGGCGTGCGACATCGCGGCGCTTTTGAGCGAGCGCGATCTTTACACCGGCGCGGAGCGGCAGACGGTTGATATCGCGGCGCGTTTGGACGCGCTGGTCGGCTTCCGCCGGAGCGGGCGGGCAGGCGCGCAAGCGCTCGGCGCCGACCCGGATGCGTGCGCGCGCGTCGATCGCGCGGCGCGCCAATGGCGCCGCCTGCTGAAGGCATCGACGCTCGACGCGCCGGCCGTCGAGGCAGGCGTGCTGCTCGCCGCCGCGTATCCCGATCGCGTGGCCGCGCAGCGACGCCCGAACGACACGCATTATCTCCTCGCCAACGGCCGTGGCGCGCGGCTGCCGAGCTACGACGTTCATTTGCGCGCGCCGTACCTCGTCGCGGCGAATGTGGACGCCGGCGAAGCGGAAGGCGTGATCCATCTTGCGGCGTCCGTCGGGCTCGCCGATATCCGCGATATTTTGGCGGCGCGCGTCGAGACCGTGGACGTGGTGCGTTGGGACGATCAAAGCGCCGCCGTGGTGACGCGGCGCGAAGAGCGATTGGGAAAGCTGCTGCTGCGTTCCGGGGCTTCGGCGGAAGTGCCGGCGGAACGGGTGCGCGCGGCCATGCTGGAGGGCGTGCGTCGCCTGGGCGTCGCGGCGCTTCCGTGGACGGACGAGGCGCGTGGGTGGCGGGCGCGCGTGCTTTCGATGCGCGCCTGGTTTCCGGAAGAGGAGTGGCCCGACGTGACGGACGCCGCGCTCGGCGCGACGCTCGAGCATTGGCTCGCTCCGCATCTCGACGGCTATACGCGGCGCGATCAACTCGCCAAGCTCGATCTGCTCGCGATACTGCAACTGCGGCTGAGTCCCGCGCAGTCGCAACGCCTGCGCGAGGGTGCGCCGCCGCATCTCGCGGTGCCGAGCGGTTCGCGGCTGCCGCTCGCGTATCGCCCGGGCGAGCCGCCGGTGCTCGCGGTCAAGTTGCAGGAGATGTTCGGTTGCACGGACACGCCGCGGGTCGGGTTCGGGCGCATTCCCGTGGTGTTGCATTTGTTGTCGCCGGCGCGTCGTCCGATTCAGGTGACGCAGGACCTGCGCGGATTTTGGGAGCGCACGTACCCGGAGGTGCGCAAGGAACTCAAGGGACGCTACCCGAAGCACCCCTGGCCCGATGATCCGCTGACCGCGCCGGCCACGGCGCGAACCGTGCGCAAGCGCCGCGTCTAACCCGCCTGCTCCGCCGTTTGATTCGCCGCGCGGTCCGGCCAGGACGTCTCGCCGCGGCGCAACTGCGCGCCGATGAAATCCGGCACACGTTCTTCGAGATAATAGCGCGGGCGCCACGGCCACGCGCCGCCGACGAAGCCGACATGTCCGCCGTGCGGATGAACCTCGAGCGTGACGCAGGCCGGCAGCTCGTGCGCTCGCGGAATGACGTCCGCGGACATGAACGGATCGTCTTGCGCCTGTATCAGTAACGTCGGCACGCGAATTCCAGCGAGGAACTTGCGCGAGCTGCACTCGGCGTAATAATGCGTCGAGTCGCGAAAGCCGTGCAGCGGTGCGGTGACGTGATCGTCGAATTCCCGCATGCGCTTGAAGCGTCCGAGATCGGCGGCGATCGGCAATGGCACGGCGCGGCGTTTCACTTCCAGGGCGCGGCGCAGCGAATACAACAATTCCCATTGGTAGAGGCGTGCGAAACCGGTTTCCAGGCGATCGGCGGCGCGATCGAGCAGGAACGGCACGGAGACGGCGACCGCCGCGGCGAGCGGTGACGCGGTTCCGTTTTCTCCCAGCCACTTGAGCAAGACGTTCCCACCGAGAGAAACGCCGACCGCGGCGAGCGGCGTCGCCGGCTCGCGCTCTTTCAGCAGCCGTGCCAGATAAGCGATATCGCCGGTTTCGCCCGAGTGGTAGCCGCGCGGCAGGCGGTTCGGCTCGCCGCTGCATCCGCGAAAATGAATCACCGCGCCGCGCCAGCCCGCGCGGTCGAAGGCGCGGGCGAGCCCGCGCGCATAGCGCGAGCGCGATGAACCTTGCAGGCCGTGCAACAGCAGTACGATCGGGCCGGTCGCGCGCGGGGTCCAGTCGATATCGACGAAGTCGCCGTCCGGCAGTTCCACGCGCTCGCGTCGCAGCCGTACGGCGGGCGAGGGCCGCAGCCGATTGGGAAGAATCGTCTGCAGGTGGGGGTTGCGGCACCACCAGGCGGGCGTGAACGGCGCGATCATGCGATGCGCGCCCGCACGGCGGCGCGCGGTCGCGCGCAGCGGAGGAATAGGGCGTCCATGGACGCCATTATTTCACAATGCCGAGGCGCTCCCGAAGGTTCTGTAACGTGACGCCGATGTCGAGCTCGAGTTGCTTGTCGCACAGCTCGATCAACGGCACTACGCGCGCGATCAATTCGGGCAAGTACGGCGCCAGCTTTCCGCCCTCGCCGTTCGAGAGCATCCGCAAAGCCGTCTCGATGTCCGGTTGCTCGATGATCGCCTCTTCAGGAGCAGGGACTTCCTGTTCGTATCCCACGCCGAGCTGGTTGCCGCCCGCGGCTTTGGCGAGCGTCAGCCGCTGTTCCGCGCGCGCCAGCAAGTCCTCGATGGTGTCGAGCCGATCGCCGTTGAGGGTGGCGAGTCCGACGCTCACCGTGAGCGGCACGCGCGCGCCGTCGTGTTCAAAGACGGCATCGGCGACCGCGGCGCGCAGCCGTTCGCATACCACCGAAGCTTCGGAAACATCCGACGACGGAGCCAGGATGGCGAATTCGCCGCCGCGGATGCGCGCCGGCGTATCCTCCGCGCGCGTATTCGCGCGCATCAAGCTCGCCAGCCATAGGAACATTTGATCGCAGGCGTCGTCGCCGTAATGCTTGTAGATATTGCGGAAGTTGTCGAAGTCGATACGAATAACCCCGAGGTCCTGTCCGTGGCGCTTGGCGAAGGCGATGTCCTGCGCGGCGCGTTGCGCGAAGTAGCGGCGGCTGTGCAATTCCGTCAGGGGATCGACCGCGGTCTGCTCTTCGAGCGACTTCGCCGTTTCGTTGAGCTTGCGCGTCGTCTGGTCGAGACGCGCGTGCGCGCGTGCGCGCGCCAGCAGTTGCACGCCATCGATCGGCTTGATCACGAAGTCGGTGGCGCCGCAGGCGAAGGCGCGCTCGCGGGTTTGATCGTCTTGGGCGCCGGTGATCACGATGACGGGGATGTCGCGCAGGTGTTGCACGTCCGCCGCGCGGATACGACAAATGAGCGCGTAGCCGTCGAGTTTCGGCATTTCGACGTCGGTGATGACGACTTGCACGCGCTCGTCCGCCGCCAACTGTTGCCAGCCGGCCTCGCCGTTTTCCGCCTCAACCAGGGTGAACTCGTTGGCGAGTATTTTCGTGATCGCGCGACGGATCACGCGCGAGTCGTCGATGACGAGAATCACCGGCTTTTCCGAGCTTGCGCTCGGAGCGTCGTGCGGCGCCGGTGCGACGTCGCTGGGGATCATCTGCTGCATGCCTGGTACGTGGATTGCACCCGTTTCCCCCAAACGATAGTCCAGGGTTCGGGGACATTCAAAGCACGAATTGTGCCTAGCGGCTGTGCCGCAAATGGCGGTGCACGTACCAAATAACGGCGGCGAGAATGATCAGCGCGATGACGGCGTCGAAGCGGTGAAAATATACCCCCAGCGTATTCCAGTGCTCGCCGAGCTTCATGCCGACCCAGGCGAGGCCGAGGCACCAGAGATACGAGCCGATGAAGGTGTATAAATTGAAGCGCCAGAGCGGCATGCGCGCGACGCCCGCGGGAAAGGCGATGAAGGTGCGAATTACCGGCAGCAGGCGCCCGACGAATACCGTGATGTCACCGTGGCGCGCGAACCAGCGGTCCGCCAAGGCCAGATCATGATGCGAGATCAGTACGTACTTGCCGTATTTCTCCACCAGCGGCCGCCCGCCCCACGCGCCGGCACCATAGGCGACAACGGAGCCGAGCACGCAGCCGACGGAGCCCGCGAGCGCGACCAGCTGTAGGCTCAACTGGCCGCGGTGCACGAGGTACCCGGAGAACGGCATGATGATCTCCGAGGGCAGAGGAATGCAGGCGCTCTCGATCGCCATCAGCAGCACGATGCCGCCGTAGCCCATGCGCGAGATCGTGCCGATGACAAAGGCGGCCAGCGCCGACAGGAGAGATTGGATCATGCCGGGGCCGACCAGTCGACGATGCCCCAATACCAGGTGACGATGACGATTACGCCGAAAAAAATCCGGTACCAGGCGAAGACCGTGAAGTCATGCGTGCTGATGTAGCGCAGCAGCCCGCGCACCGCCCAAAACGCGCTGATGAAGGCGGCGATGGCGCCGACGGCGAACAGGCCGATGTCGTCCAGCGCGAGGAGCTCACGTTCCTTATACAACTGGTATGCCGACGCGAGGATCAACGTTGGTATGGCGAGGAAGAACGAAAACTCGGTAGCGGCGCGCCGCGACAGGCCGAACAGCAGGCCGCCGATAATGGTCGCCCCGGCGCGGGAAGTGCCCGGCAGCAGCGCAAAGGCCTGTGCGATCCCGAGCTTCAGCGCATCGAGCGGCCGCACGTCATCGACGGACTCGACGCGAACCGAGTGCGTGCGCTTCTCCGCCCACAGGATGATGAGGCCGCCGAGGATGAACGTCGTCGCGACGAAGGGCGCATTGAACAGATGCGCCTTGATCTGCTCGCCGAACTTCAGGCCCAGCGCGGCGAGCGGCACGAACGCGATACCGATATTGAGGACGAAACGCCAGGCGTTCCGATCGCGGGGTAATGCGCCGACGACGCTCGCGATTTTGCCGCGATACTCCCAGCACACGGCCAGGATCGCGGCGGCCTGGATCACGATTTCAAACAGCTTGCCTTTAGCGTCGTTGAAATTCAGCAGGTCGCCGACCAGGATGAGATGACCGGTACTCGAGATCGGCAGGAACTCGGTGAGGCCTTCGACAACGCCGAGAACGGCCGCTTTCACTAAGAGCATTAATTCCATTGTGTCTTAGTATGCCAATTCTCGGTATTACGCCGCGTATCGAAGCGCCTTGCCGCGCACGTGTTCGCGGATGCGCCCGCGTTCGTAGACGACTTGGCCGCCAACGATGGTGTACTGCGGCCACCCGGTCAATGGTTTACCGGCGTAAGGAGACCAGTGTACACGGGTCTCCATGTCTTCGTTCCGTACCGGGCGATAGCTCTCGATGTCGACGAGCGTCAGGTCGGCGTCGTACCCGCTAACGAGGCGTCCTTTGTTGACGATTCGATACGCCTCGGCCGGTCCGCGACACATCCACCGTTGTACCTCGGCGAGCGTGCAGCGGTCGTTGACCATTTCGGTGAGCATGAGCGGCAAAGACGTCTCGACGCCCGGCATGCCCGAGGGCGACTTCGGATAGCCCGCCTGCTTCTCCTGCAACGTATGCGGCGCGTGATCCGTGGCGATCAAATCGACGACGCCGTCGTGCAGCCCCTGCCATAGCGCCTCGTTATCCGCGCTCGTGCGGATCGGCGGGTTCATCTGCGCCAGCGTGCCGAGCGTTTGGTAATCGTCGACGTTCAGCAGGAGGTGATTCGGAACGACTTCCGCCGTTACCCAGGCGGGTTTATTGCGCCGAAGCAGCTCGACCTCCTCGCGCGTCGACATATGCAGGATATGCAGGCGCCGGCGGTATTTTCGCGAAAGCGCGAGCGCGCGCTCGGTGGCACGAAGCGCGCATTCGTTGTCGCGTATCTCGGAGTGAACCGGCGGGTCGGTGCGTCCGGCGAATTTCCGCTGGCGCTCGCGAATGCGAGCCTCGTCTTCGGCATGCACGGCGATGAGCCGCGTGCCATTGGCGAAAATTCGCTCGAGATCCTCCTCGCGGTCGACCAGCAGGCTGCCGGTGCTCGAGCCCATGAAAATCTTGATGCCGCACGCCGGGCTCGACCCGTTGATCTCGGCGAGGTTGTCCGCCGTCGCGCCGATGAAGAATCCGTAGTTGACGACGCACTTTTGCGCGGCGCGCGCGAGCTTGTCGTCGAGCGCCGCCTGGTTCGTCGTCGGCGGATCGGTGTTGGGCATTTCGAGAAAACTGGTGACGCCGCCCTTGGCCGCCGCGCGCGAGCCGGAGCCGAGGTCTTCCTTGTATTCCTTGCCCGGCTCGCGGAAGTGGACTTGAGGATCGATAACCCCGGGGAGCAGCAGCAAGCCGCTCGCGTCGATCGACTCGTCGGCTTCGATATCGAGCTGTCCCTCGATCCGCGCGATGAGACCGTTCTCGCAATACACGTCTCCGCCGAATACCGTGCCGTCCTCACGGGCGACACGGGCGTTGCGGATCAGGAGAGTCGGCAAGCGGTTTAGCGGACGGAAGGTTTACCGTTTTTTACTTTGCGACGGGACATCAACCCATCTGTTTCTCGCGCAACTCGTCGAGCGTCTTGCAGTCGATGCAAAGCTCGGCGGTCGGACGTGCTTCGAGGCGTTCCAGGCCGATCTCGACGCCGCACACGTCGCAATAGCCGTAATCGGAGGTCTCGATACGGCCAAGCGCCTCGTCGATTTTCTTGATCAACTTGCGTTCGCGATCGCGGTTACGCAGCTCGATCGACATGTCGGTCTCCTGACTCGCGCGGTCGTTCGGGTCCGGGGGATTGTCCGGCTCATCGCGCATCTGGTGCACCGTGCGCGTCAGCTCCCCCAACAGCTCCTCGCGCCATGCGAGCAGCTTCACGCGGAAGTGCTCGAGCTGCTTCTTGTTCATGTACTTCTCGCCCTTCTTGACGACGTAGGGCTTGATGCCGGCGGCGGGCACCGACAGATCTTTCCTTTTCCTAGTGGCAGGCATTCGTTGTTAACTCCTGCAATAATAAGGCTGAAACGGGTGGGGCTGTAAAAATGAGCGCGAATTTGTACCAGAAAGGGTCTGGGGTCGCAACCGCGGATATGGGGTCCGGGCGATCGGCCGGACAGCCGGTGCCGGAGATGACGTTCTTATGACGCAGTGGCAACCTCGGCCCATCCCGGCGGCGCGGCTATGCGGGGAGGCGGGGGGAGGGCGGGCGGCTTTGCCGTCCTTGCCATGACCCACCTCGCGCGCCGCCTGCAGGGCATCGAACCGTTCCACGTCATGGACGTACTCGCCCGGGCGCGCGCCCTCGAGACGCAGGGCCGCTCGATTATTCACATGGAGATCGGCGAGCCCGATTTTCCGACGCCGGAGGCGATCGTGCGGGCCGGCACCGAGGCGCTTGCCGCCGGCCGCACCCATTATCTGCCGGCGCTCGGGCTCGATCCGTTGCGCGGGGCTGTCGCCGGGAGCTATCCGGGCGGCGAGCGGCCGGATCCCGCGCGCGTGGTGATCACGCCCGGCGCGTCGGGCGCCCTCACGCTTGCGCTGGCGGCCATCCTCAACCCGGGCGAGCGCGTGCTCGTGGCCGATCCCGGCTACCCGTGCAATCGCCACTTCGTGCGTTTGTTCGAAGGCGAACCGGTTGCAATTCCCGTCGGTCCGCAAACACGCTTCCAGCTTACCGCCGACCTTATCCGTGCCCATTGGACGCGCAACACGGTCGCGGTTTTGCTCAGCTCGCCATCCAACCCGACGGGGACGCTGGTGCCCGACGAAGAAATGGCGCGCATCGTTCACACCGTGGCCGAGCTCGGCGGTGTGTTGATCGTCGATGAAATCTATCACGGCCTGACTTATGGCGTGGAAGCGAGAAGCGCGCTTGCGCATTCGCCCGACGTCTTCATCGTGAACAGCTTTTCTAAGTATTATGGTATGACGGGTTGGCGGCTCGGCTGGCTCGTGGTGCCCGATGAGTACCTGTCGGCGATCGAAAAGCTGGCGCAGAATATTTTTATCGCCGCCAGCACTCCGGCTCAGTACGCGGCGCTCGTCGCCTTCGATCCCCAGGTTCGCGCGGAGCTCGAACGACGTCGGCGCACGTTCCAGGACCGGCGGGATTATCTGCTACCCGCCCTGCGGGCACTCGGTTTCGATATTCCCATTACACCGGACGGGGCGTTCTACATATACGCGGGCTGCGGACGGTTTGCGTCCGACAGCCGCGCATTCGCGCTCGATTTGCTCACGCGCGCGGGCGTTGCCGTGACGCCGGGCATCGACTTCGGCCGTCACCGAAGCGGGGAATACCTGCGCTTCTCTTATGCCACGGCGCAGGAAAAGCTCGGGGAAGGCGTGCGGCGCCTGGCGGCGGCGGTCGGATAGCCGTTTCTCGTCAGTCGCGCCGCCACGCGGCGGTTTTCCGGCGCGCTATACGTAGACGACGTTTTCCAGATGTCGCGGCAGATCGCGCGGCTCGATTCCCCCCAAATCCTTGTCCAATGTCGCGCTGACCAGCGCCGCCGTTTGCGCGGGGAGCGAACCGCGCAAGAGGCCGAGAAAACGCGGGTCGGCGACGAGCACGAGCCGGGAATAGCGTTGTTCCGTGCGCCCATCCTCGAGCAGCGCGCCCAACTGCTTTGCGAAGTGCTCGGCGACGTGGGTGGTTGGGTCCTGCTCGGCGGAATAGGCGTGGCGACCGCCGCCGCGACGATCGAAGGAGCGCCCGGGCTTGTCGCTGTTGATTTCTTGGTTTTTCAATTTCCCGGCCGGGTTATCGATGTTTTGCAGCAATTCCAGGCCTTTGCCGGGGCCGCTGTTCTCGAAGAGACGGGCGCCGCTGCGGTGCGCTACCAGGATCCACGTTTTAGCCATCGTCCATTCCCTCAAGTGCTAATGCCGAAATACATGATACCAGCGTCCCTCGCCCGGCGGCGCGGCATGCTTTTGGCGCGTGGCATGCTCCTTGCTCCCTGTATGGGTGTACAGAACAGGGTGCATGTACCATGAACCATAACTTTCTAGACGACTTTTCAAAAGCCCTGATACGCGAGGTCGAAAACGAGTGCGCGGCGAACGATCCGGATGAAATCGGCGATGCCGCGGCGATGGTGCTGGTGGGAGATGTCTACGCACTGCACGTTTGTCACGGGGAAGCATTGAACCGCGATCAAACAGAAATGGATGTAGTGCCTACGGACGACCGAGTGTCTCCGTTTATTCGATAGGCGTATCGGGCAGGTTACCCCACTCCGACCAGGAGCCGGGGTAGGACTTTACCCTCGGGTAACCGAGGATCTTCAGGACCATGTACGTGTGAGCCGAGCGGTGGTGAGTTTGGCAATACGTAATGATCTCCTTATCGGGCGTGATGCCCTTCGCCTCCAAGGCCTTCTTGATCTCGGCGGCATCTTTTAACCGCAATAGCCGCGCCGGGTCCATCGCATCGGTCCAGTTGAAGTTCACCGCGCCGGGAATATGTCCGGCCCGTTCGGCACGCACCATCGTTCCGGTGTATTCCTCGGGCGAGCGCGTATCGACCAGCACGACGGCCGGATCCTTGAGGTGCGCGAGAATGTATTCCTTATCGGCGATAACATCGCCGCCGATCCTCACGGGATAGCTGGTGCGCGTAGTCGTGGGCGCTCCGCTTTCCGTCGGCCGGTTTTCGCTCATCCATCCCCGGAGTCCGCCGTTGAGGAGCGATGCCTTGGCGTGCCCGACGGCCGCGAGCGTCCAGAGAAAGCGGCTGGCCCGGCCGTTTCCCTCGTCATCGTAGGCGACCACCTGGTGGTTCGGGCCGAGGCCGATCGAACCGAGAACATCCGCGAGATGCTCCGCGGTGGGCAGCACCGCGGCGGCCGGCGGCCGGGGTGCCACGATGCGGCCGTAGTCGAGCGAGACCGCACCCGGGATATGCGCGCGCAGATACACGTGCGGTTGGTTCAGGTCGACGATGCGCAGATCAGGCGCGCCAAGGAGCGCGGCAAGGTCGGCGGGTTCGATGAGTAACGCTAGCGGCGTCGAAGTCATGATTCGTGCTTACGAAAGCGCATATTGTAGCCGCGTCGCCGTGACAAGATAAACTCGCGACGTCGCCAAAAAAGAGTAAACTACCGCCGATCGGTCCTAGTCTGTAGCGCGTGGAAATATTCAAGGTTTTCACCATCGAAGCGGCGCATCGTCTGCCGAACGTGCCGGAAGGACACAAGTGCCGGCGTCTTCACGGCCACTCCTTCCGGATCGAGGTGCGGGTAAGAGGCCCCGTCGGCGCGCAGAGCGGCTGGGTGCAGGATTTCGCCGACCTCGGCGCGGCGTTCGATCCGTTATTTCGGCAACTCGACCACAACTACCTGAACGAAATTCCGGGGCTCGAAAACCCCACCAGCGAGAATCTCGCCGCGTGGGTTTGGCAGCGCCTGCGCCCGCGCCTGCCCACGCTCGCCGAGGTAACGGTGCGCGAGACCTGCACGGCAGGCTGTACCTACCGCGGTGAGCCATAGCATGGCCGCTTTGCCGGATGTCCCCGTGGTCGTTGAAACCGCGCCGAATCCTTCGGCGGTCGTGATATGGCTGCACGGGCTTGGCGCCGACGGAAATGATTTTGTCCCGATCGTGCCCGAGCTTGGATTGCCTCGAACATTGCCGGTCCGGTTCGTATTTCCGCATGCGCCGATGCGGCCGGTAACGATCAACGGCGGGTATGTCATGCGCGCGTGGTACGACATCGCGAATACGGAGCGCGGATTCGCGCAGAACCCGGGCCATATCGCCGAATCCGTCGAGATCCTTCATGAATTGATTGCACGCGAGCATGAGCGCGGGGTGGCGACGTCGCGCATCGTGGTTGCCGGCTTCTCCCAAGGAGGGGCGATTGCGCTGCACGGAGCGCTTCGTTTCGCGCAGCCGTTGGCGGGCGTAGTCGCGCTATCCGCGCCTACACCTTATATAGAGGAGCTGCTGCGCGAAGCGGCGCCCGCGAATGCCGCTCTGCCGATATTTTTGGCCCACGGCTTATACGATCAGATGGTGCCCTTCGCCTATGGCGAGCGCGCTCGCGCGCAACTGCTTGCCCACCATCGCTCGGTCGAGTGGCATGCCTATAGTATGGAGCACAGCGTGAATCTCGAAGAGATGAGGGACATCGGCCGTTTCCTCGTCAAAGTACTCGGGTGACCGATCCGAGAGGAGGGTTTCGGCGTCCGTTTCGGTTGAAGATAAGGTTACGCCGGTTGTTTCGCCGTTGCTTATCGAAAAACGACGCCGACATCGAGGCACGGGATGCGCGCGGCGACAGCGCTAGCTGGCCGAGCGCGGCGCTTTTACCCGCGCGCCTCAGGCTCTCAAAGCCGAGTGCGCCGGGCAGTGGCGGGACGGATTAATTCAGCGCGCGCGCCAGGACGGCGCGGTATTTCGCGACGCGCGGGTCGCGGCTGCCGACGAGATTAAAAACGGCAAGCAACCCCTTACGGCCGGCGTCGTCGCGGAAGCGGCGATCGCGCCGGACCAGCTCGAGAAACTCTTCCATCGCATCTTCATATTTCCCCTGGAGCGCCAGGCGCGCCGCCAGCGCATAGCGCGCATCGAGGTCGCCCGAATTCGCCTGGAGGGAACGCTTGAGCGCGTCGATAGGCGGCGCGTCGGCGACGATGCGCAGGAAATCGAGGCGCGCGCGCAGCGCCTCGACGTCGGGATCGGCGCCGGTTCGGACCGAGAGCGAATCGAGCAGGCGCTGGGCTTCTTCGACCCGAGCCTTTACGTCCTTGCCGTCGGCTGACGAAGACAGCAACCGCGCAAGCTCGATTTTCACTTTGTCGTGGCGCGGATCGCGATTTGCCGTTTCTCGCAGCAACGCGATCGCTTCGGTGATATTGCCCGCGCGCGCGAGCGCCTGCGCCCGTTCGATAACCGCGTCGGCCTCGCGCGGAACGAAGCGATCGATCAGGGCGCGCACGGCGGATTCGGGCTGCACGCCGACGAATTCGCCCGCTACTCTACCGTCGCGAAAGAGCTTGACCGCGGGAATACCGCGTATCCCGTACTCCATCGCGAGCTCCTGCTCGTCGTCGGTATTTACTTTGGCGAGGAAAAACTTGCCGCCGTACTCGTCGGCGAGCCGAGTTAGAACCGGAGTGAGCATGCGGCAGGGGCCGCACCACGGCGCCCAGAAATCGACGAGCACCGGTACTTGATGCGAGCGCGCGACGACGCGCGCGGCGAAATCGGCACGGCTGACGTCGGCAATGTGGGGTGAATCGGCCATGTGCCATGTTATGGGGGCTCGGTTCCGGGCGATCAAGTATCGCCACGGGGTTTGAAGGGTTGGATTTTGCGCTTGACGGTCGAGCGCCGCTCGGCGCGCACGTCGCAGGGTCGCTCCCGAGCCACCGGACAAGGAAGTCCTGTGGCTCGAAGGGTCCCAATGCCGAGAAGAACGCGCGAAAGAGCGCGTTCGGCTAGTGCAACTCCGTGCCGCACACCCGGCACTCGCGCCGCCAGAACACGTTGCGGTTCTTGCAGCGGCGGCACACGGTTTCGATTTTGTTGCGCAGCCACGGCGTCAATCCTTGCGGCATGAAGAGCAGCACCAGCAATACCACGATCGCCAGTATCAGCAGCCGGTATTCCCGCA
>Ga0070741_10015314_pt1 | contig 13018 bp, 8 predicted proteins | sample Coa_R1_4_FD_66440 | JGI IMG/M metagenome (GOLD analysis project Ga0070741, IMG submission 66440) | Surface soil microbial communities from Centralia Pennsylvania, which are recovering from an underground coalmine fire - Coalmine... | ecosystem: Environmental > Terrestrial > Soil > Unclassified ...
CCGGCGTCTCCCGCTCGCACTGCATGGTTTCCGTCACGCCCGATGTCAGCAATGCGCAGGCATTCGATTGCGCGCTGCGTAGGGCATGATCCTGGGTGTCGGCTGACGCTGTGCGGCACTGCGTTGTTCCGCGATACGCCACGCATACTTCCACCCGGTACTTAGCGACATGCATCGTCGAGTAGATCAGAAACGCCACTACCGCCAGCACAAACGCAATTCCGATGACCACGGTTTTGTTCATGGGCTCTTTTTCACCCCAATGCCGTCTCCGCGAAAAAGTTACCCATCCGCCGGAACTTATTGTAGCGGTCGTCGATGAGCGCCTGGCGCCCAAGCGGCATCAATTCCGTCAGCGCCTTCTGGATCGTCTCTTTGGCGAACTCGGCGGATTTGTTCCAATCGGTGTGTGCGCCTTCGCCGGGCTCCGCGATAATACCGTCGATCAACTGCAGCCGCTCCAGGTCCGGTGCGGTCAGCCGTAGCGCCTCGGCTGCCTCGGCTGCGCGTGTCGCGTCTCGATAAATAATTGCGGCGCAGCTTTCGGGCGAAATAACACTGTAGTAAGCGTTCTCAAGCATGTACACGCGATTCGCGATACCCAGCCCCAGCGCGCCTCCACTGCCGCCCTCGCCAATCACCACCGTGATCACCGGCACGCCCAGCCGCGACATCTCGCGCAGGTTGTTTGCGATGGCCTCGGCCTGTCCGCGCTCCTCGGCGTCGATCCCCGGATAAGCGCCCATGGTGTCCAGGAACGTCACGATCGGCCGCTGAAACTTGTCCGCCAGGCGCATCAGGCGCATCGCCTTGCGGTAACCTTCCGGCTTCGGCATTCCGAAATTGTGCCTCAGCTTTTGCTTGGTATCACGCCCCTTCTCCTGGCCCACCAGCATTACCGGCGTTGAGTCCAACATCGCAAAGCCGCCGATTACCGCCGGATCGTCCCCGAAAAAACGATCGCCGTGCAGTTCCGAAAATCCGGTGAAGATGCGGCTGAAGTAATCGGACGTGTGCGGACGCTTGGGATGCCGTGCCAGTTGCACGCGCTCCCACGTCGGATTGGAAGCCGGAGTGGAAACGGCCGGTGTTTCGGAATCGGAAGGGATTTCCGCCATCTAGCTCGCCAAAATCTCGACGGACTCCGGTCCGCAGATACGCTCCACTTCGGCCCAGAATTCTTTGTCGGGCCTTACTTTCGACGGCACATCCAGAATCACGGAAAAATCGCGCGCCTTCTCTAGCCGCAGCCGGACCTCCGTCTCGCCGCGCTTGCGGCCGAAAAGCTGGTTCAGCGCCTCGGCTTTATCCACATTGCCGTTGGTCCCAACTCCCACGCGAATCGAAATCAGCGTCGGTAAATTGACGCGCGCGACTGCCAGCGGAATAAGATCCTGGATCGAAATCTTGGGCGGAGCGTTTTCTTCCGGCAGCACCAGTCCGCGCACCAGGACCGCTTGATCTTCCACCAGCCCCGACAGTACGCGATCGTATTGCGTCGAAAATGCCATCGCTTCCAGGCCGCCCTTCCGATCTTCTACGCGCATCGCGGCCCATAGCTTGCCTTCCTTGTTGCGCTTGCGCTGGATACCCGTAAGAATGCCGCAAATCGCGACTTCGGCGCCGCGCTCCAGTCCTTCCACTGTTTCGGTGTCGTGCGTCCCCAGTTCCGCCACCTTGTCCGAGTACTCATCCAGCGGATGCCCGGTTACAAAGATACCCAGCACTTCTTTCTCGCCCGCCAGCTTCTGCTGCGCGGTCCAATCCGGCAGCACCGGGAGCGGATGCTCAGCGTGGGCGCCTTCTTCTTCGGCCATGCCGAACAGGCCCGTTTGACCGCATTCGCGATCTTTCCACGCCCGCTGCCCGCTCTCCATGGCGTTCTCCACCACCGCAGTCAGTTGCGCGCGATTTCCACCCAGGCTTGCCAGAGCTCCGGCCTTGATGCAGTTTTCCAAAATGCGCCGATTGACGCACGTCAGGTCTACGCGCTCGCACAAATCATAAAGCGATTGGAACGGGCCGCCCTTCTCGCGCGCCTCGATAATCGCATCGGCGGCCGAGGCGCCCACGTTGCGGATTGCGCAGAGGCCCATGCGAATGCCTTCGCCGTCTGGTGAAAAATCGCGGCCGCTCGAATTCACGTCCGGAGGCAGTACCGGAATGCCCATTTCGCGGCATTCGTTGATGTACTTCACCACCTTGTCGACGTTGCCCATTTCGGATGTCAGCAGCGCGGACAAAAACTCCAGTGCGTAATGCGCCTTCAGGTATGCGGTCACATACGCCAGGTACGCGTACGCTGCCGAATGCGATTTGTTGAAGCCGTACCCGGCGAACTGCTCCATCAGATCGAAGATCTTTTCCACCTTCTTCTGCGGATGCCCCTTCTCTTTCGCGCCGCTGATAAAGCGCGCGCGCTGGGCGGCCATTTCTTCTGCCTTCTTTTTTCCCATGGCGCGCCGCAGGATGTCGGCTTCGCCCAGCGAATAACCGGCCAGGGCGTTCGAGATCTGCATTACCTGCTCTTGATAGACGATGACGCCGTAGGTCTCTTCCAGGATCTGCTTCAGCTCGGGAAAATCGTAGGTGACCTGCTTGCGGCCGTGCTTCCGGTCGATGAAATCGTCCACCATGCCGCCCTGTATTGGTCCGGGCCGGTAGAGCGCGTTGAGCGCGCAGAGATCCTCGATGCGGGTGGGCTGGTACTTGCGCAAAATATCGCGCATGCCGGGCGACTCAAACTGGAACACGCCGCTGGTATAGCCCTTGGAGAAAATCTGGTACGTGGCGGCGTCGTCCAGGGGCAGTTTCTCCATTTCAATTTTTACGCCCCGGTGCCGCTCAATCAGGGCCACAGCGTCCTGGATGATGTCCAGCGTGGTGAGACCCAGGAAGTCCATTTTGAGAAGCGCCAGCTTCTCCAGGCCCACCATATCGTACTGCGTAACAATTTCGTCTTTGCTTGTCTTGCACAGCGGAACCAGCTCTTTGAGCGGTACGGGCGAAATCACCACACCCGCGGCGTGCATACCCGCATTGCGCGCCATGCCCTCCACTTTCGCAGCTACTTCCAGCACTTCCTTGAGGCGCGGATCCTTGCGCGCGGCCTCTTCGATCGCGGGCTCCTGCTGGATGGCTTCCTTCAGCTTGATGTTGAGCTGATTCGGAATGAGCTTGGTGATGCGATCCACGTCGCCGAAGCTGATGTCCAGCACCCGCCCCACGTCTTTGATGGCTGTTCGCGCACCCAGTGTTCCGAAGGTGATGATCTGCGCCACTTGCTCGCGCCCGTATTTTTCCGTGACGTATTGGATCACTTCGCCGCGCCGCCGCGTGTGGAAGTCGATGTCGATATCCGGCATGCTGACGCGTTCGGGATTTAAGAACCGCTCGAAGAGCAATCCGTACTCGAGCGGATCGATATCGGTGATCTCCATCGCATAGCTCACCAGGCTGCCGGCTGCCGACCCGCGGCCCGGGCCGACCGGAATGCCGCGCGACTTAGCGAAACGGATGAAATCCCAGACGATCAGGAAGTAGCCGGAAAACTTCATCTGCTGGATCATGCGAATTTCGCGATCCAGGCGCTCCGTGTACTCGGGCAGCGGGTGCTTGAGCGCCCCCTCTTTTTCCAGCCGCTCCAGCCGGCCGCGCCGCTTCTCAAACCCTTGCCGCGCGACGTATTCAAAATAGCTGTCGGTTGAGTGTTCGGCGGGAACGTCGAACTTGGGAAACGGCTCTTTCACTTTTTCCAGGCTGACTTGACAGCGCTGCGCGATCTCCCAGGTGCGGTCCAACGCGGCTTCCGTCTCGGGCATCGCGCCGAACAGCCGCAGCATCTCGTCGCGCGTCTTCAAATAAAATTCGGGCTGCGTGAAACGCATGCGCTGCGGATCGCTCATCGTTTTGCCGGTCTGGATGCACAGCAAAATCTCGTGCGCGCGCGCATCCGTTTTCCGCATGTAATGCGAGTCGTTCGTCGCCACCAGCGGAATGCGGGTCTCCTGCGACATCCGCACAATTTCGGGAATCACCACTTGGTCCTGCTCCAGGCCGTGATCCTGAATCTCGAGGAAAAAATTGTCCTTGCCGAACATGTCGGCGTATCCATAAGCCAGGCGCTTGGCTTCCTCGTAACGATTCCCCAGGATGGTCTCATTGATGTCGCCGCGCAGGCAGGCCGAAAGCGCGATCAGGCCCTTGGAATGCCGCGCCAGCAGATCTTTATCGATACGCGGCTTGTAGTAGAAGCCTTCCAGAAACGCCGTCGAAACCAGCTTCAGCAGATTGCGGTAGCCTTCTTGGTTCTCGCACAGCAGCACCAGATGGTTGTAGCGATCCGTTTCGCTGCGGCTGGCCAAGCCCTGCTGCGAAACATAGACTTCGCACCCGATCACCGGATGCACGCCCTTTTGTTTCGCCGCGTTGTAGAACTCGACGGCGCCGAAAAGATTGCCGTGATCTGTCATCGCGATGGCGGGCATCTTCTGCTCCACCACCAGATCCATTAACTGCCCGATCTCGCACGCGCCATCCAGCAGCGAGTAATCGGTGTGGCAATGTAAATGAACGAAAGGTCTTGCGGAAGTCATCCCTCAATCTCTCTGGCAGATTCTCGAATCGGGGGGAGGGCTTCTTCCATTGTAGTCCTTACTTCGATCTCACGCGAGTTTTCTGCGTCACTTCTGAGCAGGATTTCGACGTGATCCTGCGGCATCAGTTCGGGAAAGCGTTCGCCCCATTCGACAAGAACCACCGCACGTCGATCGAAAATTTCGTCCAGGCCGAGCGTCGCTAGTTGTTCTGCCGTGTCCAGCCGGTATAGATCGATGTGGTAGACGCCGCGTCCATACTCGTGAATTAACGTGAACGTCGGACTGGAAACATCCTCCGGCCGCGCCGCTCCGAGCCCCTTCACGATGCCTTTCGCCAGCGTCGTCTTACCCGCGCCAAGCTGTCCGATCAAGAGGACTACCGCTTTCGCCGGCAATTCAGAGGCGATCTTCTCCCCCAGCGCGATCGTTTCCTCTTCAGACTCGGTGTGATAAATCCGCGACTTCACGCATCGCCTCGGGCAGAAATTCGAACAAGTCCGTAGCCATGAACGGTTTCTCGCCGATTGCTTCGGCGCCCAGTTCGCCGGCGCGCCCGTGCAGCCACACCGCGGCGAGCAGCGCGTTCTCCAATTCATTGGGAAACTGAGCGACCAGACCCGCGATCAGGCCGGTCAGGACATCGCCCGTTCCGCCGGTGGACATGGCGGGCGACCCAGTTGGATTAATCCACACCGGACCATCCGGAAACGCCACGACGGTGCGATCGCCTTTAAGAACCAGGTATACCTCGTGCTCGGCGGCGAAGGCGCGCGCGCAACCCACGCGCTCCTTCTGAATCTCGGTGACGGACTGACCCGTGAGGCGTGACATTTCCCCCGGATGCGGCGTAAGAATGCGAGGCCCCTCGAAGCGCCAGCGCTGCCCTGCCAGGGCATTCAGAGCGTCGGCGTCCACCACCATGGGCGTCTTCGATTCGTGCACGAACCGGCGGATGAACTCCACAGTCTCGGGATGATGCCCCATTCCTGGCCCGATCGCGATGACAGTCTTCCTATCGGTGATGGCCTTCATGGCTGGATCGTCGGGCGAGCTCATCGCAATGGACCCTGCGTCCGTTTCCGCCAGCGGTTCGGTCATGATTTCCGGCGCATACGAGGCGATCGAAGAAATCGCGGACGCGGCCGAGGCCACCGTCGACAGGCCTGCGCCTGCGCGTAGGGCCGCGATTCCCGCCATCGCCGCCGCACCGGTCTTGCCGCGCCCGCCGGCTATCACCAGTACATGCCCGTACAGGCCTTTATTCGAATCCCTGGGCCGCGCGCGAAACAACGCCGCGAAATCTTCCGGCTGCGATAGCGAAAGCTGAATCTTGGGATCGCCCTCATACAGCTCCGGCGGGCTCCCAATTGGCACCACGTGGACTTTCCCGGCCAGCTCGCGTTCGGAGCCAATCACCAGCGTCGGCTTCAGAGCCGTAAACGTGACCGTGTGCTTGGCGCGCACGACGGCGCCGGACGGTACGTCCACCGAAACCACCTCCGCGAGCGGGAAGCGATTGTTGATGGCGTCGATTAACTCAGCCGCTCTCCCGTGCACCGCGCCTTCCACGCCCGTTCCCAGCACGGCATCGATGACCAGCGTGGCGGTCCGCATCTCCTCGCTGACTTGGGGCCAAACCGAGCAGCCCACCGCCTTGAGCATCTTGTAGTTTTCGAGCGCATCGCCGCGCATCTCGCCCTCTTCGGCGCCCACCACCACGTGCAGCCACTGCGGCTTGATTCGTGTGTGTAGCTGCCGCGCGACCACCAATCCGTCGCCGCCGTTGTTGCCCTTGCCGCACACCACCACAATGCGCTGTTTGGACAGCGGCGCATATTGCCGCTCCAGAAACTCCACCACGCGACAGCCTGCGTTTTCCATCAGAATCAGGTTCGGAATGCCGAGTTCGGCAGTGCGGCGGTCCACTTCGCGCATCTCGGCTGCCGTGAGTATTTTCACGACGCCACCTCGCTGAGCGATTGTTCGAGCTTGCGCAAGCTGGCCTGCTCTCCCATGACAATCAGAAAATCTCCCGGCTGAATCTCGGCTTCCGCTGGCGGATTGAAATGCATTTGTCCGTCCGACTTGCGAATCGCGAGCACGATTACGCCGAGATCCTTGCGAATTGCGGTGCCTTGCAAAGACTTGGACGCGTACTCGCTGCCGGGCGGCACGCGGAATTGCTCGATTCCCACATCCAACCCCATGCCTTTGGTGGTGAAATCGATGAACTGAAACACGTGCGGCTTCAGCATCACCTGCGCCATGCGATTGCCCGTCATGTCGTAGGGCGCGAAAACGTGATCGGCGCCGGCCAGCCGCATCTTCTTTTCGCTTTGCTCGGAATTGACCCGCGCCGAGACCCGCAGCTCCGGCCTCAAAGATTTCGCGGAAAGGATTACAAACAGGTTGTCGGCATCGCTTTGCAGCGTAGCGATCAATCCCCGGGCACGCAGAATGCCGGCGTGTTTTAATGTCTCGTCGTCGGTGGCGTCCGCCAAAACAGCCAGCATGCCGTCGCGCATGGCCCATTCCACGCGGTCTTCATTGTTATCCACTACCAGGAACGGAGCTCCCGCGCGCCGCAATTCGTGCGCGGCGCCGCGTCCCACGCGTCCAAAACCGCAGACGATGTAATGTTCGTGCAATTTTTCGATCATTTTTCCGGTCCGTCGTTTGCCGAAGTATTGCGTCAGCTCCAGCTCAATGATCACCTGTGTCATGCCGCCTACCGCCAGTAGCATGATGGTTACGCCGAAGAATATCAGAAACGAGTTGAAGATTCGTCCCTGCAAGCTGAGCGGATGCAGTTCGGCATATCCCACGGTGCTGATTGTGATCAGCGTCATGTAGAAGGCGTCGAACGGCGAATAGTGCTCGATCCAAATGAATCCCAGCGTTCCGAACGCCGTCACCAGCGCAATACCGGCGCCCAGGACGAGTATCCAGTTGCGAAGGCGGCGCATGCTCTATGGTTTTCGAGCCAGCAGGACGGTCATATCGTCGGGCAGCTCCGGCGCGCGCGTCCACTGGCGTACGCACTCCATCACGCTTTCGATAATCACGGTTTCGTCGCGATCGGCGTTCTTCGCCACCACGTCGATCAGGCGTTGCTCGCCGAACATTTCACCGTATTCATTTTCCGGTTCGGTAATCCCGTCCGTGTAGCAGACCAGCAGGTCGCCGCTTTCCAGTTCCACCTTGGTTTCGCCATACCTGGCGAAAGGAAATGCGCCCACCATTAGCCCGCTCACTTCCAGCGGCGTCGCCGTTCCGCGGCGAAACAGCAGCGGTTGCAGGTGGCCGGCGTTGGTATAAGTGAGCACGCCCGCAGCGGGATCGTAAATTGCAAAGAAGAACGTCGCGTATTTTTCGGGGGACGTGGTGGCATAGAGCTGCTGATTGAGTTCGGAAACCATGCGAGCCGAGGAGAAGCGCAGTCCATTTAACGAACTCGCGGTAGGATCGGCAGCCGCGCGCAGCTCCATACGCAGGGCCGCTTGAATGGTCGCCATCAGCAGCGCCGCCGAAATTCCCTTCCCCGCGACGTCGCCGATGGCCAGCGCCAGTTTCCCATCCACCAATTGATAATCGTAATAGTCGCCCGAAACCATGCGCGCTGGATGACAGAGCCCCAGGACGCGCAAATCTTCGAATGCGGGAGGGGCCGCGGGGTACAACTGGTCCTGGACGCCGCGCGCGATCTCGATCTCCGCCTGCATGCGCTCTTTCTCTTTCGCTACCGCGAGCAGGCGCTCCAGATTCTGCGTCATGTTATTGAAGGACCCGCTCAGTTCTGCGAGCTGGTCGCGCCCGGTCACCTGAATCAAATGCGAAAAATCACCGCGCATGACGCGCTGCGTTCCTTCATACAGCGAATGCACGGCGCCCGTGATGCTGCGCGACATGGAAACACCCACGGCGAGCCCGGCAATCCCGACGATCAGGAATGCCACCGCGACGCTGTAGAAGATGACCAGCACGCCGTTTTGCGAGGGGTCGCTGCCTTGGCTCAAGATAGCGGCGAAAATCGACGATAACCGCGTGTGAACCAGCAGCAACGCCGATTCGGAAGTCTCTGGATGCGTCCATTCTACGGATGGAATTACCGACCACCACTGCACATCCAGATCGAACTGATTGATGGGAGGCCCCAGCGCCGTGCGTGCCGTGTCGGCGCCTGCGGGCGTCAGCTTGAACGCCTTGCCATCTACCTCAACGCCGCTTCGCCGCGCTTGGTTGCCGGTCACCCGAACTTGCGGCTTTCCTGCCGCCGGCGAGCTATCTTCATCCTCGAGAAAGTTGCGCTGGAGAAAATAGACGTCGCCCAACCCCGGCACCATGCCGCTCAAAACTCGGCGCGAAAGCGGAGCCAGCGCGAGAAGTTGCCGGTTTTTCGCGCCGATCGCCGCCCAGGCGTAATACCGACCTCCGCGTGAAGCCACGCCGCTCGCATTCACCGGCCACCCTGCCGGCAGGTTGATTTTGGCGCTGGGGGGCCAAACCTCCACTGCGCCATTGCGAGAGCACCACAAAATGAGGCCCGGGAAATGCTGCTGCTGGATCTCGCCCATCTCCTGAATCCCGGACGCTGACGCGCTGAGAGCTTCAGCCTCGAAAGCGTCGGCCATGGACCGCAGCGACGCGATGCGGCGGTCCAGCTCCGAGCGGACAAGGTACACTGCCACTTGTCCGGCGAGCATGTACCCGCCCAGTGCAACCAGAGTCAGCACCAGCAGAATCGGCAGGACCGCGATGAATAGGTATGCGACAATCAGCCGGTTCCTGAGCCGCCAGGTCAGCTTGCGCAATCCGATGCGGAGCAAGCGCAGCGCAATCCACGCGCCCAACAAAAATACCGCGAACCCGGTCAGCGATTGAATCACGCTTTCCGGCCACACCAGCCGCGCCATGAGATAAAGCACCACTGCCAGGGCGAAGGCTTTCTCCACCTTCCCGGTGCGGGTCCAAAGCGATGAAATCGAAAATCTCACACGCGCGATTTGGCGATCTCCGGCGTTTCCGCCGGCGCTTCCGGCAGCGGCTTTTCCGGCTCCAGGAAGTAGCGCGTCAACTTCTCCTGCAGGATGCCCAGCGCGGTTTCGGGATCGTCGGCATATTGAAACAGGTTTAGATCTTCTTGATCGATGGTCCCGTGCTCTACCAGCGCTTTCATGTTCAGCACTTCGTTCCAGAATTTCGTTCCGTACAGCACGATTACGATTTTGCTTTCGAGTTTACGCGTCTGCGCCAGCGTCAGAACCTCAAACAGCTCGTCCATGGTCCCGAATCCACCGGGAAAGATCACGAGCGCTTTAGCCAGATACGCAAACCAGAATTTGCGCATGAAGAAGTAATGGAATTCGAACGACAACTCCGGCGTGATGAAGGCGTTCGGTCGCTGTTCGAACGGCAGCCCGATGTTCAGGCCGATGGTTTTGCCGCCGGCATCCGACGCGCCGCGGTTTGCCGCTTCCATGATGCCCGGTCCGCCTCCCGAACAGATCACAAAGCGGTGCGAAGGCGAATCGATTTTTTTCGACCACTCCGTCACCAGGCGCGCCAGCGTGCGGGCGTCGCGATAGTAGCGGCCCAGCGCTCCCTCTTCGCTGATTCTCGCCGAGCCAAAAAAGACGATCGTGTCCTGGATCTTCTCATCGCGGAAATGCGACAAAGGCTCCAGATACTCGGAGAGAATGCGCAGGCCGCGCGCATCCGGACTTTCGAGAAAAGTCTCGTTCAGATAGGCCACCGGCCTGTGGCCGTTGTCGGGAGGATCTTGAATCATGAAGACGGAGTTGCGGAGCCTTCCAGTCGCTCCAAACGCTGTTCCAATTGTCGCACTGTCTTCAGGATTTCCGGCAGCTTCGGAAACGCGGTGATGGCTCTCAACCATTCGCGCGCCTCAAAGGCAGGCGATCCCGACATGACGGCGCCCGTGGGGACATCTCCGCCGATTCCACTCTGTGCATAAATCACCGCGTTGTCGTGAATGGTGAGGTGTCCTGAGATTCCGACCTGCCCGGCCAGCAGAACATTCCTTTCGAGGATCGAGCCGCCCGCCAACCCCGTTTGTGCGCAAATGATATTGTCCTCGCCCACCACGCAGCCGTGCCCCACCTGCACCAGGCTATCGATTTTGGCGCCGCGTTTAACCCGGGTCTCTCCCACCGAGGCGCGGTCTACCGACGTTAGCGATTGAACCTCAACGTCATCCTCGATCACGGTGATCCCGGACTGCACAATCTTAAAGTGTGTTCCTTGGCGCGTTTTCGCGAAACCAAAACCGTCGCTGCCCACCACCACACCGTTCTGCAAGATTACCCGGTTGCCGATGCGGCAATACTCCCGCACTACGGCGTGCGAATGGGCGTAGAAGTCGTCACCAATGTGCGCGCCTTCGTAGATCACCACGTGCGGATGCAGCACGGCGTTTTTGCCTATCTCGACGTGCTCGCCCACTACCGCGAATGCTCCAATGGCTGCCCCTTCCCCGATGCGGGCGCTCGGCGCAATGGAGGCCTGCGGGTGGATCCCCGATTTCAGCCGCGGCGGTTGATAAAAAAGCTCCAGGGCGCGGGCAAAATCGTGGTAGGGATTGGCCGAGATCAGGCTGGCGGGCTGCGGCTGCCCTTCAGATCCTTTGAGCGCCTGTTTCACCAGAATCGCGCCAGCCCGGGTGTGCTTCACCTTCGGCGCGTATTTGGGATTGGCCAGAAACGTCAGCTCCGTCGGCCCCGCGCGCTCTATACCTGCCACACCCGTAATTTCGAGGCCCGGATCGCCCTCCAGCTGGCAACCCAGCCGGGTGGCGAGATCGCCCAGGCGAATCCGCTGAATCCTATTTGGCATTGTCATATGATGTGACGGCTTCATTGTATTCTGCGCCGAACACCTCGGCCGGGTATTCTGCGCCGAGCACCTCGGCCGGTTCGGTGTGGAGTGCCTCGACCAGTTCGGAATCCATGTGGATTCTGACGGTGATCTAAGGGAGTTCCCTTAGGGGATAGGGCGCCCAACCAGCCGATTTGCACGATGGATGCGTATCCTGCGGTATATCCTACGCCTGGTTTTCGCGCTGGAAGCCGTCGGATTTCTGAGCCTGGCCGTTTTAACCCTTCGCCAGTCTAAGGTGATCGCCGTGGCGGAGCGCTTCCACCTCGGACATCGCTCGGCCATCGAGCTTTTCTGCCTCATTGTGCTAATCGCAGCGTTGGCTGCGTTGGCCGCGCTGCGGATGGAGAGCGGCGACCTGCTTGGCCGTTGGTCGCTTTTGGCCGCATCCATTTTCAATCTGCCCTTAATACCGGCGGGGACCATCGTGGCAATCGCCGGAATCTTCTACTTCGTCCGTAATCCGCCTCCCGAACCCAAACGCCATCATCGGCACCTGCCAGTTGCGGGCGATGGAACCTCCCGCTGGTCAGGCGCCGTTTTCCTGGGCGCCCAGCTCGCCTGGGGGGCCCTAATCGTCAGCTCCATCGGACGCGTGACGCGCGCGCGCGGAATCCCGGGGGTACACTCCGAAGTTTTGTTCTGGCTGATTCTTGCCGCGGCGGTCTACGGATCCATCATCTTCCATGAATTGGGGCACGTGGTTCTGGGCGACATCGTCGGCTTCCGTTTGGTGGGCTTGTCGATAGGTCCTGCCGGCCTGACTCGGATAGGCGGCCGCTGGCGCTGCCAGATGCGCTGGGAGAGACCTTTTGAAGGCGCCACCGTGATGGTTCCCTCCACGCCGCGCAACATCCGCGTGCGGGCCATGGTCCTGACGCTGGGCGGCCCCTTCGCTTCCCTGCTCCAAGGCGCCATCGGGACCATTTGCTTGCTACTGATTCCGGGCGTGGCTTGGCCCGCTGCAGCCGGCCAGATGATGGCCTTGGCCACGGGGCTGGCCTTTGGGCAATTCATCTTCAATCTGTTACCGATGGCCAGCGAAACCGGATATTCGGACGGCGCGCGGCTCTGGCAGATGTACCGGCGCGGTCCCTGGTGCGATTTCCATTGCGCCAATCACTACATGGGTCTCTCCCAGACCACCGCACTCCGGCCGCGCGAATGGCCTACCAGCATGGTGGAGCGGGCCGCGGAATTCGCCGCGCAGCTCCCCCAGCCTGCGGGATCTTTCGCCATGGCTTACGCCCATTTTATGGATCGCGGGGAGTGGCAAAATGCACTTTCTTGGCTCGAAAAGGCCCATTTAGCGGCCGAAAATGGCAGTAAATTGGCCCATGCGCTGACAATTGACCGCGCTTTTGTCGAAGCTTTCTTCCGACACGACGCCCGAGAAGCTCAACGCTGGTTTGAGCAGGCACCGCAAACAGTTGATTCCACGGACTACTGGCGCACCGCTGCCGCGGTGCGGGCGGCCCAGGGCGACCTCGTGGGTGCCACCGCAGCCTGGAATCAGGCTTGGGAAC
>Ga0070741_10015315_pt1 | contig 13017 bp, 8 predicted proteins | sample Coa_R1_4_FD_66440 | JGI IMG/M metagenome (GOLD analysis project Ga0070741, IMG submission 66440) | Surface soil microbial communities from Centralia Pennsylvania, which are recovering from an underground coalmine fire - Coalmine... | ecosystem: Environmental > Terrestrial > Soil > Unclassified ...
CGCCGTGACGATGTTATCGCCTGCAACAACCCCCGCTGCCGCAAGCGCTTCGAAATTTCTGGGGTGCAATCCGTAGTTTTTACGGAGTAGGCTGGCCTGTCGCTTCGCTGAGCGCAGGTTGGGCAGCAGTTTTTCGTTCTCCCCATCGTTAATCTATACTGAATAGTTTTCCACCGACGCCGACGCAGTTCAGAGTGTGATTCGCTCCGGACTGGCTGCCGGGTAACACGGGGTGATGGTTGAAGATTCTGGTCTGCATGAAGCAGGTCCCGCAAAAGGATGCGCCGCTCAAGCTCAATGAGAGCGGCGCCTGGATTCGGGAAGACGTCTCTTACGAAGTGAACGAACCCGACGCTTACGCGCTGGAAGAGGCCTTGCGCCAGAAAGAAAAGCATAGCGGCGAAGTGGTCGTGATTACCGCAGGTCCGGCACGCGCCCAGCAGGTTCTCCGGGGGGCCCTGGCCAAAGGCGCCGACCGGGCTATTCACCTTGAGGACGCGGGCTTCGTTGGACTCGACGCCTTCAACACCTCTCGCGCCATAGCGGCCGCCATTCGCGAAGAGAAATTCGACCTGATTTTTACCGGGCTGCAGTCAGACGATTACGGCTACGCTCAGACCGGAGTGATATTGGCCGAACTGCTCGGTTGGCCGCACGCGACCATCATCATGCAAATCGAGAAATCTGACTCCGGCATTCGAGTAAAGCGCGAACTGGAAGCCGGATTCTTCCAGTTTGTAGACATGCCGTTGCCGGCGGTGCTCACTATTCAATCAGGTATCAACAAGTTGCGCTATGCAACGCTGATTGGCATCAAGCAAGCCAAGAACAAACCGTTGCGGAAAGTAAGCATGGGCGAGGTGCAGAGCGCGCTTGGCCCGAATGGACTGAAAATCGAGAAACTATATGTCCCGGAAAAAACCAAAAATACCGAAATGCTAGAGGGCTCGCCCGCAGAAATCGCAAAGAAACTGGTTGAGAAGCTTCGCAACCAGGTCCGGGTGCTGTGAGGCCCGGACGGCGTGCATGCGGTGTGCGACGAAACACGTAAGTAGCTTACGAAGCAGTGTGTGTAACTTTCTATTAAGAGATCTGAATGGCTGACACCATCCTGGTTGTTGTCGAACAACGCGAAGGCAAACTGAACCGCGTTTCCTGGGAGACGCTCACCGCCGGACAAGGAATTGCGGCAGACATGGGCTGGACACTGGAAGCGGCGGTGCTCGGCAAAGGGGCGAGCGGTTTGGCCAGCGAAATTGCCGCCAAACAACTAGCAAAAGTTTATGCGATCGAGTCTCCCGCTCTCGAACCGTACACGCCGGATGCTTACGTTTTTGCCTTGAAGCAATTTTTGGCCTCGCACCAGCCGCGCCTGGTGCTGATGCCGCACACCTATCAGGTGCGCGATTTCGCTCCCCAACTGGCCGCCGCTCTCAAACGGGCGCTGATCAGCGATTGCATCGGCTACAAACACGAAGGCGGAAAACTGCTCTTTACGCGCCAAATGTTTCAGGGGAAATTTGCGGCTGACGTTTCTTTCTCCGGAGAACCGCCATGGTTCGCCACTTTTCAGAATGGCGCCTTCCGCGGCGACCAGGTAAAGGCCGGCTCTGCCGCTGCACCTATCGAAACGGTAACCATCCAGATTCCCGAGGGTACTGTTCGCAATCGCCCCCATGAGGTCTTCAAAGAGGCGAAGCAAGCGGTAGACCTCACCCAGGCAGAGATTATTGTGGCTGTCGGCCGCGGCATAAAAGAGCAGAAGAACATCGAGCTTGCCAAGCAACTCGCTGAGGCACTGGGCGGCGAGATCGCCGCTTCGCGGCCCATTTGCGATGCGGGCTGGCTTCCCATGGACCGCCAGATTGGCTCCTCTGGCCAGACCGTCGCGCCCAAACTTTATTTAGCGCTGGGTATCAGTGGCGCCATCCAGCATATCGTGGGCATGAAGGGATCGCGCACCATTGTCGCCATCAACAAAGATTCTGAGGCGCCGATCTTCGAGGTTGCAGATTTAGCCGCCGTTGGGAATTTGTTCGACATCGTTCCGCCCCTGATTGAGGCGATCAAGAAGGCGAAGGCGGGTGCGTGAGCGTGCTCCTGTTTCGGCAGCCGCTCCCCAACGTCACTCGCCCGCAAATGGAAGCCGATGTGGTCATCGTCGGCGGCGGCCCTGCAGGAATGGCTTGCGCGTTGCGTCTCTCGCAACTGATTGATAATCACAATGGCAAAAATCCAGACAGTCCACTGAGCAAAGAGAATATTTACGTCCTGGAGAAAGCGCGCGAAATCGGGCAGCACTGTCTGTCCGGCGCGCTCCTCGATCCGCGCTCCATGCGCGAACTGCTACCCGGATTCGAGAAAGAAGCGCCTCTCGACGCGGAAGTCAGCCAGGAAGCGGTCTACTTCCTCAGCCGCCACTCCAAATTCAAGTTTCCGGTTACGCCCCCGCCCTTGCGCGACCACGGCAACTATGTCATCTCGCTGAACCGCTTTGTGAAATGGCTGGGTGGAAAGGTCGAGGAGGCCGGCATCACCATCTTCACCGGCTTTGCCGGGTCGGAGTTGCTAGTTGAAGGCGACCGCGTGCTCGGGGTCCGCACCGATGACAAAGGCGTGGACAAGGACAACCAACCGAAAGGAAACTTTGAGCCCGGGTATGATTTGCGTGCCAAGGTCGTCATCCTGGCGGAAGGAAGCCGCGGTTCGTTGACTAAGCAGCTCATCGGGCGGTTCCAACTCGATCGTGATCGCAATCCCCAGACTTACGGCCAAGGAATTAAAGAACTCTGGGAAATACCGGCGGGCCGGGTTGCGCCTGGCCAGGTGATCTACACCATGGGCTGGCCGCTAACTTCCAAAGAATACGGCGGGGCTTGGATCTACGGCGGGAAAGACAACATCGTCTCGCTTGGATTCGTGACCGGACTCGATTATCCCGATCCCCGCCTCGACCCCCAACGCGTACTGCAGGAGTTTAAGCGACATCCATTTGTGAAGGGCCTTCTCGAAGGCGGCAAGATGGTCCGGTACGGCGCGAAGTCGCTGCCCTACGGCGGCTGGTGGTCGGTTCCGCCCGTGAGCGGCAATGGCTGGATGATCCTCGGCGACTCTGCTGGGTTCCTCAATTCGCAACGGCTCAAGGGTATTCACCTCGCTATTAAGAGCGGCATGCTCGCCGCCGAAACGGCTTTTGCGGGGATGCTAAAGAACGATTTTTCAGCGACTACACTCGCAGGTTATGGCCGTGCCGTCGACAGCAGCTGGATCAAAGACGAACTTTGGAAGGTCCGCAATTTTCATCAAGGATTCGAGCACGGTTTCTGGCACGGCATGTTTCACGCTGCCCTCCAGCAGGTCACCGGCGGACGCGGCCTGCACGCGCGTTATGCAGCCCACGCCGGTCATCGGCGGCTCAAGAAGTTGTCGGAACTCCCGCCGGACGGCGGCGGCGAGGCGCATTTGTTAGGGAATGCCAAAGGTGACGGCAAGCTTACTTTCGACAAACTGACCGACCTATATCACTCCGGCACCAAACACGAAGAAGACCAGCCCGCCCATCTGGTCATCCACGACACTGACATCTGCAACGCGCGATGCGTGCAGGAGTATGGCAATCCTTGCCAACACTTCTGTCCGGCAAACGTGTACGAGATGGTGGAAGATCCTGCCGTCTCTTGTGGTAAACGCATTAGCTTGAACCCTTCGAATTGTGTGCATTGCAAGACCTGCGACATCATGGATCCTTACGAGATCATCACCTGGGTCCCACCCGAGGGCGGCGGCGGCCCAAACTACGATGGCATGTGATCGTCGGTACCGAGCGGCGGCCGCAATTCGGTCTCAACTCCCACTAAGGCTGCCCAATCCGTTATTCTGGTAAGACATGAGCCTGCTAGACGCCCCGGTTTACGATCCGGTGAAGGAACGCCGCCGTAAGATCAAAATCGCGATCATCATTACCGTTGCCCTCGTATTAGGGGCCTTGATTTACCTGAATCGCTATTATCCGGAAAAGCGCATCGTGGACCGTTTCTTCACCGCCTTGGAGAAACAGGACTACAAAACCGCGTACGGCATCTGGATGCACGACCCCAACTGGGAGCAACACCCAGAACGTTACGCACGCTATCCCTACAATGAATTCCACACCGATTGGGGGCCGGGCGGAGAATGGGGACTGGTTCACAATCATAAAATCCTTGCCATGCTCCACCCCAGGGGCGGAAGCGGGGTAGTAGCGATCGTGGAAGTGAATGGCCGCACCGAGTACGCGCGGGTGTGGGTAGAAACTTCCGATAAGACGTTGAGCTTCTCACCGTACTAACTGTTATTGTCCGCAGTTTCGCTATTACTTTTTCTGCTTCTTCTGATCCAGAATTGCAATCTAGATGGCACCGATCGCTCCAGAAGAGGTGAAACCCATGCAGCCGGAAATAATCTCCGAATCGGTGGAAGTCCTTAAGAGGACACCGAAAGCGCTCACCGCCATGCTCAGCGGGCTTCCAGACGTTTGGCTGCACTGTAACGAAGGCGAGTCCACGTGGAGCGCATACGATGTGATCGGGCACCTTATCCACGGAGAACTCACTGACTGGATCCCGCGCCTGCAGATCATCTTAAAGTCCGGAGAGAGCCGGCCTTTTACACCCTTTGACCGCAGCGCACAATTCAAGGCAAGTCAGGGAAAGAGTATGAAACAGCTTCTGCGGGAATTCGCAAAATTGCGGCGAAAGAATTTGGCGGTTTTAACGCGCCTGAAACTTACCTCAGCCGATCTCAAATTACGAGGAATGCACCCTGAACTTGGGCCCGTGACTTTGGGTCAACTGATTTCTACCTGGGTGGTGCACGACATGACTCATATCAACCAAATCAGCCGCGTATTGGCCAAACGTTTCAACGAAGAAGTTGGTCCCTGGCAGGCCTATTTGTCTGTGCTCACCAGAAGATAAGTCGGTTGGATTTAGCGTCTGGGTAATCGATCACAACACTATTTTTACTGGTATCTGGTCCCTGCGAAAATACAAGAAACTGTACTTGTACGCCGCTTTCTTAGACGCAACTCGCATTCCTCCATCCCCTCCCTGCAACGACTCACAATCAATTCCTAACTTTCGAGAACTCCGCCACGTGGGCGCGTCCCACCTAGACACAGAGACCCGAGAACGCGGCAGGGTAACTGCCTACATCAAGGCAGGCCTTCCCACGTAAATCGGCGGCCCAGAGGGAACGGGATGAAAAACACAAATTTGTTATTGAAACTGATTGCGACCTTTATTCTGCTGTTGGTGGTTATTGCCATCTTTGGCGAACCGGCAGCCGCTCAGGCCACGATTCAGACGGGCAGCATCCAGGGAACGATCACCGATTCGTCGGGCGCCGTCGTCCCTGGCGCCAAGATAACTATCAACAACAATGCCACTGGCCAGACTGTCCAGCTTACCGGAACAGGTACCGGATCGTACTCCTCCGGCGCACTAATTCCTGGCGAGTACTCAGTGAAAATCGAGAAAGAAGGATTCAGCACACAACTGCTTAAACTCACGGTGCAGGTCGGAGTGGTGACCGCCGGAAACGCCAGGCTGCAGGTCGGCCAAGCTGCACAAGAGGTAACGGTTGAGGGGTCCGCGGTGCAGGTGAACACCGAGCAGGCGACGTTGCAGGGTGTGCTTAACGCACAGCAGATTGACCAACTTCCTATCAATGGCCGCAACTTCATTGATCTGGCACAGCTCGAGCCGGGTGTGCAGATCCAGGATGGAGGAAACTTCGATCCCACGAAGAACGGTTACTCCGCGGTTTCTTTTGGGGGACGTGAAGGCCGCACCTCGCGCATCGAGGTGGATGGCATTGACATCAGCGATGAAAACGTGGGCACCACCACGCAAAACATTCCCGCCAGCGCGATTCAGGAGTTTGGAATCAGCCAGTCGTCGCTTGATCTTTCTACCGAGCTCACCTCATCGGGAGCGATCAATGTGACCACCAAGTCGGGCAGCAACACTATCCACGGCGGCGGGTTTTACCTGTTCCGCGACGCCGCAGCGGCGGCCAACCAGGTGACCGGCGGCGAACCCTTCCAACGTCATCAATATGGAGGTAGTTTCGGGGGAGCTTTCATCAAGAACAAGCTCTTCTACTATGTTGACGCGGAGCGTACCAAGCAGGACGTTAACGTGCGCGTTCTCTCCGGCCGGGCCCTTTCCGGAGGATCGTTCCCCAGCGGCAGCTTCGCCTCGCCATTTCGTGAATCCATGGGGATCGCCAAGCTGGATTGGCAGGTGCGTCCCAACAATTATCACCTGTTCTACCGTTTTTCCTACGACCAGAACCGCAACGTTGCGGGCTTCGTTCCCAATACCTTCTCGCCGTTCGCGAACGTGGACCACGCGCCCGTGCACGCTGCCGGCTTCGACTTCAGCACCGGCTCGTATACGCACAGCATTCGCGCGGGATACACGAAGTTCCGTAATGCCATTGCCGATGCAGTAGGCGGCTCGAGCATCTTCAATCCAGCTCCTGCGATTACACTCACTATCGGCCCGACCTTCCCGGATTTTACTTGTACTCGCGGCCAGGAAGCGTTTTGCTCAGGGCCCAACATCCTGGCGCCGCAGCAGACGTTCCAGAGTGACAAACAGTTGAAGTATGACGGCAGCAAGACCTTCCGTTCGCATATCTTCCGATACGGCGTCGGCGTAAACAAAATTCTGGGCAATGCTTTCTTTTCGTTCTTCGGAATCGCGCCAGCCGTAAATTCCCAGGCCACCGACTACAATCCAGCGATTTGTATGCCATTCAATGGCTGCGCTGGGGGTGATACTAATCCGTTGAACTATCCTGCACAGTTTGTGCTGATGGGCAACGGTCAGGGCTTCAGCACTGAGATTCCGTCGTTTGGCCGGCCTGCTGGTGGGCTCTTTGACACGCGATTCTCCTGGTATGTAGGAGACACCTGGAAGGTGAAACCCAACCTCACGGTGAATGCTGGGTTAAGGTACGTTCGCGATACCGGGCGTTCGGATGCAGACCTTCCGCCGATTCCGGTTCTCAACCAATTCGCCCCTGGGTTGGGAAATCGCGTCAACCAGCCCAACCTCAACTTTGCTCCGCAATTGGGGATAGCCTGGGACCCGTGGAAGAACGGCAAGACTTCGATCCGCGCGGGCATCGGGTTGTTCTATGAAAACGACATCTTCAACAACGTCCTGTTTGACCGTCCTGGACGACTTCAGAAAGGACTGTTTTTCAGCACCGGGGTAGCCTGCTTTGGTGGCACCAACCTCCCCGTACCGCTGCCGGGTGGCAAGAGCCTCACACCTGATTTTTGCGGCAAGCCGATCGGCCAAGTTGCGAACGAAATCGGCGCGGCACAGCAACAGTATCAGCAGGCGGTGGCTGCGGCCGGACCACAGGAGAACCTCAGCTTCATCGGCAATACGCTTGCTTTTTCACCCAACATCAACGGCGTGACTTTCTTTGCGCCCAACTATAAAACACCACGGTCGGTACAGATGAACATCGGCGTGCAACGTGAACTGCGGCAAGGCACGGTGTTGAGCGTGGACTTTGTACGCAACGTCGTAACTCACAGTCTGCTCTTCTGGGATGTGAACCACGTCGGCGATGCACGTTTCCTGAACGTAGCCAACGCCAATGCCGCCATTACGGCGACGAATACTCAATTTGGTTGTGGAGCGGGGCTGCCAGGAATAAACTGCGCCATTACCAATGGCGCCACCATTGATGATTATGCCGGTAATGGTCTTGACTCCGGCGGTTCGCTCTGCGGCGGCACTCCGTGCGCGGCCGCGGCATTCCAGGGGGTGAATCCCAACGTCGGCCAGGGGCTTACTAACTTCCCCAGCGGACGCTCGGTATACAACGCCCTGCAAGCATCGTTCCGCCAGGACATCAACCGTCCCTTGCCGGGAATCCGCCATGCGAACCTGATCGTCTCGTACGCGTACTCTCGGTTTGCAGCAGTTGGCGCAGCCTCTAACGACATAGACTTTAGTGGCGGCGCTTTCGACAACAACAATCCGCTACGCTACTTTGGTCCAGGCAGCCTGGATCGCCCTCACCAATTGTCCTTCGGCGGCGTTATTGACCTGCCGCTGGGATTCAGGGCGAGCACCACCGCACACTTCAACAGCGCTCTGCCGCAAAACCTTACCCTTCCGACCACTGGCACGGCAGACATTTTCAAGAATGACCTCACCGGAGATGGCACGGCGGGTGACATTCTGCCGGGGACCAATATTGGGGCCTTTGGAAGGGACGTCTCGGCCGGGTCGCTCAACAACAAAATCACCGGCTTCAACAACAGTGTTGCGGGAACACTTACGCCGGCGGGCCAGGCCCTGGTAAACGCCGGCGTAATCACCGCGCAACAGTTGGTCGCCCTGGGCGGCGACGTTCAGCCCATCAAGTTGGCGCCCAGCGGCAACGTAGGACTCTCTCCCCTGAAAACGCTGGATGCCAAAATCAGTTGGGCTTACCGCTGGCACGAGCGGCTGACATTGGAACCCAGCGTGGCCATGTTCAACGCGCTGAACTTCGCCAATTTCGATCCTCCTAACCAGAGAATCAATGGCGTGCTGGACGGCGCACCGACCTCGGTCAACGGGATAACAGGGGCCACCCGCTTTAACCGCATTGGTCCGGGGACGGGAGTGTTCGCTCTGGGCGCTCCGCGCGTGCTTGAATTTGGAATGCGCTTGGCGTTCTGAACTGTTAGGCAGCTCAGCCGGCCTCGCGTCCCGGAGCGTAGAGTTTCGGGATGCGGGGCCAATTTTTCTGTCAGGAACCGGCTACACAGCCGCGGCGCGCATTGGCAAAAGGATCCGGAATACGGTGCCGCTTCGATCGGAGTTGGTGGAGCTGCGGACGCGGATCGAGCCCCCGTGCTTGCGAATTATCCCTTGAGATACCCACAAACCAAGGCCGCTGCCCTTGCCCTGCTTGCTAGTGAAGAACGGCTCAAATATCTTTCGCATTGCTTCCGGAGGAATACCTGTACCGTTATCTGCTATTGTGATGCGCACCACCTCCGGAGATTGACCGTCTCTACCCAGCCGCGGCCCCACTCGGATTTTGATTTGGCCGCGCACCCGCAAGGCATCAATGGCATTAAGCAACAGATTGGCGAATACCTGCCGAAATTCGGCCGCATGCCCCCAGGCGCTGGCAGGGCCGCGGTATTCCCTCTCAATACGGATGGCTTTTTTGCGAATCGCAGGCGTACACAATTCCAGCACGCTATCGAGGACCTCAGGGATTTCAACATTCACCGGATTGGCCGTGTCCTTATAGAAAGACAGCACCTGGCGGGAAATCTGGCTGGCGCGCGACACTTCGTCCAGCAGCATATTGGCGTAACGCTGAGCCTCCGCATCCAGGGAGGGGTGAGTACTCAAGAGATAGCCGAGGTTAGTGATCGCTTCCAAGGGATTATTTACTTCGTGCGCGATCGCGGCTGACATGCGCCCAATGGCAGCCAGTTTCTCTGACTGAATCAGCGCGGCTTCGGCCCGCTTGCGGTCGGAAATATCACGAGCGATCTTAGAGGACCCAATCACCCGGTCATTTGCGTCCCGGACGGGTGAGATGGTGAGCGAAACCTGCACCCGTTCGCCATTTTTCTTCAGGCGCTCAGTTTCGTAATGCTTGATCGGTTCTCCTGCCCGCAGCCTGGCCAGGATCTCGTATTCTTCTGAATGCAGCTCGGGAGGGATCAGGGTGAGAATGGATTTCCCGATAATTTCTTCCGGGTTATACCCGAAGAGGCGGGTTGCTGCCTCATTCCAGCTGTTGATAACTCCATTCAGGTCCGTTCCGATAATGGCATCGCTGGCCGACTGAACAATCGCCGCCAGCCTGGATCGAACCTCATCGGCTTGGCGGCGCTCACCGATGTCGCGTGCTATCTTCGAGGCCCCAATTACCTTGCCCGTTGTATCCTTGATAGGAGAGATGGTCAGCGAGACGTATATGGTCTCGCCATTCTTCCTTACTCGTCTCGTTTCGTAATGGTCGATCTTCGAACCCCCTGCCAGCTTGCGCAGGATCTCGGGCTCCTCGCCGTGCAATTCGGGGGGGATCAACTCCAGAACGGACTTACCGATGATTTCCTCGGGGGCATAACCGAACAAACGCGATGCAGCCGCGTTCCAACTGGTGATGATACCGCGCAAATCCTTTCCGACAATGGCGTCGTCGGAGGAGTCCACGATGGCCGCAAGTTGCAACTTTGACCTGTACGTCAAAGCATTCTCAATCGCCAGCGCGGCGCCCTGGGCTAACAACATAAGAATGTGCTGGTCCGCCAGATCAAAAGGTCGCCCGTCGAGTCTGTTATGGAGTTGGACAAACGCGATCACCTCTTCGTGCCGGTCAACGACAGGGACACTCATGGCTGACCACACATTAAAATTCTCGTTGAGTTCTGGCCTTATCTGGGGATCCTCGGCTGCCGAGTTGGTTACATACGGCCGTTTGTTCACCAGCAGCCATCCTGGCAGCCCGTGGCCAGGAGGAAATGTGCGTTCGAAAGGCAACGCTTCCTGTTGGCGACGAAAGGAGCGCGAGACCAACTCTGCTCCTTTGCGCACCCCCACAAAGCCTGACTCTGCTCCCAGCAATGTCAATGCATCGTCCAGCAGCCAATCTAATAGCTGGTTCGTGTCCAAGCTGGAACTTAACCGGGCGGTACTGCGCAGCAGACCTTCAACCGTGGCGGTGCTCAGGGTGTGTTCGACCCGAGCAAGGTATTCTCCCTGAGGTGTCGGCGCAGGCTTGGGGGTTCGGAACTGCGTAGATTCACTCATTCTGGTGATCTGCTTAACCCTGAAGTAAGATGCAGGTCCTGGGCGGTAGTCCGCCTTGATTGAGCAATTTACATATTAACCCCGCCCGCTGCGATTGCGCAGCAGCCGTCGCTTCGAAACACATTGCCTGCACCTCAAAGATACCCATCCTAAGGCCTGCCGCGCGGGCAGGCTAAGCAAAAAATGGAACTTTCCTTGATGGCTTCTCCGGACTGCTTTTCGTTCCAGAGCTGGTTACCCTCCAGATAACACAACAGCAAGCCAAAGCGGTTGCCGCCGTCCTGAACGGCTGCTCCTCACCGCGTATCTCGATCCCGATTGGAGGAATCCATTGCAAAAAGCATTATGTATGTTTTTGTTTTCTTGCGTGCTTGCGCTGACGGCGTGTGGTGGCAGTGCGTCCTCGAGTTCCCCCCGGGCTCTGGCCGCATCTGCTCCTCTTCCCACTGGTCTCTCGCTGACCGACCTGGTCAGCAACAATACGAGCGCCGCCAGCAGCTTTCGGACCCAGCGCAACGGGAATATCGAGCCAAAGAATGTGAGCAAGGTATCGGTCCGCAGCCAGTTAAACGTCCCGGCCAGCACCCGGATTTACGCCCACCTGATGGTGTGGTTCGGAACTTCCCGCCACATGGACGTTGGATACAACTCCGCTGACCCTAAACAGGTGCATAGGCAGCTCGACGATATGCAAAGCCGCGGGATCCAGGGCGCCATCGTGGACTGGTATGGAACCGACCCAAGCCATCAGCACGAAGAGACGGCCACCGCCGCGGTAATGGAGGATGCCAGCCAGCGCAATGACTTCCAGTTTGCGATCATGGAGGATGGAAATGGCGGGCCGCTGGTTTGCGCCAAGAAACCCGGGTGCAGCATCACCAAGCAGGTGATTTCCGATGTGAAGCATATCGCTCGTAAGTACCAGGGTTCTCACGCTTACATGACCATCGGCGGACGCCCGGTGGTGTTCTTCTTCGGGCTGGAGATATACCCTGTGGACTGGAACGCGGTACGGGCCGCGGTGGGAAAGGACCAGGTATTCATTTTCCGCAACGCAGTGGGCTTTCAATACCCTCAGACCAACGGCGGCTTCGGATGGGTAAACATTACCCCGGGAAACCCTCAGGATTGGGGGCAGAACTACCTGGATTCATTCTATGCGGCCGGCTTGGAACACGCGGACCACACGGTAATTGGAAGCGCTTACAAGGGATTCAACGACACAATCTCCGGCTGGAGCCAGCGGCGGGTTGTGAATCAAAAGTGTGGGCAAACCTGGTTGAAAACCTTGGACGAGATCGGAAAGTTCTACTCTCAGAGCTCTCAACTTGCCGGGATCCAGTTGGTCACCTGGAACGACTACGAGGAAGGTACCGAGATCGAATCCGGGATTGACAATTGCGTCAGCGTTCGCGCGCGCGCAACCGGCGGGAGCATTCAGTGGACCCTGCAGGGCGATGAGGGCACAGTGGATCACTACGAAATCTGGAGCACGACCAACGGCGAGCACATGCATGCATTAGCCAGCGTTCCGGCGGGTACGCGTTCCTTCGATGTTGCGGGGAATGGGATCAAACCTGGAACTGGCCACAGCATTTTGGTGCAGGCGGTGGGCAAGCCCAGCCTCCGAAACCAGATCTCCGGGGCAGTGAAGTTCTAGGCCGGCAACAGACAAAAAGGGGAGCGCCCTGGGGGCGCTCCCTTTTTCAGGTTCAGGGGTTCTAGGGTAGGCTCAGGACTAGATAATTCGTAATGTAACCGGAACCGAGTTTCGGGACGACCCCGAAACTGCGTTCACCATGAAGCTGAAGGTCCCGGCAGGAGTCGGCAGCTGGCCCGATTTGGCGCTGGCGTTGCTGGCCCCCACTCCGCCACAAGAGCAAAGCAGGACACAAACCAGCAGCAAGGCACCGAGCAAAACCCGCATCCGCTGCTTGCGGCTTCCTGTGAGCACCAAGCCTACGAGACCGAATCCCGGCATTGATAGTGCATATACCAGTCCTGGCGCTAAGTTAGCGGCTTGTGTGTGTGAGGTGGTGATGGTAAGTCCAGCAGCGCGGCCAGGCAGCACGGAAGCAGGCGAGAAGACACAGCTCGTTCCCACCGGAAGCTGAGAGCAGGAAAGTGAAACCGGCGCGCTGGCGGCGTCGGATGATGAAACCGTGATCTGCAGCTTCCCGGATTG
>Ga0070741_10015316_pt1 | contig 13017 bp, 9 predicted proteins | sample Coa_R1_4_FD_66440 | JGI IMG/M metagenome (GOLD analysis project Ga0070741, IMG submission 66440) | Surface soil microbial communities from Centralia Pennsylvania, which are recovering from an underground coalmine fire - Coalmine... | ecosystem: Environmental > Terrestrial > Soil > Unclassified ...
TCGCCCGATCTTCAACCCGACTCCGGCCAGCCCGGCGAGGCTGAAAAGCGCGGCCTCTTGGTTCAGGTCGCCCGCTACAGCCAGCTCGCCCTGGTTCTTCCCGCCGCCACCCTGGTCGGCTGGCTTATCGGCCTTGGCCTCGACCGCTGGCTGCACACCCGCTGGCTCTACCTGGTAGGCCTCATCGTCGGCACCGCCGCCGGCTTCGTGGAGCTCATCCGCACGGTCATGTCTTCCGAATCCAGGCAGTAGTTGAATCCCGCTTTGTGGCGCGGGCGCCCCCGCCCGCTCAACCTTCCTGAGCCCGTGTGGGCACAGGCGCCCTCGCCTGTGCGGGCGAGCGCAGCTCGCCTGAGAATGCTAATCGGGCTTCGACCGGCGGACAGCCGAGGGCGGCTGTCCCCACACCAGCATTTACGGGACAGAGCCCCGGTCCCACACCGGCGCAGCTATGATGGAACCTGATGCCGGACCCGCCAGAACCCGAAGTCCAGTCCCAGGCCGCTTCCGACGCCTTCTACGACCGCGCCCTGCCTCGGATTCGCCGCTTCATGCTCGGTCTGGCCATCCCCCTGGCCCTGTTCATCCTGCTGCGCTTTGACTGGAAGATCGCGCTGGGATTTGTGGTCGGCTGCGCCATCGCCTATGTGAATTTCTACTGGCTCAAGCGCACCGTCAGCAGCCTCGCTGACCGCATCACCGCCACCGGCAAACGCCCGTCCAGCGCCCCAGTCGTCATGCGCTTTCTCGCGCGCTACCTTTTGATGGCCCTCGCCGCCTATGTTATATTCACCCTTTCTCCCGCTAGCCTTTATGGACTGTTTGCGGGCTTGTTTTTGCCCGTGGCCGGAATAATGTGTGAAGCCGGCTACGAGCTTTACGCCGCCCTGCATTGGGGTTTGTAATAGACGTTGTTGTAATAAAAGCGGCCCGGAGTTTTTCATCCGCATGCCAGAACAACTTTGGTTTACCGCGCTCCTGAACCGCCTGTTCGCCGGCCCGGTGGACACCATCCTGCACGCCCTGCGCGTGCAACCTGCCTATCCCCAGGCCCCCATCACCAATTTTGTGGCCATGCAGATTCTGGTGGCCATTTTCCTGGTCGCCTTCTTCGCCCTGGTGCGCAGCCGCCTTTCCGTGGACCATCCCGGCGGCCTGCAGCACATCGTGGAAGGCGCGGAATCATTCATTACAGATCAGAGCCATTCCATCATCGGCCCCCACAGTGAAGGCTATACCGCTTTCCTGGTCGCTCTGGGGTTCTTCATCCTGATCTGCAACCTGATCGGCATGATTCCCAGCTTCGACTCGCCCACCGCCGTGCCCAGCGTGCCCCTGGGCTGCGCCATCGTGGCCTTCTTCTACTACCACATCCAGGGATTTAAAAAGAGCGGCGTAGCCTACCTCAAGCATTTTGCCGGGCCTTTCTGGTGGCTGGCCGTGCTGATGGTTCCTATCGAAATCATCAGCCACCTGGCCCGCGTGCTTTCGCTCACTGTCCGTCTTTTTGCCAACATGTTTGCCGGCGACATGGTGACGCTGGTCTTTTTTTCGCTCATCCCCATCGGCATTCCCATCGCCTTCCTTGGTCTGCACATCGGCGTCTCCCTGTTGCAGACCTACATTTTCGTGCTGCTGACCACGGTGTACTTGCAGGGCGCGGTCGGCGAAGAGCACTAAAGCGGGAGTCAGGGATCAGTAGTCAGCGAGATTTGAAGTAGCCGGCAAATTGGTTGCTAATTGTAAGGAGCGACGCGAGCGGGGTTTTGCTGACTCCTGACTCCCGACTCCTGACTACCAGGTTTTGCACTCGCCTCCAGCGTGAGGGCGTCTGCACGAGGATGACGTCAACCACCCACTGGCGGCAATTCATAAAGGAGAGAACCACCATGCGTAAGTTGAGCTATCTGTTTATGGCGCTGGCGGCCATGTGCCTGGCCACGCCTCTCTTCGCCCAGGGCGGCGCTGTTGCCGCCGGCGGCGGCATGTCTCACGGCGACTGGGTCGCCATCACCTCCGGTTTTGCCATGGCCATTGCCTCCGCGGTTTGCGGCATCGGCCAGGCCAAGGCCACCGCCGCTTCCGCCGAAGCCCTGGCGCGCAATCCCTCCGCCCGCCCCGGCATCACCCTGGCCCTCATCTTGGGTCTGGCCCTCATCGAATCCCTGGCGCTCTACACCCTGGTCATCATTTTCGCCAAGGTGACCTAAACTCTATCGGCAACAAAGTTCCACCAGCCTCTGCCGCTTAGTCGAACAGAGGCTTTTTCGTTTTTGTGGCGCGGGCGCCCCCGCCCGCGACCGCCCTGGCTCCTGTGGCGCGGGCGCCCTCGCCCGCGACCCGCCTTCCGAAAGGAAGGCGTCATCCCGAGGGTCTTCAGACCCGAGGGATCTCGCGGGCAGCGCCGGCAAGCTTCCGGACCAAGGGGATAGAGATATTGCTGCCAGCGTCTCGGAGCCGTCTCGAATTGATGACAGCTGATGTTTGGCTGACGGCTGAATGCTGCTTTTACGCCACGGGCGCGGCGATGCGGTGCAGCTGGTCGGCTAAAATGCGCCGCAGCTTGGAACGTTCTTCCAGATCTATGTCCACAATTTCAAAACTGATTTCGCCCTGGTGGGCGCGGCGCAACAGTACTTGCGTCTTGATATGGCGCAATCCCATCTGCAGGTCGAGCGCGGCGTCGGAGCCCAGCCGCAGGTCGGTGGTCTTTATGGCCACGCCGCCTCCCAGGCTCAGTTCCCGCACCGCCAGCTCCGAGGGTCCCCACGAGCTGCTGGCCAGCGCGGGCACGGTTCGTGACGGAACAATGCGCTGGTAGCGGCGCTGCCGCACCCAGGGATGGGTGTACTCCGCGTCCAGCGGCAGCAACTCCAGTTCGTTCACCGTGAAGCCGCCCTCGGTCACCAGCTGCGGGCCATATTGCGGTTCGATTTTCACCAGCGCCTGCGCCGCGGAAATGCGCAGCTCGCGGGGATATACCCACTTCCACATCTTTCTGGCTTCTACGATGGCGCGCAGCAGGGAAATGGCGGCCGCATCTTTCAGCCGGCCCAGCGCCTCCACCACCTTCAGCCGCAGGAAAGGCGAGCGCGCCTCCGCCGACCCTTCATCGGCCAGCACCATCAGGCCGGAAGTCAGGGCGTGGTCGCCGCTGAAACCAATCTCGTCAATCGCCTGCGGCAATACAGCGTGGTCCAGCACGTCCAGCATTTCGAACAGCAACTGCCCGCGCTCCGGCGCGTTGCTGGCCGCAATCTGCCGCACTACTCCATCGTGATAGAAGCGGTCCCAGTCCCGCAGCCGTCCTGGCAGCAGCTCCAGCACCGCCATGGGATTTACCCGGCTGAGCAGGCCTACGCTGCTGGCTGCCTGTCGCACCGGGGCCAGGCGCAGTAATTCCCGCAGATGGCGTGTGCCATCATCCTTCAGCTGTTCCATCAGTTCCACCAGCCGGTCGCATTCCTCGCGGCGATGGCAGCGCGCAAAACGCTCCGCGATCTGTTCCGTGGCGGCTTGCGGAATGCCTTTCAGCATCTCCACCAGGTCCGCGGGCACATGCGGAAGCTGCAGCGCTTCTTCGATGAATTCCGGCAGCCGGTTGTCCACTCCCACCCGAGGCCGCAAGTCTTGCGCCAGCACCGGCCGCTTCTGCTCGATGCGCTTCATGCAGGCCAGCACTTCCTGTACCGCTCCGTAGCGGCGGCGGTCGCCGGCTTCCTGGCTGATGCGCACAAACGCCGCGCTCAGCAGGCTCTGAATTTCCAGAACCGATTCCACCGTCAATTGTTCGGAAATTCGCCGGATGGCGTATGGCAGCAGGCTCTCGTCGCACGTGATGTAAAGGTCGGCCAGCTGCGAAACCCCGGTGGCCGTTTTGCGCCGCGATTCCGCATCGTTGCTGGCCACGCAGTCGCAATAATTGCGCAGGATGGCGCTGGCCCCTTCCCGGTCTTCCCGCTGCATTAACTCTTCCACGAACGAGCGCACATTGCGCGGCGGCACGCAGGGCGCGTCCGGCGAGAGCAGCACGCTGCGCTTGCCCGAGTCCGGCACCTCCGCCCAGAACTGCCGGTCCAGAATGTCGGCGTGCGATTCCACCAGAATGCCGGCGCGGCTCATCTTGTCTTCGTGCACCCGCAATACCCGCCGCAGCATCTCCATTTCCCGGCTCATGCGCTCCAGCATTTCGTGGATGGCGTTTACCCGCACTTCGCCCCGCTCGTAGCGTTCCAGGGCGAAGCGGATGGCCAGGTGCTCGGCGGCCTTCATCAGCAGCGGGTTTTCTCCCGGCCCACCCTGGGGCAGCCGCCCCGCCAGCTTTTGCAGGGCTTGGCGCAGGGCCGCGGCCGCTTCCGGCGCCGCTTGTCCCACCTCTTCGCTCAACCGGCTCTGGATTTCGGGCCCATCTCCTCGTTCGCAGGCTTCTCCCAGCCGGGTCAGCAGGCGTATGGCCTCGATTACTTCCTTCTCCTGCAGTGAAACCCAGGCGGGAGCGGCTGCCGCCGCCTGCCCGCCGCTTTGGCCCGCTACCCCGCTGAACATCCCGGAAGACCCCGATCCGGCGCCCCTAGACCCGCTGCCGGAAATGGAGCCGCGCTTGGAGCCTTCAGCAGCCGCGATCAGTTGCAGCAGTTTCTGCGGATCGCTCAGCCACTCGCGGAACTCCGGGCCCAGGTTCTGGGCCGCCAGTTGCGCCGCCAGCGGCACTTCGCCGGTGGCCGGGTCGTGCGCCACGAATCGGATTTCATTGATTTTTATGGTGGCGTTTTCGCCTTCCCCCACTGCCGCCTTGATCTGCTCGGCCACCAGCTGGGCCTTCGAGCCACCCAGCGCGAAACCCCGCACCAGGCGCGAGAAATCCGACTGGGTCACGTTGGCGGAGAACTGCAGGCTGGCTAATCCCGCGGCGGAGAGCAGCTTGGCAAAGCTGCGTTCCGCCTGGCCCGATTCCAGCGGCATCCCGTCCACCAGCAATTGCTGGCCGGAAACGCCCAGCAGCAGGCCTCCCCGGCCGCCGCCGGCCAGCAGCGCCGACTGCAATTCGTCCCAGGCAATGCGAAATTGTTCCTCGGTGCGCCGGTGTTTGTACCCGTAAAGACGCACGTACTTCACTAGAATGTTCAGGCTGTGGACGAACGCCTGGGCGGTGGGCAGACGGCTTGACGGTGCTGTACCTGGCGCGCGGATAGAGAACTCCCCTAAGCTTTCTGTGCTTTTAAAGCCTAAGGCTGGCGGCTCCGGATAGCATCATTACGGAGGTAATGGCAAAGTTGGGCTTTTGGGCAGGTTTGGCAGACGAACTAGTGCGGCGCTCGCCCTGCAGGCGCCGCTGTCGAAACCCGCGGGTAATCCAACAAAGCCCTTGCCAGCTGCATCTTAGAAACCTTTACGATAGGATGTGCGGCCTGCTGGGCGGGCGAGCCAACTCCGATATAATCTACATTTTGGGAGAGCCGAGGAAGTTGCCAGAATGAGCAACACCAAACCGAAAGTCCTGGTAGTGGATGACGAGCATGTCATCGCCGATACCCTGGCCATCATTCTCAACCAGAACGGCTTCGACGCCCAGCCCATCTATACCGGCGAGGATGCCATCAAGCGTGCCCGCCGCCTGCATCCCGACCTGCTCATCAGCGACGTTATCTTCAAAAACGAGGCTATTACCGGCATTGACGTCGCCATCCAGGTGCGCCAATCCGTGCCCGGGTGCAAAATCCTTCTGTTTTCTGGCCAGGCTGCAACCGCTGATTTGTTGGAGACCGCGCGGGCCCAGGGGCACGAGTTCGAGATCCTCGCCAAGCCCGTCCACCCACAAGATTTACTCTCCAAGCTGGGACAGTAGAGCGGCTGCAATCCTTCATATCAGAAACAAAAAACCGGGCTGGTTAGCCCGGTTGGGAGCGTCGAACTGCATGCGGTTACATGTCAGCGCGGCGCCAAGTCTGAGCGCTCAGCGCGCATTCCGGCTCCGGTAAGAGCCCCTCTGCGCCCCTCGCGCTCAGTGCAGCCACTCAGAGAGCGAGGAAACGGACTCTTTCACGCAGTGCAACCACGATGCCATTGACTCATTCGAGCAGTCCCTTAGCATCTAGCAGTTAAGTTGCTGATAATAGGGGTTATTGCTTTGGTGACCATCGCGCCTTTTCCGGATTCCGCCGAACTGCGACTGCAGCATGTTCAAATGCTTGCACAGTTCGTAACAAACGCCGGAATCAGGTAGCGGTGCCGGAAGCCGGGCTTACTTGTCGCTCGGCGCCGCGAAACAGCGAACGCATGGCGCGGATCACGAAGCGGATCATGAAAACCACCAGCAGCAGCGCCACAAATACGAGCGTGGCGGCAATGTAGGGATGCTGGGTGGCAAACCAGGTGAGAAAGACCGAGATGGCGTCTTCACCCAGGCTGAGGCCGATATTGGAGAGGGGCTCGGGGGAAGGCGTCACCGCCAGGCGGGCAGCCATTTTGCCGCTGTGCGCCGCCAGGGCAATGCCGCCGCCCAGGACCGCGGCCAGCACTTGCATGCCGGGGGAGAGTTGGGCGGTGGCGCCCCAGGCCAGCAGGGCGGCAATCGGGATGCGCACAAAAGTGTGCAGGGCATTCCACACCAGGTCAAAGGCGGGAATTTTGTCGGCGAAAAATTCCACCAGGAAAAGCGCCAGGCAGGCGCCAATCACGTACCAGCTCGCCACCGGGTGAAGCGCCGGAGGCAGCGTCACCACCTGGGCGCGGGAGAGCAGGCCGAGCGTGGCCACGGTGGCATAAACGTTGAGCCCGGCGGCAAAGCTGGTGGCCATGAGCAGGGCGGGCAGTTCGGCAATGGGGAAGCTCGGCATCGCAATCAGTCGGGAGTGGAGCCGGCAAGACCGAAAATCATTTGCCTGTGCCGCCGCTCGCTCCGCGACCGGTGTAAGGATACGCCGCTTTGTCCCCAACTGTTCCCTGTAAATCTTCTGTTATCCTGCGCCGGAATGGCCGCCAAGCCGGAGATTGCGATTGTAGGAGCCGGGAACTTGGGCAGCGCGCTCGCGCGGGCGCTGCATGGCGCCGGATACCGCATCAGCGAAATTGTGTACCGCGGTGGCCGGGGACAGAGGACGAGACAACTGGCCGCCCAGGTCAACAGCCGAGCCGTAGCCCTGCCGCAGGCGCATTGGCATGCGGACCTGGTATGGCTGTGTGTCCCCGACTCCCAAATCGCGATCTGCGCCCGTGAGCTGGCCAAGGTGGCAGACTGGCGGGAAAAAATCGCGCTGCATCCCAGCGGCGCCCTGGCCAGCGACGAGTTGCAGCCCTTGCGCCGCCGGGGAGCGGCGGTGGCCTCGGCCCATCCCCTGATGACCTTCGTGCGGCGTTCCAGCCCCGGGCTGGCGGGAGTTCCTTTCGCAATCGAGGGTGACGCAGCCGCCGTGCGCGTGGCCCGCCGCATGGCGCGCGACCTGGAGGGTGAGGCTTTTTCCGTGCGCCGCCGGGACAAGGCGCTCTATCACGCCTGGGGCGCATTCGCCTCGCCTTTGCTGATCGCCTTGCTGGCCAGCGCGGAGCAGGTGGCGATGGCGGCAGGCGTGCGCTCGCCCGCCGCGGCCCGCCAACGAATGTTGCCCATCCTGCGGCAGACGCTGCGCAATTACGGCGCGCTCGGCCCGGCTGACGCCTTCAGCGGGCCCCTGGTGCGGGGCGACGTGGCCACCGTGCGGCGGCATCTGCGGGCGCTAAAAAAAATTCCCGCCGCCAAGCAGGTGTATGTTGCGCTGGCGCGAGCGGCTCTCGAGACGCTCCCCGTGCGCAACCGGGAAGAACTGGAGAAGGCGTTAAGAACCATTTCACCGCCGAGGCGCTGAGGGCGCTGAAAATAAAATTCTCAAGATGGGCATCGGCAGGAATGTTTATTTGAATATTGGGTGTTTCGATGCCAAAATGCCACCCATGTTGGACAGTCCTGAACCAGGCGAAAAACGGACGAACATGGCGTGCGAGTGCATTGCGGTTACGGAGGAACATTGAAGAAACCGTGTGGCCAGGCTTCAGAAGGCTCTATCTCGCGCCGCAAGTTTCTGGCGCAAAGTGCCACCGCTGCGCTGGGCTTCGCAATCGTGCCCCGGCATGTGCTGGGCGGCGTGGGATATGTTCCGCCCAGCGACAAGGTGAACCTCGCTTTCATCGGAACCGGGTCGCAGGGGTTGCGGGTGATGCTGCATTTCTTGAAGGAAGCGGATGTGCAGGGTATCGCCGTTTGCGATACCAATAAAGGCGGCGCCGGCCATCCGCAATGGGACACGCACGAGTTCTGCAATCGCGTGCGCGAATTGCTGGGAGTAACTTCGGGCTGGGACTGGCTCAGTCCCGACGATCCCATCCAGTTGACCCATGCGCTGAAGGCAACCAGCGGCGTTTCCGGGCGCGAGCCTTGCCAGAAAATTGTCGAAGCCTACTATGGCGGGCAGAAGAAGGCGGGCAAGTACCGTGGCTGCGCCGCCTACAACGACTTTCGCGAACTTCTGGAAAAGGAAAAAGATCTGGATGCGGTTGTTGTTTGCACCACCGACAACCTGCATGCGGCGGTCTCGGCAGCGGCGATGCGGAAGGGCAAACACGTGTTTTGCCAGAAGCCGTTGACCCACACCATCTACGAGGCGCGGCGTATGGCTGAGATCGCGCGGCAGACGGGGGTGGCGACCCAGATCGCGGTGGCCAACCAGGCGTCGGAAGATACGCGCCTGCTCTGCGAATGGATTTGGAGCGGCGCCATCGGGCCGGTGCGCGAGGTCGCGAACTGGTCCAGCCGTCCTTTCTGGCCGCAGGGACTTGATCGCCCGAAAGAAGCAGAACCTGTCCCCGCGGGCCTGGACTGGGACCTGTGGCTGGGCCCCGCTCCAGAACGCCCCTACAACCATGCCTACGCTCCCTTTGTCTGGCGAGGTTGGGTGGACTTCGGCTGTGGTTCCCTCGGCGACATGGGCTCCTACAGTTTCGATACCATCTTTCGTGTTTTGAAGCTGGAAGCGCCGCAGAGCGTGGAAGCCAGTTCCACCGAGCGTTACCCGGAGACCTATCCCCTCGCCAACATCATCCGCTACGAATTTCCCGCCCGCGGCGAGATGCCGCCGGTGAAATTCAACTGGTACGACGGCGGCTTGAAGCCACCGCGTCCGGATGAGCTGGAGGAAAACCGTCCCTTCAAGGGGGAAGGCGAAGAGGATGATGAAGGACTTCTCTTCATCGGCGACCAGGGCAAGATTCTCTGCGGCTTCAACGGAGCCAATCCGAAGCTGATTCCGCAAGCCAAGATGGACGCCTACAAACCGCCGCCAAAAACGCTGCCCCGGTCCCCGGGCAACGAACGCGAGTGGCTCGACGCCTGCAAGGGAAGCAAGGTCAAGCCGGGCGGCAATTTTGAATTTTCCGGCATGGTCACGGAAACGCTGCTGCTGGGCAACGTCGCCGCCCAATTGGGAGGAAAACTCAACTGGGATCGGCCCAACCTGAAGGTGGTTAACGCAGACGCGGCGCAGAAATACATCCGCCCCGAACGCCGCCAGGGATGGGAACTGTAGGGGCTGTCGCAAAACCTGAGGAGGCACCATGCCCGCGATTTCGAGACGAGAGTTTTGCCAGACTGCTGCCGGGTTGGCGGCCGCATTCGGCCTGGTCTCCACCGGCGCGCTGAAACTTCGCGCCAATCCTCTGGGCCTGCCCATCGGATGCCAGACCTGGCCGGTGCGGGAGATGATCGCGAAGGATTTTCCCGGCACCCTCAAAGTGCTGGCCGGCGCCGGATTCCAGACCATCGAACTGTGCTCGCCGGTGGGATACGCCGATTCCGGCTTCGCCGGCCTGGCCAAGTATTCGGGAAGCGAGCTGCGAACAATTCTGAGCGATGCCGGCGTCAGCTGTGTGAGTTCTCACTTCGGAATCAAAGAACTGAGGGATAACCAGGAGGGCCGCATCGCCTGGGCGAAAGATGTTGGACTCACGCAAATGCTGGTGCCCAGCCTGGAGGGGCCGGAGCACCCGACCCTGGATGACGTGAAGCGGGCCGCCGAGGAGTACAACAAGATGGGCGAGCGGGCGGCCAGGGCCGGCATCCAGCAGGGCCTGCATAACGAGGACTTCGAGATGAGCAGCGTTAACGGCAAGCGCACCTACGACCTGCTGTTCGAGCTGCTCGATCCCAAGCTGGTCAAGTTTCAGTTCCAGGTTTCGACCATCAGCGCCGGCTACGATGCGGCGGAATATTTCACCCGCTATCCGGGCCGCTTCATTTCCATGCACGTGCAAGGCTGGTCGGCAAAAACCCGAAAAATAACGCCGGTGGGGCAGGGCACGCTGGACTGGAAGAAAATCTTCCGGGCAGCGCAGACGGGTGGGATTAAGAATTACTTTGTCGAGATGAACCTGGACCTGATGAAAGCCAGCGTTCCTTATCTGCGCAAGCTCCAGGTGTGACGACTCTTTCGGTCGCCTCGCTCCCGCCGGCACCTGCGCGACAGGAAATTGGAGAATTGTAAGAGTCAATTCCAACCAAAGCTGATTACAGGGTTTCCACAACACAACATCAGACAGACGTCTTGCCAAGCGGGATTGCCGCCGAGTATGATGCCCCGGTTTGCCCAGTACTCTGAACGCCACGGCTGCATGCCCTGGATGCGGCCATTCTGCGCCTTTTCGGATCCGCCGGAGAAACTCCGGCAATTCAGGTGGTATTCAAGCAATGGTCGTTTCCGGACCGTAACGAACCCCTGGCGGAAAGCTGAGGAATCTGAGCTCAGGCCCTGGGGTCTTTGTGCGCTGAGGAGAATTCCATGAAACTGAACATCAGTCATCGGGGAAGACAGGTCATTGGGGGCGCTCTTGTGAGCATCCTCGCGCTGGTAGCGGGAATCGGTCTCACGGCAGCAAAATCGTCCCGCTTGTCTTATTTGACGCGAACTGGACAATTTGTAAATGGCGGTATCGGAAGCCGCAACCCGGCGGGCACGTTCAAGTCGCCACACTTTGCCAGCCGCGATAGGGAATGGTTCGAAACTTCGCTGGGCAAGCTGAGTCAGAGTGGTGAGCCGGCATCGGTGCGTGTCCATAACGGGCGTGAGCAGGAGGCTTACGACGATCGCGCTTACCCGAGGAAGTGGATCGGGGCGGCCCAACAGCGCACTGCGGCTCTTGCGGCGGCCGCGATTGCCAGCCTATCGCCTGCCACGGCGACAAGCTGGCAAGAGGTGGGTCCGAACGGTGTCCCTGCTGACGCGCTGGTCGCATCCGAATCTACGGGTGCCTCAGCCGGAACAATCTTTTCCGGTCGCGGGACCGCGATTGCAGTCTCCCCGACGTGCAGACCCTCGGGATGCGTGGTCTTCATCGGCGCAGCCGGAGGCGGGGTGTGGAAAACGACCAATGCTCTTGCCTCCACCCCGGCCTGGACGCCGGCCAGCAGTGGCATTCCTTCCAATGCTATTGGCTCCCTCGTCTTCGATCCTAACGACGCCAGCGGCAATACGCTTTATGCCGGAACCGGCGAGCCCAACGGCTCGGGTGACTCCGAGGCCGGCGTAGGTCTCTACAAATCCACCAATGGCGGGCTAAGCTGGTCTCTGGTTGCCGGCAGCACAGCGGCTACGGCGCCCTGCGCCTCCAGTGCCGCTTCGTTTACTTGTCCCGTGGCGACTGGGCGCTCGATCGGCGCGATCGCCATTGATCCCGCCAATCCCAACCACATCTTCATCGGCACCGACGTGGCGCGGCACGGATCATCTTCGGTCAACGGCGGCCGCTTCACTCCCCCGGGAAGCGCGTTGGTCGGTCTCTACGAATCCTTCAATGGCGGGGCGAGCTTTGCCCCCGTGCTGATCCTCGCGCAAGATACCGTCAATCCGGCCAGCGCCACCGGGGGCGACTTCTTCCGCGGCGGCTGCTCGCACATCGAACTGTACCGCCCCGGTACCGAAACTCAGGTTTACGCCTCGTTTTTCGATTATGGCGTCTTTCGCCGCTCGATGACCCTGGACAGCAACAGCACCTTCAACCAGATCTTCAAGTCCGCGGGCAATGGCACTCTGACGCAGTCGTCTTCCTCGCGAACCGAGTTCTCGCTGGCTCCCATTTCGGCTGGGCCGAACAAGGGTGACCTGCGCATTTACGTCGGCGATGCCAGCAGCGCGGGGTCCAATTTCTATACCGTCGACAACGCCAATGTGACCGCCGGAACCCTCGTCGGTGGAAACAACGGCGGCTGGACGAAGCTATCCAATTCCACCAACGGTACGCCCGGCTTCGCCTCCTTCAATTACTGCGCCGGGCAGTGCACCTACGATATGCCCGTCTACTCACCCCCCGGAGCTCCGGACATCGTCTACATCGGAAGCGCCATGCAGTACTCCGAACTCGGTAGGCGGTCGAACGGGCGGGCCATCCAGCGCTCGGCCGATGACGGCGTAGACTTCACCGACATGACCATCGATACCCACGGGGTGAGCCTGCACCCGGACGAGCATGCGATTGCCGCAACTCCCTTCAACCCGAATATCGTTTTTATCGGCAACGACGGTGGTTTCTGGAGACTGAGCGGCTCGTTCGCCGACGCCTCTGGCAATTGCACGTCGCGTGGTCTGACCGGAGCGGACGCTACCGATTGCGCGAACTGGCTGTCCGCGGTCCCTACCACCATCTTCACCATGAACAAGGGGCTTGCCACGCTCCAATTCCAGAGCTTGTCGGTCAACGTGCAGAACCCGTTCAATGACATCATGGGCGGCACGCAGGACAATGGCACGCAGGCCTTCAACACCGGCAACTGGTTCGTGACAATATTCGGCGACGGCGGACAGTCCGGCATCGACCCAGCCGTCTCCAACAACCGCTTCCACACCTTCTTTGACGCGCAGATTGACGTCAACTTCCAGGGCACGGCCGAGACCGGCTGGGACTGGATTTCCGATACCTTCTTTTCGGGAGCGGGAGCGAGCGAGCCGCGCTCCTTCTACATTCCCATCATCCACGATCCCAAAGTCAGCGGTACCCTCT
>Ga0070741_10015318_pt1 | contig 13016 bp, 4 predicted proteins | sample Coa_R1_4_FD_66440 | JGI IMG/M metagenome (GOLD analysis project Ga0070741, IMG submission 66440) | Surface soil microbial communities from Centralia Pennsylvania, which are recovering from an underground coalmine fire - Coalmine... | ecosystem: Environmental > Terrestrial > Soil > Unclassified ...
TGACGGCCAGGCGATCGAAGTGGTAGGGGCCGGCCGTCGTGGCCACGCAGAGGCGCCCATCGGCTTCGCGCTCGATGGACCGTACCTCGCGTCCGAGCTCGACGCGTCCGCCCAGCCGGGTGATCTCGTCCGCTAGCCGGGCGTACAGGCGGTGGAAGCCGCCGCGCAGGTAGCCGAGCGCGGTCGTCCGGCAGTGGATGCGCGCCCAGAACCAGGGCAGGTCCACCTGCTCGGCGTAGGCGCCGAACTTTCCCTGGAGCTGTGGTCCCCAGACCGCCCGATAGGCTCGCTCGCCCATCCGGTCGCGGATCCAGTCGGCGGCCGTCTCGTCCGGAAGCTTCCGGTAGTCGCGCACGAGCTTCAGGTAGGCGACGCCCGCCCCCAGCCGCAGACGATCCAGGAGCGGCAGCGGGGTGAAGCGCAGCACGGCGGTGGCTGAGTTCAGCGGATAGCAGCGCCCACCGCGCAGGACGCTCGTGTTGGGCTGTCCCCAGTACAGGTCAGACCCCAGCCCCAGCTCGTGGATCAGGGCGACGATCGAGCGGTCGGTGCCAAACAGGTGGTGGTAGAAGCGCTCGAGGTAGGCGCCGCCGACCGGAAAGCCGGCGGCCAGCCCGCCGGGGACGTCCTCCTTCTCCAGCACTACGACCGACTCGCCGGCCTGGGCCAGCCGCAGCGCGCAGGACAGGCCCAGGATGCCGGCGCCGAGGACGCCCACGGTCATCGCGGGCCCTCGCGCGTCCCCACGGCGGGTGGCGGACGATGTGCAGGCAACTCGTCGCCGTCCCGGGGTGCTGCAGCCGCGCTGCTCGCCGACGTCGAGGCTGACAGTGGCTGGACGGTTCCGGCGGTGCCGCGGCCGGCGGCGCGGCGCATCGCGCGCAGGCCCGTGAGCAGCCCGCTGCCGGTCTCGTCGTCGGGGCCGCGCCAGTCTTGCCAGATGAAGAACGCGCCGAGCAGCACGACCGGTAGGACCAGCGCGGCGTGGAGCACCAGCGTGTAGCTGGTCGCTTCGGCGATGCTGACGCCGAAGACGCCCGTCAGGACCAGTTGGAGCGGCAGGTCGAAGGTGCCGACGTAGCCCGGCGAGGATGGGATCATCGTGCCGATGTTGGCCGCGGCGGCGCCGAGCAGGGCCGCCTCGGGCCGGGCGGGGAACGGGAAGCCGAGCATGATTACGAAGTACATCGTCGCCTCGGCGAGCCAGGCCGAGAGCGACAGCGCGAGCACCGCCGCCAGCGACCGCCCGTCGCGCAGCACGGCCAGGCCGTCCACGAAGGTCAGCACCAGCCGCTCGCCGAGGTGCGCAAACCGCTCCGGCAACAGACGAAAGACGCGCATCGCCAGGGCCACGAACGGGGTGGGCCAGGCGAGGAAGACCACGAGCCCCGCCGTAGCGGCGAGGAAGACGCCCGCGGTAAGCCAGGCGGCCCGTTGGAGCTCCGCCGGGAACGGTACGACCAGGGCGGCCAGCCCGGCGAAGACGAGAAGGGTCAGGCCGTCGAGCACACGCTCGAGCACGATGGTGGCGATGGTCGCGCCCGGCTCGATTCGCTCGCGGTGCCAGAGCAGGTAGGCGCGGGCGAGCTCGCCCAGCCGCGCCGGCAGCACATTGTTGACCGTGAGGCCGACGACCAGCACCTCGAACAGGCGCCGGGTGCTCGGCGCCTCCATGTGTTCCGCGCGCAGGGCCGGGCGCAGTAGCACCCGCCAGCGGATGCTGCGCAGCCAGATCCCGCAGAAGAACACCGCCACGCCCGGAAGCACGTACAGCAGGTTCGCACGCGCCAGCGCGGCTGCCAGAGCGCTGGGGTCGAGCGAGCGAAAGACGAGATAGAGACAGATCAGGCTGACGGCGATGCCCAGCCAGACTCGTTTCCTACGCAGCAGCGGCCTCCCCGCGAGCGATTAGCCGTCAGCGATCAGCCGTCAGCTATCGGCTATCAGCCACGATCGTCAGCCAGTCGCCCTCGGCTGGCAAGGCCACCTACCGTACATCGCGGCTGACGGCTGATGGCTGATCGCTGATAGCAAGTTATTGTACTCTACGGGGCTATTTCGCTCTCCCCGGCGGGCTCAGCGGGAGCTGCCGCGTCAGGGACGGCCGGCGCGCCGCCGACCGCGGCCGGCGGCGCCACTTCCTTCGGCGGAATGGCCACGACGACGCCACCGCGACTATCGCTCACCCACAGGGCGTCGTTCGGGCCGGCCAGGACGCCGATCGGAAGCTGCAGGTTGAAAGCCTGGAGCTGAGACACCGGCTGCAGGCGGCCGTCGGGCTCGACGACCAGCACGCGACGCTCCTCGGGGACCGTGGCGTAGATGCGGCCGGCCGGGTCGACGCTCAGGTAGGGCTTGTTGGTGATGGCCTGGCTGCTCCAGGCCGGGACGGGGTACTGCGCGAGCTGGCGGCCGGTGGCGTCGAGCTTCTGGATGCGCTGGTTCCAGGTGTCGGCCACGTACAGGTTGCCGCTCGCGTCGATGGCCAGGCCGACCGGCTCGCGGAACTGGCCGGGGCCACTGCCCTCGCTCCCGAGGGCGCGCACGAAGCGCCCGGTCTGGTCGAAGACCTGAATCCGCTTGTTGCCCGTGTCGGTCACGTAGACGTTGCCGTCGGGCCCGATGGCCACGGCGCGCGGTCCCCAGAACGCGCTGGGCTGCTCCGTGGGGTTCTTCACGTCGGCGAAGCTGCCCCACTTGGCCAGGAAGCGACCGGTGGCGTCGAACTTCTGGATGCGGTGGTTCCAGGTATCGGCGACGTAGATGTCCCCGTTGGGCGCCACGGCCACGCCCCACGGCTCCTGGAACTCGCCGTCGCCGGTGCCGGTCTTGCCGAAGCTGGTGGCGACGGTGCCGTCAGGGTTGAAGATCGTCACGCGGCCGGCCGAGCCCTCGACCACGTACAGGCGGCCCGCCGCATCGCGAGCCAGGCCCTTCGGCTCGCCGAGCGCCGGCGCGCCGCTGGCGGTGCGACCGATGACCTGCAGCCCGCCGGTCGCGCCGGCGGGCGCGGCGGCCGGCGGCGCGACCGCCGCGGCTACGTCCGCGCCGCCGGGGGCCGCCGGCGGCGCGACCGCGCCACCGGCCGCGCCGGTGAGCGACGGGCTGCTACCGGCCACGACGCCGCGCGCCAGGTCGTTGCGCACGTACAGGTAGAAGTCGCGGGAGCCGAGGGGGTTCAGCGGCTCGCGGTACAGGAAGTAGCGCCAGAGCTTCAGCCGCGTCTCTGGATCGCGCAGGCCGTCCACGACGCTCTGGACCGTCCAGCCCTTGTAGTCCTCTGGATACCACCAGTTCAGCCGATACTTCTGCCCGACGTAGTCGCCAAGCTGGTTTCGGATGGGGTCGACGTTCGGGCCCATCACCAGGATCACCGGCGTGCGGTCGGGCGTCGCGTCGGTCGGGAGGGTCTTGGAGAACCAGCGCTTGGTCTTCCAGTCGCGCAAGTACCACTCGAAGGGCCAGGCGATCGACTCGTGGACCACGGTCGAGCCGCCCGCGGTGTCGGTGTAGCCGTTGTCGAGCATCAGCGGCATCTCTTTGCCCTGGCCGAGCACGTTGCTGAGATACTCGAGCTGCTTCACCACGAACGGCACGTCGGGCGAGGACTGCACGTAGACCAGCATGTCGTTCGGGACGTCGCCGTTCTTGTAGGTGACCTGCCAGCCGATGTGGATGGTGAGGCCGAACAGGAAGATCACCGCGGCGGTGCCCACCGGTGCCGCGAGGAACCGTGCGCCGTAGCGGCGGCCGATCTCGATCAAGCCGAGCACGCCGGCCACCAGGAGCAGGCCCAGCGCCAGGCGCCAGAGCAGGCCGGTCTGAGTCTGGAGCGGCGTGGCTGCGGCGGCCATCGACGCCGTGGTGACGGCGAGGGCGAGCGCGGCGACCAACAGGGTGAGCAGCGTCGCCAGCAGGAACGGCGCGCTGCGCACGCGCTCCCAGGTCAGGCGCTCGAGCGCCCAGCCGAGGAACTGCGCCGCGAGGAGCACCAGCGGGATCGCCATGTGGACGGTGAGCCAGGGCATCTTCTCGCTGGCGAGCGTGTAGATCGAGAAGGAGCCGATCGCCCAGTACAGCGTCCACCAGAAGAACAGGGAGCCGCGACGGCTGAGGAAGAACACCAGCGTCGCGGCGTAGCTCAGCCCGAGCAGGAACCAGCCCGTCGACTCGCGCTCCCCGAAGTTGATCCGCTCGGGCCGCGACAGCACGAAGAAGCCGAGGGCGAGCACGAGGAAGATGCCGGTCACTAGCGCCAGGCCGCGCTTGCTCGGCCCCACCGTGAGCACCGCGCAGACGGCCAGGATGAGGGTCATGAACTCGTAGAGGGGCATCAGCAGCGCGTAGTAGTAGGTGGGCTGCCCGCCGCGGGCCACGCCCTGCTGCTCCATCCAGTACTGCAGCGCGCCGATGGTGCCCGAGTAGATGCCGTTCGGGTTGGTGAAGAAGGTCGTGAACAGGACGACGCAGATGCCGACCACGATCAGCACGCAGTTCAGGGCGACGAGCGGCGGCACGCCCAGGATGATGCGGAGCAACTCGCTGCGGCCGTAGCGCACCAGCTCGCCGGCGATCCAGAGCGCTGCGAACGAGACCACCAGGAAGCCCATCAGGTAGACGGCCTCCTTGGTGCTGAACGCCAGGGCCAGGCCGACGGAGCCGGCGTACAGCCAGCGCGCCTGCCGCGTGCGCACGTAGCCGAGCAGCCCGCAGATCATCAGGAAGGTATGGAAGCCGAACAGGATGTCCTCGCGCGAGAAGCGCGAGAAGTAGAGCAGGCAGGGCGAGACGGTGAACAGCACGGCGGCCGCCATCGCCCCGCGCCGGCCCAGCTCGGCACGCAGCGTATACGCCAGCGCGACGATGCCGGTGCCCAGCAGCACCTCGGTCAGGCGCGCCGTCACGTCGTTGTCGCCGAACAGGAAGTACATCAGCGCCTTGGCGTGGAACTGGAAGGGGCCGTGCATCATCGGGTCGTGGATGTAGCCCTGGCCCGTGAACAGCTTGTACGAGTACACAGCGTGCAGGCTCTCGTCGTGGTGCAGCGCGCGCACGCCAAGGTCGTGCATGCGCAGCAGGAAAGCCACGAAGACGATGGCGAGCCAGAAGAAGATTTCCCAGGGGACGGGCGGCGGCGCGACGATCGGCTCCGGGAGCGGCGGCGCCTGCTGCAGCGCGCGCTCCCGGGCGCGCCGAGGAACTCGCTGTCGCTCGACTACTTGCGCCATGCCGTCGAATCTCCTTGAAATCAGCCGTCAGCCGTCAGCTATCAGCCGTCAGCATCTAGATTCGCGTGGAAAGCTGAGGGCTGATAGCTGAAAGTCCGACGCTAGCGGACGACGATTATATCATGGCGGGTAGTAACCAGCCATGATTTACGGTACAGCCACCAGTTCCAGATCTCACTGGAGCTAGTCATCGGTCCAATCGTAACGGTCTCGCTCAACGGCCGCCGCTCGCCCGGCGGCGCGTCGGGCCCGGCTGGCCACAGGCCGCGGAGCAGCGGCTCACCCGGCCGCTGCTCGAACCGCACGTTCGGCACGTTGCGCAGGTGCCAGAGCAGCGTCGGCCGCAACTGGTCGCTCACGGCGATTACCGCCGTCGGGTCCTGGCGCGACCAGGTCCAGACCTCGTCCATCAGCTCGTACAGATCCGGCGACAGCGCCTCCGGCCGCAGCAGCTCCGCGCCGCCCGCGCCGTAGTTGGCGTAGTTCAATCGGCCGTTGGTGGCGAACGCAAACACCAGCGCGAAGACCACCGCGGCGAGCGCCCCGGCTCGCGCCGGCGACTCCTCCTGCCACCACTCGCGCAACGCCCAGTGCAGGACCACGAGAATGCCCAGGATCACGACGCTCATCAGGATGCTCCGCCCGGCCAGGGCCAGGCCGCCGGGCGCGGTAGCCGAGCTCAGCAGCAGGCGCAGCGTGTTGACGACGAAGAAGGCATCCATGACGACCAGCGTCGCGAGCAGCGCGCTCTGGCCCAGGTTGCGCCAGGTCCAGTCGAGCGCGGGCAGCTCCCCCAGGGCCACGCCGGCCAGCAGCGCGAGCGGCACGGCCCACACCAGCAGGTAAGGAACGGGGTTGGGCGGCTGCGCCAGGAGCGGTAGGGCGGCCAGCGCCGCCCACCAGAGCAAGAAATGGTCGAAGGGCCGGTTGCGGCGCACGACCACCGCGAGGCCCACCCCGGCGCCGACCAGCAGCGGCAGGTCGTAGAGCAGGAGCGCGGTCAGCCAGGGAATCGGCGTTGCCATCGGGTAGTAGGGCTCGAGCCAGCTTACCCAGGGGTCGACCAGGGCTGCCTGCAGCCCGCGCAGGTGGGTGAGCCCCGCCGTGCCGACGAGCACCACGGTGGCGAGCAGCAGGCCCGCACTGACGAGCGGCGACGGCACGAGGACGCGCAGCGCCGAGCCGACAGCGGGCGAGAGCGAGCTCAGACGCGGGAGCCCGTGCCGGGCTGGCTGGTCTTCGCGTCGCCTGGCCGCGCTCGGGGCGTCCGCGCCCCCGCTCTCGGCGGCGACTCCCGACCAGGCTGCGATGGCGGCGGCCACGAGGACCGCCAGCAGCGCCGGCACGGCCACCGAGTCGGTAGTAAACAGCAGCCCCGCGAGCACGGGCAGCGCGTAGGTCCAGCGTCGCTCGCGGGTAACCAGGACGTGCAGCGCGGTGCCGACGAGCAGGGCGAGCAGCGCGGCGACGAGGATGGCGGGGTCCACCCGCCGACTGCCGAACACCAGCAACGGCGAGATGGCCAGGACCGCGCCCGCGCCGAGGGCGGCCCAGCGCCCGAGCGCGCCGCGCAGCAGCAGCGGCGCCAGCACCAGCGCCACGCCGGCCAGGGCCGCCGGCAAGCGAGCGACGAAATCGCTGGCGCCGAGGAGGCCGAAGAGGACGGACAGCAGGTGGGTGAGCAGGGAGGAGGCGGTGAGGTCCCGCGGCGGGTTGCCCAGCCACAGCCGCCACGCTTCCAGGGCCGGAATCGCCTCGTCGGTGCCGAGCGGATGGTCGCCGAGCGCCGCTAAGCGCAGGACCACCGCCAGGCTGACCACGGCGACCCAGCCGGCCACCTCCAGCACCTGCGCCCGCGACCAGGCCTCGCGGCGCGTGAGCGTCTCCAGCCACGGCGGCAGACCCTGGCTCGGCGCGGCCGTGGCGACCTCCTCGCCGGGCCCGTCGGTGGCGAAGGCCGGTGGCAGATTGTCGCGGAACCTCATGGGCGGACCTCCACCAGCCCGACGCCGATGCCCGACGGTCGCGGCGGGACGCGGTAGATCGCCACGTCGCCGGAGCGGTACACCGGGTCCAGGCGGCCCTCGAAGCGGTCGTAGACCCCCAGGCCGTACTTGTCGGCTTCCAGCCGCCCCACGTAGACGTACTCTACGCGCTGCGCCTGCAGCAGCGTCAGCAGCCCGCTGGCGTCGGCCGTGCGGTAGATCGCCTCGGCGGCCTGCTGCCGGTTCTGGAACTCGGGCAGGCTGCCGCGCCACTGCAGCTCGTGGCCGATCCAGCCGACGAGCGTGGGCAGGCCGGCGAAGGTTGAGACCCGGCCGAACTCGGAGTAGTCGTCGCCGACCGCCTCGGCCACGACCGGCCGGCCGGGCACGTTGTCGGCCAGCCAACGGATGGCCCGGGCGTCGTCGGGCCGGGCCGTGTCGAGCCAGGCGGCTCCGTCCAGCGTCAGCGGGCCGCGGAACCCGTTGGACTTCGACGCCGTGGCCCCGATCGGGTAGAGCAGCCCCGCCAGCATCAGCCCCGCGGCCAGCGCTACCGCCACGCCGCCGACCGCTACCGCGACGGGCGACACGCGGGGACTGCTCAGCGCCGGCACGCGCGCGGCTTCGCGGCGCCGCTCCGCGCGCGGCCCCTGACCGGCGGTCGAGACGGCAGTCTCGCGCCCGATGGGCACCGGCCCGCGCAGGAGGTAGGCGATCAGCAGCGGGCTGAGCAGGCCGAGCAGCAGCCAGACGTGGTAGTGGAACTTGAAGACGGTGTTCATGCGGCTGCCGAACGTGTCGCGCAGGAACAGCAGCTCCGTGCCCAGCAGCAGCCCGAGCGCGCAGACCAGGAGCACCACGCCGATGCTGGTGAGCAGCGCCCGCGTCGGCCGCTGCCAGGCGGCGAGGACCAGCGGCGCCGTGGCCAGGAGCAGGGCCAGGAGCAGGGCGAGCGTTACGTCGCGTACCGCCAGGGCGGCGAGCACTATCGCCGCCAGCCCGGCCGCCCACAGGTAGCGCCGCAGGCCGGGGCCGACGTCCGGATCGCCGAGCGCGTCGAGCCAGCCGCGGATCAGCGTCGCCACGACCAGGACCAGGAACGGCCCGAACAGCACGAGCAGCGAGCCGAGCATCGTCCGCTCGGCGACGATGCCCAGTCCGAGCGGCTGGGACTGGTAGCCCAGGAAGTACGGGCAGTAGAGCAGGATGGCCAGCCCAAAGGTGGCCATCAGCGTTGGCCCCCCGTGCCGCAGCGCTGCGAGCAGCGGACGCTCGTCGCTCGGCGGCGCGCGGTGGGCGGCCAGGAGCACGGCGGCTCCGACGGCGATGGCGTAGGCGACCCAGAACGTCCCGACGTCCCAGGTATTCAGCGGGATGAGGACGCCCAGCCCCAGCGCGGCCACGCCGACGTCGGTCCACTGCTGGTCGCGGGCCGCGAGCAGGTTGGCGAAGGCGGCCATGGCGAGGCCGACGGCCAGCAGGTCGAACGGCAGGGCCACGAAGTGCGGGTGCAGGTCTCCCAGGATCAAGCTGAACCAGGGGAACTCGGTGATCCCGTCCGGCTGGACGTTGGGGATGACGCGCGCGGCGTTGAACCACCAGGCGCCGTCTTCGGGGAAGAAGCCCGGCCCCGGCCCGCGCACGTTCTTGACGCCCACGCTCAGCCAGAAGGCCGGCGTCCCCAGGCCGTGGTGGGCCAGCACCTCGACGAGCGCCTGGAGGTTGCCCATCACCGCCGTGGCGGCGGCGCCGAGCGCGGCGAGGACCAGGGCGAGCGTGGATGGGGGGCCGGGGACCAGCGCCGGGGTGGGCGCGGACGCCGCCGTACCGTCGGCGGGGGCCGGCAGCCGGCCGGTGCGGCCAAGCTGCGCCTGGACCAGGTCGTAAGCCAGCCCGAACACGCCGGCGGCGAGCAGCGCCAGCGTGCCGGCCAGGGCGAGGTTGTAGCCCACGGCCGGCGGCGCGTCGACCACCTTGGCGACCAGGCTCCACAAGAAGTAGCCGAAGTAGTAGTAGGCCATCCCGTAGCCCGCCAGCCAGGGGTCTTCGGTGGGGAGGCGATCGCCGCGCAGGAAGGCGTGGTAGATCGCCATGTCCATGAACTTCTCCTGGCCGTTGATCGCCGCGCCATTGGCGCGCACCCAGACCGCCAGGACGTAGGCGGCCACGAAGACGACCTCGGACAGGACCACGAGCCGCGCCCGCGCTCGCAGGAACTCCCGCGCCTCGGCGCCGTTCCAGACCCACAGGCCGATGCCGACCAGCACGGCGACGACCAGCACCGTCGGCTGCGTGTAGTTCAGCAGCCCGAGGATGGCGAACAGCCAGCAGGTGTAGCCGACGACCAGCAGGCCCAGCGGCTTCACCAGGCCGTAGCCTCCATCGTCGAGGCGGCGGAAGACGCGCACGGCGAGCGGCAGGGCGAGCAGCCCGAGCAGCTCCAGCGCGACGAGCCAGGTCAGTGCGGTTAGCATTCAAGCCCTCAGCGGTCAGCCATCAGCTTTCAGCCATCAGCCATCGGCGATCAGCTCTCGGTCGTCAGCTCTCAGCGATCAGCCAAGGGCTGACGGCTGACGGCTGATGGCTGATAGCTCGACTGGAGGCTGATCGCTCCGTCGCGGACGCGATAGATCTTCACGCCGTCCTGATCGTAGACGAGGTCCAGCGCCACGTTCAGCAGGTCGTCGAACTTGCCCAGTCCGGCCTCCGAGTAGTACGCGCGCTCGAGCGGTCCGACGTAGACGTACTCGACGTGGTACTTGCGCAGCAGCGGCAGCAGCTCCCCCGGCTGGGTCGTGTCGTACATGCGCTGCACGTCGGTCACGCGGTCGCTGACCATGCCGGCGAAGTCGCCGCGCTGCTGGCGCTGGTGCCAGTCCCAGCCGACGACCGACGGCAGCCCCGTGAGGATCGACACCCGCGAGCCCCACTTGTACAGGCCCGTGTTGGCCTCCAGGATCACCGGCGAGCCGGGGATGTTGTCCTGCAGCCAGCGAATCGCCTGGTAGTCGGCGTTCAGCGGGATGGCGCGGTCGCGGTCGTGGTAGACGGCCGTTCGCATGTAGGCCATGCCGTCGTCGGTGGGCGGCAGCGGGTTGAAGCGGTAGCCGAGCTTCACCGGCGTGGCCTGGACCGGGTAGATCAGCACGCAGGCCAGGAGGATCGCCGCGACCACCGACCACCAGCGCCAGGCGGGAACGCGCCAGCGCCAGCGCTGCAGGAGCCAGACCGCGCCGATCGCGCTCGCCAGCCCCAGCATCACCCACACCTGCAGGTAGAACTTGAACACGGTGTTCATGCGGCCGACGTCGCCCTTGAGGGCCACGAACTCGACCGCGGCCGTGAGCGCGAGCGACACGGCGATCATGCCGAACAGGAGCAGGCGGTCCGGCCGCTGGCGGTGCCAGGGGACGAGCCAGGCCACCAGCAGCAGGAACAGCGCGACCAGGGCCGGCACGGCGTGCCCGCGCCAGAGCAGCAGTAGCGCGAGCAGCAGCCAGGCGAACAGCCCGTAGCCGGCCAGGGTGCCCCAGCTCAGCCGCGGCCGGCCGCTGCCGTTCTGGCGGGGCGGCGACCAGAAGCCCTGGACGGTGCCGGCCTGCTCGAGCAGCGGCGTGGCGGCCAGGAGCGGCAGCACGCGCCGCCGCAGCGCCCAGGTCTGCTGCACGAGCAGGCTGCCGACGGCGAACAGGAAGAAGCCCAGCACGGTGAGGTACTGCGCCAGCGTGGTGTGGAGCTTGACCGGCTCGACGCCGGTGTAGAACAGGGCGTAGTGGGCCTGGTACGGCTGGATCGCCACGGCCGCGACGACGTAGACGCCCGCGGCCAGCGCCACCACGCGCACGGCGGCCCACTTCAGAGCGTCGGGCGTCCAGGTGCCGCGCAGCGCGTGGTACTCGGCGAGCAGGCCGGCCCCGACGATGACCAGCAGGTAGGTCGGGAAGTCCCAGGTGTTGATGGCGCGCAGCACGCCGACTGTGAGTCCGCCCAGCGCGACGAGCCAGACCACGTCCTGGCGCAGGGCGCCGCGCAGCCGCTCCTGGAACGAGCCCTCCCGCACGGCCGTCCACAGCGGAGTCAGGCCGCCGCTGCGCGCCAGCGCGAGCGCGATGCTGAGCGCCAGCAGCGTGACCGGCAGCGCCAGCAGGTGGGCATGCAGGTCTCCGTAGAGGAAGGTGAAGTAGGGGAACTCGGTGATCGGGCCCGGGTCCTCGCGGATGCAGCCGGGGGCGTTGTCCAGGCAGGTGCCGATGACGCGCGTGCTGCGCCAGAAATCGAACTGCCCGGCGGACGCGGCACCGCCCAGCACCGCCACCAGCCCGGCCCCCGCCCGCACCAGCCCGGCCAGGCCGGGAATCGTGCTGCCGAGCGCCAGGTTGCTGGCCTTCCCCAGGTTCTCGACCACCTGTTGGATGCCGTCGAGGTTGCCGATGATTCCGACGAAGACGACGGCCAGCAGTCCGCCGACGGTGGCCCAGGCCAGCCGCCGCGCCGACGGCGCGCGGTCGTCGTTGCCGAGGAGGAAGTTGAAGGCGAAGCTGTAGGCGCCGCTTGCCAGCAGGCCAAAGAACAGCGCGATCGCCAGGTTGTAGGCCACCGACGGCACGACGCCGGTCAGCTTGATCAGCGTAGCGACCAGCACCTGGCCGAAATAGTAGTAGTTGATGTACCCACCCGCGAACCACGGGTCGTAGGGCGGGAAGTAGGTGCTCTTGAGGATCGCGTTCAGGTAGGCGAAATCCATCGGCTTCTCGCCGCCGAAGTTCGCGTGCCAGAGGTCCGGATTGGCCAGGCGGATGCCGTGGAAGAAGACGTAGCCGGCGGCGAACACCGCTTCGACGAACAGCAGCATCTCCCAGCGCTGCCGCAGGTCCGCGAACAGCGCCGCGCGGCGCCGCCAGGCCACCACGGCCGAGGCGGCGGCCATCAACAGCACCATGAGCAGGATGCTGCTGCGCGTGTACGGCACCAGCCGTAAGCTGGCGAGCAGCCAGGCGCCCCAGCTCACGAGCACGATCGCCAGCACCTTCGCCACGCCGTAGCCGCGGTCGGGCAGTCGCCCGAGCGTCGCCCAGGCCAGCGGAAAGGCCAGCCAGCCGAGCAGCACCGCCAGCAGCCACCAGGCCACCGCGGGGTACTGGTTCGGCAGGCTATTGCGGTCGACGATGTCCGACCAGGTGCCGCCGCGCTCCTGCGCGGCGCGCAGGGCCGGATCCATCAGCAGGCCGTGCGTCTTGGCCTGTGTCGGCTTGAGCCCCTTGACCACGTTGTCGAGCGACACGCGGTCGAGCAGCGCGCGGGTGCGCTGCGCCGAGTACTGGGGCGTCTTGCGGAAGAGCATCACCTTGGGATGGTCGTAGACCGTCCACAGCTCTTCCGAGTAGTCGTCGTTGAGCACGAACGGCCCGAGCCGCGCATAGGAGGCGAAGGTGGCGATCGGCTCGAAGCCGAGCTCGCCGCTGAACAGCAGCCGGTAGTACTCGATCGCCAGCGGGTAGCGCTCGGGGATGCGCGGGATGGACATGTACAGCCGGTTGCTGGTGATCGCGATCACGTCGGAGGCGTCGAGGGCTGCGATGAGGCGGTCGCGCTTGGCCGGCTCCTCCTCGGCGTACAGCTCGAGCTGCGGGCCGGCGTACGGGGCGGAGTCCAGGCCGGGCAGCCGGACCGGCACGGGGTCGTCCCAGTGCTCGTTGGCCACGCGGGTGCCCGGCGGCAGGTTCCGGTAGATCCACTCCGACGCGGCCACGCGCGTCGTCGTGTGGGTGTAGATCGACAGGTAGGCGACCGCGTAGAGCGTCGT
>Ga0070741_10015319_pt1 | contig 13015 bp, 10 predicted proteins | sample Coa_R1_4_FD_66440 | JGI IMG/M metagenome (GOLD analysis project Ga0070741, IMG submission 66440) | Surface soil microbial communities from Centralia Pennsylvania, which are recovering from an underground coalmine fire - Coalmine... | ecosystem: Environmental > Terrestrial > Soil > Unclassified ...
GCGGCACCACACCGAAAGTGGGAGCAATGATATCGACATGACGTTCCATCGGGTGTCCCTTCTCAGCCTGGTCGAGGAACCATTGCTCGAGCAGCGTCAGCTGGGTCGGCCCAAACTGCACCACGACGTGACTCATCGCCAGATACTGCTCGATGGTCAGTGGGTCCGAGACCGAAGTGTTTCCAGACCAGACCACACAACTGAAGGTGTCCTCGAACAACAGCGCGCGCGGATGCTCCTCCAGCAGGTGCCGATCGGGAGCGATGATGAGATCGACTTCGCCGCGCAGAAATGCGGCCCGCGCCGACTCGCCCGAGGGCAGGATCTCGAGCTGTATACCGGGTGCTGTCGTTGCCAGCTGCCGCACTACGTCGGCCAGCAAGACCTCGATCAGGAAGTCGGATGTCATGATGCGGAAACGACGCTGCGCGGTCGCGGGATGAAAAGTCGGTCGAGTTTCGATCGTGACCCGCACCTGCTGGAGGATGTTACGCACCTGGGGGGCGAGGCTGAGCGCCAGTGCCGTCGGCTCCATGCGCCGGCCCACTGACACCAGCAGCTCGTCTCCGAAGTATTCCCGTAATCGGCTGAGTGCGCTGCTCATCGCCGATTGGCTCAAATGCTGACGGGCTGCCGCCCTGGAAACGCTGCGCTCCTCCAGCAAAGTATCCAGCGCAACGAGCAGATTGAGGTCTAGCTTATGGAAATGCATGAAGGCATGTTATTGATTCTCCATCAACTTTGCCAGTTTGCGCCGCAACCCTCCAACATCGGCGTGGCCTGCTACGCCCCGGCGGCTGCCGCGCGCTCGGCCTCGATCTTCTTCGCCAGAATCCGGCGCGCCAGCACCGCCGCGGTATCCATTTGGAGCAACAGCGGCTTCAAATCCCAGAATGACGCGTCCCCCATGTTGCGTGCGACAGCCTCCACGATCGGCTTGTCTTCCAGCTCGAAGGGTGCACGCAGGGTCGCAACCGACTCTTGAGCCCTCCGGGCGCCCTCCTCACCCAATGTTCGTGGAAAGCTGATCGCATAGAAATAATGAGTCGTGGTCGCGTTCTGCGGCGTGAAAACATGCGCCTGCTGCACGACCAACCCACTCTCGCGCGGTCTCCCACTGGTCACCCCTCCAGCATAGAGAGCCATCGTCGCGGGGGCATTCCACCTGACGTCCAACCATCGATCGACGAGCTCACCCGGCGGAATCTGAAACCCGACCCGGATGAAATCCGGTGGATCGTCCCGGACCATGAAGCGCTTGCACCAGACCGTTTCTCCGTCCTGGACAGACTGCACCTGCGCGGCGCGCACCGCTTCGCTGGCGAACAGAGGGTGTAGAAACTCGATGTGACTGAGATCGAGAATGTTGTCGGTCTCCAGCTCGTAATTCGCATGGATCAGCAGGTGACCGGTACCGACATACCATTGCTCCGGCACCATGAAATCAAACGGTACGATCAGCTCCGGATCCGCCCGGGCCGGGTCCCCCATCCAGATCCACACCGCGCTATATCGCTCGACCACAGGAAACGGCCGCACGCGGGCAGCGCTCGGTATAGGCCCATGCGGATTGAGGACGCACCGGCCGCCGGAATCGAACCGCAGCCCATGGTATGGGCATTGCACCACGTCATCGAGGAGCTTCCCCATGTGCAGAGGCGCGAATCGGTGCGGACAGCGGTCTTGAAGCGCCACCGGCGTGCCGTCCTTCTTCCGGAACAACACCACGGCCAGATCGAGCAGCCTGCGATGAAAGAGCTTCCCGGTCTCGATTTCAGAAGCCCATGCCGCCAGGTACCAGGTGTTCAACAGGTAGCTCATACGATCGCTCCCTCTCCTATGGAGGCCCACACCCACCCCTCTTGCACGTTACAGGGCAGTGGCTGCAGTGACTGCCCGAGGCAAGCACCCCGTGTGCAGGCGCCCGTGTCTGGATCGAAGTACGCTCCATGCGCGTAACAGACAATATGACGCGCGTCCGCGGATAGAAATCTGTCCTTCCGATACTCCAGGCGAGCGCCCTGGTGAGGGCATCTGTTGACATAGGCGAGCACCATATCCCCCTTTCGCACTACAAACAGCGTGTCGCTACCTGTTTGCTCGGGATCGAACCCTCGTGCCGTCCCGGGTGCCAACTCGTCCAAATGACATAGCCGGACCGTACGCACTTACCGCGGCGGCCCGCCGGATGGATACCACTTCTCCCGACGCGCGAACAGAAACAGTTGCGACGTGTCCGCATTGGCAGCTCCCTCGCGAGCGACCCACGAATCGTCATGCAGGTCCATATCGGCGTCGTACTCGATATGACAACCGAATGGGCTATTGAAATACCAGAACCAGTTGGATCCAAACAAGTGGCGCCCGGGGCCCCAGAAACTCGTATAACCCTTGGCCTCGAATCGTGTGCCGGCCAACAACACCTCGGTGCCGCTACCCAGGTGGAAGGTGAAGTGTTCCACTCCCTTCATGAAGGGAGGCGTTTGGATCATAAAAAGCGTGTGGTGGTCCAGGGTTCCGGCTGGACGCATGAACGGCCCTACCTGGGTGAACCTGTCGGTCGTGCGAAACCCGAGCCGCCGATAAAAGGCCTCCGCCTTGGCCACATCCGGCACGAACAACACGATATGCGAGAGCGTCCGGGGTGTAACCTGCATGTCAGGCGTGATCGCCAATTGGTTCACGCCCCGCAGCGGTGGGGAACCGGGCGCATTGGTGAGGTCCGGGGGCGCACTGAATGGGCGCCGTATTGTCCGCTTGAATTTGAGCGCAAAGCCCATGTCATCGACACAGGAGACCGAACCGTCCGGCGCACGACGCACTTCGCGGTCCTTGCTCAACTCGGCGGCGATGGCATCGAGCGTCCCCTCATCACCCACGCCATAAACGGTCTCACGCAACATGGATGCTGGGCCCGCTGCGGCTGGTAAATTGGCGTCGGATGCGCGGGCAATGACCACCGCGGTACCATCGAGCGCTTCGAAGCGCCCCTCGCTGGGCATTCCCGAAGGCTGCAATCCATAATCCAGCAGATAGCGCGTGCAAGCGTCGATATCGTCCACGCCGAACACGAGCTCATCGGGTCCAATAATGTTCATAACGACTGGTGGGAGCCATTGACGACGACGGGTTCATCATAAGAAGCGCCGGCAAGAGGTGGGAAATCGTTTGGGTCCATGCGTGCTATCCATGCAGGCGAACGATAGGCCCCCGGCGCGGAGACCGCGTGCTCAGCGCTGCTCCAGCATGCAGGGATTTCTGACGGCGCCCAAGCCCGCCCCGGAGCCGGTGATGCTGCCTTCGAGCACGTCACCCTGCTGGATGAAACGACCATAGTGCATGCCGTTGCCCGCCGGTGAGCCCGTACAGATGACATCCCCCGGCTGTAACTCCACTCCCGCCGAAAGGTACTCGATGAGTCTGGCCACCGTGAATATCATGTCGGATGTCGCCTCGTCCTGCATGATTTCGCCGTTGAGCTTCAGTGTGATGCGCAACTTCTGCGGATCACCCACGAGCTTCGCGGGCACGAGATAGGGCCCCATCGGCAGGAAGCTCGGCGCTCCCTTGCTCGTCACGAAATCCATCCCGAGCTCGGGTGAGTCGGTCTTGCGACGAAACACCTTTTCACGCAACGTGACATCATTCACCACCGTATAACCCGCCACGTAGTCGAGAGCCTGGTTGCGCGTAACCCGGTATGCGCGCCGGCCAATCACGACCCCGAGCTCCAATTCCCAGTCCGGCTTTTGCGCGTCGCGTGGCACGACGATGGGATCGAACGGGCCGGTCACCGCCGTCTGCGGCTTCATGAAAATGAACGGCGTGCCGTTCGCCGCGCGCTCATCCATCAGCTTCATGCCCCAGGCGCGTTTCTGCTCCACAGTCATGCCCTGGGTTTGCGTCTGCTCCTGATGCGCGAGGATGAGATCGACCACGTGCTTCTTGTAATTGGCCCCGGAACAATAGATGCCGCGGGGCCGCGGCACGGGAGCGTGAACGCGCAGCTCGGTAACGGGCCGCAGTTGCTGTTGCAACTCGCCCACTCTTGCATTCATCACCCCGGTCGCTACTTTCTCGAGCGCTTGGAGGTTGTGCTCCCAGTCATCCAGCACATCGAGCATCGTGGCGCAGCGGGCGAGCTGATAGGCTGCATTGGTATGCAAGGCCCGCAGCGCCTCCAGCGCGATCACGCGTTCATTCACGACGAGCCCTGGAAAGGGTGAGCCCGCCGCGATGGAGAATGTACCTAGCTTGAATGGAGGGGTGGTCACGAGCACGAGGGTAACCAACGAGACGGGCCACGCAAAATCCAATCCATCGATGCATCGTATCGGCGGAATCGATTCACCTGACGCCCGGGTGATGGAGAAGGCGGTGTCGTTGGCGCCGTGAACGGCGCGTCGACCGAGAACTTGTCTTGGGCAGCTGACTGAGTGACACTAAAACGGTCCACGTAGGGTCGGTCAGGACTCCAGCAGCCGAAGGAGCGCTCGTGTTATCCACCTACTTCGCCGCCGCCATCCGCAACCTGCTTCGCAACAAGCTCTATTCCGGAATTGGAATTTTCGGGTTGGCCACCGGGTTGAGCGCAGCGTTATCAGCGGCTCTGGTCCTGCGTGATCAGTTGAGCTACGACCATTTCGTCGCCGCTTACGAGCGCACCTACCGGGTGATTTCGGTCCTGGTGCCTCAGGGACGCGCCGAGGACTACAGCCCCGCAACTCACAACAGCGTGGCGGGCCTCCTGAAGCTGCAATTTCCGGAAATTGCCGCGGCGACCCGCCTGGCCGAGCAACACGTGACTTTGCGCCGTGCTCGAGTCGAGGCCAACGAGACGATCTACTGGGCGGATCCGAATCTCTTCACGACGCTTCCCATGCCCGTGCACGCGGGTAATCTGGAAACCGCTCTCTCGCACCCGGACACGATTGTGCTCACCCGCAGCGCCGCGCTGAAATATTTCGGACGCGACGCGCCCCTCGGAGAGACCCTGGAGCTCGATCATCAGCACAGCCTGAGGGTCACGGCGATCATTGCGGATCTGCCGGCGCAAACGCAATTCGTCTCCGGTATTTTCGCTTCCGGTGCGTCCGCCTACTCCGAATTGAAGCACCTCGATGCGGACCCCGCCAATACGCCAGACAGTCCGAGCTTCCGGGTCACGGTCGCGACCTTCCTGCGACTGGCGCCCGGAGCCACTCCGGAGCGGATTCAGAATCAGATGCCGAAACTGATGAGCGCGATCTGGCCGCGACGTCCTCCCGGACTGGGGGCCACGATGAAGCTCATCCGCTTGGACAAGTTTCATCTGTTCCCCGGCTTCAACCCGGAGGCAGGCAGCCGTCTGGCTGGCACAACCCTCATCGGCGCTCTGATTCTGGCGCTGGCGTGTATCAATTTCGTCAATCTGGCCACGGCGCGTTCGGTCCGGCGCGCGAGGGAGGTCAGCATACGCAAGGCCTGCGGCGCCGATCGCGCCACCCTCATCGTGCAATTTCTAGCGGAATCGTTGTTGCACGTCGCCCTGGCTATGGGCTTCGCCGTCGTGATTGCCGAATGGACTCTCCCGTATATCAACACCTTTCTCGATACCAACGTGGAGCTGGAGTATTGGCGCAGCCCCGTGGTGATCGCCTGGATCGGGGTTGGTGCGGTGCTCCTGGCCGTCCTCGCCGGCCTCTACCCGGCATTCGTGGTCTCCGCGTTCCGTCCAGCGACGGTTCTGCGGGGCACCCTTACGCACTCACGGAGCGCAAACCGGCTGTGGCAGGGCCTGGTCGTCCTACAGTTCGCGGCATTGATTGGCCTCATGATCGCGACCGCCGTCGTCTATCGACAGAAGATCTTCGCTACACGCAATACCCTACGGGTTCCTACGGACCAGATCCTGCTCATCGAGTCGCCCTGCAACAGCGCGTTCCGGAGTGAGCTGCAGCGATTGCCCGGGGTACGAGGCGTCGGCTGCTCGGCCGATTCCATCTTGACGGGCCGCTCGTTCGACAACATACGCTTGCGGGACGGGGGCGCACAAGCGATCAGCGTGGTCGGTGTCGGCGAAGGGGTGTTGGAGTTGTACGGACTGCAGCCCGTGGCGGGTCGTTTCTTTTCCTCTGGAGCCGAAGCCGCGGCGACAGATGGGCCGGCGCGCAGCCAGGCGCAACGGCTCATCATCAATCAGACCGCGGTGCAGGCGCTCGGATTCGGGACCCCGGCGGCAGCCATTGGCCAAAGCTTGCAACTCTCCGGCGGCACCGGCGAGATCATCGGTGTCGTGCCCGACTTTTCACTCGAATCCGTCCGGCAAAAATCAATCCAACGCTCTACCTGGTGGAGCCGAAGTCCTTCTCTCTCATGAGCCTTCGCCTAGCCGGCGGCGACATTCCCGAGACGCTCGAGCGGATCGACCGCCTCTGGGCGCGAACCGGAGCGAGTCACCCGATCAAACGCTACTTCCTGTCGGATTACATTCAGAGCCTGTACGTCGCCGTATTGCGGGAGGCGGAAATGTTCGGCGTCTTCGCATGCATCGCGGTGTTACTGGCGGGTCTCGGCTTGTTTGCTCTCACCGCCTCGATTACGGAGCGTCGCACGAGGGAAATCGGCATCCGCAAGGCCATGGGGGCGGATACCGGAGATATCCTGCACCTGCTGATGTGGCAGTTCACCAAGCCCGTGCTGTGGGCGAATCTGATCGCCTGGCCGCTCGGTGCCTATGTCATGAGCCGTTGGCTGCTCGGTTTCGCCTACCACACCGATCTTTCACCGTGGCTGTTCGTCGCCTCCACCTTGATTGCGATCGTGGTGGCGCAGCTGACCGTCGTCACTCACTGTTACCTGGTCGCGAGACGCAGCCCCATCGTTGCGTTGCGTTTCGAATGATCCGCCGCCACTAGCGGCCGCAGGCAGGACGAGCTCGAAAACGGACCCGGACGGGTGATTGCGCTGCGCCTCGAGTTGTCCACCATGACTCGAGGCGATCTGCCGGACGAGGTTGAGGCCTATTCCGGAGCCATTGGACTTGGTCGTAAACAGCGGCACGAACTGCCGCTCGTCCGCAGCATCGGGTAGGCCACAGCCATTGTCGGAAACGGTCATGACCACGGAGCTCGCGCGTCGCTCGCAAGCAATTTCGATCCGCGGATGCGAGGTATGGCTGACCGCCTCCGCCGCATTCTTCAGCAGGTTGATGACGGCCTGCTCCAACAGCCGTGGGTCAGCACGACAGGCGAGGTCTGGCGGCGTGACCGACCTTTTGAAGACCACCCCTTTTTCGCGCAGCCCAGGACCCACCAAGCGATCGACACCAGACAAAAGCTCTTCCAAACGCAGGTATTGCATATCCGGCATGGGCGTATCCATGACCATGCGATAGCGCTCGACGAAATCCATCAACCCCAGACTACGTCGCTTGATCGCTTCGAGGGCACCCGTGAGCTCCGCGTCGGCATCGGCGTCAGGTAGCAACATCTCGAGGCTTTCCGAAAGCGAGGAGATCGCCGTGAGGGAATTCAGGATCTCGTGCGCCAGCACCCCAGCCATGTCTTTCCAGGCCTTCAGCTCCACCGCATCCAACTCACCCGCGATGGCATGGAGCGACAGCATGCGCTGCCGACCGTACCGGGGGCTCGATAGCTGGGAGACGGACACGAAAATCTGGTGACCCTCCGGGAGGTCCAGGACTTGACGTGCTCCAGGGCGCAATTCGAGCAGTTCGCGAGCGACACGCGGACCGATGGATTTCATCTGCGCGAGCTGATCCACGGGGGCGCCCGCGAGCGAACGTGCCGCTCGGTTGACGAGTGACACGCGCCCATCGTCCTGGACCACGATGAGCGCGGCGGCCACCGTATCGAGCAAGACCTGTTGATACTCCAGATGCTGTTGACGCTCGGCCCGCGCCGAGTGCAACAGTGCCGCTGCTCTATCAAAGGCGGATCGCGCCACGGTCGAATCAACAGGTGCGCCCGCCCCTTCACGACCGTATTCCCATGCGAGCCGATCCAACTGCCGCTCCGTCAATTGCTGGGCGCGTTGGATGCAACGCGCAATGCTGACACCGAGCCCGATCGCACCGGCTCCCAGCAAAATCGCGGTGGCATAGAGTCGCTTCGGCCAGAGCAGATCGAGGATTGTGAATACAGCGAGCGCCAGCAGCGTGGCACGAATCCCAACTGTCAGTGCAATCCCCGCGGGGCTATCTGATTTGAAAGCCATGCTTGGCCATGCGGCGGTACAGTGCTGCACGGCTCAAGCCCAGCGCAGCCGCGGCGCGCGAGATATTGTGATCGAAGCGTTCCAGCGCGCGCGCGATTGCATCTCGCTCCACAGTCTCGAGGTGCAGTGTATCCACACCGCGACGTCCGCGCGTCAATTCCTGCGCACTCATCACCGCCGCCACCAGTTTCTCATTGCGCCACGGCTTGAGGATAAAGTCGACGCCTCCTCGTTTCAGAGCCTCGACGGCGAGTGACACTCCACCGTAAGCGGTCATCAGAACCACCGCTAGTGTCGGGTCGAGGGTCCGTGCCAAAGCAAGCGCGTCGAGCCCGGCTGCCCCGCTGCGCTCGCCACCGACAAAGTTCATGTCGAGCAAAACGACCTCATACGCAAACGACCGGAGACGTTCACTCAACCCCTCGGCTGATTCGAGCTCGTCCACTCGCGCCGCGCAGCCAGTCAATGCGATGCGGGCTGATCGCCGCACATCCGCATCATCCTCCACCACCAGAACCGCCCCACAGCTCATCACCAAAGAGTACCGGCAACCCACACGGGTTTCAAAACCCCTGTTCGGAAGCGGACAGTCGAGTGGTCGAGGCATCGCCGCATTCTTTCGCAACGCTCTGATTCTCCTCGGCTTTTAGTCAAAGCAAAGCCCCCTTACAATCACTGCATGAGCCATGTGATGGATCGTCCAATCGCGACGGCATGGTGGCGCAGAACACCTTGGATGCGTGCCGCCGTTGTGGCCGCGGCGTTTGGAGTCATTGCAGGGGCCCTGTGGCTCGTTGTGGGTGCCCCGGAACGCACAGTCCGCGTTACCGCGGCCAGCGTGAAGATTGCGACCGTCACCCGTGGAGTATTCCATGACTTCGTGCCGTTACGCGCCAAGGTGGTTCCTCTGAACAGCGTCTACCTGGACGCGCTGGAGGGAGGACGCGTCGAGAAGATACTCGCCCAAGCCGGGGACCGGGTCAGCGCGAACCAGACGCTCGTGGTCCTCACCAACACCGAGTTGGAATTGGACGTGCTGGAGCGTGAGGGGCGTCTCATCGAATCCATTACCCAGCTCCAATCCTATGAAACGCAGCTGGAGCAGAATCGGATGGCCAACCAGAAGTCCATGGCGGACATCGAGTACCAGATTGTCCGCTTGCGGCGCTCACTGGCCCGTCGCAGACAATTGGTCAGCCGCGCGCTGGAGCCCGTCGAGTCGCAGGAAACGGTGCAAGACGAGCTGGATCACTACCTGCGGCTGCAGCCCATCCAAGCCGAAAGCAACCACGAGCAGGAGGAGTTGCGCGTCCAACAACTTCCCCAGATTCGCAGTCAACTGGAGAAGCTCCACCAGGACCTGGTCATCACCCATGGCAAGCTGGACAATCTCATCGTGCGAGCCCCGATCGCGGGCCGCCTGATCTCCATGGATCTCGAGGTGGGGGAGAACCGCAACCGCGGCGACCGCTTTGCGCAGATCACGCCGGAAACCGGCAGCAAGCTCACCGCCAGCGTCGATGAGTATTATCTCGGCCGCATTCGCCGTGGCCAGGTTGCCGAGATGGAGGCCACTGATACCGACTCCGGTCCGAGAAGTTGGCGTCTCTCGGTCACGCGGGTCTATCCGCAGGTGCAGAATGGCACGTTCACGGTCGACCTGGGCTTCGAGGGGCCGACGCCGGAGGGGTTGTTACCCGGTCAAGCGCTCCAGGGCAAGCTCGAGGTGGGCGCCGATCGCCCCGCGAATCTGCTGCCGGCCGGCGCCTTTCTCGAACGAACCGGCGGGAAATGGATATTCGTGCTCGCCGCGAATGCCCATTCCGCGCAGCGCCGCGCCATCGAGCTCGGACGTCGGAATGCTGAAGAAGTCGAGGTGTTGGCCAATCTCTCCACCGGTGACAGAGTCATTGTCTCCGATTACACCGGCCTCGAGCGAGCGCAGCGAGTCGAGTTGCAACAGTAGGACCCTATGCTGAAATTGGAGCAGATCGCCAAAATCTATCGCACGGCGGAAGTCGAAACCCGCGCCCTCGACCGGATTTCCCTGGAGATCGCCGCCGGTGAGTTCGTGGCCATCATGGGTCCATCGGGATGCGGCAAGTCGACCCTGCTCAACATTCTCGGCCTGCTCGATGGCCCGTCGGAGGGAACCTATCTGTTTTTTGAAGAAGATGTGGCGCGCGCGTCTGAAAAACGGCTTACCGCGCTGCGGCGTGCCGCCGTGGGTTTCATCTTTCAGGGTTTCTATCTCATCGAGGACCTCACCGTCGCGGAAAACGTGGAGGTAGGGATGCTCTATCGGCGCGTCCCGGCGGCCGAACGCAAACGGCGTGTCAAAGAGGCGCTCGAACGGGTTGGCCTGGCGCATCGGGCGCGGCACCAGCCGCAGCAGCTTTCGGGCGGACAACAGCAACGCGTGGCAATCGCACGGGCCATCGTTGCAACCCCGAAGTTGATTCTGGCCGACGAGCCGACGGGTAATCTCGATACCGCCAACGGCGAGGAAGTCATGAACATGCTCACCGAGATCGCTCGAGGAGGCACTACGGTGGTCATGGTCACCCACTCGCTGGCGCACGCGGGGCGTGCTCAGCGCACCATCAAGCTTCTTGACGGGAGGATAGTTGCCGAGACACTCCTTGCAGCATAGGTTCCCTGCAAACGGCAACTCATTATCAGGGCAGCATCCGCGTAACCCCATTTTCCGCCGCACGCAACGCATTCAGCGCTGAGCCAGCCCGAAACCATGCTAGCTGGGATGCGGTGAACGTATGATTCAGCCAGAGCGTCTCGCATGATCCGTCCGCATGCTCCAAACGGCACTTGACGGGCTCGCGCGCCGCAAGGCTCCGCAGCTCGAGGAGGCTGACCCGGTCGTCCGCGCGAACCTTGTCGTAATCCGCGGGATCGGCGAACGTCAATGCAAGCAAGCCCTGCTTCTTGAGATTGGACTCGTGGATACGCGCAAAACTGCGCGCCATGACAGCCGCTCCGCCGAGGTATCGGGGACACAGCGCAGCGTGTTCCCGGCTACTTCCCTCACCGTAGTTGGAATCACCCACGATGACCCACGGAATTTTCGCCGCTCGATAGGCGCGAGCGGTGGCGGCTATCGACTCTCCCTGCCTACCCGTAAGGACGTTCAGGGTTGTTCCAACTTCGTTCGTGTAGGCGTTCACCGCGCCTAGCAACAGGCTTTCACTGAAGCGCTCCAGATGGCCGCGATAGCGCAGCCACTGCCCGGCCGGAGCGATTTGATCGGTCGTCGTCTTGCCCCGGGTCTTCATCAAGACGGGCATGCTGGAGAGATCCTGGCCGTCCCAGGCAGGCCAGGGTTGCAGCAGTTGGATTCGCTCACTCGCGGGATTCACGACCAACTCGATCGCGGCGCCGTCCTCCGGCGGGGGAATGTAACGACCGCGGCGCACCGCAAATCCCTCGGGAGGAACCTCCGGCGCGGGCGCGGGCGGTGCGAGCCTGAAAGCGCGCCCATCAGGAGCCGTGAGCGAATCCTCGAGCGGATTGAAAGAGAGTTGGCCCGCGAGGGCCATTGCGGTCGCGATCTCGGGACTCGCAATGAAATTCAGAGTCGTCCGTTGACCGTCGTTGCGGCCCGGGAAGTTTCGATTGTACGAAGTAACGATTGCGTTCGGACCTTCTTGCGAACGCCGCCATTGGCCGATACACGGCCCGCAGGCGTTGGCCAGTACGGTGGCCCCGATCGCCTCCAGAGAGCCCAACTGACCGTCCCGCTCCATCGTGGCGCGGACCTGTTCCGATCCCGGTGTGACCAGGTACGGAATCGCCGCCTTTACACCTCGCGCGCGCGCCTGCCTGGCGAGGTCGGCAGCCCGACTCATGTCCTGGTAGGAGGAGTTCGTGCAGCTCCCAATCAGGGCCGTCGAGAGATTCTCCGGAAAACCGTTGCGGGAGTCGGCCACCTCGGCGGCGAGTTGTGAAATGGGGCGCACGCGATCGGGCGAATGGGGGCCTGCGATGTGCGGCTCCAAAGTCGTAAGGTCCAGGCGCAACAGCCGATCGTAATGAGCCTCCGGATCGAGCTCCACTTCGCGATCCGGCTCGAGCAAGTGGCGGTACTGGGCGATGATGGGGTTGAACGCCGCCCGCTGCGTGGCTCCGAGGTAGAGGCAGATGTGATCGTCCACCGGGAATACTGACGTGGTGGCGCCGATCTCGGCTCCCATGTTGGTGATGGTCGCTTTGCCGGTGGCGCTGATCGTCCGAGCGCCGGGCCCGATATATTCGAGGATAGCGTTGGTTGCACCGGAAACCGTCAACATTCCGGCCACAGCCAGGATGACATCTTTCGGAGCAGTCCAATCGGAGAGCTCACCCGTCAAATAGACGCCGATCCGCTTTGGATACAGGATTTCCCACGGCAGCCCGCAGATCACTTCCACGGCGTCGGCCCCTCCCACTCCGACCGCGCAGGCACCCAGTCCGCCGGCATTGGGCGTGTGCGAATCCGTGCCGATGATCAATGCGCCGGGAAAGGCGTAATTCTCCAACACCACCTGGTGGATGATTCCAGCTCCCGGCGCCCAGAATCCCGCGCCGTATTTCGCTGCCACCTGGCGCAGAAACGTGTAGACCTCATCGTTCTCGAGCAACGACTCCCGCAGATCGCTCTGCCCCTCGCGGCGCGCCTGGATCAGATGATCGCAGTGGATGGTCGTGGGAACCGCAACCTTCCGGCGGCCACTTTGCATGAATTGCAGCATCCCGGTCTGCGCGAGCACATCCTGGAAGATGACCCGATCCGGACGTAACCGCA
>Ga0070741_10015320_pt1 | contig 13014 bp, 14 predicted proteins | sample Coa_R1_4_FD_66440 | JGI IMG/M metagenome (GOLD analysis project Ga0070741, IMG submission 66440) | Surface soil microbial communities from Centralia Pennsylvania, which are recovering from an underground coalmine fire - Coalmine... | ecosystem: Environmental > Terrestrial > Soil > Unclassified ...
GCGCCCGGTCGCCGGGCCGCTGATGCCGGTGCCTAAAAGCGCGTCGATCACGACAGTAGAATTGCGCGCTTCGGAAGGGATCTCGCGGGAAACCGGGCAGCCACACGCTTCGAGCATGCGGAAATTGGCCGCTGCATCGCCTTTGAGCTCCTCCGGCGCGGCCAGGAGCACCACATGCAGAGCGGCAGGACGAATGCGCGTGTGAAGCTGCCGCGCGAGGACCATCCCGTCACCACCGTTATTACCTTTCCCGCAGAGCACGACGATACGGTGGGATCGCAAAGGCGCGAATGAGGACTCCAGGTATTCCAGCACCCGGTGACCGGCATTTTCCATCATTACGATGCCGGGAATGCCCAGTTCGATGGTGCGGCGATCGACGTCGCGCATCTGGGCCGCTGTGAGGACCTTCATATGCGGCGCGCCACCAGCATGGTCATATCGTCCTGCAGTTCGGAAGACGAGCCGGTCCATTGCACGACGGCTTCCATGACGCGGGCCATCATTTCGCCCGAATCCGCCTGCGCGTATTTCGTGAGGACATCTTGAAAACGTTCCTCTCCGAACATTTCGCCGTAGGTGTTTTCCGGCTCGACAATGCCATCGGTGTAGGCCACCAGTATATCGCCCGTTTCCAGGCGCACTGTCTCTTCGCCATACTTGACCGAGGGGAAGGCGCCGACAACGGTGCCGTTCGGTTCCAATCTCTCAAATGTCCCGCCGCGCATCAGGAAAGGCGGCAGGTGGCCGGCATTGGTGTACGTCAGGGCCTGCGCGGTTTCATCGTAAAGGCCGAAATAGAACGTCGCATACTTTTCCGGAGCGGTGTTCGCGTAAAGCTGGCGGTTGAGGGTGGCTACCAACTGCGCAGTAGAGAAGTGATCCGGGCGCGCGCCATTTGTCACGCTCAACTGCGTGCGCATCGTCGATTGGATGGTGGCCATCAGCAAGGCCGCCGAGATTCCTTTTCCGGCGACATCGCCGATCGCGAACGCCACCGCGCCTTCGGAGATCGACATGTAATCGTAGTAGTCGCCGGAGACGGCGCGCGCCGGATTACACATGGCGGAGAGCTTCAGCGAGCGGTTGGCGGGCGCGGTCTTCGGGAAGAGCTGAGTCTGAACTTCGCGGGCAATTTCCAGCTCTGATTGCAGCCGCTCCTTCTCCTTGGCGACGATCAGCAGCTTTCCGAGGTTCTCGGTCATGGTGTTGAATGAAGCGCTGAGATCCGCGAGCTGGTCGTCGCCCTTTACGGGAATGCGATAGGAGAAGTTTCCTTCTTTGACGTGCTGCGTACCCGCATAAAGCTCGTAGACCGCGCCGGTGATACTTTGGCTCAGGCGCACGCCGGCGACTAACGACGCCATCTCGACCAGCAGAAACAGGATGGAGACCCCGATGAAGGCGGCGGTCAGTCCTTCGAACCATTGGGAGGTGGCGCCGAACATGATCCCGAGAACGGCAAAGAGCCGCGTATCCACCAGCAGGATGGCGGTGCGTCGTCTGGGAGGCGAATCCCAGAGGTCTAACGGGACGGGGTAAATAAACGAAAACTCGAAATCGAGGGCATTCTGCTTGGGCGGAATCAGGCTCTCACGCGAGCGGGCGGTAAAGGGCACGAGGTCGACATCACCGAGCCCGGGGATCAGCCGGCTCAAAGAATCGTGGCTGATCGGCGCCAGCAGCGTGAGCTCATTGCCGTTGGCTAATGCGTGAACCCAGGCATACACCCGGTTGTCCTTGACGACGAGGCCATTGGCTTCTGTCCACGCTCGCGGAGGCGGTTGCAGCGTGGAACCGGGCGGAAAACGCACATCGTTGCGCCCCTGGATGCGCATCTCGAACGGGGAAAATCGCCGTTCGATCAAAGGCGCGAATTGGGCCACAAAGGCTTCGGGATTGGTGCCGGGCAACCGCAGGAGTCCTTCCACAGGGCCGGTGAGAAAACTGATTCGCCGCTCGAGTTCGCTATTGACCAGGTACACCGCCATCTGCCCGAGGACGGCCCACGACGCGATCACGACCAGCACCAGGCCCAGCACGATCGGCACCACGGCGATCATCAGGTACGCGAGGATGAGCCGGTTGCGCAGCATCCAGATCGCGCGGCGCAGGGAACGGCGCACCAGCCCGACCATGGAGAGCAGCCCGAAGAATAGAGCGGCTAGCGCGAGGAGCGACTGAAGCAGGGGCGCCCGGCCGGAGACATACAACAGCGCGTCGATCGCCGCCAGAACGAAGAAGGTTTTCGTCACCCATCGGAGGCGGCGCCAATAATCCCCGGGCGCTACGTGCATATCTCCAGACTAGCGTACCGGGGGTTCGCTGACGATCTAAAGGAGCAGCGAACCACTGGTTTTGATTCGCGTTGGCTTAATGAATCAGGGTCCCGACAGTTTCGCCGGCGCTCATCCGCATGATGTTGCCATGCGTGTTGAGGTTGAACACGATGATCGGCAGACGGTTGTCGCGGCACATCGCGATCGAAGTCGCGTCCATTACGCCCAGACCCTTCGAAAGCACTTCCAGGTAAGTGATCTTCTCGAACTTCACGGCATCGGAATGCTTGAGGGGGTCTTTGTCGTAAACGCCGTCGACGCGCGTCGCCTTGGCGATCACTTCGGCTTTGATTTCCAGAGCGCGCAGCGTGGCCGCGGTGTCTGTGGAGAAGTATGGATTGGACGTGCCTGCGGCGAAGATCACGATCCGGCCCTTATCCAGGTGCCGGATGGCGCGGCGGCGAATGTAGGGTTCGGCCACCTGATGCATTTCGATGGCGCTCATCACGCGCGTGGGCATGCCCATCTGCTCGAGTGCGTCGGAGAGCGCCAGCGAATTGATCACAGTGGCGAGCATGCCCATGTGATCGGCTGTGACGCGATCCATTTTCTGCGCGGCCGCCGCCACGCCGCGAAAAATATTGCCGCCGCCCACCACGACGCCGATCTGAATGCCGGTCGCGGCCACGTCGGAAACTTCGCGGGCCAGCTGCTTCACCCGTTCGGCATCGATACCGAAAGCAGCGCCTCCGGCTAGAGCTTCGCCGCTTAGCTTCAGTAGGACGCGCTTAAAGCCAGCCATTGGCGGAGATCAGGCCGATTGCTGCCCGGCGCCATCGTTGCCGGCTTCCACAGCCGCCACGTCGCCCACCTTGAATCGCACAAATCGCGCCACGCCGATGTTCTCGCCCAGCTTGGCGATTTTGGTCTTCACCAACTGGCCGATCGTTAGAGTGGCCTCCTTGACGAACGGCTGTTCCAGCAGGCAGACCTCTTCGTAGAACTTCTGTATCCGGCCCTCGATGATTTTGTCGAGGACTTTCTCCGGCTTGCCTTCGCCGAGCGCGCGGGCGCGCGCGATCTCCTTCTCCTTCTCGATTACGTCCTGGGTGACGTCTTCTTTGCGGATGAAGCGCGGATCGGCCGCTGCAATGTGCATGGCGAGGTCATGCACGAGCTCCTTGAAGTCGTCGGTGCGCGCCACGAAATCCGATTCGCAATTCACTTCCACCAGAACGCCGAGCTGGCCCCCGTGGTGGATATAACTTCCGATCAGCCCCTGCTTGGTGGCGCGCGAAGACTTTTTGCCCGCGGACGCGATGCCCCACTTACGGAGCAGGACCTCGGCTTCTCCGATATCGGCTTTGGCCTCGACCAGGGCCTTCTTACATTCCATCATGCCCGCGCCGGTCCGTTCGCGCAGGTCTTTTACTAGTGCCGCGGTGACTTCCGCCATAATCCTGTATTCTGATCCTTACACGGTAACGCCGGCGGGCGTTTGCCTCCGGCAGAAAGACACCGGCGGCAAGACCGCCGGCGCCACGGAAAACCTAATGACCGCTTTCGGTGGCCGCCGGTTCAGGCGCCGGTTCAGCCGTCTCCGATGACGGGCCCTTACGTGCCGAAGCCGGAGCCGCTTCTTCTTCCAGGCTCAGACTCTCCCCCATAATCTTGTCGACATACTTGGGGTCCACGTATTCGGTGTACTCTTCCATCCCCTCACCAACTGGCGTCTCATCGGTGATGATCTTGTCAGCGGTGAAGTCCGTCTCGGTAGCCAGCGCGCGACCTTCCACGACGGCATCGGCGATCTTGCTGGCGAACAGGCGAATCGCGCGGAGCGCATCGTCGTTGCCCGGGATCACCCAATCGACCTCGTCGGGATCGCAATTGGTATCCACGATCGCGACGACAGGAATTCCAAGCCTACGGGCTTCCTTTACGGCGATCGCTTCCTTGTTGGAATCGATCACGAACAGAACATCCGGCAACCCCGGCATGTCCTTGATCCCGGCCAGGTTCTGGTCCAGGTGCTTGCGCTCGCGTTCGAGGCGGATAATTTCTTTCTTCGGACGCCCGGCGTAGCCACCCTCGTTAGCCGCCATGGCTTCCAGTTCCTTCAGACGCTTGATCGACTTCTGTACCGTGAGCATGTTGGTGAGCAGCCCGCCCAACCAACGCTGGTTCACGTAGTACATAGCGCATCGTGTGGCTTCTTCCGCGATGGCTTCCTGAGCCTGCCGCTTGGTGCCCACGAACAACACGTTCTTGCCCTGCGCGGCCATTTCGCCCACGAACCGCGCCGCGTCCTTGAACATTTTGAGCGTCTTCTGCAGGTCGATGATGTAAATACCGTTGCGTTCCCCGAAGATGTACTCTTTCATCTTCGGATTCCAGCGCTTGGTCTGGTGCCCGAAGTGAACGCCCGCTTCGAGCAATTCCTTCATGGATATTGCCGGCAAACTACCTCCCTCTTAATGAAGCCCGCGAGCGCGTCCAAAGCGAGATTTGCGCCCGCGAACCACGATACATGAAAAAATGCCTGAAAGAATCACGCTTTGAACTGCCTTCAGGCCTCATGAAAACACTAGCGTTTGGAGAATTGGAACCGCTTGCGCGCGCCCTTTTGGCTGTACTTCTTGCGCTCGTGCTGGCGCGGGTCTCGAGTCAAGAGGCCGAGCTTCTTGAGCCGGGACCGCAGTTCCGCGTTGAACTCCACCAAGGCCCGCGAAATTCCCAGACGGACAGCGCCCGCCTGGCCGGCGACGCCGCCGCCGTCGGCAAGAACCACGATATCGAACTTCTCCATGGTTTCGGTCGCCAATAGCGGCTGCCGTACCACGGCGCGCAGACTCTCGGTTGGAAAATAGTTGTCGAACGCGCGCCCGTTCACCTGGATCTCGCCCTTGCCGGGCCTCAAAAATACGCGGGCCACCGAACTCTTCCGGCGCCCCGTACCCAAATACTGAACCATCGTCGCTGCCACGAACCGTTACCTTCCTGCTATTTCATCGCCATCACGGCCGGCTTCTGCGCGGCATGCGGATGGCGATCAGTCGCATAAACCTTTAATTTCCGGAACATCTGTTTGCCAAGCTTGGTCTTGGGAAGCATGCCCCGAACGGCTTCCTCCACCATATGGATCGGACGCTCTTCGCGCACCCGCCGGAAGCTCCGCTCCACCAGTCCGCCGGGATATCCCGTGAAATGGCGGTATATTTTGTCGGTTTCTTTCCGGCCGCTGACCCGGACCTTGCCGGCATTGATCACAATCACATGATCGCCCGTATCCAGGAACGGAGTGTAGGATGGCTTGGTCTTACCCATCAGCAGCATAGCTGCCTTGCTGGCGAGCTTGCCCAGAACCACGTCCTGGGCGTCTATCACATGCCAACTCCGGCTGATCTCGTTCTTGGAAGGGAATGCAGTACTCATCGACACACGTCTCCAGCTAATCCTTTACAATCTCTTTAGACTACCGGGCCGCGCAGGGATTGTCAAATCACGATTACGGCGCGGGCCGCCACGGAACGCGGGCCGTCTTTACGCCGGGAACCAACGATGCCTCAGTACAGTCCAACCTCTTTCATCGGGTAGTGCTTTCGATTGCGTGTCCAAAGCATACAACCATGCAAGGCCGCGGCCGCCCCGATCAGGGCGTCTGCCAGTTCTACCCCCTTGGCTGAGGCGGAACGTTCGCAAAAACTCGCCGGCGCGGCGCCCAATCTCCTCATCGATGAGTACGCAGATCATGGCCGATAGCAATGTCCGGATCGTCGTTTCTTCCTTCTTTCGAGCGCCGCGGCAGAGTTCTGTCGCGGTAACTGGCGAATAGAGAATGGGCTGGTCGTCCGTAGCGAGCCGGCGCCATTCCGCGAGCACCGAAGCATCTCGCTCGCGGAGGACTTCGATCAATATATCGGTGTCGACGAGGATGGCCGTCAACCGACCAGCTTCTCCAGCCGCGAACCGCCCCGCAATTTGCGAATGTAATCCTCTCCGATTTCCGGCCGATCCTTCCAGAGGCCGACTACGTTCTCAAAGGCCTCTTTTCGGCGCGTAATCCCATATTTTGAACGGACGGCATCCCGTACCAGATCGGAGATCGTCTTTTTCGACTGTCGAGAGAGCGTATGCAGGAGAGTCCATAGTTCGTCATCCAAATAGAGCTGAGTACGCCTCACGATGTATCTTATACATCGTGCAAGAGGACACGGATGAATCCGCATTACAGAAACCCGCATCACCTACCGAAGCCCTGACCCCTTTTTGATATAGTTGACACTCGAAGCGTCAGGAGGGTCCGCATGCGAACGACAACAATCCGTCTGGTGTTTGGCGTCGCCGCATCGATCCTCGCCGCCGTGGCACAGGCGCCGAAAGCCGAAGCGCCGAATCCGGAGGCGACTTCGGGCGCGATCCAACGGCGCGCGGCGCCGCCGGCGCGGATCACAGAATTCACGGCTAAGCCCGCTTCGATACAGGCCGGCGAGCAAACGATTCTGGTGTGGGCCACGGAGAATCCCAGCGGCGTCGCCATCGATCCGGGTATCGGCCGCGTCGTGCCGCGGGGCAGTCGCGCGGTTTCGCCTCAGAGCACCACTACTTATATACTGACGGCGCGCGGCCCGAACAATCAAGTGCTGACGAAAGAGGTCACGGTGACGGTAGCCGGCACCGCTTCGCGGGCAGCAACGGGGACCCCAGCCGAGCCGGCGAAAGTTCCGCGGCTGGCAAACGGCAAGCCCGATTTGTCCGGCGTGTATGACAGCTTGGGCGGCGGAGGCGGCCGGGGCCCCGCGGCGCAATCTGCACCCGTGTTGAAACCGGGCGCGGAGAAATATCGGGTGGTTCGCGGTGCCAACGACCCGGGCCTAACCTCCGACTGCATGCCGCTCGCTCCGCCGCAGGCGTTCAGTGTGCCCTATCAGGTTCAACTCGTCCAAAGCGCGCACCACCTGGCGATCTTGCACGAATACCCCGGCACATTTCGCATCGTTCCAACCGATGGCGGACCGCATCCGGTCGATCCCGATCCCACGTGGATGGGAGATTCGGTTGCCCACTGGGACGGCGACACCCTGGTGGTGGACACCATCGGCTTCAACGATAAGACCGAGATCAGTGGATTCAAGCATTCCGAAGCGCTGCACGTGGTCGAACGTTTCACGCGCACCGATTTAAACAACCTGCAGTACGAGGCGACCATCGAAGATCCCAATGTTTTCGCCCAGCCCTGGAAAGTGGCGCGCCGCTTCTCGCTGCGGCCCGAACTGAGCAAGGTCGATGAGTTTGTCTGCGAGCACAACGAAGACTACGGTAAATTTTTCAAGAAGGAATAGATGCGCATCCTCAGTGGAACCGCAATCGCACTGATTCTGAGTGGCTCCGTCCCCGGCCAGGCGCCTTCCGACAAGCCCAAGCAGGGCGTGGTGTCCGCGGGCGCCGGCAATCCGTATGCGCGCGCCGCGCAGTTGCCGGCCCGGATCATCAATTTCACGGCGCAGCCGGCGACCATCAAACCCGGGCAAACCGTCACCCTGAAATGGGAAACCGAAAATCAGAGCGGCGTGACGATCGATCCGGATGTGGGCAGCGTCATCGCGCGCGGCAGTCGCCAGGTATCGCCGGCCGCCACCACCACGTACACTCTCACCGTGCACGGGCCGAACAATCAGGTGATTGCGCGGGATGTCACGGTCACGGTGCCGGGAACGACTCGAGTCAACGCGAAGGCGACGGCGGCCACCTCGCAGAAACCCGTACCGCACATGCCGGACGGCAAGCCGGATCTTTCGGGCGTCTACAACTCGGCATTCCCTGGAACCTTCTTCCCGGGCGGCCCGGCCATGAACATCGCCGGGATTCCCGGACCGGCCGAGACCAAGCCGGTGCTCAAAGCCGGTGCGGAAAAATTCAAGGTGGTGCGCGGCCCGGAAGACCCAGGCCCCACTTCCGACTGCAAGCCGACTGGCCTGCCGCAAGCCTACTACCTGCCGTACCAGTGGCAGCTCGTGCAGTCGTTGGACAAGGTCATTATCCTGTACGAGTACCCTCACCTGTTCCGCGTGATTCCTACGCACGGCGGCCCACACCAGGCGGATCTCGATCCGACCTGGATGGGCGATTCGATCGGCCACTGGGAAGGGGACACGCTCGTGATCGATGTGATGGGGTTCAACGATAAGACTGAGCTTCCGGGCGGCTTCCGGCACACTGAAGCACTTCACGTAGTCGAGCGCTTCCGCCGCGTCGCGTATGACAAGCTCGAATACCAGGCCACCATCGAAGACCCCAACGTGTTCGAAAAACCATGGGTGGTGAACCGGACCTTCCCGCTGCGGAGGGATCTGGAAAAGGTCGACGAGTTCGTCTGCGAGAACAACGAGGATTACAGCAAGTACTTCAAAAAGGAGTAGCGGCGACGCTGAAAAACTCCTGGTTGTTTCCGGTCATCGAATCGGTTCATCTCTGCGGCCTCGCGCTATTGGTGGGAACGATCTTTCTGATCGATCTGCGAATGCTCGGCGTTGGCCGCCACCGGGAGAAGGCGCCGGAGCTTGCGAGCCGATTGGCGCCCTGGACGCGCGCCGGTATGGCGGTCATGTTCGTCACCGGACCGTTGATGTTCGCCTCCGATATTTCGCGGTATCTGGCAAACCCGGCTTTCCGCGTCAAGATGCTGCTGTTGTTGATCGCGCTGGCTTCGCACTTCACGCTTCATCGCAAGGCCGTACGCGCGCGGGAGGGGCGGCTCGCGGCCATCCTCTCTATGGTGCTGTGGAGCGGCGTCGTGCTCGGCGGGCGCGCGATCGCTGATTTTGATCTCTGAGCCGCATGTCCCTTCTTACGATTTGCCAGTCCATTCAGAACACAACGATCAGTACCGCTGTGCGCGAGTCGACCTGGGGATTTCCGGTTCTGGGCGCTCTACATGTGTTGGCCCTGGCTTGGTTCGGCGGAGCACTCGTCATTTTCGATTTGCGGCGCCTCGGGTGGCTTATGCGCCCAGATCCCTTGGCGGATCTGGCGGCGGAATTCCGCGGTTGGCGATGGTTCGGAGTCGCGGTGTTGATGCTGACTGGTGCGCTGCTGTTCTGGGTGGAGCCGCTCAAGTGCTATCAGAGCATTTCGTTCCGCCTCAAGATGGCGCTGCTGATCCTCATGGGGCTGAACGCGGGCGCGCGCAGCAGGCTGGCCGGCGCCGTTTCACTGCTTCTCTGGATTGCAGTCGTCTTCGCCGCGCGCGGCATCGCTTTTTTCTGAAAAACACTCTACTGAGGCGCGTTCCCGTCCACCATCTTGTAATCCGGCCCGGGCTGAAACAGAGTCAGAGCCGGCTCGGACCGGCTGAGATGGGTCATCGTAACGGTCGTCTCGCCGGTTCGGGGATCGCTCACCTTGGAGAGCATCACGATTTTCAGCTCTGGCGATGTCCATGTGTCCGTTACGGTCGTGATTGGTCGGTCGCTGCCCTGCGCGCCGGCCGGAATCGTGACACTCTGGCGGCTGCCTTCCACCAGAACGCCTTCCATCTTTAACGTCCCCAGATCGTCAGTGGTGAGCTTCGGCTGCGGAGCGCCGGCGTCGCCTCCCGGCGTTACCGTCAGCACGACCGAAATCGAGTTGCCTCCGGCGGGTATCGAGAAGGTGACGGCCTTGTCGGTAGATACCGCGACAACCGAGCCCGCCTGGTCGCCGGATATGATCTGCTCCGGCGCGAGTGTCCATCGGCGTGCTGTGGTTGTGCTTGAGTCGAGCCGGTACCGGAGCCCGGCCACCGGGTCCTCGATTTCAGTTACGGGCGGCCGTTCCGTCCTTGTCCGGCCTGCGGAATCCCGGTAAACCTTCACCGAACCGAGCGATCGAATGGTACGAGTCCCGTCGCTCGACGTCTCCACTCGCTGGGTCACCTGCTCACCCGAATAGGGCGCGCCGCTCACCACAATCATCGGTCCCGGAGTTTGTGCCGAGGCGATCACCAGGGCCCCGAAGGCACACACGTAAAACCGGGTCATGACCCAGCGCTTAGCTTGGCACATATGTCCTCAGGAACCGAGTCGCCGTTGCGGCCCGTACCAACGGTTGGTCGCCGGTGTCAGGCAGCAGCCAAACATCGCCCGCGCGAACAGCTTCGTCTCCAATTCGGCAGCTCCCATCCAAGCAGATCCAGAGATGGCACCGCTCGGGCGAAGGCTTGAGCTCGGCGCCACGCATCAGCCGCACATCCTCTGTGACGAAGTGCTTCGATCGCACCAGCAGATCGCGTCCTTCCGCAATGGCAACAGGCTGGGCCGCTCCCGGATGAACATCCAGATCCGCGATCGGCACTGCCTTTTCGACGTGGAGCTCGCGCGGCCTGCCGTAATCCCAAAGCCGGTAGGTCACGTCGGAATGCTGCTGGATCTCGCACAAGACTATGCCCGGGCCAATCGCGTGCACCGTATGCGCCTTCGTAAAAAACGTTTGGCCGGCCTTCACCGGAATCCAGTGGAGCAGCTTTTCGAGTTCACCGCTGCGCGTTGCCTCGGCTAATCGCTCGCGTGTGATCTTCTCGCGAAACCCGAGCGCGATCGTGGCGCCCGGCTCCGCTTCGAGGATGTGCCACATTTCGGTTTTGCCACGCGGACCGTCTTCGCCGTCATCGGGGTGCACTTGCACGGAAAGCCGCTCTGACGTGAAAATCAATTTCACCAGTAGCGGCAGTTCGTGATCCGCGACGTACCACGCCTCGCCGATCCGCTCCGGCGAATCCGGGAACCATGGCGCCAGCCGGGTTTTGCCCCATACCTTCTCGCGCAAAGACGGCGTGAGGCGCACCGGTTCGGCCATGCTTACGAGTTTGCGACGACAAACTGGTGGATGCGATCCAAGCCGCGCTCCAGTTCTTTGATCGAGGTCGCGTACGAGAGGCGGATGTGCTGCTCGGTTCCGAAAGCCTCGCCCGGCACCACCGCCACCTTCGCTTCTCCAAGTAGTCGTTCACAGAGCTGCACCGTATTCTGGATCCCCGGCTTACCGATTAATACGCCAAGGTTCGGATACGCGTAGAAGGCGCCGCGCGGATCCGCGCAGGTCACGCCTGGGATCGAACGCAGCCGCTGGATGACGAAGTCGCGGCGCCGGCGGTACTCCGCCAGCATCGTCTTCACCGAATCCTGCGGGCCACGCAGCGCCTCGGCGGCCGCTTTCTGCGCGATCGAGGTCGGGTTCGACGTCGAATGGCTTTGCAGCTTGGTCATCGCCCCGATGATGGGAGCCGGCATCAAGCCGAAGCCGATCCGCCAGCCCGTCATGGCGTAGGTCTTCGAAAGCGAGCCCACCACCAGCACGTTCTCTTTGGCGCCCGGTAGTGACGCGATCGAAAACGGCTCGCTGTCGTACAGGAAGAAGCAGTAGCATTCGTCGGTCATCAGATAAACGCCGCGCTCGGAGGTCAGCTTGTAGATCTTCTCGAACTCGGCCCGATCCACCACCGCTCCGCTCGGATTCGATGGCGAATTGAGAATCACCATCTTGGTCCGCGCCGTCAGGTGCGGCGCAATCATCGCCGCTGTCACCGCGAAGCCGTTGGCTTCATCGGTCGGAACAAACACGCACTTGCCGCCGGCATAGTTCACGACGTCCTTGTAGGTGACCCAATACGGGACGGGAATCACCACCTCGTCGCCGGGATTGATCAGCGCCTGCACGGCGTTGAAGATGATGTGCTTGCCGCCGACAGTAATCAGGCACTCGCCGGGCTTGTAATTCGTGCCGAAGTGTTTGGCGTGGTAATCGCACACGGCCTGCTTCAGATCGGCCGTGCCGCCCGTATTGGTGTACTTCGTGAAGTTCTCGTCGAGCGCGCGAACGGCAGCCTGTTTGATGTTTTGCGGGGTGGGAAAATCGGGCTCCCCGGCCCCGAAATCGACGATGTCCACGCCCTCTGCGCGAAGGCGTTCGGCTTCCGCCGCCACCTTCATGGTCGAAGAGACGCTGATCAATGCGATGCGGTCCGCGATTGCGTTTGCCACTGCCTGCATGTCGGTATACCTTATGTCCCTCTCGGTTTCGTTGTCGCCATCCGTCGCTGCAGCCGCTCCTCCACGGAACGCGGCACCAGCCCGGAGATATTTCCGCCCAGCCCGAACACTTCCTTCACCAGGCGGGAACTGATGAATGAATACGCCTCGTTCGCTAGCAAAAACACCGTCTCCAGCTCCGGACGGAGCCGACGGTTCATGGAAGCCGTCTGCAGCTCGTACTCGTAATCCGAGATCGCCCGGATGCCCCGCATCAGAACCTGCGCGCCCCGTTTTTCCGCGTAATCGACCACCAGCCCATTGAACGAATCGACTTCCACGTTCGGGTACTCCGTGATTACTTCACACAGCATCTCCATCCGTTCCTGGACGGAGAATAGAGGCGACTTCGTCTCGTTGCGCAAAATCGAGACGATCAGACGGTCGAACAGCCGCGACCCCCTCTGAATAAGGTCGAGGTGCCCATTCGTAATCGGATCAAACGACCCGGGATAGATTGCAATTACACCACTAGCGTTGCGTGACAACGGGGTCTCACCTTCTGGCTGGTCATTTGATTTTACCAACTTCGTGGGACGGATCTCGGCGCCCGCCGGCTGCTTACGGTAAGCCCTCCACGACGTCGCGATAATACTTCTCGTAAAGCGGAATAATCTTATCCGGGCAATACCGCTCCGCCGCGTTCCATCGACCGGTCTTCGCCATCCGGT
>Ga0070741_10015321_pt1 | contig 13014 bp, 12 predicted proteins | sample Coa_R1_4_FD_66440 | JGI IMG/M metagenome (GOLD analysis project Ga0070741, IMG submission 66440) | Surface soil microbial communities from Centralia Pennsylvania, which are recovering from an underground coalmine fire - Coalmine... | ecosystem: Environmental > Terrestrial > Soil > Unclassified ...
GCGGTTGCGGCGCGGGTTGCTCCTGGCGCGCGCCCTCGGGCGGCGTCGGGAGCTCGACGTCGTGGATCGACGGGCGCGACCCCGCGCTCACCGTCGGTCGCTGGTCGAGGGACTGCAGGTCCGCCTCGATCGCGCGACGCAGGCGCGACCGGTACTCCGTCTCGAACCGCTCGAGGTTGTCGATGTCGGCCAGCAACGCTTCGCGGCGCGCGCCGAGGCCGAGCACCTCGGCCTCGAGCCGGCGTTGCTCCGCCATCGCCATGCGGCGCGCGGTCGCCTCCGCCTCGCTGACGAGCGCGTACGCCCGCGTCTCGGCCTCCTCGACCATCTGCTTCGAACGCGTCTGCGCGTCCGCGATCGCCTCGTCGGCCGTCTTCTGCGCGAGCAGCAACGTGCGCTGCAGCATGTCCTCGTTCTCGCGACCCCGTCCGGCGTCGCTCTCCAACGACGCGACGCGCTCCTGGGCCTTCGCGAGCTGGTCCTGGAGGGACTCGATCGTCGTGGCGGCGCGTTCGAGCAGCTCGTCGACGTCATCCCGGTTGTAGCCCCGGAAACCCTCGCGGATGTCCATGTCCCGCAGATCGCGCGGCGTCACGTCCATGCCCGCCATGCTAGCGACGCGAGGGTGTGACGGCGCGGCAGCGCAGCGGCGCCGGTCTCAGATGATGCCGCTGCTCCCGCAGAGGATCCCTTGGACGATGAGGATCCCGAAGAACAGCACGAGGAACGACAGGTCGAACATGCCCGCGGGTGGGATGACCCGGCGGAGCGGCGCGAGCAGCGGCTCGGTCAGCTGGAACAGGACGGAGTTGATCGACGCCATCGCGCTGCCCGAGCGGACCGGGAACCACGACAGCACCGCCCTCAGGATGAGCACGATGAGGTAGACGAGGATGAAGGCGCAGACGACGGTCAAGGTGCTGCGTCAGGTCCGGTAGAGGCCCTTGGCCTGCAGGCGCTCCTTCTCTTCCTGCGAGACCTCGACGTCCGCCGGGGTGAGGAGGAACACCTGGTCCGCGACGCGCGACATCGTCCCGCCGACCGCGTACGCGAGCCCGCTCGAGAAGTCGATGAGCCGCCGCTGGAGATCCCGGCCCAGCCCCTGCAGGTTCACGATGACGGGCTGGTTCGCCTTGAGCCGGTCGCCGACCTCCTGCGCGTCGTTGAAGCCGTGCGGCTCGACGACGTGCACCCGGGCGGCGTGGTTCGCGGGCATGGGCCGGATCACGGGCGGCTTCGGCGACGGGACCACCGTGGGCTCGTCGTTGCGGGGCAGCGGCCGGACCGTCGCGCCCACCTCTGCTGCGCGCGCCGGAGCCTGCACCCGCGTCACGACCGGCTCGGGCGCCTCCTCGTAGTACTCGTCGTATTCGGCGTACTCGTCGTCGTCCTGCAACCCGAGGTACACCAGGGTGCGACGCCACAACGAAGCCATCCGCACGACCTCCCGCTGGTCAGCCTACAGCCCACGCCTCGCGCGAGCGTGGACGGGCGGGGTGCTCGATCAGGCCCGGGGACCGAAGATCGCCCTGCCCACGCGCACGATCGTGGCGCCCTCCTCGACCGCGACCTCGAAGTCCTCGCTCATCCCCATCGAGAGCTCGTCCGCCCCGACCCGTGACGCGAGCTCTCGCAACGTGGCGAAGCACGCGCGGGGATCGGCGGTCCGGGGCGGGACGGTCATCAGCCCGGCGACGTCGAGGCCGAGCGCGCGGAGGGAGTCGGCGAGTGCGGGCGTGTCACTCGGGGTGCAGCCCCCCTTCTGGGGCTCGTCCCCGACGTCGACCTGCACGAGCACCCGCGCGCCCGGGGCGCGGCGCGCCATCGCCTCGCCGAGCGAGAGGCGGTCGACGGAGTGCCAGAGCGCGACGTATGGCGCGAGTGCCGCGACCTTGTTCCGCTGGAGGCGGCCGACGAAGTGCCAGCGCGGTGCACACCCGGCCCCGTCGAGGACGGGCGCCTTGGCCAGCAGCTCCTGGGCGCGGTTCTCGCCCAGGTCGCGCAGGCCCGCGTCGACCGCCTCGACGAGCCGTTCCGCCGGGACGGTCTTCGACGCGCCGACGAGCGTGACGCTGCTCGGGTCGCGACCGGCTCGGCCGGCGGCGTCCGCGATGCGCGTCCGCACCTCGTCGATGCGCGTCGCGAGGTCGGTCACGTCGTCTTCTTCACGACGATCATCGCCTGACGGCCGGTGACGCCGTCCCGCCGGTGCGAGAAGTACCGGTCGGGAGCGTCGGCGGTGCACGGAGCCGCCCTCGCCACGTCGTGGACGCCCGCCTCGGCGAGCGCGGCGACCACTGCGGCAGGCAGGTCGAGCGCAGGGTCACCGTCGAGCGTCCGCGACACCACACCGCGACCGAAGCGCGCCGCGAGGCGAGCGAGGTCGTCCTCGCCGAACGCGTAGTGGCACGCGTTGACGCACGGACCGACGAGCGCGCGTACGTCACCCGGGCCGAGTGCCGCGACGGCGTTCGCGACCACGCCGGCCTCGAGACCCTTCCACCCCGCGTGCACCGCGCCGACCGCGTGCTGCGTCGCCAGCGCGATCGGCACGCAGTCGGCGACGAGGATCGCGAGCGGCAGGCCGGGGACGGTCGTGACGACCGCGTCGGCGTCGGTGCCGCTCACGCCCGCGTCGTCCGCGCGCACGACACGCGCGCCGTGCACCTGTCGCAACCACACCCATCGCCGTGGATCGTCGGGAACGCCTGCGATGCCGCGCGCGACGCGTCGCCGGTTCTCCGTGACGGCGTCGGGATCGTCGCCGACGTGGTCAGCGAGGTTCAGCGACTCGTACGGCGAGCGCGACACACCGCCCGTGCGCGTCGTGAACGTGACCTCGGCGATCCCGAGGCGGGGCACTACCGGAGGAACTCGGGGACGTCGAAGTCGTCGTCGGAGAGGTCGATCTCCTCGTCCTTGCCCGCGAGCGCGGCTTCCTCCTCGCGGAGGCCGAGCGGTGTCGAGGCCTCGGTCGGGCGACGCTCACCCTCGTAGCGATCGAAGCCCGCGGCAATGACGGTGATGCGCACCTCGTCGCCGAGCGCGTCGTCGATGACGGCGCCGAAGATGATGTTGGCGTCGGGATGCGCGGCCTGCGAGATGATCTCGGCCGCCTCGTTGACCTCGAACAGGCCGAGGTCCGACGGGCCGGACACGTTCAGCAGGATCCCGCGCGCGCCCTCGATGCTCGCCTCGAGCAGCGGGCTCGAGATCGCGCCGCGCGCTGCGGTGACGGCCCGCCCCTCGCCCGACGCGTAGCCGATCCCCATGAGCGCGGAGCCGGCGTTCGTCATGATCATCTTGACGTCGGCGAAGTCGGTGTTGATCAGGCCCGGCGTCGTGATGAGGTCGGTGATGCCCTGCACGCCCTGCAGGAGGACCTCGTCGGCCATCTTGAAGGCGTTGAGCATCGTCGTCTTCTGGTCGGAGACCTGGAGGAGACGGTCGTTCGGGATGATGATGAGGGTGTCGACCTTCTCCTTGAGGCGCTGGATGCCGCTCTCGGCCTGCACCGAGCGGCGCCGGCCCTCGAACGAGAACGGACGCGTCACCACACCGATCGTCAGCGCGCCGAGCTGCTTCGCGACCTCCGCGACGACCGGTGCACCGCCGGTGCCGGTGCCGCCACCCTTGCCCGCGGTGATGAACACCATGTCCGCGCCCTTGAGCACCTCCTGGATCTCGTCGTGGTGCTCCTCGGCCGCCTGACGGCCGACGTCAGGGTCCGACCCGGCACCGAGACCGCGCGTGAGCTGGCGACCGATGTCGAGCTTCACGTCGGCGTCGCTCATCAGGAGCGCCTGCGCGTCGGTGTTGATCGCGACGAACTCGACGCCCTTCAGCCCCGCGTCGATCATCCGGTTGACCGCGTTGCAGCCACCGCCGCCGATCCCGACGACCTTGATGACGGCGAGGTAGTTCTGCGGTGCACCGAGCATGGGGACCCTTCCTTGTCGGCGGGCACGGTACCCGCGCCGGGCGTCACGACGTCGTGCCGCGGCGATCGGCGAGCACGGTCGTGGCGTGCTCGCCGATCGGATCGAATGCGTGTCGCGACTGTTCCCGCAGGTCAGGGTGAACCGTGAACCTCAACTGGAGGTCGAGCGTTATGTCAACCTGCGGTATCGGTCGAGACTCTACCGAATCGTCCCGCACTGGTCAACGGGCGCGCGCGGCGGCGCGCACGCGCCGCGAGCGACACGCGCTCATCCCGTCGCCGGTGTCTCGGGCATCGTCACGTCGACGTAGTGCACGCGCGCGCCGTCGAGCGCGTGGAGCACCGCGACTGCGGCGTCGGTCTTCGCGGTGAGCTGCGCGGTGGTGCCGAGCCGGATCTCCCCCGCCGGCGCGCCGGGCGCGAGCCGCAGCGTGACGTTGCCGTGATCGAGCGCGAGGCCGACGACCATCGGGCGCAGCTCGTCGGGGAGCCGGTGCGCGACGCTCAGCAGGCGGACGTCGACCTGGCCGCCGGGCGCGGGCACGACCCCGACGCCGGCGAGCTCGGGGAGGCCGGCCGGCGGGGCCGGGACGTCCTCCAGGACGCGCCCCGACGCGTCGACGAGCGCGACCGTGCCGGGACCGCGCGCGATCCACGCCGCGGGCTGGCGCAACGTCACCGTGATCTGGACCGTCCCCGGCAGGTGCTTCGTCACGACAGCGCGCTGCACCAACGGGATGGACTCCACGCGGTGCGCGATCCGGCCGCGGTCGAGTGTGAGCAGCGCCGACCCCGGTTCGACGCGCGCGGCCGCGCGGATCTCGGCGGGCGTGACCGCACCGGCGCCCGTCGCGTCGACGTGGTCGACGTCGAGCAGCGGCGACTGCACGAGCAGCCACCCGAGCCCGGCCACGCATCCGGCGCACACGACGGCGAGCAGCACCCGCAGCCGCCGGCGTCCCTGTGCGCGGATCACCTCGACGCGACGCGCACGGATGCGCGGGTCGATGCTGCGCTGGTCCGCGCTGGTCGTGCTCACGCGCCGCCACCTCCCACGGTCGCCTCCTCGGGTTCGAAGCCCACCATGTGCAGCTCGGGCTCGAGCCGGATGCCCGTCTGCTCCTCGACGCGGCGCCGGACCTGCGCGACGAGCGCGTGGACGTCGTCCGCGGTCGCGTCCGGCTCGGCCTGGAAGAAGTTCGCGTGCTTCGGCGACACGAACGCGCCTCCGACGCGCAGCCCCTTCAGCCCGCACGCGTCGATCAGCCGGCCCGCGCTGTCGCCCGGCGGGTTGCGGAACACGGATCCCGCGTTCGCGCCACCGGGCTGGTGCTCACGTCGCCACGCGACGACGTCCGCGATCCGTCGTTCGCACGCTGCCGCGTCGCCGCGCGTCACGGTGAAGCGCGCGCCGACCACGACGTCGTACGGGCCGAGCGCCGATGTGCGGTACCCGAGCCCGAGGTCGTCCGGGATCCACGTCCGGATCGTCGCGGCACCTGAGGCGAGGTCGACGACGTGCGCGTCTGCGACGACCTCGCGCGTGTCGCGACCGTGGCCGCCGGCGTTCATCCGCACCGCGCCGCCGACCGTGCCGGGGATGCCGACGTAGAACTCGAGTCCCGCCCGCCCCGCGGCCGCGCTCCGGCGCGCGAGCACAGGCAACGGCACCGCCGCCCCGGCGGAGACCACATCGTCCGACTCGACGTCGACGTGCGCGAACCCGGCGTCGAGCACGAGGACGACGCCCGCGTACCCGTGCTCCGCGACGAGCAGGTTCGAGCCACGCCCGACGACGAGCACCGGTACCGCGCGGCCGTGGACGACCTCGGCGACCGCGGCGAGCGCGTCGAGGTCGCCGACCCGGACGAGCACCGCCGCCGGTCCGCCGAGCCGGTACGTCGTCAGCTCGGCGATCGGCGCGTCGCACGTGACCGCGTCGCCGAGCCGGTCGCGCAACGCACGGGCGGCGTCGGCGAGCATCACGACGCGCTCGCCCGCAGCTCGCGCTCGCGGACGAGCGCGAGCATCTCGTCGGCCAGGTTCCCGACGTCGCCGACACCCATCGTGAGGACGACGTCGCCGGGGCGGGTCACGGCGAGCACGTTCGCCGCGAGCTCCGATCGACGCGGGAAGTACGCCACCGGCAGCGACGGGTGCGCGTCGAGCACGGCGCGCAGGATCAGCCGGCCGGACACGCCGGGGATCGGCACCTCCGCCGCGGGCGCGCACACGTCGGTCAGCACGAGAAGATCGGCCTCCGTGAACGCGTCCGCGAAGTCCCGCCACATGAGCGACGTGCGGATGTAGCGGTACGGCTGGAACACCGCGACCACGCGCCGCCAGCCGCACTCGCGCGCCGTGCGGATCGTCGCCTGCAGCTCGGCCGGCAGGTGCGCGTAGTCGTCGACGAGCGTCACGCCGTCGATCTCACCCTTGAAGTGGAACCGGCGGGCGACACCGCCGAAGTTGCGCAGCGCGTCGACGATCGTGGCGAGGTCCACGCCGAGCTCGGAGGCGGTCGCCAGTGCACCGAGCGCGTTCAGCGCGTTGTGCCGGCCTGGGACCGCGAGCTCCACGGTGCCGAGGTGCCGACCGCGCACGGTCACGTCGAAGCGGCTGCCGACGCGGCCGCCACTCTCGTAGCCCGTCAGCCGGTAGTCGGCATCCTCCGACTCGCCGTACGTGACGGCACCGGCGCGTCGCGCCGCGAGCCGGCGCGCGACCCCGTCGTCCGCGCACACGACGACGAGCCCGGGGATCCCGGCGAGGAACCGCTCGAACGCGTCGACGAGATCGTCGAACGTGCCGTAGTGCTCGAGATGGTCGGGCTCGACGTTCGTGACGACGGCCATCTCGGGCGCGATCTCGAGGAACGTGCCGTCGCTCTCGTCGGCCTCGACGACGAGGAGGTCGCCCGCGCCACGCGCGGCATTCGTGCCGACCTCGTGGAGCTCGCCGCCGATGAGGAAGCTCGGCTCGCGCCGGGCCGCGAGGAGGACGAGCGCGAGCATCGACGACGTCGTCGTCTTGCCGTGGCTGCCGGCGACGGCGATCGTCCGCCGCGTCGCGACGAGGGCGCGCAGCGCGTCGGCGCGGCGGAGCACCGGGACGTCGCGCGCCTGCGCAACGCGAACCTCGAGGTTCGACCACGGGACCGCCGACGAGATCACGACCGCGTCCGTCGCGGGCGCGATGTTGTCCTCGGTGTGCCCGACCTTCACGTCCACGCCCGCGACACGCAAGCGCTCGAGCGCGCGTGACTCGTGCAGGTCCGATCCGGACACGGTGTGGCCCATCTCCTGCAGCAGCAGCGCGAGTGCGCTCATCCCCGAGCCGCCGACGCCGACGACGTGGATGCGCCGCGGCTCCCGGAGGTCAAGCTCGTACACCGGCGACCTCCTCGACCAGGTCCGCCAGGCGCGCGGCGGCGTCGGGACGGGCGATCGACCGAGCGGCGACGCTCATGGCGTCGAGGCGGGCGCGGTCGTGGAGCAAGGGTGCGACGAGCTCGTCGACGCGCGCGCCGTCGCACTCGTCGTCGCGCAGCACGAGCGCCGCGCCGGCACGCGCGAGCGTCTCGGCGTTGCGGGTCTGGTGGTCGGCGGGCGCGCCGGGGAGCGGGACGAGGACCGACGGGACACCGGCCGCGGTCAGCTCGGCGACCGTTCCCGCGCCGGCGCGGCACAACGCGAGCGACGCGCGCGCGTAGACGCCGTCGAGACGCTCTTCGTACGGGACGAGCACGTAGTCGAGCGCGTCGCCGGCACGCCGGAGCGACGCCAGCCGCTGCGCGCACTCGTCGTAATTGCGCGGACCGGTCACGTGGTGCACGGCGACGTCGTCACGGTCGCGCCAGCGTCGGTACAGGTCGAGGGCCGCGACGTTCAGGGTACGGGCGCCGAGGCTCCCGCCCACCACGGCGAGCAGCGGCGGCGACGACGGCGATCGGACGAGCTCGACCATCTCGCGGCGCACCGGGTTCCCCGTACGCGTCGAGCCGGGCAGCGGCGTGTCGGGCAGCGAGACGGCGGCGCGCGCGCCCAGACGGACGGCGATCCGGTTGGCGAGGCCCGGCGCGGCGTCCTGCTCGTGCACGAGGGTCGGGACGCGTGACGCGCGCGCGGCCGCGACGAGGGGCAGTGACCCGTACCCGCCGAAGCCGACGACGACGCGCGGCCGGAACCGGCGCACGAGCCGGCGGGCAGCGACGAACGCGCGCGCGGTGTCGCGGACGACGGCCACGTTCTCGAGGGTCAGCCGGCGGCGCAACCCACGCCCGGGCAGCAGGTCGACCGCGAAGCCCGCCTCCGGCCACGCGCGCTCCTCGAGCCGGCCGCGCACGCCGACGAGCCGGATCGAGTCTCCCGGATGGCCACGCCGCACGAGCTCCTGCGCGAGCGCGATCGGCGGGTAGACGTGACCACCGGTCCCGCCTCCACTGATCATGGCGAACAGGCGCGCGTCCGCGCTCACGTCGCCTGGCGTGCGACGTTGCCGAGGATCCCCGTCGCCGCCATCGTGAAGAGCAGCGCGGACCCGCCGAACGAGACGAACGGGAGCGGGATGCCCGACACGGGCAGCAGGCCGATCACCGCTCCGATGTTGATGATCGCCTGCCCGACGACCCAGACCGTCACACCGGACGCGAGGAGCATCCCGAACCGGTCGGGAGCGCGCGCCGCGGCTCGGATGCCGACGACCGCGAACGCGAAGAACAGGCCGATGACGAGCAGCGTCCCGACGAGGCCGAGCTCCTCGCCGATCACCGCGAAGATGAAGTCATTGTGCGCGTTCGGGAGGAACAGCCACTTCGACCGCCCCGCGCCGAGACCGACTCCGCTCCAGCCGCCGCTGCCGAGCGCGATGAGCGACTGCGCGATCTGGTAGCCGGTGTTCGACGCGTCCTTCCACGGGTGCAGGTAGGTGAACACGCGCGCGCGCCGGTACGGCGCCGCGACCGCGAGCAACGCGGTCGCGGCGATGCCGCCCCCGAACACCGTGCCGAGGTGACGGGCGCGCACGCCGCCCATCAGCAGGACCCCCGCGACGATGAGCGCGAGCACGATCGTCGAGTCGAGGTCCGGCTCCCGCATGACGAGCAGACCGAACACGAGGAACACGAGCAGGATCGGCCGCAGCACGCGCCGCCAGTCGTGCAGCTCGTGCTCCCGACGGGTGAGCACGTCCGCCGCGAACACGAGCAGCGCGAGCTTCGCGATCTCGGACGGCTGGACGCGCCAGCTCCCGACGCCGAGCCACCGGCGCGAGCCGTACGCGACGATCCCGATGCCGGGGACGAGCACGACCGTGAGCAGGACACCTGCTACGACGAGCAGCGGGACCATCAGGCGCTGCCAGCGGTGGTAGTCGATGCGGGCGACGACGACGAACGCGACGACGCCGAACAGCGTCCACATGAGCTGGCGCTCGAAGAAGTACCAGGCCGACCCGTAGTTCGCGAGGGACTGGACCGACGACGCGGAGAGGATCATCACCGTGCCGACCACGTTCAGGACGGCGACGGTCGCGACGAGCAGCAGGTAGCCGGCGGGCCGGTCGCGGCCGGCCTCGACCCACCGGGCGTAGAAGCGGGCGAAGCGGTCGGCGCCCGGCACACGGACGCGCGGCAGCCGCAGCCGGCGGAGGGTCTCGGCGGTCGCGCTCACGCCGTCTGCTCCTTCGCGGCGATCAGTGCCGCGACCTCGCGCGCGAAGTCGTCGCCACGCTCGCCGTAGTCGTGGTACCAGTCGAACGACGCGCACGCCGGCGACAGCAGCACGGTGTCACCGGGCTGCGCGAGGGCGGCAGCGCGGTCGACGGCGTCGTGCATCGATGCCGCGACGACGACGGGAACCGCGCCGGTGAACGCGCGCTCGACGTCCGCGGCTGCGTCACCGATCGCGACGACCGCGCGCAGGTGCGGCACGACGTCGCGCAGCACGCCGAGGTCGAGACCCTTGTTGTGACCGCCCGCGACGAGCACGACGGAGTCGAACGCCGCGACCGCGGTCAACGTCGCGTGCGGGTTGGTCGCCTTCGAGTCGTCGACGAAGCGCACCCCACCAGACTGGCCGATCGGCTCCACGCGATGGTGGAGCCTCTCGAACGTCGCGATCGCGCGCGCCGCGCCGTCGCGCGTCGCGCCGACGTCGAGCACCGCGGCGGTCGCGGCGAGCGCGTTCGCGACGTCGTGGGGCGCGTCGCTCCGCATCGCGTCGAGCGTCGTGATCGTCTCGCCGGACGGGGTCACCAGCCGCCCGCCGTCGACGTGGAACGCGTCGGAGCGGGCGCGCGTCGTGAACGCGACCGCGCGGCTGGGCGTGGCGCGCGCGAGCTCGGCGACGCGCTGGTCGTCGGCGTTGAAGACGAGCAGGTCGCCGGCGGACTGGTGGCGGTAGACGTTCGCCTTCGCGTCCTCGTACGCGGCGCGTGACCCGTGCCAGTCGAGGTGGTCGTCGGCGAGGTTCAGCAGCACCGCGACCCGGGGTGCGAACGTCGGCGCGAACCGCAGCTGGAACGACGACAGCTCGGCGACGAGCACGTCGACGTCGTCATCGACTGCGTCGATCAGCGGCCGGCCGATGTTGCCCGCGGCGGTCGCACGCACGCCCGATGCCGACAGGATCGCGGCCGCAAGCGTGGTGACGGTCGTCTTGCCGTTGGTCCCCGTCACCCCGACGACCGGGACGCGCGCGCGCTCGCCGGCCAGGTCGATCTCGCTGCGGACGGGGACGCCGGCCTCCTCGGCATCCGCGATCACGCGATGGCGGTCGTGCACCCCCGGGCTCGGGACGACGAGCGCGCTCCCCCGCACGAGGGCGCGTAGCGCGTCGTCGTCGGGCGCCTCGACGACCCGCACGCCGAGCGCGCGGACCTCGTCGCGCGCTTCGTCGTAGCCCGGATGGTCCGGGTGCTCCTCGACGGCGACGACCGTCGCGCCCTCGCGCACGAGCCGGCGCGCGACGGCGCGCCCTGTGGCGGCGAGCCCGACGACCAGGATCACTCGATGACTCCCGGGATGCGGAGGAAGTCGGCGTAGAACAGGCCGAGCCCGAGCGCGACGCACATGCCCGCGAACAACCAGAACCGCACGACGACGGTGAACTCGGGCCACCCGCCCACCTCGAAGTGGTGGTGGATCGGCGACATCCGCAGCACGCGCCGTCCGAAGCCGCGGAACGCGACGACCTGCGCGATGAGGCTCATCGTCTCGACGACGTAGAGCCCGCCGAGGATCGGCAGCAGCAGGATCGTGTGCGTGAGGAGCGCGAGCCCCGCGACCGCGCCGCCGAGCGCGAGCGCGCCCGTGTCGCCCATGAAGATCTGCGCGGGCGCGGCGTTCCACCAGAGGAACCCCGTGCACGCGCCCATCATCGCCCCCGCGATGACGCAGTGATCGAGCGACGCCGCGGCGAGCGAGTGGTACTGGTGCGGGTGCCGGAACTGGACGAACGCGATGACGACGAACGCCGAGAACACGAGCGCGGAGGCGCCGGCCGCGAGCCCGTCCATCCCGTCCGTGAGGTTCACGCCGTTGCTCGTCGCGAGGATGACGAAGACCGCGACGACCCCCCATCCCCACGGGCCCATGTCGAGCGCCATCCGTCTCGTGAACGACAACTGGGTCGACACGTGCACCCAGTTCAACGCCAGGATCACGAACCCGGTGCCGACGACGATCTGACCGAGCAGCTTGCCGCGCTTGCGCAACCCGAGGTTCCGGTGGGCGCGCACACCGAGGTAGTCGTCGATGAACCCGAGCAGCGCCATGCCGAGGATGAGCATCATCAGCGCGAGACCGCTGTTCGCGTGCTTGAACGCGTGCGAGCGGAGGTGCGCGACCAGATAGCCGGCCGTCGCCGCACCGACGATCGCGACACCGCCCATGGTCGGCGTGCCCGCCTTGCGGACGTGCGGATGCTCGATCGGGCCGTCGTCGCGGATCGCCTGGCCGATGCCGCGGGCGCGCAGCAGACGAATCAGGAACGGGGTGCCGAGGACGCTGACGACGAAGCCCGTCCCCGCCGCGATCAGGAGGTTGATCACGGGCGGAACCCCGCACGGGTGTCGGCCGCGCCCGCGAGCAGCGCGTCGGCCACGACCTCGAGCCCCACCGCGCGGCTCGCCTTCACGAGGACCGCGTCGCCGCGGCCGGCGAGCTCGACGACGGCGGCGAGCGCGTCCGCCGGTGCGTCCGTCTCGACGACGTCGTGCACGCCCGCGGTCCGCGCACCGGTGGCGAGCGCGGCTGCACCCGCACCGACCGCGACGACGGCGTCGAACCCGAGCTCGCCCGCGAGCCGACCGAGCGCCTCGTGCTCCGCGGCCGCGCAGTCGCCGAGCTCGAGCATCTCGCCGAGCACGGCGATGCGTCGTCCGGCGGCGGGCAGCCGCGCGAACGACCGCATCGCGGCCGCGACCGCGGTCGGGCTGGCGTTGTAGGCGTCGTTCAGCACGGTGAGGCCGGCCGGCGAGTGGCCGAGCTCCATGCGCCAGCTCGCCCCGGTCGCCTCTCCGAGGCCGAGCACGACGTCGTCGAGCGGCACACCGAGCACGAGCGCGACGGCCGCGGCCATCCCGGCGTTGACGACCTGGTGCTCGCCCCGCACCGCGAGCCGCACGCGAGCGGAACCCCAGGGCGAGTCGAGCGCGAACGACGGCCGGAGCTCGTCGTCGATCTCGACGGCACCGACGCGCACGTCACCCGCCTCCGGGTCCGCGCCGAAGCCGACCCGCACGACGTGCGCCGCGCACCCGCGGACGAGGACCGGTGTCATGTCGTCGTCCGCGTTGACGACCGCGGTCCCGTCGGCGGGGAGCGCGGCGAGCAGCTCGCCCTTCACGCGCGCGACGCCGGCCCGCCCGCCGAGATGCTCGGCGTGGGCGAGCCCGATGTGTGTCACGACGCCGACGCTCGGGCGCGCGATCTCGCACAGCTCACGGATGTTGCCGGCGAAGCGCGCGCCCATCTCGGCGACGACGACCTCCGTGCGCGCGTCCGCGCCGAGCAGCGTGAGCGGCAGCCCGGACTCGTTGTTGAACGACCCGGGGCTGGCCGCGACCTCGAACCG